>FZPS01000014.1_pt82 | contig 12446 bp, 18 predicted proteins | sample 1817821 | NCBI WGS metagenome assembly FZPS01 (sample SAMEA104158645, study PRJEB21678) | metagenome | place: Germany | collected 2015-04-21 | reverse complement strand
GCGGTGGATTGGTTGAATGGGCGGCGGACTCCCTACGCCGATCAAACATTAAAAGGCGCGATCATGGGGATCACGTTGGGAACTTCTCCCGCTCACATTTTTAAATCGTTAGTGGAGGCCACGGCGTTCGGCTCCCGAGCTATTATGAAGCATCTGGAAGAAGAGGGTGTGCGTGTAACTGAAGTGATCGGTGTGGGTGGCATCTCGCAAAAATCGGCCTACGTGATGCAAACACTTTCAACTATCATGGGTGTACCTATCAAAGTGGCATCCACACGAGAAGCAGGAGCATTCGGGGTGGCCATGTGTGCCGCGGTAGCAGGGAGGGTTTATAATTCGCTGGAAGAGGCTCAGGTTGCATTAGGACAAGGAGTTCATGCTATCTATCAGCCAGACCCTAAGAAACAAGCAATGTATAACGAAAAATACAGCGGCAAAACAGCCCTCATTATAGGCAGCGAGGGCAGCGGCATGAGGCGGCTTGTGAGGGAAAACTGCGATAAAATAATAAGCATTTTAGAAGAGAATCTTATAAATGATATTGAAGAATTAAGAAATGAAGAAAATTTATTTTTAATTAGATTTTATTTTGATTTTGATAAGGATGTTTTGGATGCAGCAAAAAGTTATGCTAATGAAACAAGCGATTTTGAAGAACAAAGCATAGAATGGTATAAGGAATCCCTGTTGCCTTATCTATACGATTATGGAAATGATGAAGTATTAGATATTATAGAAGAAATAGTGGAAGAATTAGATATATCAGGAGAAGTTATGGCTATGCAAATAGATCCATCAAACTATGAAGCTATGGAGTTTTTTGCCTTATTTACTGATTATACTAATGATATATCAATTGAAGATCTGGTAAAAGATTATATAATTAAATAAAAGAGCAAAATTAATACCTCATATTTGAGGTATTTTTTATGTAAAAATAAAGAACGTTTATATGTTCTTCATTATGTGTATTTCAAATAATGTTTTACTTTAAGTATAATATGTTAGACTAAATAATATGTTATTAAGTTAGACTAAATAATATGTTATTAAGCTACTCTATTGAGGAATATATTTATTGAGTTTTTTCTTAAGTATCTAATATAAGTTCTTTTTTGTGCTTTGGTGATAAGCTTGTCTAAATCTTGCGAAAGATATAAAATAAGTTTGTTTCTAGGGGAAAGATATACTAATAAAAAGTTAAGTAACTTCTTGCGGATTAGTATTTTTCTTTTAAATCTTTTGCTCATTTCAATCCACCTCCATTTATTTACAAATTGCTTCTTTGTATAACAATATTATACCAAATAGTATAAAAATGTAAAACAAAAACGTAAAACAAATATAAACAAAATTTTACAAAAAGGAAGTAATTCTACAAGAAAAAACAATTAAAATTAAATTAGGCTAGAATTTATTTTTTAGAATATTATAGAGGATAAAATATTTATAATTTATTCTTTATGTAATAAGTTGATATTGGCGGAAATAGAAGGTAAAATATAATAAAGAGTTAAAAAAATGAAAGGAAAATATATATGAGTTACGAAAAGATAAATATGGATGAAGTAATAAAAAGAATAAACGAACTTGCTAAAAAAAGTAAAACAGAAGGACTAAATGATGTAGAAAAAGAAGAACAACAAAAGTTAAGAAGGATATATATAGATAGTATTACGGGAAGCCTAAGAGCTAACCTAGAAAAAATTGAACCAAAAAAAAGAAATAATTAAAGGGTGATATTATTGTCAGTTACTGTTGAAAAGTTAATAAAGGATTTTGATATGGAAATCCTAGTAGAAGGGGAAAAGAATATAGAAATTGCAGTTAATGATGTAAATAGACCAGGATTGCAATTATCTGGATTCTATAACTATTTTGCACCTGAGAGAATACAGGTTATAGGAAAAGCTGAATGGAGTTTCCTAGAAGATATGGGCATGGATCTAAGAAGGAAGAGGATAGATAAATATTTTAGCTTTAATTTAAAATGCCTGGTAATAACAAGAGATTTGGAACCTCATAGTGAAATGTTAAAAGCAGCTAAAGAGAATAAAGTTTGGTTAATCAGAACTAATTTAGTGACAACTAAATTTATAAGTATGTTAACTATCTACCTAGCTGGGCAACTAGCTCCTGAAACAAGAATTCATGGCGTATTATTAGATGTATATGGTGTTGGAATTGTAATAACAGGAGAAAGCGGAATAGGAAAGAGCGAAACAGCATTAGAACTAATAAAAAGAGGTCATAGACTTGTAACAGATGATGCTGTAGATATTAGGGAAATAGACGGAGAATTAATTGGAAAATCTCCTAGAATAACTATTGGAATGCTTGAAGTTAGAGGGATTGGAATTATAGACGTAGCCTCTCTTTATGGCTTAAGTTCTATTTCACCAGAAAAGGAAATTAACCTTGTAATGCATTTTGAACATTGGAAAGATGATGGCGATTATGATAGGCTAGGATTGAATAATGAATATGAAGAAATCTTAGGTGTAAAGGTTAAAAAGTTGAGAATACCTGTCCGTCCTGGTAGAAATATTGCTGTAATAATTGAAGCAGCAGCTGTAAACTATAGACACTCTTTAATGTCAGATGTAACAGCAGTAGATATAATTGAAAAGAGAATGGATAGTATAATACAGTAGGGAAATATATAGGAGGAATTCATATGGAAAACAAAGTAAAGAAAAGTTCTTGGGAAAAGTATCAAGGTGAAAAGAGAGAAGAGTTATTTAAATTTTCTGATGGATATATTGATTTTCTTTCAATGTGTAAAACTGAAAGAGAATGTGTTTTAACAAGCATTGAAATGGCAAAGGCTCTAGGATATAAAGATTTTAATGAAATTATAGAAAATAATGAAACAATTAAAGCTGGGGATAAAATTTATGTTAATAATAAGGATAAGTCTTTAGCCTTATTCCTTATTGGAGAAGAACCTTTAGAAAAGGGAATGAGAATCATTGGATCCCATGTAGATTCGCCAAGATTAGACTTAAAACAAAATCCATTATATGAAGATACAAATCTAGCAATGATGGAAACTCACTATTATGGCGGAATAAAAAAATACCAATGGGTTGCATTACCTTTAGCTTTACATGGAGTAGTTGTTAAAAAAGACGGAACTAAAGTAAATGTAGTAATAGGTGAAGACCCAAGGGATCCAGTAATAGGTGTTTCAGATTTATTAGTTCATTTAGCTGCAAAACAACAACAAAAAAAGGCAAATGAAGTAATTGAAGGGGAAGATTTAAACCTTTTAGTAGGAAGCATTCCTTTAACAGGGGAAGAAAAAGAAGGGGCTAAAGCTAATATATTAAACATATTAAAAGAAAAGTATGATTTTGATGAAGAAGACTTTGTTTCTGCTGAAATAGAAGTTGTTCCTGCAGGAAGAGCCAGAGATTATGGTTTAGATAGAAGCATGGTTTTAGGATATGGTCAAGATGATAGAGTTTGTGCATATACATCTCTAATGGCCTTGTTAGATATAGATAAAACAAAATATACTTCTGTAGTTTTACTAGTAGATAAAGAAGAAATCGGAAGTGTTGGTGCAACAGGAATGCATTCAAAATTCTTTGAAAATACTGTAGCAGAAATTATGGATAGGGCAGGAGAATATTCTGAATTAAAATTAAGAAGAGCTTTAGCTAATTCAAAAATGTTATCTGCAGATGTTACAGTAGCTTATGATCCAAATTATCCATCAGTTATGGAAAAAAATAATTCTGCATACTTTGGAAAAGGTATTGTATTAAGCAAATATACTGGTGCAAGAGGAAAGTCAGGATGTAATGATGCAAATCCAGAATTTATTGCTTGGCTTAGAAACATAATGGATAAAAATGATGTAGATTACCAAACTGGTGAGCTTGGTAAGGTAGATCAAGGTGGCGGTGGAACTATCGCATATATTTTAGCACAATACAATATGGAAGTTATAGATTGTGGAGTTCCTCTGCAAAACATGCATGCACCATGGGAAGTTTCTAGTAAATTAGATGTTTACGAAACAATGAGAGGATACAAGGCATTTTTAGAGGAAGAGTAGGAGCAATTGATACTTGACAATTTAGGAGATAATTCAGCAAAGCTGAATTATAAAAAAGGCTGTTTTTTGCAGTCTTTTTTTATTTTACTTCACATAGTTTAACACTTGTGAATATTATATAAAGAAAAGGAGGCGATAAAATGAAAATAGATGCCAGTAGATTTAAGAACTACGGATTTTGGGTTTCTTTATTTGCTCTAATTCCAATGGTTTTAAATGCCATGGGGATGGAAATAATTCCAGAGCAATATGAAACTATAACAACAGCTATATTAACCATACTTGTAGCCCTAGGTATTGTTAGTAACCCAACTACCGAATGTAAGTGGTATAAGGATGACACAAATAAAATAACAGAAGAGAAAAATAATAGGGGGTAGAGGAAGATTCTTAGCAATTTTCCCAGTTCACAGTAATTAATTAGAAATTAACAATTAACAATTAAGGTGACTTTTCAGCTTGCTGAAAAGTTGCCTCAATTGTTAATTGTGTATTTTGAATTGTGATTATAAAAAGAGTTATAAATTAATGTTTTTAGTCCAGTTTAGCATTTTTAATATATCTTCATCTTGAGGGATGATAACATCACCAACATTACCATGCCTTGTATCATTTTCAATTCCATGATAGTCAGAGCCACAGCATATGTATAAATTTCTTTCTTTTGCTAATTTTAAAAATCTTATTGTGTCTTCCTCTTTATTTTGAAAATAAATAGCTTCAAGACCATCAAATCCAAGATCTAATAATTCTTCTACTGGAGATTTTTTTGCTAGAACAGGATGGGCTAAAAAAACAACAGCATTATATTTTTTTAGTAAGTTTATTCCTTCTTGTGTAGAAAGTTTGGTAGATGGAATATAGGCAGGACAATGATTACCAATAAAGTTATTAAAAATATAATCATGATCATAAGGATAGCCAGCATCAATTATTGCTTTAGCAATATGGGGCCTTCCAATTGTATCCTTTCCATAAGATAAAACCTTCTTTACATCTATTTTAATATCATGATATTTTTCTAGATTTTCTGCAATTTTGTAAGCTCTAGAAATTCTATTAGCTTTGAAGTTCTCAAGTGTTTTATTTAACGTATCATTTTTGTAAGATTCTTTATTAAAAAAGCCTAAGACATGAACAGACTCTCCCTTATATTCAGTAGATAATTCTATTCCAGGAATTAAGTTAATATTAAGTCTTGCAGCTTCTTCTAGGGCCTCATTTATTCCAGAAAGAGTATCGTGGTCAGTTATGGCAAAGCAGTCTAAACTTCTTTCTTTTGCCATAGTAACAATAGCTTTAGGAAGAGCTCTACCATCTGAATATGTAGAGTGTATATGTAAATCGCAGCTAAACATTAATAATCTCCTTTCAATTAATGTTAATTAATGATATAATTAATTCATTAAAGGTATTTTAACATAATAAACAGGTTTTTAATACTAAATAATGAATATTAAATTAGTTTATTTAAAATATATAAACACGAGATGAGAAGGAGGGAATTGGCCTTGAACAAGGAAAAGATAATTGAAGGGGTTAAATTAATTTTAGAAGGTATTGGTGAAGATGCAAATAGGGAAGGACTTATAGAAACACCAGAAAGAATTGCCAGGATGTATGAGGAAATATTTTCAGGCTTAGGTGAAAATGCAGAAAAAGAATTATTAAAAACTTTTGAGGTGGAGGAGAATAATTTAGTTTTAGAAAAGGACATTACATTTTATTCAATGTGCGAACATCATTTAGTTCCTTTTTACGGTAAGGCCCATATTGCATATATTCCAAAGGGAAGGGTTGTAGGACTTTCAAAGCTGGCAAGATGTGTTGAGATTTATGCAAAAAAGCCTCAGTTACAAGAAAGATTAACAAATGAAGTTGCAAATGCAGTGATGAACTACTTAGATGCTGAAGGTGTTATGGTTGTAATAGAGGGAGAGCATATGTGTATGACTATGAGGGGAGTAAAAAAACCAGGAACTAAAACTGTAACAACAGCTTTTAAAGGAACTTTTAGAGAAGATTATAATTTAAGAAGAGAAGTATTAGACTTAATAAAATAAGAGGCTAAAATATGGAAAAAGTAAATAAAATATTAAATCACCCCAAATACAAAAGTTTATTAGCAGAACTAAAAGAATTAGAAAAGAATAGGATTTTTTGCAAACATTCTTTATCTCATCTATTAGATGTAGCAAGAATTTCTTATATTGAAGTTTTAGAAAAGAAACTAAATTTTAAGAAAGAAGTAATTTATGCAATTGCACTTTTACATGACATAGGAAGAGTAAGTGAATATAAAGAAGGAATTGATCATCATATTGCAAGCGCTGAAATTGCTAAAGAAATATTAAAAGATATAGAATTCTCTAGGGAAGATAAAGATACAATTATAAAATGTATAGCAAATCATAGAAATAAGAATTCGAATTCTTTATCAAAAATTATTTATGAAAGTGATAAATTATCAAGAAATTGTTTTGATTGTGCAGCAAGAAATTTGTGTAAATGGTCTGAAGAAAAGAAAAATAAAGAGGTGCTGATATGAGAATAGGAAATAAAGTATTGAATTTGAATGATAGAACTTATATTATGGGAATATTAAATGTAACTCCAGATTCCTTTTCTGATGGTGGTAATTATAATAACGTTGAATCAGCCTTAAAAAGGGCAAAAGAAATGGTTGAAGAGGGTGTAGATATAATTGATATTGGTGGAGAATCTACAAGACCTGGTTATACATATGTAGAAATAGAAGAAGAAATTGCTAGGGTTGTTCCAGTGATTAAAGCAATAAAAAAAGAATTAGATGTATTAATTTCAATTGATACATATAAAAGTTCAGTAGCAGAGGAAGCTATAAAGGCAGGAGCAGATATTGTTAATGATATTTGGGGCCTTAAAAAAGACGAAAATATGGCTAATATTATAGCTAAATATGATGTTTCCTGTATTCTTATGCATAATAGGGATGAAAGACCTTATGAAAATTTAATGAGAGATGTTTTAGATGATTTATACCAAAGTATTAATATAGCAAAAAATGCTGGAATAAAGCCTGAAAAAATAATTTTAGATCCAGGAATAGGCTTTGCAAAAACTTATGAGGAAAATTTAGAAGTTATGAATAACTTAGATAAAATAGTAGCCTTAGGTTATCCAGTTCTTCTTGCTGCATCAAAGAAAAGAATGATTGGATTCACCCTAGACCTTCCAGTAGATGAAAGAGTAGAGGGAACCTTAGCAACAACAGTAGTAGGAATAATGAAGGGCTGCCATATGGTAAGAGTTCATGATGTCCTTGAAAATAAAAGAGTGGCCTTAATGACCGATAAAATAATTAAAAGATAGAGGTAATTAAATGGATAAATTATATTTAAAGGATGTAGAAATTTTTGCAAACCATGGAGTCTTTAAAGAAGAGAAAACCTTGGGTCAAAAGTTTATTCTTTCCCTTGAGTTAGACCTAGATCTTAGAGAGGCTTCAAAATATAATGATTTATCTAAATCAGTTCATTATGGAGAGCTATGTCATGAAATAGAAAGAGAATTTCAAAAAGAAAGCTATGATCTAATAGAAACTGCAGCTGAAAAAATAGCAGAATATGTTTTGTTTAATTACGATTTAGTTAAGGGAATAAAAGTACTACTAAAAAAACCCTGGGCTCCTATAGGAAGGCATTTAAATTATGCGGCAGTAGAAATAGAAAGAAAATGGAATACTGCTTATATAAGTATTGGAAGTAATATAGGAGATAAGGACAATAATATCAAAACTGCAATAGATAAAATAAAGGAAAATAAAGAAATTAAAGTTACAAAGATATCTACAATAATAGAAACAGAACCCTGGGGCTATAAAGAACAAGATACCTTCAAAAATGCTGCAATTGAAATAAAAACTATATTAAGTCCAAAGGAATTAATGATAGTACTCTTAAATATAGAAAAAGATATGAAAAGAGAAAGAATAATAAAATGGGGTCCAAGAATTATTGACTTAGATATTATTTTGTATGAAAACATAATATCTACAGATGAATATGTAACTATTCCCCATCCAAGAATGGAAGAAAGACTTTTCGTTTTAGAACCCTTAAATGAAATAGCCCCCAATGCTATTAATCCCTTAAGTAGAAAAAGAATTTCTAAAATTTTGGAAGAAGCAAGAACAAATAAGAATTAACAAATAAGACAAAATCCTCTGCACAGTCAGAGGATTTTTTTCATTGGATTTGAAGGTTTATCCTTCAAATCCTTTTGCTATTTTTTTAATATATTCACAGAACTTATATAAGTTATAGTAGTCAGGAACATTTTCCATTGTTAATATATCTTCTTTGTAGATTCCATCCCAAGGGTAAATAGAAACAATCTCCTCATCATAAATATTTATTATGTATTTAAAATTACTAAATTCTATTATTAACTTATATTTAGGAGAAGAATTATTCTCTATTTCTCCTTCAAAATTTTTACTTTCTAAGGAGTCAAAAAATTCAGGTAAAATACTATGTTCTTTTTCATTAACCTCATAGGAAACATAAAAATCCATATCAAAGACTTTTAATTTATATTCCTCATTATTCATTATTCTTTCATATATTTCATTTGTATAATAATCAGGATTTGGTTTGTTTTTTGGTTTAGAATATTGAGCCCTGTTTATATTACAGGACATAAGTGATAAAGGAATAATCAAAATAAATATAAAAGAAATAAGTTTTTTCATATTGCCCTCCAAAATGGTTTATATAAATATTTATTCTTTTTTATATATAATTAGAACAATAATCAATAATAATGAATAAAATAGCTAAAGTAAAAGGTAATAAATCTACTAAAAACGTAGTAAAAATAAATAATAGCAATTTCTAGGAGTGTTATATGTATATAATAGCAACAGTGGGACCGAAAACTTTAGATAAGTGGATTATTAAGGAGCTTATGGAAAATGGCGTAAATATACTAAGGTTTAATTGTTCTCACTTTAATAAAGATGATTTTGAAAAAGTTATGGGTATAGCAAAAAATATTAATACTAATATAAAAATACTAGTAGATTTATGTGGAAAGAAGATTAGAGTATCTAAGGAACTTAAATATATATATAAAATTTATAATAATCAAGAAATATATTTTTGTGGGGAAGATTTATATAAGAAAATAGATATCTCTAAATATCAGTATAAAAAAATAATACCCCTAAATATAAATACAAAAGAAATAGAAGAAAATAATATTAATTCAATATCCATGAAAGATAATACTATGAGATTTAAGATAATATCAAAGGATAATGGTGTTATTAAAGCAAAAGTTCTAAGAGGAGGTATTATTAGGTCAGGAAAGGGTTGTAACTTATCAAATATAAACAGTGGACGAGAAATATTAAGTGAAGAAGATAAAAAATATGCTTTATGGGCAATAAAAAATAATGTAGATATAATATGTCAATCTTTTGTTGAAAGTAAAAAGGAAATTGAAGCTTTAGAGGATTTTATTAGAAAGGAAAGTAATAAGAAAATTGAAATTTGGGCCAAGGTAGAAACCTCAAAAGGGATTGATAATTTAGATGAAATTTTTAATAAAGTAGATACAATAATTTTAGGAAGAGGAGACTTGGTACCAGAAGCAGGAATTCTTCAGGCGGTGAAATTACAAGATCTAGCAATAAAGAAGGCTAAAGATAAAAATAAAAAAATTATTTTGGCTACCCGATTATTAAATAGTATGAAAAATGGACAATGTCCTAATATTAATGAAGTTGAGGGGATTTATTATTTTCTAAGAAGTAATATAGATGGCTTTTTATTAGCAGGGGAAACCTCTATTGGAAAAGCTCCATCAGAAACTGTAGCATTTTTAAATAAGGCAATAAAATACTATAAGAACTAGGAGGAAGGGATGAGGAAGAATATTAAAAAATGCATAAATGCAGTTTTTTGGGTAGCAATTGGAGCGGCAATGATATATTTAATTTATACATGCTATATTTTCTTTTATAGAATATAAAATGGAACACTATCGAAGTACATATGCATTATCATATTTTAAATACTGGATTCATTTCTTTTATAGTAGAAATAATATTTATATATGATTGTAACAAAATTGACATATATAAATGCTAATATAAATTAAGTTGTTAGTGCATATAGCAATAAATAATTATCCCCTTAATTATTAAAAATGATATCCTATTTTTAGGATATCATTTTTAATTTATTATCTATTCTCAAAACTTTCACATGTTGTCTGATTATATAGTTGTGCATTGTGGCCAGATACTTTAATAGTATCTAAAGAACATAGTTCATTAGAATTATACTTGCAGGTATTAACTTGGCAGCCTATTGCATCGCAAGGTTCCCCCTGACCAGCATAAATATTGTTAGTTAAATTTCCATAAGTAGCACTATCTAAAAAAGAGCTACAGCTGGTATCCTGGTCCTTAGTAGAATTTCTGCCTACTACTGTAATCATATTTGCATAGCAAATTTCGCTTTTATTATGTGAGCAGTTACGAGCACTACACTTTATTTTTCCCATTATAATCTCTCCTTTACAAAATCTTATTTAAAGTATCTATCGAGTAAACCTTTGAAAGCGCATCCGTGTCTAGCTTCATCTTTACACATTTCATGAACAGTGTCATGTATTGCATCAAGGTTCTTTTCTTTAGCCAATGTAGCTAATTTCTTTTTACCATCACAAGCACCATATTCTGCTTCTACCCTTGCCTGTAAATTAGCTCTAGTATCTGGTGTCACAACTTCACCTAATAACTCTGCAAACTTTGCAGCATGCTCAGCTTCCTCATAAGCAATTCTTTTATATGCCTCACCTATTTCAGGGTATCCTTCTCTATCAGCTTGGCGAGACATAGCAAGGTACATCCCAACTTCAGTACATTCACCAATGAAATTAGATCTTAGATCTTCTAGTATTTCAGGATCTACATCCTTAGCTGACCCAATAAAATGTTGATCTGCCCAATCCATTTTTTGATCCATTTCTTTAAATTTATCAGAATCTACTTTACATACTGGACAAACTTCTGGTGGGGCATCCCCTGTATGAACATAACCACATACAGTACATACAAATTTTTTCATATTATAATCCTCCTTAAAATATAATAGTACAAAGCAGTAGTATTATTTGCTAAAAACAATAAAAATACTTATTTCTGCGAAAAATATTTATTATTCTACACATAATTGTAATATTTGATGAAATTTGATAAAATATACTTATGTAAATTATGGAAGGGATGCTGTTATAGAGTGAAAAGATATATTATTAAAATTGTTAATAAAGTAAAAGATAAAATAAGTGACAATATAAAAATAAAAATATCCATAGTTATAGCCTATGTATTAATTTTGCTTGTAGTAGTAGTTGCAGGTACTGTTTACTCAAGTAAAATAAATGAAAAATATGCTAGCGTAAAAGACAATTTAAAAGTAAAGAAAAGTAATTTAATAAGTCAAAATGAAAAAGAGAAGAATAAAAAATTAGAAGAAAAAAGTGAAGAAGAACTAAAAAATGAGAAAAAAAATGAACTGAAATTAAAGATACAGGAACTGGATCCCTCTTATGAATTTATTGAGAGTTTTGATAATATAGATGATGAAATAAGTTTCTATGAAGAAGTATATAAGGAATTATTAGCTGAATCTAGTGAAGAAAATGAAAGTACAGAAGAAGCAGTTAATGAGGATCCTGGTTATTACGATGAAACACCTCCAACTACATACTATCCAGAAACCGAAACTAATAATCAAGATTCCGCTGGAGGTAATGAAGAAGTACCAGAACAGCCAGAGCAGCCAGAACAGCCAGAAGTACCGGAACAACCAGATCCGGGTAATGAACCAGACCCAGGTAATGAAGCAGATCCGAGTAATGAACCAGATCCAGGAAGCCAAGAAGGACCAGATAATGGAGATGAAGGAACTGGACAAGAAGAAGCTGGAGGAGAACAAAGTGGAACTAACCAATCGGTACAATTAATAAATAATCTAGAGGAAGAGTCTGTTTCTAATGAAGTAAATTAAAAGCTAAATTGCTATACAAAAACTAGAATTATATGTAAATAAAAAAGAAGTACAAATTTGTACTTCTTTTTTTGGTGCCGGCAGTGGGAATCGAAATAGCTTGTCCTTGATAGTTTCTAGTGATTTATGAAAGTGTTGATTTTACAAAGTTATTTATGTTTTATTACCTATAAGGTTTATACAGTTTCCCACTTTAATAGTGGGAAAAATAGTGGGAAAAATAAAAAAATAATAGGCTGTAAAACCTACAACCTATTTAAACATATTATTTATTTTGTCATATTCTCTCATGTTTTTATCTTTATTGATTTCAGCAT
>FZPS01000023.1_pt71 | contig 12453 bp, 9 predicted proteins | sample 1817821 | NCBI WGS metagenome assembly FZPS01 (sample SAMEA104158645, study PRJEB21678) | metagenome | place: Germany | collected 2015-04-21 | reverse complement strand
ATTGCGGTGTTCCTGAAGAAGATACCCAATAAACGGAGCGGCCGAACGTTTTTGTCTATTGTGGAGGGGTACCGGGATCCTAATACGGGAAAAGTCCGTCACAGGACTGTCCAGGCTTTGGGTTACCTTGATGAACTTGAAAAAGAACATGAAGATCCTATAGCCCATTTTACGGAAGTCGCCAAAGAGATGACCAAGCTGGATAAGGAACTGAATACTCCAATTATGTTTAGCTTTACGCCATTGGATAAGATAGATGACTCTGCTTGGTTAAGAAAGAACTTAGGGTTCTCCGTGCTCAGCGCTATATACCACGAACTTGAAATCCACAAATTCATGGCGAATCGCCAAAGGAGTCTAAAGACGGATTTTTTATTGAACGACGTATTTAAAATGCTGGTGTTTTTAAGGATTTTGGAGCCGGGGTCAAAGAAGAAGTCCTTCGAAAGAAAAGATGCCTATTTCGAGAGATTTGATTTTTCCCTGATGGATGTATACCGTTCCTTGACACTTTTACATAAATACAAAGATGCTCTCTTAATACATTTGCATGAGCAAGTCAGCATGAAATATGGCCGGGATACAAGCAATGTTTTCTATGACGTGACAAATTACTATTTTGAAATTGACGAGCCTGATAACCTAAGAAAAAAAGGCGTATCTAAGGAGTACAGGCCTAACCCTATAGTTCAAATGGGTCTACTAGTGGATCAAGGGGGCATCCCAATCACGTACCGTCTTTTCAGTGGTAACACAAATGACTGTATCACCCTTTTGCCGGTCCTAGCAGATCTTAAAGAAAGCTATAACATAGATCGTATGGTAGTTGTAGCTGATAGGGGAATAAATACCGGGGAAAACATAGCTTACAATCTCATTAAGGGCGACGGATATATTTACTCGCAGTCAATTCGAGGCGCTCAAAAGTCTTTTAAAAACTACGTTTTAAATGAGAAGGGCTATGTTGAACATGAGAACGGGTTTAAGATTAAATCCCGGGTTTATCCCAGGGAGATATGGGTAACCAATGTAGAGGATGAACGTGTCAAGGTTCCCATAGACGAAAAGCAGGTTGTCTTTTATAGTCCGGATTACGCAAAGAAAGCCAAGGCTGAAAGGGCTTTTGCTATTGAAAAGGCCAAGGCGTTGATTAACAATCCAGGCATGTACAATCAAGCTACTTCTTACGGCGCATCAAAATATGTCAGGGGCCTTGTTTATGACAAAAAGACAGGGGAAATCCTGACAGCCGGCAGACATCTTATGCTTGATTTAGAAAAGATCGCAGAGGAAGAGAAATACGATGGGTATTATGCCATCGTAACAAGTGAGCTTAACATGCCTGACTATGACGTTATTGATACATATCGAGGTTTATGGCGTATTGAGGAATCATTTCGTGTCACAAAAAGTGACTTGGAAACCAGGCCTGTATATGTGTCTAGGGAAGACCATATAGAAGCCCATTTTTTGACTTGCTTCACGGCTTTACTGATACTTCGCCTGCTTGAAGTCAGAACAAAAAGGACATATTCACCGTCTACTATAATCAATGAGCTTCGCCAAGTCACCGGAACCTACCTAAGCGAGAACTATTATATGTTTGACCATTTCAACCCTCGGGTTAAGGTCATCGGCGAGTCGGTGGGGATTGACTTTAGTAAGAGGTTCATGTCCTTAGGGGAAGTAAAAAAAATTATTGCAGGCACAAAAAAAGGAGCTGTTTCCCAACAACTTTCGGAATGAACAAAAAAGGCTTACATCCCTGCCAGCATAGAGATTGTAGGCCCTTTTTCTCGCTTTTAACTGCAAAAGTCAGGGTATATAGACGACACAGCCGTCTGTCAACGGCGCATCATTGCATAATTAGGTTGACATGCGGTCAGAGAATCGGACCCCGGTTCGATACGTAGCTCTCGCCATACCATAGCAAACGCCAAGCTAGACAGCTTGCCTACACGCCGTCTGCTGCGCGTTTTTCATGTCTTTCGACCAATCACTTGGGACGGCCTGCTAACGAGCCTTATGATGCGAAATAGCAAGCTGCCTAACTGGGGCTTTGTAATGGAAAAACACCAATTGTCATCACATGGTTCTTCGACTTAATACACGAGGTCACAATCATGTAATAGAGGATTCTCCTGTGGCGAGTAGCAAAATGGTTACAACTAAACGTGATTTGAGATTTGATTTGACGTTTGACTTTTCAGTGTCCTACGTGACCCTCCTACCTGGACTGCAGGAGGATGGAAATAAAAAGCATAAAGTTAAAAGAGGATATTATTCCGGACCTTCAAGACTTGGTGGAATTATGCAATTCTCCGGGGTGGTACCATTACGCCGAGGATTTGGATAAGCCCAAGTGTGCTTTTGCACACTCTTCGAAAGTTGCTACTGCATGGGATGGAGAACAGTTAATGAATGACGATACTGAATCACCATGCCATGGATGGCCTTCTTTCAATCTGTCATCTCAGCAAACATACCAAGCAAATCGGGTAAGAGGCTGGCCGTTAGTCGGTTAGCCGACCTCCCACAGCACCGTACCTACCGTTCGGCATACGGCGCTTCCAGATGTATTTGTGGTATCCGTTTCGGCCATCCTCGGCGACACGCACACTCCTGCATAGCTTTCCTGTTCCGCAGTACCCTTCTGCAGGTAGTCCCACAAAGCGAGTTGTCTGTGCTTTAATTCATCGCTTTTGGTAGCCTTCATTGACCTCCACCTCATCTGGTTCAGCCCTTCCCATCCGCCTTCCGGCTTCCGGTACTATGGCTTCTGCTGACTTCTCACGGTAAATCTTGTTTCAATCGGGCTTCATACTCTGCTTCCGCCCGTCCGTGAGACCTCCCGGGGTAAGACACTTCACCTTCATTCCATTTACCTGCCACATCTACACTCTCGGGTCCGGGTAACTCTTGGGATTGGTTTGCTCTGCAACCTTGCCCCCCTCGAAATGCCTCTTATGTGGTTCGTGTTCCTCAGGCCGGAACTTCGCCTCAGGCTTCCTTCAGATTCCACCTCGCGATGGACACCCTTGCCCTTGGCTTGCACTTGGTCGTTACCTGCCCGTGCAGGGGGCTTTCACCCCCGTATGAAGCGCTATGCCCGGCGCACATTCAAGTGAGCCAGGGGCAAGTCCCCTTGCTCACTTGCTTGTGTCATTCCAACCCTTAACGGAAAAATTCCAACGAATGCGCCTACTTTACCCTGTCCATAGCTATGTAGGGATCTTACACATTAATTTATTGATCAATCAACCCTGTGTTGTGACGTAATTGGTATCGAAGTGATATTCTATTCCGTCCAAAGCCTTTACCCGGAGAGGCTCTTACATATGCCCTGCACAGCAAGGAGAGGCGTACCCTTGTTAGCACCTGCTGCAATCGCCTCTTTTCCGCTCCGCCAGAAATTCTTCTACTTCGATACGGGTTGGCAGGGAGGGTTGCGCTCCGAGTTTAGTCGTAGTAAGAGCCGCGACTGCCTGCGAAAAGGATATTAACTCCGCAATATTCTCTGAGCTTCCTGAGTCCTCATCCAGGGCGCATGCCATACCTCCGATAAATGCGTCACCCGCAGCAGTCGTATCGACTGTCTCAACCTCATAAGCAGGAAAAGCAAGACCGCAACGATCGATGGGACCTACATAGACACATCCCTTATCTCCCAAAGTCACAATGACATGGGCACCTGTCACTTCAGCTAATCTCCCGGCGGCTTCCATGACAAACTCGTAGCTTAAGCCATCCCTCAACCTCTCTTCATCCCGCTCATCCCATCTACCCAGAAGACGGAGCAAAGAGACTGCCTCCGTCTCATTGGGGATGAGCCAATCAGCAAGAGTTAATATTTCAGGCTCAAACAGAACCATGGGCGCAGGATTGAATACTGTCACAGCATTATGCTCTCTTGCAAGTTTTAGCGTCTGGCAAACAACTTCCATCGGGGTCTCCAGCTGTACCACGACAACATTCGCCTCTTCGATTCTACTTCTGACATCCAATACATGCGAAGGCTCCAGCGCAAAGTTAGCGCCTCTATTTACAACGATAATATTCGTCCCGTCAGGAGCTACGGTTATGTAAGCAGAGCCGGTTGATTCTCTTGAATCAATCTTCACCGACGAAACATCAACACCTGCCTCTTCCAGGCACTTAATCAAGGCACGCCCTGCCACATCTGTCCCTACACAACCCACCATATATACACGAGATCCCAACCGTTGAGACGCAACCGCCTGGTTTGCCCCTTTCCCGCCCGGAGCAGTGGAATATCCGGCAGCAAAAACTGTCTCTCCCCTCTTGGGAAAACTCGGAACCTGCAATACATAGTCCATGTTGAGACTTCCCACAACTACTATACTCACGCTGAAGCCCCTCTCCTTTCTACGGTGGAATCCCTGATAGGTAACATAGGCTGTAGAATCTCTTCGAGGCGTGGCGCCTTTGGTTTATGGATTCGCCTGATTACCGTCTCCGCAAAAACTCAGCTTACGGAGGAAGCCTCGAGGCGACCGCCTTGGCGAGCCCTTTGCCAGATGTCGCTGCTACTTCTGCCCCCACTTTTTCCGAAGTCTTGTTATGAGCAGCTCGAAAAAGCTATCCCCGTCTGCATCGAGGCAGACGTTCACATTGGGCTCATGACCCGTTACACCCCAGACATCGCCCACCGTCTCGCCACGAGTGAGTTCACTATAAGTCTCCACATCTACATACATGAGGCGGGTTTCGACAAGCGTCCTCTCCAAGACCACCGCCACTGCAAGGGGATCGTGAAGTGACCCGCCTGGCTCAGAATAGTGCTGCTTAATAGTAGAATTATAGAAGTCTAGAAGGTCTGCAGCGAATATGGGCACTGGGGTTCCGATCGCTCGTATCTCAGCAATGATGTCGTCGGTAAGTACACACTTCATGGTGGCATCCAGACCAACCATGGTAATGGGAATCCTGGAGCCAAATACGATCTTAGCCGCCTCCGGGTCGGCGTAGATGTTGAACTCTGCCGCAGAGGTAATGTTCCCCGCGTGCAGAAGTGCACCACCCATGAGCACGATCTCTTCAATATTGTCCTTCACGTCAGGATAGGCTAGGAGCAAGGTGGCGATGTTTGTGAGCGGGCCTGTGGGGATGAGCGTGACCTTCTCATCAGACTCGCGCAGAATCGTGGCAATGAACTCCGTCGCCGATTCGTCCAACGGTCCCTCAGGGCTCTCCGGGATTTCTGGACCATCAAGCCCAGACTCCCCATGTATGCTCCTTGGCACGTCAAGAGACGGCTCTCGAAGAAGAGGCTTTGCCGCACCTCGCGCAACCGGTATGTCGAGATTTGCGAAACTTACAAGACGCAAAGCGTTTCGTGTGGAGTTGGAAATAGTGGTGTTGCCACACACGGTAGTGATCCCGAGCACTTTCAATTCCGGCGATGCCGCTGCCAGCAGTATTGCCAGGGCATCGTCATGACCCGGGTCACAATCGAGAATAATAGGCCTTGTATTGTTGTAGCCACCACGTTCTAATGTCATCTCGCATCTACCTCCTTTTGGCTTGTATGTGTAGTTGCTTTCTTTGCTTTCGGCGCCTGCGGTCTTGATACCAGCCAGAGAGCTAGCGTAGTCACCACATAAGGCGTCATAAGTGCAAACTGGGGTGGGATACCGAGACTCTGAAACCGAATGGCGACTGAATCAGCCGCACCAAAAAGGATGCACGCGAGGAAAACCGGGAGAGGCCGTCCTTGCCCGAAGATTGTCGCCGCAAGCGCAATGAATCCGCGCCCTGCAACCATATTCTCCGCAAACTGATTCAGGTAGCCCAGTGCCAGATGCGCGCCGCCAAGCCCGCACAAGACACCGGACCCCAGGTATGCAAGGTACCTCATGCGCCGGGTGCTGACGCCAACGGTTTCAAGAGCCACAGGATGCTCGCCCGCCGCCCGAAGCCGGAGCCCGAACACCGTCCTGTAGAACAGTATGGAGAAGACGACTACCAGAGCCCAACTGATGTACGTAAGAATCGAGTGGCCATCGAGAACTTCTGCAATTGGACCGGACACCCTCGCAAGCCCAATGGATATATCAGGCAGGGTCCTTATGCGTTCGGACACAAAAGCCCCCTTGACTCCAAACATGGATCGCAGCAGGTAGACTGTACCACCGGCCGCAAAGATGTTAAGAGCAACACCGATCACGAACGTGTCGCCTTTCAGGTCAACCACGAAGAACGCATAAAGTAGCCCGATCAGGGTGGAAGCAAGCACTCCCGCGACAAGGCCTAGCCATACGTTGGAGAAGAAGTGGCTTGCTGCGACCGCAAAGAAGGCGCTGACAAGCATCATGCCTTCGAGAGCGATGTTGAGAATGTCCGCCTGCATTGTGATGGCTCCCCCCAACGCCGCGAGGGTGAGCGGCGTGGCCATGCGGATAGATGCGCGTGCCAGTGCAAGCGAGAAGAAGTTGCCTAACACGTTGCCTGCCTCCTTTTCGTCCTCATCCGCGCGAGTAGAACCTTGAATCCTACCTGGGCCGCGACTGCAAGGATTATGAGCGACTGAATAACGCTGCTGAGCTCCGACGGTATAGTGGTAGCCTGCTCCATGCCAATGGAACCTGTGCGTAGAGCGCCAAAGATGATGGCTACGAGGAGGACACCTACGGGATTATTGCCCGCTATAAGAGCGATAAGGATCCCGTCAAACCCATAGCCGGGCGAGATATTGTCGATGAATCTTTGGTGGACTCCCATGACTTCTATTGCCCCGCCTACAGCAGCGAGGGCCCCACTTACGAGCATGGCTGTGAGCATAGCCCTTTCTGGGGAAATGCCTCCATATCGCGAGAATTCCTGGTTGAGCCCTACCATCTTCCACTCGTACCCCAGCGTGGTCCTGGTCATCAGGTAGTAGACCAGGACGACCAATCCGATGGCTATGAAAAACCCCAGCGAGAACCGGGAAAACCGGATAGGCCGGAAGAGCTCGGCGGTTTTCTCGATGTAAACCGTGGCACCCCGCGCCGACCCTGGCACTTTGAAGGGGTAGTTCACCAGATAGGCGGTGAAGAGTGTGGCAACATAGTTTGCCATAATCGTCGTGACCACTTCGTTCGTGTTACCCTTCACCCTAAGCAGACCTGGGATGAATGCCCAGAATGCTCCGAACAGCGCTGCTGCAGCGAGGCACAGCGTGATGTGGATAGGTGAAGGTAGACCCTTCACGGTGAAACCTACCCATGCCGCCGCGAACCCACCCAGGAAGAACTGGCCTTCCGACCCGATATTCCAGATACCGGCATTGAACGCTACTGCAACGGAGAGACCCGTCATAATGAGCGGCGTCGCCTTGGCGAGGGTGGAGGCAGTTCTCGAGATGCCTCCGAACGCGCCGTGAAACATGGCGCTGTAGGCGTTGATCGGGCTGTCTCCACTCACCGCGATGATGACTGCGCCGACCGCGAAGGCGAGTATTATCGCGAAAGCCAGGGTCGCGGCGGTCTGCAGTCTTCCCTGCAAGAAATCGATTAGTGTGTTTTTCGTGGAGTCTGCCTCCATTACGTTACCCCCTTCGTAGACGGTTTCATATTCATTCGTTTCGTGCCTGTCATGTATAGGCCAATCTCCTCACGGCTGGTCGCATCAGGCCTGAACTCGCCCGTGAGCTCTCCTCCGTACAACACAAGGATGCGATCGCTTATTGAGAACACTTCATCAAGGTCTGTCGAAATGAGCAAAATTCCTGCGCCCCGGTCGCGCATCTGCACAATCCTGTGATGTATGAACTCAAGGGACCCGATGTCCAAACCTCGTGTAGGCTGAGTCACCACGTAAAACATAGCGCTGCGCGAGAATTCCCTTGCGACTACAGTTTTTTGAAGGTTGCCGCCTGACAGGGTCTTTGCGCGAACCTGTGCCCCAGGGGTCCGGATATCATAGTCCTGGATAAGCATTGCAGCGTAGTCTCTAATATAGTGAAAGTTAAGGCGGCCCCGATGCGAGAAAGGTTCACTATAGTGGCGACCCATGATCAAGTTCTCTTCTACAGTGGCTTCCAGAGCCAGCCCCGTCCTTATCCTGTCCTCGGGTATGAATCCGAGGCCGAGCTCCCGGCGTTTCTTCGGAGAAAGACTCGATACATCACGCCCCTTCATGAGAACCTGGCCCGATGCAAGTGGGCGCAGGCCTGCAATAACCTCAGCAAGCTCGGTCTGGCCGTTCCCCTCAACTCCTGCTATAGTCGTGATCTCCCCTGCACGCACCTGAAGGGACACGTCTTTCAATGCTTCTATGCCTCTATTATCGAGTGCGGTTACACTGCGGAGCTCAAGGACTTCCCCTCGTGGGTCAGCCGCAGTCCTCTCAATCGTCAGCGAGATCTCTCTGCCCACCATCATCGTGGCGAGGTCATTCATTGTGACGTCAGCGGTCCTGACGTTTCCGACAACCTGTCCGCTTCTAAGAACTGTCACCTCATCGGCGACTGCGAGGACCTCAGGAAGCTTGTGGGTAATGAAGATGATGGTCTTACCATCCGCCGCGAGGGCACGTACTGTCATAAAAAGACTCTCGGCCTCCTGCGGTGTGAGTACCGCAGTAGGCTCGTCCAGAATGAGGATATCTAGCCCGCGGTAAAGCAACTTAAGGATCTCTACGCGCTGCCTCACTCCTACTGACAGGTCGCGGACGCGTGCGTCAGGATCGACGGCGAGACCGTAACGTTCTGAGATCTGTTCTACCTGCATCCCGGCGGTCTTCAGATCTACGAACATACGACGCCTTGTCGGCTCTTGGCCGAGAATGATATTCTCAGCGACGGTGTAGGACGGCACCAGCATGAAGTGCTGGTGGACCATACCTATACCGCAGTTGATAGCGTCCTTTGCGCTGCCGAAAGAGACGGGTTTGCCATCGATGCGTATGGTACCATTGTCAGGTCTGGTGAGCCCATACAGAATACTCATGAGTGTAGTTTTTCCGGCGCCGTTTTCGCCCACGAGGGCGTGGATACTACCTCTACATGCTGCAAAGTCGACGCGATCGTTAGCAAGCACGCCGGGGAACTGCTTTGTAATACCTTTCATTTCAATGACACATTTGGGATTCATCATACCTGGCATGTCTTGCCTCTCCTCCTGTTTCGGTTAGGAGCGTTGTGCCCATGCCGGTTCATCTTGATGCGTTCTTGCCCGTCCCGATTTACCCGAGTTCGTCCGAAACTCGCGCCTATCAGATCGTATGGAATACACAGGGCCGGAACAGGCGGCCCCAGCCGCCTGTAGCAACCGAGGCGGCGGGGCCAAGCTTGCGCTCCGCTCCTAAAGCCTACCCCTTAATCGGTCTCCTGAACCTGGATCTTGCCGGAGCGAATCTGCTCTTCCAGGCTCTTGAGCTTCTCTATGATGTCACTCGGGACGGTCTTCTCCATGATCTCACAAAAGCACAAGCCAACACCATTCTCCTTGATGCCGTAATGGTAGACGGTTCCCTTATTGAGCGTTCCTTCCATGGCATACTTGATCGTCTGGTAGACGGAGTTATCGACTCGCTTCATCATGCTACCGATCATGTTATTGGGGACGATATAGCACTGGTCCGAGTCCACGCCAATAGCGTAGCGCCCTGCCTCCTGTGATGCGAATAGGACGCCCTCACCTGTCTTTGCCGCGACTTGGTAGACAATGTCTGCGCCCAGATCATGGAGGGCGAAAGTTAGCTCCTTTCCCTTGGCAGGGTCACCAAACGTGCCGGCGTAGAGCACCTCAACCTTCACAGATGGGTCGACTGCAGCAGCCCCCTGCTTATATCCGGTGAGGAAGTTTCTGATAACAGGAATATCCATACCACCTACCATGCCGATGACTTTCGTATTCGGGTCGATGCCCTTTATGTCCGACCTAGTGGTCATCATGGCCGCAAGAGCACCAGCCAAAAAGGACCCTTCATGCTCCGCGTAGTCCACACAAACGACCCCGGGCACGTCGATAGCCCCGTCGATGTAAATGAAGATCACCTCGGGAAACTGTGGCACAAGCTCCTCGATTTCCTTATCCATTTGGTAGCCGGGCACTACAAACACCAGATCGTAGTTTTGCGCCGCCGCGAGCAACTGGTCATAGTAAAGCGACGGGTCATCTTTGCACTCCAGTACTTTCGTGACGACACCCAGCTCCTCTTGTGCGCGCATAAGACCTGCGTAACCCGAATCATAGAACGACCTGTCACCAAGCCCGCCGGCTGCTACCATAGCCACCTTTAGCGGCGCCTTTGCAAGAGATGCCGATCCCGCACCCAGCAGCATCATAGCAACCACTACAACAAGAACAACTCTTATGAAACGGTAACTCTTCACTATCTTTTCCTCCTTCCTTAATCTTCGCTTCCTCTATCCGGCGCTACCTTCAGGTCGTGCCGTGCCATGTCCATATCATCCTGAACATGAGCGACGAGTTGTCATCTCTTGATAGCGCCGAGCTACATCGGCTCCGAAATCTTAGAATCTGTTTGCCTTACAATTCGTGCTTATCTGTACATTACGCCTGTATATACTCCTTCCCCATTCCACACCCAACGTTGACATGTCCCGCGGACCTATAACCCCCTCCTTTCGCATCCTGGCACTATAACGTAGGGTGATCCCAAGCAGGGCCTACACTGTTCCTGCCAGCCAGAATCCTCGTTTCCTTCCTATCCAACCTGGCCTAACTACACAGTTCTTGAGTCCGATCTCATAGTTGCATCAAGAAACGTTGTCCTACATTGGTAATATGGGCTTTCATTTCCATTCCGGCAGCCTTGGATCTCGAGCACCGATTGCAGCGGCTATTCCTCCTGTGGTACCGATAGGATTCATCTGCGACTATACCGATGCCTACCAATCGATGCAATTGAACTATCACGGCCTCTTATATCGTGGAGAACATCTTCACCAGGACTACACTATTCGAGACCATGACAACGGTTGAGTTGTTGGCACACTGTCTAATCAGACAGCGCTTCTTTCACCTCCAGAATGACACTGGACTCCCTAATCATAAGGTTTGGCTTCAAAAATACTTCCTGTCTCGGCCTGTCCCTGTCCTTCATGCGTTCCAACAGTATCTCGCACGCGATAGATCCGATCTCATATTTAGGTTGAACCACAGTCGTGAGCCTCGGACGAACAACCGAGGCAAACGGAATGTCGTCATAGCCAACAACCGCTACTTCCTCAGGAACCCGAATACCCTTTTCCTCAAGAGCAGCCAGAGCACCCATGGCCATTAGATCATTACACGCGAAAATAGCTGTAGGCCGACTACTGAGACCAAGAAGCTTCTTTGTATGCCGATAACCGCTATTCTCCTTATAGTCTCCCTCGCAAATAAGCTCATCCCTCATAGCGATATGGCGATCCCGCAAAGCCCGCGAATAGCCCTCTATCCTCTCTGCGCTGGTAGTGACTTTTTGAGGCCCGGTTATGAGACCGATTGCAGAATGGCCAAGTCCAATCAGGTGGGACGTAGCCTTGTAAGCCCCTTCAATGCTGTCAACCACTACAAAATCGCAATCAACATTCATTCGCCTATCTGCCAACACTACCGGAATGTCACTGTCCACAAGCTGTCGTACATGCCTCGTCGCTACTTGGGAGGTGGTGAAAATCACCCCGTCTACCCGCTTGCTCCGCAATAGCCCCAGGTAGTCAGCTTCCTTACGAGCGCTCCCGTCTGTGTTACATAGGATCACGTTGTACCCGTTCCTGTGAGCAACATCCTCTACACCCCGGGCAATTGCAGGGAAAAACGGGTTTGTGATATCAGGGAGTACAAGGCCAATGATGAAGCTCTGCCCGGTTACTAGGCTGCGAGCCAGAGTGTTGGGATGGTAATCCATTTCCTTTGCCACCTGCAAGATCTTCTCACGCAACTCTTTCCGAACATAGCCCTTGCCCGAAAGGGCTCTCGATACAGTAGCAGGTGAAACACCTACACATTCAGCTATCTCGTAGATAGTAGTAATCAACAAGCACCTCGCAAATCCACCCTTAAAATACATCCATACAGGATTATATGAAATCGGTTTTATATATTTGTTGTACTCAGTTTCGACATAGATCAGAAAATTCCTGCCTTGTTAGAAATAATATTCCAATTTGCTGAAGCCGGTAGTTGACTCTCTTAGCATCGATCCCCTACTTCGACTAATGTAGCCGTTTCTCACTCTCCGGCATAATTGAGGTCCGGATAATATAGGTAATCTACGACAAGCTCCAACCGCCCTGAATCACCTGACTGGATGTGTGAACATAACAGCTTTTCTGCGGTTTCCGGTAGAATAAGTAGGTGTATCTCGCAGTAGGCGCTACTGATCTTCGCAAAGCAGTTGACGGGTTAGCAGCTATTGTTCAGTTGGATTTTAAGTTAAGCCCTTTTGAGCCCTGCCTGTTTGCTTTTTGTAACCGGCTAAGAAACAAGGTTAAGATCT
>FZPS01000045.1_pt17 | contig 12456 bp, 10 predicted proteins | sample 1817821 | NCBI WGS metagenome assembly FZPS01 (sample SAMEA104158645, study PRJEB21678) | metagenome | place: Germany | collected 2015-04-21 | reverse complement strand
TGGAGAGGACACGCATAGATTCGGACCGGGAAGAAAGCTGATATTAGGCGGAGTGGAGGTCGATTTCTTCTTAGGCTTAATAGGGCATTCAGACGCCGACGCGTTAGTTCATTCGATAATTGACGCACTATTAGGCGCAGCCGCGCTGGGCGATATAGGGCAGCATTTTCCCGATTCGGATATGCAGTACAAGGATATTTCAAGCATATTGTTATTAGAAAAAACTAATGAGCTCTTACGGGAAAAAGGCTACAGGCTAATAAACTGTGACAGCACGATAATAGCACAAAAGCCAAAATTAGCGCCTTATATACTTGATATGCGGGCGAACATAGCAAAAGCCTTGAACATCGATATAGATTCCGTAAGCGTAAAGGCAACCACTCCCGAAAAAACCAATGCGGAAGGCCGTTTGGAGTGCATAACCGTTCGTTCAGTTGCGCTGATAGATAGAATATCGCAAGCATAGCAAGCTGTTTTAAGTGAAAACGCTTTTTTGACCTTGAGCCTAAGGTATAGCCAGATTAGTAAAATAAAAACGCCCCTCATTTTAGCAGGGGCGTTGCTTTTTGTGTAAGCGTCAAAAAAATGCCCCCGATTAAGGGGGCGAATCCATTATGTTTCAGGAACAATCAAACCGTAGTCGCCGTCATTTCTCAAGTATAGCACATTTACATCGCCTGTTTCGCCATTTGTGAACACATAGAAAGAGTGCCCTAACAGCTCAAGCTGTAAAATAGCCTCGTCAACCGTCATGGGCTTCAGGTCGAAATGCTTAACCTTAACGACCTTGCGCTCTTTTAAGTCATCAGGCTCAATTTCATCGCTGAATATAGGCGCATTGTCTTGGAAAGCGTCGTTGCGCAGACTGTGCGCAATGCGTGTTCTGTGCTTGATGATGCGGCGTTCAATCTTCTTCAAAGCATTGTTAACAGAAGCGTACATATCGCCCGAAACATCGGTGGCTCTGATTACTTCAGACCCGCTGGCGATTGACACTTCAACGGTATGGCGGCTTCTTTGAATCGACAGCACAATGTTTGCAACCGCTTCGTTGTCAAAATACTTCTCAAGCTTCTTGACTTGCTTTTCAACTGCACTGTAAAGATAATCCGAAACTTCGATGTTCTTACCTGTAATATTGATACGCATAATCCTATCTCCTTTCGTGCATGCCGTTCATACGGTGCTTATATATACATTATACCATTATAATCAAGAAAATCTCACACATATTTGTAACAATACGATTAAAGTTTCATTACGGCTGGTTAGGCACCTCATTAGGCACAAGGTTCAGCATAGAATCAATATCAGGAACATTCGTATATACCTGCGGCACTTCGCCCACAATTACGCTTTCTGCAATAGAAGCCTGAGCGCTCACCTCAACAGACCTTGATGCTCCCGGAAGAATAATATACACCTTTGCTGTCAGTACAATATTCACCCTGTAAAGCGATTGGTTTATCCCCGAAGTAGTAAGCGAAGATGTAAAATTGTACGCCACGCTTCCCGCCGGTGTAAATGTTGTACGAATTTTAGGGCCTATGCCGGAAAGCAAGGGTATCCCCGTAATTGTGCCCGCGGCAATGCTAACCCCGATATCGCCAAGCTGTGAAAGCCTTTTTTGCGCTTCCTCGGTGCAGTGTGCGGCAAGCCTGTTCATAGCTATTGTATCCGCTTTAAGCATATATATCCGTTGACCGTTTTCTATGTATTCGAGCAGCTTTGCGTATTCTTCTTCAGATGAAAACGAGGTTACAATCGCTTCCAACATAGCATGTGTAGCAATGCTTCTCACGCGCGCTTCGGATAGCGCCAGCATTGTGGGCAATATGCTGTTGTTTATCCAAACTGAAACGAGTATGAACACGATTACAATTATCAGCAACGAGGTCAGCAGCTTTCTTTTAGTGAAGAAAGCCTTTTTGATTTTTGTGTTAGCAGGAGCAGGGAAGAGCTTTTTACGCTTGCTTCTGCGCCTTCTATATATGCACTTTGCTTCGGTGTTTTCCATGCAATATATTATGCGTGCGAATGTAAAAATAGTTACTTGCGGCTATTGCCGCCGAATATGCGCTTCAATTTGCAAAATTTCTGTTAAAATATATGCTTCATTGACATTTTGCTTTGCGAAAAATATCGAAATATGTTACGCTATAATCGGAGTATTTTGTAGCATATAAGGAGGCTGAGCAATGAGAGTAACCCGTATATTTGCATTCGCGCTGGCACTTGTGTTTTTGTTGGGGTGCGTCCCTTCTGCTTTTGCGAATGCCGAGGAGCAGGAAAAATCCGTTGACAAGTATTTCACAATTCGCGTCAAGCTTACTTCATTAGGAGGCATTACTTCATTAGATTTAACCACAAAGGGTGAATACATGCTAAAAGAATCCTCTTATAATGCTTCAGACTCCAACATTACAATAAGTATAGCTGATAATAATCTGCAGGTTACCGTAAACGGTTCGGTTGTGTATTCGGGCAAGCAGGTAACGCTTCTGCGCAAAAACATATTAGCGTCGGCAGGCAATGTAACTCTTGCCGCAAACAGCCGCAAGTACTTGGGCGATTTTTACTTCTACCTTGAAAGCGGCAAAATAACAGTTGTGAACCACTTGCCTATGGCGTACTACCTATATGGAGTATTAGCCGCAGAGATGAACAACTCATATCCGCTTGAAGCCTTAAAGGCGCAGGCGGTAGCTGCAAAATGCTATGCAATGAAGCGCATGAAGCCAAGCCAGAATTATGACATACGCGACCAGTCAACAGACCAAGCGTATAAGGGCTATAATTCATCGTGGACAAACATATTCAACGCTGTTGACAGCTCTATAGCGAATATTGTTACCTATAACGGCGATTTGCTGACGACCTATTATTCCTCAACGAATGGCGGCGAAACAAATCTGCCCACATATCAGTGGAGCGGCGATTCCAGCTTCAACAACGGGTACGCGCTTGCTATTGACGAGTATGATTTTACGAATTCAAGCTCACGAATGGAAAAGGTTACGGTTGAGTTAGGTTCTTCTGACATTAACAAAGAGCTGAAGCAAATGCTTATTGATATGACAAAAACATTGTTAGGCTCTGCCCCTGCAGATGTTGTGCGTATAGACGATATTTATCTGCATACTCCCAAGTACAGCAATGTAACGCGCAACATGACTTCCGTAACAGCGAAATATGTAGTGAAGCCGAGCGCGGAATCTGAAGAAACACAAACGCTTGAGATTCACTTCCCCGTTTCAAAGCTGTTCACATACGGAGTTTTCAAGGACAGCGCATTGACGGTATATTGGGGTGAAAAAATAGGCGATAAGTACCACATATACCATGTCAGGTACGGTCATGGCGTAGGGCTGTCTCAAAGAGGTGCGCAGGCGCGTGCTTTAGATGGGCATACCTTTAAGGATATACTGCAGTTCTACTTCCCCACAGCAGAGCTATCCTTGATGGATATTCGTGTGCCCGAAGCGGGCGGCAATCCCGACATTGAACTTCCAAAGCCCATACCTCCAAAAACAAGCGATGCTGTAAGCGGTGCAATCAAGCTTGAGGGCGAAATGGAGCCGGCAAAGCAGGGCAAGGTCGAAAATCCCGACATTGCTTTTCCGGGGAAGTCACCCATACTACTGCCGCGCTATGAGGTAATTGAAAGGGGCTATATAACAGCCTCGCAGGTTAATATGCGTTCAGGTCCCTCAACAAAGTTCCCCGTTGTCGCAAAGCTCACAAAGGGTACTCAGCTCGATATATTGGATATGAGCAACCCCTCTTGGTACTATGTAAAATATGGGGATTTGTTCGGCTATGTAAGCTCGCAGTATATCGAAATAATACCCGATGAAAACCCACAGCCCACATATACTTCATATAAAGCGGCTAAAATCAATGCTACAGGCGTAAACTTCAGAAGCGAACCCAACACCGATTGCACGGCCTACTGCAAGCTTGATAAAAACACTCTCATTTATGTATGGGATACAGCAGGCGAAAGCAAAGACTGGTACTTTGTGCAGTATGGCTTTACATTCGGCTATGTATATAATCCTTATGTAACTATAATCGAAGCCTGCGACTATAAGCCTTCCTCCGACCCCGCTATAGCATTGGGCAAAACGCTGTTTACTGTTGATTTATTCAGCTATCCTGCGGTAAACTCAAGCGTTTTGAAATCGCTGGTAACCGATTCAGAGGTAGAGCTGTTAGCGTACAATAACGGTTGGTACTATGCGATGTCCGATGGCAAGGCAGGCTACCTGGTTGAAAGCAGTGTCGAGATAATCAGCTTTGAGCCCTTAGCTCCCGGCACAGCATTAGAGTTTAACCCTACGCCAATAGGTACGGGCTATATAAACGCGAGCGAGGTAAAGTTTAGGGCGCAACCCTCTACCTCTGCGACAATTATTTCAATATTCCCCTATGAAGCCCAAGTAACCATTTATTCGATTGTAGATGATTGGTACGGTATAACCTACAACAACACATTCGGTTATGTATATTCGCAGTATGTAACGCTTACATCGCAGCAGGAGCCGCAGGAATTGACGGGAATCACTCTGCCGCAGGGCAAATGTACGGCAAATACGCTGAACTTCCGCGAATATCCGAATACATCGTGCAATGTTATTTCAAAGTTCGGAAAGAACGATACATTCTCAATTATTGGCGAATGTAACGGCTGGTACTTCATACTGCATAACGGTATAACAGGCTATGTGCTTTCCGATTATGTAGAAGTCATAGACAGTGGCGACCTTTCACCCATAAAGGTAGGCGAGGATTGGCAAAGTGTTGTTACAACAACGCAGGCGGCAGTGAATTTCAGAATGGGGCCCTCTGTCGCTTTCTCAATCATCTGCAAGCTGGAAGCGAATACGCAGGTAACCGTTTTAGCATACTTTTCAAGCGAATGGTGTATGGTATTATATAAGGGCGCAATAGGCTTCGTTTCAAGGCAGTATCTGAATTTATGAGGAGCATTACGGTAAAGGCACACGCAAAAATAAATCTTGTTTTGGATGTGCTGTATAAAAGAGAAGATAACTACCACGAGTTAGACGGTATCATGCACGCTATAGACCTGCACGATACCGTTTCTATATCGGTTAATAACGACGGTTTAAGCCGCATAGATGTATCCTGCAATGAGCATTTACCCGTTAACAACACAGCTTTTTTAGTGGCAAATGAGTATATTAGCTCAACTGAAATTAAAGACAGTGTAACCATATCGGTTGAAAAGAATATACCCTCTCAAGCTGGTCTTGGCGGTGCTTCTGCCGACGCCGCGGCTGTGCTGTATGGCTTGCAAAAGCTGTATGGCGCACTTGATGAAGCAGAGCTGTATAGAATTGCGGAAAAGGTCGGCGCTGATGTTCCATTCTGCTTGAAATACATAAATGGCGGCTGCGCTCGCGCAAGGGGCAAGGGCGAGATATTAGAAGAATTGCCGCCCATATGCTTAGATTTGCTTATAGTGAAAGCGAATTGGGGTATTTCAACCAAGGAGCTGTTTGACAGCTTGAATGTAGCAAGCAAGAAAAGCAGCACAGCGGTTGAAAACGCTGTAAATGCGATTAGAAGTAAATCTGTCGATATGCTTATAAGCAGCATATACAACGCATTAGAGGCACACGCAGCAAATTTCTGCGGTGAGATACGCACAATCAAAGAAGAGCTATTAAGCATAGGCGCAAAAGCAGCATTTATGACGGGCAGCGGCTCGGCTGTTATAGGTATATTCGGCGATAAGCAGAGCCGTTCCCAAGCAGGCGAATTTTACAGAAATAAGCACCAAGACTACTTCATAAAAGCAGCGAAAACCATATAAAATGATAGATGGTATATCATTAAATATATGTTGCAAAACAGGCGTTTTTGGGCTTAATTCTATTGAAAATCACACCTTCAATGTGTTATAGTGCAAATGGAAAACTATAAATACTATTAGGAGGCAGCAATGGATATTCGCATTACTCTCAGTCAGAACAAGAAGGAAAAGTACACAGATGAAAGTACGTTGGGCTTCGGTAAAATCTTTACAGACCATATGTTTGAAGTAAGCTATAATACCGAAAAAGGCTGGCACGACGCGCAGATAGTTCCATATCACAGACTGTCCTTGGATCCCGCATCATCCGTTCTGCACTACGCACAAGAGATATTCGAAGGCTTAAAAGCATACAGAACAGATAATGACGAAATACTGTTGTTCCGCGCTAAAGATAATTGCGCCCGCTTGAATCGTTCTGCTCAAAGGCTGTGTATGCCTGAAATAGATATTGACTTCAATTTCAATGCAATAAAGACATTAGTCGATATTGAACGCGACTGGGTACCGCGCTCAGATGGTTCATCTCTATACATTCGCCCCACAATGATAGCGAATGACGAGGCTTTGGGCGTAAAGGCTGCTTCAAACTACCTGTACTATATTATCTGCTCGCCCTCAGGCGCATATTATAAGGATGGGCTAAAACCCATAAACATCAAGGTTGAGGATAAATATGTGCGTGCGGTTCGCGGCGGCACCGGCGAAGCAAAAACAGGCGGAAACTATGCTGCGTCTATTAAAGCAGGTGAGGAAGCCGCAAAGCAGGGCTTCTCACAGGTGCTATGGCTTGACGGTGAAGAAATGAAGTATGTCGAAGAAGTCGGCGCTATGAACATGATGTTCGTTATAGACAATAAAATCGTTACACCCAAGCTCAACGGCAGCATATTGCCCGGTATCACGCGCGACAGTGTGCTGACAATTGCACGAGATATGGGAATAACGGTTGAGGAACGCAGGGTAGCTGTTGAAGAGCTAATCGACGCAGGCAGAAGCGGCAGATTGACAGAAGCGTTTGGAACAGGTACTGCTGCCGTAATTTCCCCTGTCGGAATGCTTGCATATAAGGACGAACAGATTATAATAAATAATAGAAAGATCGGCGAGCTTTCTATGACTCTATACAACACGCTCACTGGAATACAGCGCGGCAGAATTAAGGATAAGTTCGGCTGGATAACCGTAGTTTAGTGAGCAAAAAGGGAAAATATGAGAAAAACGAAATTTGCTGTTGCATTATTGCTGGGATTGGTGGCATTCGCCGCCATTTCCCTTGTTTCGTCGCAGGCAGCGACAATTACTTATACCGTAGAACCGGCTGAACTGGCAGAGGCCGGTTTTGTGAATATTGTATTCAAGGTAACAAACGACTCCGATGTACCTATGACGCGCATATCGCTGTCGGGTGCCGGGAGAACATATCATCTGCCAAATGCGAGCATAGCTCCGCATGAAACTCAGGACCTAATGATAAATGACATATATGTTGAGGCTGAGCAGTTAGGAAGTCCCATAGTGTTCATGCTCACTTGGTACGAGAATGACGAGTTTAAGAGCGATGTTATCCGCGTAACCGTTAACAAGGTTCAGCCTACACCTACAATTCCGCCCGACCATGAGCTTTTGCAGTTTTCGTATTCTCCGGATAAGCGCAGTGTTGAGAAGAACGACATAGTCGAGTTCACCTATGTTATTACTAATATTTCGGATGTTACGGTAAACGGCATAAACCTGCAGGACCCCGAGATTGCAGGCAACAAAATGATTGTTTCAAACCTCTCATTAGCGCCCGGGCAGGAATATGTAGCGACATATAAGTTCAAAATGGGCGAAACCTCGGTAATCGCATCGCCCGTATTGACATATATAGGCTTGACGGGCGCAAACCGTACTATTCGCGGCGAATCAATACAGATTGAGCGCGTTACGGTGCAGATGGACATAAGCGTTACTCAGGGCGAAACCAAAGAGAACGGTACCGAATTTGTAATCAGGCTTACCAACAACGGCAATAAGGCTATTACGGGAATAGTTGTTAAAGATAATGAGGGCAACACCATAGCAGGCAAGTTCGATTTGGGAATTGCCGAAACAAAAGAAGTAAAGCACACAGTACGCCCCGATTTCGCCGGCACTATAAGCTTTGAAATTTCAGGCACATTGGCTACAGGCGAAGAATATTCTTATAAAACCGATGAATACAGGCTTTGGAAATATGTTGACCCTGCTTTGATAGGCATACTTTTTAAGGTTGAGTTAGTAGAGCCCTTGACGGAGAACGGCCACATTACCTTGAAGTTCATAGCCGAAAACACCGCACAGCTCACTATGACAGGGCTTGTTATAAAGGATTCAAATGACTATGTAATTGGCTCATTGAAGGATTTAGCGCAGGGCGAATCTGACAGCGCGATTTACACAGTATATGCAGGCGAAGCTGATGTTTTGACATTCTATCTGACAGCGAATGACCCGACAGGCAGGCCTTGGGAGTTCAGCACTCAGATTATGGCATCAGAATTCGCCGGCGTTGACGCAACTCCCGCATATACTCCCGATAATCCTACCTTGGATGTAGGTTCAACAGTCAGCGGCGTGCTTGTCGGCATACTGCGCGTACTTGCAATACTTACAGGCATAGCAGGAGTCGCGCTAATAGTGCTTGCGACTTTGGAGAAGCAAGAGAAAATCAAGCTGTATCGCAGACGCAGACAGGCAAAAAAGCGCCGTTCAATCAAGGAAAGCGGAGATAACGATATTGACGACTGACATTGATATTTCAAAGCATTCGCGCGTGCATTTGGTAGGCATAGGCGGCTGCTCCATGAGCGGCTTAGCCTTGCTTTTTCATGATAAGGGCTACTATGTGCAGGGCTCTGACGCCAAGCATACTCCATTCGTCGAAGCGTTGGAGAATAAGGGCATAAAAGTATTCATTGGGCATGACGCCAAGAATGTTGAGGGCTGTGATTTGCTTATATATTCCGCAGCTATACCCGAGGACAATGTAGAGAGAGCCTACGCAAAATCCCATAACATACCGCAGATAGAGCGTAAAGACGCATTAGGCGCAATAAGCCAAACCTACAAAAAAGTCGTAGGAATATCCGGCTGTCATGGCAAAACCACCATTACATCAATGCTTGCGCTGATAAATGAGCATGCCGCGTTGAACTCCACAGTCCATATAGGCGGCTTTGTGGATTTCTTAGGCGGCGGAGTGCGCATAGGCGGGCATGACCTGTTCATAACTGAAGCGTGCGAGTATGTTGAGAGCTTTCTATCACTCAGCCCCGATATAATAGTGCTGAACAATATAGATGATGACCATCTCAATTACTTTAAGGACATAGAGCACATTGTGCAGGCGTTTGAAAAGTTTATCAACCAGCTGCCGTATGATGGCGTTTTGATAGCAAATACAGATGATTTTCGCGTGAAAAAGCTGTTTGACGCGTACGAGGGCAGGAAAATCAGTTATGGCATGAAGCACGCTGACTTTTTCCCGGCTAACATAACCTATGACGAAATGGGTTGCGCAGAGTTTGATTTGATGAAAGGAAGTCAGTCATTAGGGCGAATCAAGCTTAATATAATAGGCGATTACAATATGATGAACGCGATTTCGGCAAGCGCTTGCGCATTAGAGCTTGGTGCGAAATTCGATAGTATAAAAGACGCATTGTTTAACTTCTCGCTTGCCCGCAGAAGATTCGAGTATTACGGCACGAAGCAGGGCGCAAAGGTGTTTCATGATTACGCGCACCACCCGGGCGAAATAAAGGCGGTGCTTGGCGGCGCAAAAAAGTACCCGCATAACAAGCTGTATGTGGTTTTCCAATGCAACAGCTATTCAAGGGCAAAAACGCTTTTTACGCAGAATGTCGATTGCTTCAATAATGCCGATGTCGTGCTCGTTCCCGACATTTTCCCCGGCAGAGAAAAGGATGATGGCACAGTCCATGCCCGCGATATTGTTGAAGCGATAAATAAATCAGGCGTTGAAGCCCACTACCTCAAGGATTTCTCAGATATTAACGACTACTTGAAAGAAGTCCTGCACCCTGACGACTTGGTAATTACATTGGGCAGCGGCGATGTATTCGAGAAAACAAGGGAGTTAGTCGATTAGTCTATCCTAAGAATTCAAATACTGTTTCCATCAATATCGCTTCGGCGATATTTTGCTATTACAAGCCATGCGAAAAAAATCAGCACGCCATTTGCAAAACAGCGTGCATTTATTAGTGAATCAGCGGTTACATTACCCATAAAACTCTTCAAAGAACTTATTTATACCCTCAAATATAGCTTCTGCGACCTTCATTTGATACTCATTCGAAACAAGCAGGGCTTCTTCGGCAGGATTTGTCAAGTATCCGCACTCTATAAGCACAGAGTAGGGCAGATACTTGGTAAGCCTATGCTCTGCTGCTCTAATGCCGCGTGATTTTACAACCTCAAGCTTTGTATCCAAAGAATTCTGAATGTACTCCGCCAAGTATTTCCCCGAAGCCGAATTCATGTTGTAGTAAACCTCAGGACCCTTTACATCGGGATTATCAAAAGCGTTTTGGTGTATGCTCACGAATATATCCGCATTCGATGAAGTAATTATCTCCTCGCGCGCCACCATATCGCCCTCCTTGCTGTTGGCTAAGGCGTTATCGTCTATGCGCGTCATTATTACCGTATAGCCTGCGTTCTCCAAAAGCGTCTGCAGCTTTAACGCGATAGCTAAGTTGATATAGTGTTCGTGAATACCAGTCTTTGTGCCGGTTGTGCCGGGGTCAAAGCCGCCATGCCCCGCGTCAAGTACAATAGTGTATGGAACCTTCGGGGTTACGCGCGGATTATCCTCAGTTGGCTCGGGAGTTGTGTAGCCTGAGCTTGGAGGGGTCGTAAGGCTTGGCGTTTGCGTAGGTTCAGGCGTTTTGTTCAATGAAGCTACCTGAGCCGCCGCGCTTATTCTTATAAACAAGCCGCAAAAAATAATCAATAACAAAAGCCCTACGATCATCTGCAGCGCATAGGCTCTTAAGAATAAGTCGAGTTTTCTTTCAACCCCGTTTGATACTGTTTCTTCACGAATATTCATACTAATAGGATACTACAAAATATGACATAAGGCAATATCATATAAGCGAAATACTGCGCCAAATAATCAGAACTGCTCATAAAGGGCAATTCTGGTAGGAAAGTGAAAATTATTTCAGATAGGCGAGGTTGCCAAAGCCTTTTGCTCATTAGCCCGGATATGGCTTTAGCTTCTGGTACCCTGTACTGTCAAAGTCCCAACAGCCCGCGTCTTTCCAGCCATCTAATGTGCTCGCTGATTCTATGAAGCTTCCGTTATCGGAGTGCTCGGTGAACTTAGTTTTATTGCCTATTGCATAACAGCTAATGATGTATGGCGGTTGAAAGGTATTAACATCACATGAAAAATTGCTTTCATATGCAGGTGTGTTTTGAATGTAAACATAGCAGTATTGAACCGTTGAAGCTTGGTTGGAAAATTAACTTCCTATTGTGCGACAAGCGTAATGTTCTCATTTATGTTTTCAATGGAATATGTCTATTGCAAATCAAAAGCAAGTATTCACGACTGTATATCCTTATGAACATATATCAATGTCGAGATTTGTGCTTATGAAAATAAATGTGTTTTCCTTAACTGTTCAGCCCACACAATAATTAGACTAATGCGGGGTATAGTATGATTTTCTTGCTAATACTATTTTGCACCTCATAAAGTGCTTTCATTATTGGTTGTTATACTGTTTTGTAAGCATACTGCAAGCACCTTTATAATGAACTGCATTATCAATCTTCACACCATCAATAGAATGCTTTTATCCTCAACCTATGCCTTCTCGAAACTCGCTTCTCCCAATAAAAACGCCCTCATTGTGAGGGCGAATATAGGTTAGTGATATTTTTTATCAACCCGCGACGCTATCAAAATGCTTGCTATCCTTATATACCGAAACCCTTGTTTCTTCCTGCAAACGCTCTATCTTTATGTAGTAGTCATCTGAATTTTTTGCATCAAAAGTGGCTTCGGCTTTGCTTTCTTCAACTGTAAAGCCCTTTTCCCTTGCAGCCTCTATAAGCTTATCATAATCACCGCTTCCGATAGCTCCATATACAACCGTTATACCGAACTCACTGTTGATTATATCCTTTGGTTGCATATTAACTGTTGGCAAAAGTGCGACGAATTCATTGTCGGGCTCTGATTCCATATCTATTTCTTCGCGTGACCCTGATTTTTCAGGTGTACTGCTTGAATCATATTCTTCTAAGCCGCGAATGTTAGGTTTAGATGGCTGTTCGCTATTTTTGGAGCAAGCGGCAAAAACTGCTGCGGAAATAGCAATTACAAGTATTATAGCAATAAATCTCTTTCTCATATTTTCACCTGCTATATTATTTTATTGCAATGTTGGGCGGGAACTCCCGCCCAACATAAATGACTTTGGTAGCTTAGTCAAATTTTAGAGTATAGGTATTATTCTAAGCCTTGCGCGGTTGCCTTCAAGCTTCCAAATATTTGTGTCCCAACCTGAGGGCAACGAAGATATGTTGCCTGAAGCACAGTCAATGAT
>FZPS01000186.1_pt204 | contig 12467 bp, 12 predicted proteins | sample 1817821 | NCBI WGS metagenome assembly FZPS01 (sample SAMEA104158645, study PRJEB21678) | metagenome | place: Germany | collected 2015-04-21 | reverse complement strand
CCCTGCAATAATATAAGGTTTATTAGGAGTTATATCCACTGTTTTATAAGCATATTCCATATAGTATTTCTCCATGTCTATTTATATTGTACAGATTTATAACGGATTATTTCATTAATTTTAAAAAACTACAAATACTAAAAATAAAAAGTAATTAAATAAAAAATAGAGCCCCTCAATCAAAAGGTCTAGGTTGCTCTATCTAACTGTTGTTTATCACATTTTTAATAAAATAATAACACAAAGGAATCGCCTTTATCTAAATTATCATTTACGAATATTAGTAGTTTAAAACTTCTTTTATTTTATTGTGTTTTTTATTAAATAATCAAATTTTTTAGCATCCCATGCTGCACGCCCAATATATAAACCATTTAAATTTTCACATTTATATAATGCTGAAGCATTCTCCAAATTTACACTTCCACCATATAAAATTGGTATTAAATATCCATAATCTTGAAAAAGCTCTATTAAACAATTTCTAATTTCCAAATGCATTTTTTTAACATAATCAACTGCTGCTGGTATACCATCTTTTCCAATTGCCCAAACTGGTTCATATGCAATAATAATATTTTTATAATGTTTTTTTTCAACTCCAAATAGATTGGTTTTTATTTGTTTTCTTATTTTTTCGATTCCAACATCACATTTTTTTTCTTCTATATTTTCTCCAACACATAACAACACTGAAAAATTGTTTTTTAATGAATTTAAAACTTTTTTATTAATTTCTTCATCAGTTTCTTTAAAAATATTCCTTCTTTCAGAATGACCAATCATCGTAAAGTTTATTCCTATTTCTTTTAACATATATGGTGAAATCTCGCCTGTATATTGTCCTTCATTTTCCCAATGAATGTTTTGTGCTCCTATTTTTATTTTGTTTACATCTACAGCATTGAACGACTCTTGTAAAGCTAAATAAGATGGCATAATAAATATTTCAATTTTATTTCTATCTAAATTGTCAGTTAATTTTTGTAATTCAATCAAATAATTTTTCGTTTCTTCAATAGTTTTATACATTTTTAAATTGCTACCAAAATAAAACTTACTCATATTCTCTCTGTCCTCTGCAATAATCATAATTTTTGTATGCTTCAAATTTTATATTTGAATTACTATTAGAATCATAAGTATTACTTAAGAAAATTTGTACAAGTTCTTCTCTTACTTTATTTCCTATTGTGAAAGCACCAAAACAACCTATATTAGCATTATTACTTAAAACCGCTCTTTCAGCACTATAAATATCACTTATCAATGCAGCATAAGCTCCTTGAACTTTATTTGCAGCAATTGAAACACCTATCCCTGTTCCACAGATTAATATACCCTTGTCATATTCTTTTGATGCGACCGCTTTAGCAACTTCTATTGCTACATTTGCATATACAATATCATCGCTACCAAAATCAGTAACATCACCTAAATTTTTGTTTTTTATAAATTCTATTATATCTTCTTTAGCTTTTTTAGCATTTGGATCACATCCAATTGCAATTTTCATTTTATACCTCCTATTTTATCTTTCCTTCTACATACTCTCGCATTGATTTAATTATTAGATACACAGAAGTCGCTCCTGCATCTTGATACCCTATTGATCTTTCTCCTAATGATTTAGCCCTTCCATGTTTTGCAACAAAATTTTTAGTATTATTTAATCCGATTTTTGACTCTTTTTCTGCCATTATAAGTAATTCAACAAGAGGTTTGTTTATATTTTTTTTCATTATATTTACTGCTGGTTCTAAAGCATCAACCATTGTTTTATCTCCAATTTCTGCTTTACCAATTTTTTTAATCTCCTCTAAACTTTTATTAAAAATTTCTGTTATTTCTTTACTTCCAATTGATTTTCCTTTCTTATTTTTTGAACCTTCTAGAAAAAGAGATCCAAATATTACTCCTGAAGCACCACCCATTGACATAATCATGGCGTTACCAGCTATTTCAAATAACTTATATACATTATTATCATTATCTAATTTTTGAAATTCCTTTTGTATAGCTTTCATTCCAGTATACATACCTATTCCATGATCACCATCACCGATTTTGCTATCAACTTCAGTTAAATATGACTTATTTTCAATTATTTTTTTTGTTATATACAGAATCATATTTTTTGTATCACTATAATTTAAGCTTTGAATTACTCCTTCAGTACTTCTATAAATTTTAATATCATAATCATTATTATCTTCCATTGAATTAATAGTTAATTTGTAATCCTCTTTATCTTCATAATCTTCATAAAATTTAGTTGGTTTTCCTAATGTAAACAAATATGGTGAACAACAAGGAAAGTCATAATATTTTTTTAACTCTTCATCAAGTTTAAATATTGAAATAGAAAAGCCACCCATTTCCATACATGTACAAAAATTACCAATTTTTACATCATGTATAATAATTTGATCATTTTTTAATAATTTTTCAAAATTATAATAAGCAATGTACAATTCTAACAATGTTGAAGAACCTAACCCATTTATTAATACGCAAATTTCATCATTTTTATTAAAATTTGTTTCTCTTTTTAGTTCTTTATACATTCTTTCAACAATTTTGTCTGATGTTTCTATCTTAGTTCTTTCTACTCCAGGTTCTCCATGTATTCCTACTCCATACTCCATTTCATCTTCTTGTAAAATAAACGGAGGAGTTTCATTTCCTGGAATTAAACCTGGTCTAGTCGCCAATCCAATACTATTTACATTATCCCTTGCTTTTTCTGTTATTCTAGTAACTTCTTCTAACTCTAAACCATCATCCGCAGCTGCTCCAGCAATTTTAACGACAAACATATTTCCAGCAATTCCTCTTCTATCTTTTTTATTTTCTTTACTTGCGGATAATATGTCATCCCAAACTCTTACATTTCTTGTTTCTATTCCATTTTTTCTACAATTTTGTTCTGCTAAATCAAAATTTAAATTATCACCTGCGTAATTACCATATACAAAGAGCACTCCTTTTTTTTGTTCTATTTCCTTGGCTGTAGTAAAAATTAATTGAGGATTTGGTGAAGCAAATATATTTCCACATGCCACTGCATCGGCTAAACCTTCTCCACAAAGTCCTAAAAATGTAGGTTCATGTCCACTTCCTCCACCAGTTATGATTGAAACTTTATCTTTTCTATGTCCTTTGTACACTATTGAATTATAATTATTTAATTTTCTGTAAGCTCTTTTATATGCCGAAGAATATCCAATTAACATTTCTTCAACAATATTGTCTAAATTATCATTTAATATTTTTTTACTCATAAATTTCAACATAAATTATTAATTATGTTAAATCATCTCCTCTCAAATTATTTAGCTTCATTTTATTAACACTTATCTAATCGCATATCCCTAATAACAAAATAAGGGCTTTGCAGCCCTATTATAAATCGGTAATCGAAAATATTAATTTTACTACTTTATTTTCAAAATTCACTAGTTGATAACTTGTGTTTTTTGGAATAAAGAAACTATCCTCAGCGTTTAATACATAGCTTTCTTCTAAATCAACCAAATTAATAGTAACAGGTCCATCAATACAATAAAGTGCTGCATCTCCTTTATGTGAATCTGGATCTGAACATCTAGGGCCATATCCTCCACAAGGTAAAATAAATTCACCAAAATGACCATAATCATTACTTGTTATAAACCTCATTAACATCGGATGCTTAGTACCATGAATATTATTTAATTTTTCATTTTCTCTTACTGCATAAACAGCTCCTGTTTTTCTTGCGGTTTCTGCCTCAACCGGCCAACATCCTATATCATCAGTACACCCTTGTCTTGAAATGTCTTGTATTTTATTCCTCATATTTGGTAACTTATCATTATTAGGTCCTTTATAAAATTTTGTTTCTTCATCTGAAGGTATTATTACTGGAGGTATCGATTCGCTCCAAGCCTTAGGTGTAATAAAATATAAAATTCTAGCTTTTTCATTTGAAAAATTATGACAGCAATGCCAAGCTCCCTTTGGCATAAATAAACCTTCTCCAGTTTCTAAATAAGCAAATTGTCCATTTCCACTTCTCTGGACTACAGGTCCATTAAGAATATAATATGATTCATCTCCAGGATGAATATCTAATGGTAAAAACACTCCTCCAGGGCCAAGTTCATATATTCCTAACATAAATGTATCTGTTGAAATTATTGTAAACGTATTATCTGATGTAAATGCATTATTCGGAGGATAAAGAGCTGTCGAATAATCATTTTTTCTAATTAAAGTTGGCTTTTTGTTTTCCACTTTAAATGGAAAATTTCCTAAAATATCCATCAATCTTGCCATTTTACTCTCCTTTTTTTTGTTATTTTATTCTTCTTTTATAGTTTCTGTTTTTTTCATTAATAATAGTAAAACCAATGCTGTAACCAATCCAGCAATAACTAAAGCAACAATAAATAATATTGGATTATTTAATGCAAAAAGAACAAATAACCCTCCATGAGGTGCTTGCATTGTTAATCCAAATAAATATGATAAAGCACAACCAACTGCAGATCCTGCCATTAATGAAGGAATTACTGTTAATGGTTTAGCAGCTGCAAAAGGTATCGCAAACTCAGTAATCATTGCGAATGCACCTGCAAATAATCCAGGTAAAGCTGATTTTTCGCTATCAGAAAATTTATCTTTTGCAATTAACATAGCAAAAGCAATTCCTAAAGGAGGTGACATACTTCCAATAAAATTAGCGGCCATTGGCATAAAATTTCCTGAATCCATCGCTGCTAAAGCAAATGCATAAGCTACTTTGTTAAAAGGTCCTCCCATGTCAAACGCTAACATACATCCTTGGATTATTCCTAAAATTATCATATTACCAGTGCTCATATTGTTTAAAAATGTTGTTAATACCGTAGTAATAGCTGCTATTGGAGATCCTATTATGTAGAACATTATTAATCCTATAGAAGCTACACCTAATACTGGAATAATTATTGTAGGTAATAGTGATTTTAGCGAATTAGGAACAGGTATTTTTTTAAGCAGATTAGTTATATATCCTGCGATTATACCTGCAATCAAACCACCTAAAAATCCTGAAGCTTGTCCAACACCCCATGGGTCAGTTGCCATCCATCCACCAACCATACCAACTGCTATCCCAGGTTTGTCAGCAATTGAATAAGCAACATATCCACCTAAAATAGGAACCATAAGTCCAAACGCTGCTTTACCTAACCAAAATAAAGTCGATGCAAAATTGCCTCCCATTTCAACTGTGTTAGGTATATCATATCCACCTAACAAAAAACCAACTGCTATTAAAACACCGCCAGAAGTTACAAATGGTAACATGTAGGAAACGCCTGTTAATAAGGCTTCTTTTATTTCTTGTAAAATATCTTTCATTATTCTCTCTCCTATTCAAATATAATATGTGGATTTTTAATAACTTCATGAGGAGTTACCTTTTTAATTTTGTCTTCATAATTAGTGAATCTTTCAATTTTATTTATTCCAACATCATTTGCAAATATTATTAAATCGGCAGTAGCAATATCGGAATCTTTTAATTTATTTTCTATGCCCATAGCTCCTTGAGTTTCAACTTTACATTCATATCCTTTTTTTTTGCATATTTCTTTAATTGATTCTGCAGCCATATAGGTATGAGCTATACCAGTGGCACATGAAGTTACTGCAACAACTTTCATATTCTCTCCTAATATATTGAAATCAATTTATTTAAAATATGATTAATATATCTTATCCTTTCTTTTTGTCATATGAAGATATTAAATTGATTAAATCTTCATAATTTTCACATAAATCTAATTCTTTTATGAACACTTCTTTAGCTAATAATCCAGCTAATAAAGCTAATATTTTTAAATAACTATTTTTTTCGGTTTCATTTGTTATCGCAAACATAAATACAAACTTTACTAAACCTTTTTCTTCGTGACTTACATATTCAAATGGTTTATTACACTTACAAAATCCAATTGCTGGAATATTGACTGTTGAACTTTTACCATGAGGAATTGCAATTAATTTACCCATATAAGTAGAACCCTGATTCTCTCTTTCATATAATGCTTTAATAAACTTTTCTTTATTTTTTATTACACCAGCCATTTTAAACTTATTAGATAAATACTCAAACAATTCATCTTTATTTATAAATGTTTCAACATTGAAATTAGTAGCTTCTTTTTTTATAACTTTAGTAAGTTCATCAAAAATCATTCTATCACTTACCGTTTTTAAACACTTTTAAAACTTCTTTAGCATACTTTCTCATGAATTTATATGCTTCTTCTTCTACTTCATGCCAATATTCATTTCCATTTCTTTCATTCAAATATTCATTAATATGTTTGCTACAAGCTTTAGATAAATATGTATAATAATTAATTTTGGAACAACCTGCATCAATTGCTTGTTTAATTTGATCATAATCAACTCCACTTCCACCATGCATAACTATTCTGCAATCCTTGTTTACAGCTTTTCTAATAGCTTTTAAACGTTCAATATCCAATTGAGGTTCATCAGTATATACGCCATGTGCAGTTCCAAAAGCAACAGCTAAAGCATCTACTCCTGTAATATTTACAAATTCTGCTGCTTTTTCAGGATCAGTAAATGTCTTTTTGATAGACTCTCTAGTCCACCCTTTTTCACCTCCTCCATGTGTATCGTCATCATTACCTGTCATAATTCCAAGTTCAGCCTCAACTGTAATACCCAAATTGTGTGCAATTTCTGTAAAATCCTTCAATTTTTTTGCATTTTCTTCAAAAGATAAAGTGCTCAAATCGTACATTATTGATGTAAAACCACATCTAATTGCTCTCATTATAAAATTGATATCAGTTGCATGATCTAAATGTACACACACAGGTATTTTCGCTTTTTTAGCATACTCAACCATTTTAGGGCCTATTAATTCAATAGGTATAAGTGAATCATGTACTTGTGCATGATCAATTATGATAGGAACATTAATATCCTCTGCTGCATCAACAATCGCTCGAAGTGTAGTCATATTTGGAGTGTTTATACATCCAATAGCATATCCTCCTTTCTCTGCTTCATATAAAATTTCATTCATATTTACTAGCATCTCCAACCTCCTTCAAATGAAATTTTCTAATAAATCTATAAATTGATCTTTATTAGATATAGATTTCAAAATTCCATGATTATGTCTAATAAAATTCAATATTGCCATAATAATTTTTTTTGATTCTTTTAAATCATTATTACTAATTGCATACAAAAATATATTGGTAACTTTATCATCATTCCAATTAATGTTTTTTCCGTTTAACCAAACTGGTACTATCGTTTTATTAACGTATTTAAATGAACCGTGTGGAACTGCAGAATTATATCCTATAGATGTATTTCCTTTTGTTTCTCTAAGTAAAACACTGTCAAAATATTCTTGTTTTACATAACCCTTTTTTATTAAATTACATAATATTTCTTTTAATATTTTTTCTTTTGAGTCATATTTTTTTCCAACAAATATAAAATCATAATTAATATATTTACTTAATATTTCTTTTTCATTTTCTTCTTTTTTATAGATGAGTTTTTGATATTTATCAGAAATTTTTTCTAAGTCTTTTTCCGTTATCAAAGGAGAAACAACGACAACTTCAAGATTATTAATTACTATTGGTTTCACTGTAATTAACATGTCAATATCTTTAATATTTTTTAAATTATAATTTTCAAAAGCATTTATATCTATCGTTTTTATTACATCTAATGGATGTACAATTTTTCTTACCCTTTGTATTACAAAATCTTGAGATACATAGTTTTTATTTAATGCAAGATATATCATTTTACTACTTCTTTTTCGATCCAATGCCGCTTGAAAATGTAAAACTAAAAATCCAATTTCATCTTCAGTAACTTCTATTTTTAATTTTTCTTTTGAAGAATCTAAAATTAACCATACTAAGTCGTACATTAGTCGAAAGTCTTTAATAATATCATTTAATAATGGATTTTTTAATAAAATATTATTTTTCATTCGATATATCATATGATAAATATGAATAGTTAGGTTTTGTTTTAATATAATATCTTTATTCAAATCTTCACTTATTGCTTGAGACATTTTATTTATTAAATACCTAGATATTTTTTTGTATTTTTTCTCATTAATAATTTCAGTATTAATTTCTAATCTGTTTCCATGTAAATACTTAGATAAAACAATTACATCTTTCTCATCTAAATCAAACGGTAATCTTTTTTGAATATTATGAAGAATGTCATTTGCGATTGCATAATTTTCAATTAAATATATTGATTTACCTTCAAATTCACCAGCATTCGCTTCGACTCTATAACCTTTGCAAATTCTGTATAACATTACAATTAATACGTTAGTAATATTAAATTGATAATAAGGGTATACAAATTTTAAATTTAAATCATTAATATCTTCACTAATTAGTTTTACTGTATTAATAATTTTTTCACCGTAAATCTCATTCAATTTACTAAAATCAGTACAATCTACTGTTTTTTCTTGCTCCAATATATTGGAATTAAAATAAACCATAAATTGCTGTCTGGCACTTTCACTTCCTACGACTCTTGTTCCTTTTTTATCAAATACAAACTTTAAATCTTCATAATCTTTACAAAGCTCTTTCAATTTATTAATTTCATTATTTATTGAAGAGGGACTTACATATAACATATCTGAGAATTCTGATATACTCACCGTTTCTGAATTAGCAACTAATCTTTTAAATATATATTTTATATTAGATAAATGACTGTTTTTTTTATTTAATTTAAGTTCGTTTACTTTTTCATTAATTCTTAATTTTATCCCTACTCCACGTTTTTTATCAAAAATATAACCTTTTTTTTCTAATTCTTTTATGTCATAGTGAATTGTTCTTTTAGACACATTCAATAAGCAAGCTAAAGTAGAAATTGTACAATAACTTTCGTTTATAAATATTTGTAAAATTCTTTTTTGTCTTTCATCTTTATTCATATTTATTATTTACTATCCCTCAATTAAATTGTATTTTAAAATTTATTGTTTGTTAAACACAAAGAATTGCAACAATTATTTTGAATTGTTGCAATTTAATAATTAATTATTCTTACTATATTATTTAACTTTCTATATCTTTTCTTAATATGATATCTTTGGTTTTCATCCATTTTAAAACCCCACTAAAGTGATACACGAAATATAAAACGTATATAATTCTAGTGGGGTTATTTATAATATATCTGATTGAAATTAATAGTCTTTTTCCCTACAAACAATCTACTAAATGACCATATTTCTTAATATGTTCATTATTAATCTTATCTCCTTTATCTAAGTTACCACTTACAAACACTGGAGGTTCAAATCCATTTTCAACACATATTTCTATAACTCTTGAAGACATACAATTTAATGCTGTCATTCCTAATATTGTAGATGTGCCACTAAACTTATGTTCCATTCCTTCCATTGATAAACATGCATCTCCTGCAACACATTTAACATCAATAACTACATCCGCAAAATCTTTTAAATTTTTACCTGAACTATGTCTACTAGTAACTGATGAAGAAAACTCTTCTGATACTAGCGCAATAACTTTCATTCCTACTTTTTTAGATGCAAGTGCAAGATCTATTACTGCCGCGTTTCTACCTGAAATAGATACAATTATCATTGTGTCATCTTCAGATGTATTAACTAAATCTAAGTATCCTTCCATATATCCTTCCATTCTTTCTTGAAGTGTACTTAATTTAGCTTTAGGAAATAATGCAAATTGAGGAATTAATAGTGCATTAATTGGCACTAAACCCCCTGCCCTATAAAATAACTCCATCGCAAACATTTGAGAATGACCACATCCAAATGCATGTACAACTCTTCCATTCATAATTGATTTTGCACAAATTTGAGCCGCAAGCTCTATATTATCTATTTCTTCATTAACTTGTCTATCTAGCTGTTGTTTTAAAACTTCATAATATTCTTTATGTTTCATAACCACATCTCCTTATTAATATCTTAATCATACTTTCAAAATAATTACAAATTATATTTTAGACAATCAAAAGAATATATTGTTTAAACATAAAAAACTAGCCTTAATAAGAATGATATCTTGGACTTTCTTCCCATTTTAAAATCCCACCTCCGTAGATACACGTTTTTATATTTCATGTGTCCACTTTAGTGGGATCATATCATCTAACAATGTAATTATACCGTTTTTTATAACCATTATTATCATTTATAGTATAAAGTCACTTAATTTTATCGACTAACAGCATTTTCTAACATTAAATTTGAATGCATTTTTGCATAAAAATGCTTAATGGTCGACTTTTTATGATATTGAATATGTTTCTTTTCTTATCTAAAATACTTTATTACATTTGATTTTCAATTTTATAATTGATTTTAAATTAAATTTGAATTAACTATGTTTTATCAAAATAAACAAAAACAAAGAATATCCTCATTTATTTTATAGATAATTCAAACACATCTTCTACCTACTACTTTTAAAATTATAAACAGGTTTAATTTGTTTTATCACATCTACAGTTCCTTCAATATTATTTAATATTGATTCTAATGGTTTATATGCAAAACAAGATTCATCTATTGTCCTTCTATTAACTGAAGTAGAATAAATACCTTCCATAGAATCTATATAATCATCTAAAGATATTTCTTGTTTAGCTTTAGTTCTTGATAATAATCTTCCAGCACCATGAGGAGCTGAATAATTATAATCCTCATTAGATTTACCAACACATATTAAACATCCATCTTTCATATTAATAGGAATCAATAATCTTTCATTTTTATAAGATGCTACTGCTCCTTTTCTAAGAATCATATCATCATGATCTATATAATTATGAATTGTTTCAAAGTAATCTAAATTATCTAATTCCATACCCAAAAACTCTACAATAGTTTCCGCTATTCTCATTCTATTTTCACTTGCATATCTTTGAACTATTTCAATATCATGCATATAATCATCAAAATCATCACCTTCTAGATAACACAAATCTCTAGGTATATTTAAATCAACTTTTTTATTTTTTATATCTTTAATTCTTTTTTTAATTTCTTTTTTCTTATCAGTGTTACTAAATTCCATTATTATTCTATTAATTTCTTCACTTTTATTAAACAAAATATTTTCATGATATTTAATAGCTAAATTTTGATAATAATCCGCAACTTGTTTTCCTAAGTTTCTTGAACCAGAATGAATTATTAAATAATGATTTCCTTCATCATCTTTATCAATCTCAATAAAATGATTTCCACCACCCAAAGTACCAACAGACCTAAAAAACACATCCTTATTTTTTAAATGATTCATACATCTTATCTTATTAATATTTGTTTTAAATTTTAATCTGTTTTTAAATATATCTCTACCAGCAGGAACATTTCTATAAATATAAGCATCTAAAGACTTATAATCAATTTTAGATTTACCTAAATCAACACATAACATTCCACAACCAATATCAACACCAACTAAATTAGGAACAATTTTATCAGTAATAGTCATTGTAGTACCAATAACACAACCTTTCCCTGCATGAGCATCAGGCATTATTCTTATAATACTGCCTTTTACAAACTCTTGATTTGCAAGTTCTTCTAATTGTACTAATGCACTATCATCAATAATATCCGCAAATACTTTTATATCCGCATACTTTCCTTTTATTATCATTAAATAATTTACTCCTTTCTAAAAAAAGAATAATTAACAATTTATTTAATCGTTCATATATTACTATACCTGTATTATTCATTCCTTTCAAACATTCGATTATAATCAAATGTTTATGAACAAATTAATTATTATTTTATATAAAAAATGCAGTAATTTTTATACTGCACTTTTCAAATAAAATTAAACGATTTTCTAATTAGCGCGAATAAGTAATTCCGCCATCAATATTAATTGTTTGACCTGTAATATATGATGCTCTATCACTAACTAAAAATGTAATTAGATAAGCAACCTCTTTTGGTCCTCTAAGTCCACCTTTTAAAGGAATCGAATTATCTATCCAAGCTATTGTTTGTTCACGTTCTTCTGGTGTCATATTTTCTAGCCACTCTTCTACTAGTTCTGTTTTAACAGATGGGTTAATGACATTAGAACGTATATTATATTTACCCCAAGCAGATGCAAGCATGCGTGTGTAAGACATTACAGCACCTTTTGCGGAAGTATATCCAGGCATATCTTCTTTTCCATCAATTCCAGCCACAGATGTAAAGTTAACAACTACTCCTCCATTGTCTTTTAGATAAGGGAATGCCGCCGCAGAAACAAATGCTGTTCCACCTAAAGACACATATATTGGAGTATAAAGTGCATCTGGTGTAACTTCTTCTGGAAGACCAGTAAACTCTATTGCGGCACTATTAACAACTGCATCTA
>FZPS01000020.1_pt50 | contig 12473 bp, 11 predicted proteins | sample 1817821 | NCBI WGS metagenome assembly FZPS01 (sample SAMEA104158645, study PRJEB21678) | metagenome | place: Germany | collected 2015-04-21 | reverse complement strand
TGACACCTATGAAGTAAAACGTAGGCTTATCCGCTTTTTCAAGAACTGGCATGAAAACACCTCCAGAGTTATGTTGCAATATCATGACGCGCGAACGCCTTCGCGGGATTAACTACAGTCATTTTCTCAAGGCATCCTACCGATACTCCACTTTGTAACATTTTAGGAATGAATCGCGTCTTGAGATAATCAAGACCAATACTCCCACCATAACTCGCGAGTCTTTCTCTCGTAGTATCGAGGCCTAACAGTAATTGGTCTTCGAATCCTGCGTCAATCATCGTCAGGATTAAATCGACTTCTTCCTCGTCGGAATGGTACTTAAACCGACCGATAGTGTCATACTCAAGGTAGACTCCTTCAGATGCTATCTCTTTGCTTAGCCGAACATCAATAACGCGGTCGAGGTGACAAATGATTATGGATTTCTCGGGCACACCGTTCGCCCTAAGGAACTTAACAAGCTCGATCGCTCCATTGCCCGGTTCAGTGTGGCACAGCAGTGAGCAAGATGTAGCATTGCTGGCGTCGACTGCAGCTTCAAGCAGCCTCAAATAGTCGTCTGACGGCCCTTCCGACCCAACCGCTACTTTGATTACCCCTGCCTTCGCAGTAAAACGCCGAGATGGCCATTCATGATCTCCGTCAGAATACATACCTTGAGTCAATTCGTTGATAAAAAGCTCAGTAAGCTCATCCTGAGACGCTGAGCGAATCCAGTGTCCCGGAGGATAAAACTCCAGCTTGTGAAAACCTGTGGACGCTATAATATTCACCTTTGTTTCGGCCGATGCCCGCACCAACCAACGTACCATCCGTCCACAGCCTATGGGCTGGGCGTCGACTAGGGAGACTCCCCCTACATCGCGATAGCGCTTAATTTCTTCGACTGTAAGCTCATAGTCATCAATCCTCAGGCTGGGGACTATTGTCTCGCAGTGTCCTGAAGCAATGAATAAGTGCTCGTGGGCTTGGCAGAATCCGAGATTCTGCGGCGAGATAGACCCAAGAACCGTCTCAATACTACATTCGTTTGTCCATTCTCTTACTTCGCACATAGTCCGTCCAGATTTCATACAGCTTCGCCTTTCGAATTACCTTGAAGCATCTCCAGAAGATTTCTCGTAGATCTAATCGCCATACGATTGACAGCTTCCTGGGTATAGGCACCTATATGGGAAGTCAATACGAAATTCTTGAGTTCGAGAAGTTTACAGCCTTGTCTGGGCGGTTCTTTACTGAACACATCTTGCGCAGCACCGCAAAGCTTACCACTTTTTAGCGCATCATAGAGGGCATCTTCATCTACCAACTCGCCCCTTGCCGTGTTTACGAGAAACGCTCCGTCACGCATAACACTGATAGTCCTTCGGTTTATCATATGCCGAGTTTCTTCAGTTAATGGGCAGTGAAGGGATACTGCATCGCTTTCTCTTAACAGCTCTTCAAGGGATACTCGAGGCACCCCGTATGATTTAAGAAATGTAGTATCCATTAACTTGTCATCGTGAACAATGACACGCGCACCGAGAGCAAGAAGCCTCTTCGCCACCTCTCTGCCGATATCTCCGCATCCAACCAGGCCCACAGTTGAGCCTAACAACTCGCGGCCGATCTTTCTATCCCAACCACCTTCTTTCACGCTAGATACAGATTGCCACATATTCCTGTAGAGAGATATCAAAAGACCCAATGTGAGTTCTGCGACAGATACGCTATTAGCCCCTGCAGCTGTGCGGATTTGGATTCCTCTAGAGTAGACGGCGCCAATCTCAATGTTGTCAATGCCTGCTCCATACTTAGATATCGCCCTAAGTCGGCTGGCATTGTTGATGACTCGTTCGGTTAGGGGATCAACTCCTACTATGATACCTACAACGTTCCGGACAAGCTTGCATATTTCATTCTCTGTAAGAACACGCCCATACGGGTTTAATATCACTTCATAGCCCGCTTGTCGTAGGACATCGCAAGTACCCGGAAGCTCAAACGGAAACGATCTAGGCGTGATTAGAATTGATTGCTGTTCCATGATGATTCTCCTTGCCTATCGTAAAGTGTGAGCGACATACAGCAGAAATCCACCAGCGGTAGTAGAGTCTGCTCTTGTGCATCACGGACTCTACACCGCAGGACATCTGTTTAACCTGACCAAAACAGCCAAGGAAGCAATAGGGCATCGAAACTGAAGACACATTAACTAAACCTATAACAGAATCGGCACAATAAGCATGGCCTACCGATGCACTAATCAGTAAATACTTGATATTTACGGTCCGATATAGTTGATCCGTATGCCTTGACCTACAAACTTCACTGCCGATCGCTTTATGAAAATACTGCTCCTTTTGTCAAAGGCATCGTATGTAACATATCTAACTAGGCCACAGGACATATAAGTCATTTTGTAGAATTCCAGACTCAGCAAACAAAGCTGGCAGATAAATCGAGTTGCTTCCACCTTCTTTCATTTATATCTATATATAGAATCGTTTACTATCGTTCTTATTATGTCTTATTCTGCATCGATTACGAAAACCCTTCTGTGGCTGCAATATTTATTTATCAATCGCAACATTTTCGTTACTATCATGTTCATAATTGCTTAAAGGAATAAAGAAGAACATGTCGAAATATACTACGACAACGTGTTATTTCGTTCTGCATATTCCGAAAGGATGTGTTAGTCTTGACCGATACGGAATCGATTTTCGCAGAAGAACGTAAAGATAGGATTCTTACCTTGCTTGAGCGTAAGCAGAAGGTTACTGTATCTGAGCTTAGTAGAGAGTTCGGTGTTTCAGAAGTAACTATACGTAAAGATCTTAACTCTCTGGAGAACATGGGGCTGCTTAAACGCACTCATGGTGGAGCGATTAGCATTTATGGCACGCGATTTGAATTACCGACAGTTGAAAAAGTCGTAAAGAATAAGGAAGAAAAGCAAAAAATCGGTGCGTATGCTGCATCGCTCATACAAGATGGAGAAAGCATATTGCTGGATTCCGGGACTACTACCCTGGAGATTGCACGGAACCTACGTAATGCGAGAAATCTCACAGTTGTGGTGAATGATCTGAACGTGGCTGGGGTTCTCGAGCCCTACCCAGGTATTGAAGTTATCGTGCTTGGCGGGACTTTGCGCAAGGGAGTTACGTCTTTAGTCGGACCTATCACACTGAATGCTTTGTCAAACCTGTATGTGGACAAGTTGTTCCTGGGCGCTAATGGGATCAGCATAGAACGAGGTATTACTACACCTGACATGGTACACGCTGAGACTAAACGTAAGATGACAGAGATGGCCCGTGAAGTCATTGTGGTGGCAGATAGCAGTAAAATGGGACATATATCCTTTGCATCTGTTGTCCCCTTAAGTAAGGTCGATCTCATTATTACTGACAGAGGCATTGCGCCGGAATATGTCGAAAAACTGGAAGAAAAGCAGGTTCAAGTAGTTATACTATGACGACCTTGCAAATGGGTTCATGTAATGCTTCGTGACGATAAATCCCCAAGCATCTCTTGGTTCACAACACCATAATATGTCTATTTAGTAGCGCGTAAGCTGGATTAGATTCCGACATAATCCATAACCTGAGCAAAACTTGTGAATCGGTAAGACCGATGTGGGTACACAGTGCGGTATTAGGTAGCGTGGGGATTCGCAGCAGTGATGTCGTAACAGCGACAGGGCTGTGTGTAAGACCTCGAAGCTAGGTCTAAAGCGCACGCAACGAAGTTCTTGATCTCCTGATAAAGAACGAATTGTTATGTAAGCTCTATTAGCTCAACACGCCGCCCCTCTTTAATCGAAAGATTACTTGCCAGGACTGCCGTGAGAGCCTTCTTACCGTCTTCGCCTCCCACTATAGGCTCTTGCTTGTCTTTGATACAGTCCACAAAATGGATAGCTTCATTGAGATAGGCATCACTAAATCTACGCCTCCAGCTGGAATATATTGGCTGAATAGCACCGTTCATCTTACTACAGACGGTAACCGAGCCTTCATTAACTCTTCCGACAAATATCACACCTTCAGTACCCACGATTTCCAGCCTGGAGTCATAACCATAATCTGCCGGACATCCTCCATCTATGAAGCCCATACATCCATTGTCAAAAGTGACACTCACTGTAGCATAGTCGCAAAACTCGGGATAATCCCGTTTAAGCTCGTGACACTTAAAATTACCTGCAACAGCATATACAGAATCGATATTACTCTCCGTGAACCAATACAACGTATCAAAATCGTGGCTGTTCACTTCCGCCAGCAAACCGTTACTTTTCCGGGTATCGAAATACCAAGGGGCAGGCAAGCGCGGTCCCCGGGTAAGAGACTTAAGAAGCACCGGTTTACCTATGTCTCCTCTCTCGACAGCCTTCTTCGCTGCAACAAAATCCGCATCGAATCTCCTCATAAATCCAATCTGGAGAACCACCCCAGATTCAGATGCAGCTGCGATCATTTTGTTGCATTCTTCCAATGTCGTTGCCATTGGTTTTTCACACAGGACGTGCTTCCCTGCCTTTGCAGCTTTCACCGCAATGTCAGCATGGGCAAACGTAGGAACGGCAACGCATACTGCATCAAAGTCTGTTGTAGAGATAGCTGTGCCGAAATCAAAAAACACCCTATCAACCTCGAGTTCAGCACCTGCGCAACGTGCCGCATTTGGATTTGAATCCACAATAGCTACTAAAGACGCATCGGGAATATGCGATCTGAAGTTCCGCGCATGGACCATACCTGCTCTTCCAGTACCAACAACGCATACACGTATTGGCGCATCCGTCATCAGCGATCCTCCTAGATCTAGATGTACCAGTTCTGTTCCTCATTAATGTTTAATGTATCTTCTATATCGCTTCTGTAGTTCCTTCCCACACCGTCATGTTTGTTTCCCGCTCCGTAACAGATCAAAACAGCAGTCATGATGTCAAGCACGACCCTGTTCAGTCTTACATACTACGCATCTGTCCTTAAGCAGCCCGCAGGTCTTGCCGCTGCAGGAAGACTTGAACGATTAGATATTGGATCCGTGCACACTCCCCCCGGGTGGTGGACCGGCAAGTAAATGTAATCCATACCACAAAAGTATGAGACCATAGAATAGGCATTCTATGGTCTTCAGAATAGACGATGACACAGCATTTAGTCCACCAAATGCATCTACTTTCTTTGAACCTTATAATAGCTCAGTGATACAAATCGTTATACTCCTCTGAACTCAGTCATGCCGGCGTTAACTGGGAAAATTCACAATCACTTTTATGAGATTGTTTGTTGGATCCAGAGCTTCCTCCATGGCTTCAGCTATCTGATCAATCGAATAACGGTGAGTTATCAGTTCGGTCATTTGCGTCTTGCCTGATGCCTGAAGCTGTATTGCATCTGGATAGACATTAGCATAGCGGAATGTACCCCTAAAATCGAGTTCCTTATCTATCATATCATAGAGATTCAGTGGAACCATGGGGTTTTTCCACATCGCTAAGAAGACTATCACGCCTCCCCTTTTTGCCACTTTAGTAGAGGCGTCAAATGTTTCCGTCACTCCGGCAGTTTCAAAAACGACGTCAGCTCCTCGTCCTGAAGTAAGCTCCGAAACGACCTGAACGACGTTTTCGGATCTAACATCGATTACTACATCTGCTCCTAATTCCTTTGCTCTTGAGAGGCGGAACTCATTGACATCAGAAATGAATATCTTCCCTGCCCCACGAGCTTTAGCCGCCTGTAGTATTGATAATCCAATCGGACCGGATCCGAGAATCACTGCGATGTCGCCTGCACAAACATCCCCTCGTTTTGTAGCATGCATCCCGACTGCCAGCGGTTCAATCAATGCCCCTTCCTCAAATGTGAGGTTATCGGGAATAGGATAAGCAAAGTCTTCGGGAGACACGAGGTACTCAACGAATGCCCCTTCACTCATCGGATGAGACCGGAAAACCATGCTTCGACAAAGATTGTAACGTCCTTCCTTGCAGAACTCGCATCTTCGACAGGGAACACCCGGTTCTATAGCAACCCGATCCCCTATCTTTCGCTCTTGGACATTCCTCCCAATTGCAACAATTCGGCCAGAACATTCATGGCCCAAAATATGAGGACCGGTTATGACGTCTGTACCCATTTGGAAATCGCGATAATAATGCAGGTCCGAGCCGCAGATCCCTACTGCCTCCACCTTTACCAATACATCATCATCACCTATTGTCGGCATCGGCACCTCTTCTACCCTAATATCCTTTGGTCCGTACAGAACCGCCGCTTTTCGTTTTTGCACTTTATAAACCTCCTCTCCGTCATCCTAAGCTCTTATAGGTGTGCCCTAACGCATCTGCCAGCATCAGCGCATCGTATACGGTTTCCTCTGCAACATTAAACGGATGGTTATGTATGGACTCTTCGGGTTTGCAGGCCTCTTGTATTCCCACGAGCAGTTGCTCCTTTGTAAGCTGTGATATGCCAAGATCCGACAGAGTCGTCGGCAGGCCTATTCTTTGGCAGAAACGGTACGACTCGTCGATTATAGATGTCGGTCTCTTTTCTAGTACGAGCTGTACTAGAGTTAAGAAAGCAACTTTCTCTCCGTGTGTCAGTTCGCTAGTCTCAGGAATAGCGGTAAAACCATCCTGGAGAGCGTGAGCAGCTGCTAGTCCACCACTTTCAAATCCCAAACCGCTAAGGAGCGTACAGGCCTCGATCACGTCTTCCAATGCCTGTGTAACAACACCTTGTTCAACAGAAAGCTTGGCTTGGTAACCGTATTCATAGATTATATCGTAGCAGAGTCTAGCGATTGCTATTGCAGTCCGTGTAGGGAGACCTCCTATCATATTCTCGGCATAAGCTTTGTCACAGGCATCCGCCTCAAACCAGGTCGCGAAGGCATCACCAATACCCGCTACCAAGTAGCGCACTGGGGCTTTAGCGATTATCCGAGAGTCTACAAGCACCAAGTCGGGGTTCCTAGGTAAACGGAACACTTCCAAGAGAACATGATCATCAGAATGGATCCCCGCAATAGAACTACAAGGTGCATCAGTAGATATTACTGTGGGAACACATACGGTAGCACAGTCAGAGTAGTAAGCGACCATCTTTGCGCAATCAAGAGCCTTGCCCCCGCCCAGTCCGATTACGATGTCACACCTATCCTGTCGTGCAATACCTGCTAACCTTTCTATCTCTCTAGGTGAGTTTTCTCCGCCAAAAATCTCAACTCGGTATTCGATTCTTTCCCTACTAAGACTCTCTCGAGTTTGCTCACCGGCAACAGACAGAGCGGTATTACCACCCATAACTAGAGCTTTATTCCCAAACCGCGAGACACGCTCTCCCAAGACTGTAAGTGCGCCAGGCCCTTGAACATAAGCACCAGGAGAAACATATACGCGCAACGTAATCCAATCCTCCTATCCAATAACACTTTCGAGGTACTTCAGATACGTGATGCACTCCTCGGCAAACATGTCATGCATGGCTTCAGAGCCCTTCATGTTAGAGGCTAGGTAAGGATTATGAAGAGGAGGCAATGGTTCAAGAGTCAAGCAGTACTGATAGTCAATGTCTCTCAAGGCTCTGATAACACTTCTGAAGTCGGTATGCCCCCTCCCTGTAGACTGACGGTTGCTGTCAGCAATATGAATATTGATCAGATTCTTACCAGCCTTTCTAATAGCCGCTCCTAGGTTTTGCTCCTCAATATTCATATGGAAGCAATCGAGCATGATCTTCACTGAATCGCAATCCACATCAGAAATAAACCGCAGGCCATCATCTACATTGTTAACCAAGTAGGTCTCATATCGGTTCAGGGGCTCTACGGTAATGAGAACACCTAATTCCTCAGCATATTCGCCTGCCTTACGTACAGATTCCACCGCCCACTTCCATTCATCCTCAGGATCTGCTAGCGGTTCAAGCTTATACAGAGGAGAAGCCAAAACATTAACATAGATGGCTCCGACATGCTTCGCCAAGTCCAGACACCTCTTCGTATACTCGACTGCTCTGTCACGCACCTTGGGATCTGGATTGGCAAAGTCATGACTATCTGAGGGCCAAGGGAAGATTCCTGCTATCCCCGACACCTTCAGCCCATAGTCCCGAACTAAACGATTAACCTTATCAACCTGGTATTTTTCTTTGTCCGGTGCTCCCTCCAACTCCACATATTCGTATCCAAACTTCCTAATCCTAGCCAAGTTATCCTCTAAGGGTTCTTCTCCGTAAATCCAATTACTAATGGCATATTTCATAATAGTGCCCCCCCCTTTGAGAAACTTCAACGAGTATGGTGGAATCCACTTAGGTATACTGGTTACTCACTGCCAGCCTCAGACAGATTATCCAGTTTATCGTAACAAGGGTCTGTAGCTGATGTAAGCTGAATGTAGAAGTCCGCATACTTCTGGTACGTGTAATGGACACTCTCACGCGGAATAAACTCCCTAACCGGTTTAATACATGCCATAGCCTTTTCGTTGAGATTTATAAAGACTTTTGCCCCAAAACCAGCAAGAAGTGCTGAACCTAGTACAGCCACCTCTTCACGGTTAAGCGTTATATAACGAATACCTAACACGTCCGCTTTGATCTGGTTCCACAAAGGACTCCTGCTTCCACCTCCTATAACTCGAATCTCTTTAAATTCAATATCGGGGAAGAGTCTTTGCATGATCGTCAAGTAATAACGGTACTCATAAGCGATGGACTCCAAGACAGCCCTGTATAGATGGAATCGCCCGTGGTTCCAACTAAGTCCGAACCATTGTCCCCGGACGGCACTATTACTGGGATATGCACGTCCACCGAGGTGTGGTATAAAAAAGAGTCTTTCTGAGCCTGGTGCGACTTTATCTGCGCCTTCATCCAATAATCCATATACACTGCTGTTCAGCCTTTTAGCCTCTTCCCTTTCCCAAAGGGCAAACTCGTCTCGGAACCATCTTAGGCAAAGCCCTCCTCCTGCAACATAGGCATGAGGAAACCATAAGTTTTCTTGGACGCCTCGTGGAAACAATAGGGTACGGTTCTCCGTATCAGGCTCGTACCTGTCAACACAGCATGTGAGACAAGCAGCAGTCCCTGCCACATCTACTAATAGACCTGGTTCTACTAGGCCTGCTCCGAGATAACCAGCTGCCTGATCACCGGCGCCGGCGACAACGGGTATTCCAGGAACAAGGCCACAATCTTCTGCACCGTCGGGCGTCAATTCCCCTATAATCTCCCACGGTTTTACAATCTTCGGCAGCTTTTCAATAGGCAAGTCAAGAAGGCGACATAATCGTTCAGACCATGTCTTTGATAGAGCATCCGAGACTCCGGAAAAGTGTAAATATGTATAATCAATAAACGCATCATCACCTTTAAGGCCGCACAGTCGGCCAGCTACATACCCAGCCGGTTGAATAAACTTGTAAATCTCCCGGAAAACGTTAGGCCTTTCATTCTTCCACCAAAGCATTTTGGGAGCGTGGGAGATCGTTACAGGCATCCCTACAGTCTTGATTATCTCGTCCTCGAACTTATCACGAATGCTATCTACGTACTTGCCACATCTTCCATCCAGCCATGAATCATAACGAGTAACGGCCCGGTAATGCCTGTCTATACCAATGATTCCGGCCATCTGACCACAGAATCCAATTCCGGCAACAGCCGAAGGGTCCACACCTGCCTTGTCTATGGCTTCCCGAATAGTACGGCACGACACGACGTAGAAATCCTCCGGGTCTTGCTCTACAGCCCCTGGAGCAGGGTAGTGCAGGGCCGTTTCATGATAGGCGTCTGCTACCAAGGTTCCCTCCTCATCAAATAATCCTGCCTTAATACCTGTTGTGCCAATATCAACACCGATCAGAAAGGACATAGTTCTTTCCCTCCAGCGAAAAGCTAATCAAGGAATCACAACTGTCTTGAGGCCTTTTCCGCTTGCGGCCCACTGGACAGCTTCCACCGCAGATGTAAGAGAAAACGTGTGCTTCACCAGTCTAGTAAACTCTTCCTTATGTTTAACTAGTAATCTATTGGCCTTACGGAACTGGCGGATATTCGAACCTGTAGTCCCGAATAGCTTTAGCTCACGATAGTGGATTAGATTAATGTTTAACAACACGTTCTCGCTACCGGCAGGCATTCCCCCAAAGAACAGGATTCTGCCATGGGTTGCAGCCAGTGTCAGTGCTTCAGTACAGACTTGAGGAACAGAACACGCGATTATAACGACATCTGCCCCTCTCCCCTTCGTAACATCCATAACAACTTCGTGCAGATCATCCCTGGTGGGATTTACAAGCACGTCTGCTCCCAGGCTTCTAGCCTCCTCCAACCTTTCATCAGAGGTGTCGCTCACTACAATTAGATCTACACCTGACAGCCTTGCGACGAGAAGATGCAAAGCACCAATGGGACCAGTTCCAATGATCACCATATTGTCACCGAGTTTACTCTGGCATGCCTCATGACCGCTCAACACACATGACAGCGGTTCAGCTAATACTGCTTCTTTCCAATCTATTTCGGCATCAAGCTCTAGGAGATTTCCTTGTCTAATGGCCTTCGCCGTAACCTTCATATATTCAGCTATTCCCCCGTCAAGGCTGATCCCGAAGGCTTCGTATTGAGGACACAACTGATTGTGCCCGGATACGCATGCATCACATGTACCGCAACCGATATTTGGAGCTACGGAAACTCGCGCTCCCGGTCGGAACAGCTCAACCTTCGACCCGACCTCTACCAGTTCACCTACGACCTCGTGACCGAGGATTCTTCGCTCTCCTTTGGGGATTTTGAAGTGGCCGTGTCTATAAATCCTCACATCTGTTCCACATACAGCACAGGCTTTTACCCTAAGCAACGCTTCGTCATCATTGATTGTCGGAGTAGGAACCTCTTCAACCCTTATATCAAAAGGCTCATAGAAGACCAGAGCCTTCACCTTAATCCCTCCTCACTATGAAACCTGGACACAGATCACCATCCAGTGCATAAGGCTAGCTATTCAATCCTGCCGGTCGGCAGCAAGACGACCTTCCCGAATTCCGACGAATGGTCCCTCATCCAAACGAGAGCGTCCAGTGCTTCGTTCAACGGGAAGTGGTGACTAATAATCGGTTTAGGCTGTAACCTTCCCTGAGCCATATATGTGATAGTTATCAACCACTCTCTGCCGGGGAACGGAGCAGAGTAAGAGTTCCACGTACCCCTCAGAGTCAACTCTCGTCTCACCACTCGCTCAAAGGTAGCAGGAGTTAACCTTACTTCATCAGGAGCTGTACCGAAAAACACAACTGTGCCCTTTTTTCTAACTAAATGAATAGCTTGGGCCTGGGTAACCGGCACCCCAGCACTCTCTAAAACAATGTCGACTCCCTGCCCTCTCGTTTCGAATGCAACGCGATCCCCTGCGTCTTCTTGCATTGAATTGATGCAGATATCCGCTCTAAGCTTCTTGGCAAGCTCTAGCTTCCAGTCAACGATATCTATCACAATAACTCTGCTAGCTCCAAGGATCTTCGCCCACTGCACCAACAATAACCCCAACGTACCCGAACCGAGAATCGCTACACAATCGCCTGCTTGGATTCCCGCCTGTAGAATCCCATGAAGAGCAACAGCCGCGGGTTCTATCATCGAAGCGCTGTCAAAATCAATGGTATTCGGAATTCTTAACGCATTCCTCTCGGGCATTCTTACATATTCAGCAAAGGCTCCATCCGAGCGTGACCCCAGATAGTCGTAGCAGTCGCATAGAGTTGGAAATCCCCGCTTACACCACTCACAGCATCCGCAAGGTATCATAGGAACTCCTACCACTCGGTCACCCGGCTCAAATGGCGATCCACGTCCTGCCGCTTCGACTACTCCCGCAAATTCATGGCCCGGGATCAAGGGAAACTTATATGTACCCTTGACAAAAACGCGGTTAATATCTGAGCCACATACTCCTACTGCGGCTACACGAACTAGAATTTCTTCGTCTCCTACAGTGGGAATTGGAACGTCCTCTATCCTTAAGTCCCCAGGTGCATAAAGAACAGCCGCCTGCATGCTAAGCAACATCTCCTATCTATTCCAACGATTCTGAGTAACCAGTGCTCTGTTCTATAGAACTAATTCTCCCGTACTATGGAGCATCACTGTACCGATCAGTTCATAAGACGCCTTTTCCGACTGGTACTTAACGCAACCGCAAAAAGAAGAATGGTACCCTTGACAATACCTTGGAAAAACTCGGAAACATTAAGTATTGCCAGTATGTTTCCGAGAACACCAAGCATTAAAGCACCTATTAGAGTCCCTGCAACGCTGGGTTTACCATTCAACATAGAGAGCCCTAAGAAAGAAGCTGCAATAGCCTCCAGAGTGAAGCTAGCTCCTGCACCAGGCTGTCCCATTTCAATGCGTGAAGACAAAATGATACCTGTTATTGCACAACTCGTGCTACAG
>FZPS01000016.1_pt327 | contig 12483 bp, 8 predicted proteins | sample 1817821 | NCBI WGS metagenome assembly FZPS01 (sample SAMEA104158645, study PRJEB21678) | metagenome | place: Germany | collected 2015-04-21 | reverse complement strand
CTTGGAAAGCTGTATTTGTCAAGATTACTGACTATCCAACTTTACAGAGCCAGATCGCCCAGACCTTTCTCAACGTCTTTCTTGGCGTTGGCAGCATTTTTCTCAGCCTCTTTAGCGGCCTTCTCTTTTGCCGCCTGTTCTTGCGCGGCTTTTGCCTTGGCTGCGGCTTTTTCTTCTGCCGCTTTTTGCGTAGCGGCTTCCCGGGCGGCGGCAGCGGCTTTTTGGGCAACGGCCTCCTGGGCGGCAGCGACGGCGGCGGCTTTTTCCTCCTCCGCTTTTTGGGCGGCGGCAGCTTCTTTTTCTTGGGCGGCTTGTTGCGCGGCGACTGCCTGAGCGGCCGCGACAGCGGCGGCTTTTTCTTTGGCCGCTTTCCTGGCGGCCGCCTGCTCTATGGCGGCGCGGCGTGCGGCTTGTTTGTCCGCCACTTTTTGCGCGGCGATATTCCGTGCTTCCTGTTTTTGGGCGGCCTTTTCCGCCCGCGCCTGTTGTTTGGCTTCCAGCGCGGCCTGGCGTTGCGCCTTCCGTTGCAGCGCGGCTTCTTCAGCGGGCGTGGGCGGCTGAGTCAAGGTGCGCGGCGGCGGCTTGGGATAGCCCGAACCAACGCATCCGCAACTGATGAAGAGCAATCCCAGCAACACTCCGCAGGCCGTCACCTGTGTCCGTAATCTGGGCAAGAATCCGTCCATGGGTATATATGTCTAACACAAACGTGCCATCGGGTAAAAACCAAAGTACGTTTTAATAATTCCAACTGGCGCGAAGGGTCCAGCGGCCATATTCATAAGAGGTTGCGTCTTCCGCCTCGGGGCCGTCGCCGCGGCTGCCATAGCGGCGCATATAGGAGTAGGCCAGACCCAGAGAAAACTTCTGCTTGGTCCACCAATCCACACCGAGGGAAAAGCCCCAATAGTTGTCCGCGCGACCGTCGCGCACCCATTGATTATCCTCGGCGGCGGCGGCGCGGCCGGAATAATCCACGCGGCCCGCGGTAAGCGACGCGTTTCCGCGGAGGCGCTCAATGAACAGGCGGCGTGCCGCTGAAATGGTCGCGCCCTGATCCACGGTGTCCACGCCTTGGGCATCCATGGCGGGGCGGATATCGGCGTAGAGTTCGCCGGTGAACGTTGTGAGGCTAAAGGGCGAGCTTTCCGCCCGCACGGAGGCGATCCAGTGCGAGTAGTCGGCCCGGTCCGCGTCATAGGTGCGCCACATGTAGCCGATGCGTCCGGTGGTATTGAATTTTGGCGACTGCTTGCCCCGCAGACCGAGAGAAAGATCAAAGTAATCGGCACGGCTGGCGTAGTCGCGATTTTCGTGCGGGTCGTCACGGCCCAGGCCGCCCTGAAGGAAGATTTCGCTCTTGGCCGTGGCGCGGTAATACAAACGGCCCGCGCCGTAATACCGGTCATAATCAATGTAGCGGTTGTCATCAAAAAGGTGCCGCTCCGCTCGCCCCAGCACCCCGCCGCTGGACTTGGCGGAGAGGCGATATTCCAGATTCGCGTCGCCCAGAAAATTTTCCTGAGTCACGCGCGCGCCGACGGTGTTATCCACATCTTCCTGACGGCGGTAACCCGCCTCAACGCGCATTTGGCTTTTGGGGGTGGCCATCACCACGCCCAGCTTGAGCATGTGGCTGGGCTTCTCATCCAGCTCGTTCTCGCTTTGATAGATGGGAATGCTCAAGCCGTAGTCGGCATAGACGTGGTTATGCGTGGGGCGACCCCAAATGGCGAGCAGGCCCGGAATCAGGCAAATGGTGGTGCCGGCCTTGGGGTCATCCGGTTCGAGGAAAATGTTATCCTCATGCATCACCGCGAGAGTGACGCGCGGCAGGACCGCGCCGGTTTGAACCGGCAGGTAGAACGGGTCCATCACCGCGCTGCCCTGATCTATGTATGCGGCGGCATCCGCGCCGCGGGTATAAAAACCTGCGCCGAGGTAATCGCCGGCGGCGGAGCAAACCGCCGGCGTACAAACAAGTGCGACAAGCAACGCCAATACACAAAAGAAAAAGTGTCGGTTCATCGGGTGGGCTCCAGGAAGCGGAAGCCCTGAATCAGTTCGACTTCGCGGGGGTTATAGGGGGTTCCATCTTCTTGCAGGACATCTTGCTGCCAGAGATCGGGGTCCTGGTCGGAGCGGAATTGCACCTGCTGAATATTCAATTGGGTTTTACCTTTCACGAGGCCTTGGTTGAACCAGCCCACGCGAAACGTGGAAAAGAGCGGAAGGACATGCTCGAAATCGTTGCCCGTTTGGCGCATGAGCCAGCCGGCGCAGATGATGGGGCGCTGGTAGCGCTGAAGCATCAGCAGGCGCGCCTGCATGCTTTCGACATTGTCATAGCCTTGGAAGGTGATGAGGTCGGAGCGCTCCAGCTTTCGCGCGGACATGGCGCTGCCGAACTCGCGCCACGGCGCGACAGCCAGCGGCTGGTCGGCCTCGACGGAGCGCGCCCACTGGAACGTTTGGTCAATCAGCGGCAGGGAGTCCTCCCCCAGCCCGCTATTGCCGGCGGTGTTGTATAAATCCCAATACAGCACACGCGAGTCACGCTTGAATTCGTTCATGACGCCCTTGACGTATTTTTCCAGTTCGGGCCACTGGTTGCGATCAGTCACGGCATCGTGCGCGGGGCTGGACACCCAGCGGCTATTGTACTTGCCCGGCAGGGGTTTGGGTTGTCGGCCGAGTTTCGGTGGTTTGCCGGCCAGATTCAGGTCATCGAACAGCACGGGCACGACACGCAGGCCGTGTTTTTGGGCCAGTTCGAGCAGCTTGTCCACGCGCTTGAGGAATTCGTCGGGGTCCGCCTGCCAAACGACAAACTGCAAAGGCACGCGGATGCAGGTATAGCCCACGTCGTGCGCCCAGCCCAGCTCTTCATCAATTGTGTCGGGGTCGAACGTGTCCTCCGCCCACATATCAACCGAATTGACGGCGGTGCGCGGGATATAGTTGACGCCTTTCAACGGTTCGAGGCGGTTGTACCAATCCCAGATGCGACGGTCTTCCCAACGCCCGCCGGGCTGGCTTTCGCCGGGGCGCGGCAACACGGGGGGATTGACCGCGGCGACGGACGGGCGAATGGTCGGGCTGGCATCGGTGGTCAGCGCGCCGGCATCCAACTGCAACAGAGGCGCGGCCGGGCCGAGATAGACGCTCAACCCTTCGCGATCGAAATCGAGCGGGTTGTGAATGAAGGGTTCGAGGTCAGCGAAATAGACGTTGCACACTTCAAAATGGTGCAAGTTCGGGTCCACGAGGACGCCTTCGGTTTGCAGCTCGGCGCTACGGCTGTCCGTCAGGGTCATGCGCGCGTTTTGTCCGGCGCGCAACACAGTGGGCTCGCCGCCCTTGGGCGTCACGGTTAATTCATCGCTGTCGGGGAAAACCGTCCACTGGTCCTGAGCGCTTTGGGCCACCACGAACGCCCCGCCCTGCGCTTCAATGATGCCCGCAGGGGTCGTGATGCGAATGTCGAGGGTTGGCGACGGCGTGCCCGCCTGAATGCGAATGCGTCCCTCTCGCATTTGCAGGTGAATCTTGCGAATGATGTCGTCTTCCGTGCGCGGCAGGCCATCGGCCGTGTGCCGCAACTGCATAATCGTGAAGCTGGTTTGCGGGGCCACGCAACAAATGGCGCCCGGCGAAAAAACCAAACACAGACGTCCATCCTTGCCCGTCTGGATATGGCTATACTCGCCCACCGCCGCGCCCTCGAAGAGCCTGCGGTTTTCGCTGCGGCCCTCATGAACGGGCGCGGTGAGTATGCGCGACTCCGCCCGGCCGGCCACGACAGCCACCACGGCTTCGCCGGTGCGCAACGCGCCCTGTGCGCGGACAGTTTTTGCCGCGGAGACGCCGATTATCAGCGCCAGTCCAGCGGCCATAAAAACTCTGCTTGTCTTGTTCATAACTTGAGCTACCCTTTCCCGTTGTCCATGACGTTGACCGCTCCAGAGAGTTCCAAGGTAATTACCGACTTGTTGCGTCAGCAAACGCCTGTGAGCTTTCGTGCGGGCGGGCCGAGCATGAATCCCACGATTCCCGATGGGGCCATTTTGCATATCCTGCCCCCGCCGAGCCGGCCGCTGAAGCGCGGCAGCATCGTGCTTTACGAAACGTGCGGGCGGCTGACGGCGCATCGGTATGTCCGCGCGACTCATGGCGGCAGACGCATCTACATAGTGGCGGATGCCGCGCTGAGCGGTGGCGTATGGGTGGCGGCGGATGCCGTGCTGGGTGTTGCCGCGTGGACAAAAATAGGCGACCGCCGCCGTCGGCTGGACACCGCATTGGCTCGCGGCCGGGGCTTGCTGCGCTATGCCCTGCGGCCTTTGCGCCGCGGGCTGCATCGCCTGTTGCTGTCGCATCGGTCTCACGCGTAAGCCTCCTCCATCCGCAAGCGGTCCGCCGCCTCCGCAACGGCAATCGCGGCCGCGTCCGATGCCGTAAAATGAAACCGCCGCACAGGCGCTTCCGCACACAGGCGTTCGAGCGTATCGAGCGTCGGTTGCGCCCAGTCGTCGGCAAACCACGGCACGGAGGCCACATCCAATAGCGCCAGACGGATTTCGGAAGGCGCCATCTCCTCTATTCTTTCGGCCAGCGCTTGTTGCAAGAAAAACAAGCCCGCCAGGGGCGCTTCGTGCGCCTCGGCGAATCGCCCGGAGCCATGCCACGGCGTACCCGCCACGCGCCATTCGCCGCCGCGCTTGAACACCAGTACGCGGTCGTCGTTCAGAATTCGCCAACCTTGGGCGTGAACCAGACTGGCCAGCGTGGATTTGCCTGCGCCGCTGCGACCGGCAAACACCAGCGCCACGCCATTGCGAACCGCCACCGACGCATGCAACAAAACGCCGCCGATTCCCGCCAGCAGACCCCACGACAGGATTTGATCCAACGGATAGCACAACGGGGCGACGCACACATCGCCGGTGAAGTCCACCGTCACGGACGCGCGGGAGAAATCGCGCGCCAGGCGGCACATCCAGCGGGCGACGGAACGCTCATGGAATCCGGCCGCGAATTGCCATTCATCGCCGGCATCCCAGACCGCCCAATTCCGGCCGCCGCGAAAGAGCGGTTCCGTCGTTGGAATCGGTTCCGCGCCTCGGGTGACCGTCACCGGCAGCCTGCGCAACGCGTTGGACGCGGTTGGTTTCGCGTGAAAGAAACCGGCGTAGGCCCGTTCGGGATAGCACACCGTCAACGGCGCGGCCGCCTGCAAATCAAATTGCAGCGGGCCGATATTCAACTGACCGGCAAATCTCACGAACCTCCATCATGCATGCGAATGGGCGGCCCGACACAGGCGTATTCAGATTCCAGTTTGCAGCCAATCGAAAGGGTTTCGGCCAGAGCCAGGTCCACCCGCTTCACTTCGGGTTTGGTGTATGGCTTGCGCGCGGTCCATTCGTCGTTTGTCTGCAACTTTTTTTGATTTTTGGTTTCCATCTTCATTCTTCCTTGGTACGGCTCATGGCCATGTCAAAACGCAAACGGGTGGTCGTCCGCATATACTCTGGTTCTGTTTCGGCATCGCCGGTTTCGAGGCGATTGGCCGCCGGGCAGTGGGTACAGGCCCCGCGCAACTTGCCGGTAAAGCTGGTGGTCTCGCCGCGTCTGGGAACCTGGGCGATTTTGCCCAGCTCCGCGCGCCATTTCTCGTCGAAGGGGCGGTCGTCCGCCGGGCAGAGGAAATCGCGAGTGAGCAGGCACGGCGAAAGGCCGCCGAAGGGGTCGGCATGAAACGCGGTGATGCCGGCGGAGCAGGCATAGAGTCGTTCGCCGGACGGCGCGCCGGCGGCGCACTGCTCAATCCTTTTCCGCCACATGCGGCGGCGTTCGGGCGTGGCGAGGTCGGCGGCCACGGCGGTTTCCGGCGTCACGCGCAGCTCCAGAGGTTCCGGCGAGGCATCGGCGATGCGCGGGAAAATGGCGGCGTCGTGGCGAAATTCGAAGCCGGCCTCCGCGGCCTGTTGTTCCAAGTCGGCCCGCTCATGCTGATTGGCGGTCATCAAAACCGTTTTGAGGAAGACGCGTGTGCCATTCGCCAGAAGACGGCGAATGCCCGCCCACGCGGCGGCGTGCGAGCCGGGGATTCCGGTGATGGCGTCATGCGTGGCGGCAGTGGCGCCGTAGAGGCTGATTTCCACTTTGCGCGGGGGCAGCTCGCGGAAGAGATCGGCGATGGCATCCGTGAGCCGCGTGCCGTTGGTGAAGACCGTGACGACCAGGCCCAGCTCGCGCGCGTAGCGATAGATGTCGGCAAAATCCTTTCGCAGGAGCGGTTCGCCGCCGGAGAGCGTGAGGAAGAGGACGCCCGCAGCGGCCCATTCGTTCAGGGCGGCTTTCACGGCGGCGGTCGTCAGCTCTTCCGCACAGCGTTCGCCGTGGCGTTCGGCGGCGGTGAGATAGCAATGGCGGCAGTGGAGGTTGCAGCGGCGCGTCAGTTCGAAATGCGCCGACACGGGGGTCCGTTCGGCGGCGGTGCGCGCGCGGAAACCGCTGAGCCATTGCTCGGTGACTGTTTCAAACGCGCAGGTCATGACGGTTGCTCTTCCAGTAAATGGTTGGCCACCAATTCGCCGGCAAAGGCGCGGCAATCGGCGGTGGCGGCATCGGCGGACACGGCAAATTCGCGGGCGACTTCCTCGGCAACCTGTTCGGGCGCGACGCCGACGGACAGGCGGTTCCACATGAATTCGCCGGTTTCGTTGACGGGGAATACGCAATTTTCCTGGGCGGCGTCGCCCGCCACCGGCACCAGCAGGCGGTCGGGCCCGATGCGCCGCAGGACGACGCGGCCTTTCATGCGATAGCGGGGGGCGTTCATCGGCGGGCCTCCGCGGGGCAGGAAAAAGCGGGCGAAAAAAGATTTTCCACGGTGTGGAAAACTTTTTTCCATGGTGTGGAAAATTTTTGCGGCGAGGGGGCGTTGCGGTCTGAATTTTTCCACGGTGTGGAAAATATTTTTCCATAGCGTGGAAAAATCGCGGAAAACTTTTCCATAGCGTGGAAAAGTTCATATGGCGCAACGGGGCGCATGGTGGGGGTGTGCGTCATGGCGGTTATTTGGGGTCGGCCTTGACGCCGATGAAGATGGTGGGCATGTCGGGGCGATAGACCCGCGTGCGGACGGTTTCCATCACGCCATCGGGGTCACTTTCAACACTGATGATTTCGGTGCCGGCGGGGTCGGCCACCCACGTTTGCAGGTCGGAGGAAATGTAGATGCGATAGAGGATGTCCTGACTGCGGGCGCGCCGCTGCCAGCGCATGACGAAGCTGTCGTCCGTGGCGTTGCGGATGCCGGGGGTGTCGGCGTTGCCGAATTCGGGGAACTCGGCGGCGAGTTCGCCAGTGTCGCCCAGCGCGTAGAGCCGGAAGTTTTCGGCGGTGTTGCCGCTGATGGCGTCGTTGGCGAGGTCGGCGGGGGCGAATTGTCCCCAGCGCCACTGGGCAAAGCTGGTGGCGGCGGGGGTGTCGCCGATGTTGCCGGCAAGACGCAGGGCGGGATCGCCGAGCAGGTTGTAGCTGCCGTAGGTGTCCGAGTTGAGCAGCTTGCCCGTCTGGGCGCGGCGCGCGTACAGCACGGCCTCTCCGAGGGTGTTGGCGCCGCTGTTGATGACCACGTCGTAGAAGTCCGTGCCGAGGGCGACCGCCGAATCGTTGAGCGAATAGCCGGAGGGGCTCCACGCGGCAACCGCGCCGCCGCCGGATTTCACGAGCAGGCTTTCGCTCAAGCTGGTGACGCCGGGGGACTCATAGGAACCGGCCAGGCAGGTCAGGGCAACAAAGATTGGGGGCCGCGCGTTGGATAGTTTGGCGACGTGAGTGGTGTTGAACAGCGCGCTGGACGTCAGCACGGTGACCTTGCCGTGGCCGGTGTAGTGAATGATGCCCGCGCCCGTGTTGAACCAGTTGGTCAAGGCAGGGGTGGCCTGCCGCACGGGGGTGACATCCAATTCGATGCTGGCCACGCTCATGCGGCCGCCGACTTGCGCGGCAAAGTTGGAGTTGGCCGCGCGGAAATCGCCGGCGAGCGGGTCGTTCTTATCGGCCACAAGCACCATCTGTTTCGTCCAGTCGGCGGCGAAGCCTTCTTCATAGGCCTGAATCTTCGCGAGCATGGCGGCGAGTTCGGCGGGAGTGTTCGCGGGCAGACGCCCGGCGGCGATGTCAGGCAAACCGTCTCCGTCGAGGTCAGTCAGCAGCGCGTCAGCGGCGAAGGTGCCGTAGTCGGAGGGCCGCATCATCGGCGGCACATGGTTGACTTCCTTGGTTGTCTGAATCATCGCGTCAAGGAAGTCATAGTTGCCGTTGCCGGCGAAAAGAACCAGCCAGGGGGCTTCCGCCCATGTGGCGACAGCGTGGCGCAAGGCCGCGGGGATGGCCTCAGGCGTGCGCAGGCCGCCGGCGAAGGTGTCCGCGAGGTCTTCAAAGGTGGCAATGCCGACGCGCAGGCCCTGACCGGCGCGGTAATCGGCGAGCGCTTGGGCGGCCTCTTCGAGATGGCGCGAGGTGATGATGAAATAGTCCACGCGGTTGTCGGCGGCGAGGAACCACGGCTGCGCGTTGACGGCGGTGGGGACGAGCACGGGGATGGCGTCGGCCTCAGCCAGCGCGTAGCGGGCGTCGCCTTCGGCGGCGGCAAACGCGCGCGCCGGGAGCGCGCCGTTTTCGTCCGCCAGCCATGTCGGCGCGCCGGCGGCATCGAGTGCGAGAGCCACGGGCTGGGTATAGGCGGCTGCGGAAATCGCGGGGACGGCGGCAGCGGCTTCGTAGAACGCGGTGGCGGCTTCCGGCGCAACGGCGCGATCGAACGAGGCGTCTATCCAATCCACCACAAAGTAGCTGGCGGCGCGGCCCGGCAGCAGAACGCCCCTCACGGTCAGCGTGTTCACGCCGGAGATAACGTCAGCGGCGGGAACGGTGAAGGTGATGTCCTTGGTTTCGGCGTCGTCGAAAGTGCTCGAGGCAACGAGCGAGCCGTTCCAATAGATTTCGGCGCAGTGGTCCGGGTTATTCGTGGAACTGTTCCAACCTTGCAGGCGCACGGTGAGTTGCACGTCGCTCTGGCATCCAGTGAGGTCCACGGAAAATGACGGCGCGTAGGAGGACCGGGTGTTCACGATGACGTAATCCCAGTAGTAGATGTCGCCGGTCCACTGGATGGACGTGTCGAGCGGGTAGCGGTCTTCCTCAAAGCGCACCTGCACGGGTAGAACGGTCTCGCCGCTGGTGGCGGCGGGCGCGCGGCGCGGCATGGCAACACCGGGGCCGATGGCAATCATGGCGGCGTTGTCACGGGCGTACCAGTTGTCGGTGGCCGGACCGTAGAAGAGAACGCGGGCGGCGGCTTCATCGTAGATGGTCGCCAGCGGCGCGCCACCCTGACGAATCGCCAGTTGGTTGGCAGCGGCGGCAGCGGCCAGATCGCTCAGCGGGCGGCCCATGCCGTCCGCAAGGTCCGCGAGGTTCACGGCGTAGATGCCGGGTTTGCGATATTGCACCTTCAAGACGGGGGACGTGCCCGGCAGCGCGCGCGGCGCGTAACTGGCCGGTGCGCTGGCGGCTTTCGTCGCGCGCGCGGCCTTCAATGCGCTGCGCGCGGCGATGGCCTGCGGCGGCGGCTCGCCGAACGTCACGTCATGCGTGCCGAGGTCGCGTTGCCTGCCGGAAAATTCAAGTTCCGTGAGACGGTAGCGTCCGCCACCCCCGCGCGTGGCGGCGGGGTCGGCCAGAGTGTACACCGCGCCATTCGCCGCCAGCGACGACAGCACGGCCGCAGTGTTGAGCGGCGTTTCCTCGCCGCTGGCTTCATCCACCCGCGTCAGCAGGAAGCCGGCGGTGCCCCACTCGGACCCGGTGCGCCAGCCGATGGCTCCGCGGCCGTCGCGCCACTCGCCCCAGACCCCAACCACGTCGGCGCGCGTGGGATTCACTTGGCGTATGCCGAGGTCAATGAAGAGGTCGGACTCGCCGTCGGCGTAGGTGACTACAGGTGAAACGGCGTAGCGGGTATATGACGACCCACTGCCCGATTCTTGCAAGGTGAAATTGCAGTCTATCTCACGATTCGTGCCGACAAACGCCGGAGACACGATCACATCCGCGGGCAGATCGGTCATCGCGACGACTACGTAATAGTCGCCGGGGACAAGCTGCTCGAACAGATAAGCCCCGTTTTCGTCGGTGGTCTGGGTACGGATGGGATTGCCGTTGTAATAGAGCGTGACCACCAGGTTGGTGAAGCGGTCGGTTTCCGAGCTGTTCTGGATGCCGTTGCCGTTGGAGTCAAACCAAACAAGGCCGCCGAGGCTCACGCCGACGAGATCCACCTCGTTGGTGACGCTGGCCCAGACCGGCTCGTCCTGAAGGTCGCTGACGGCGGTGGCGGTGTTGATCACCTGCGTGGTGAAAACGGTTTCGTCCACGATCACCTGATAGGTGATTTCCACGGCTTCGTTGGTGCCAAGCACCCAGCCGGACAGCAGATTCGGCGGATCGCCCACCTCGTCAGCGCCGGCCTTCTTGGTCAGGGCGATGTCAACGTTGTCAAACCAGAGCTGGGCGCCGGTGTTGGTGTAGCCGCTGGTGCGGAAGCGCACCTGGGTGTTCGTGCTGCAGTATGCCGACAGGTCGTAGCTGGCGGTGACGGTGTTGCTGATGTTGCCGTTGGCGGAATACAGCGTGGTCCAGTCCGTGCCGTTGGGGGACACCTCAACAAAGGCGTTATCAATGGCGGTCTGCATCGGACGGGTGAGCTGGATGTTGACGTTGTCAATCGTGAACTGCTGGTTGTTCCAGCCGCTGGAGCGAAAAACGATGCGGTTGGACGCGGCAATGTAGGGGCTGAGGTCGTAGGTGGCGGTTCCAGACCCCGTGGCCGTGAAGCGCTGCAACAGATATTCGGTGTTGTTGGAAACCACGTACACATCCATATAGCGCGAGCTGCTCAGGCGGGAGGCGGAATAATCGAACGAGAACACCGCATTGGTATGGCCAGTGAGATCCACCCATCGCTCAATCTGCGTGTTGGGGCCAGAGTTCAGGAAGCGCAACTGGCCGCCAGTGACCTGAACCGAACCCGAATTCGGCAGGGCGTCATCGTTGCTTTCGATCCAGTTCGACGCCCAGGGCAGATTGCCGTTGCTGTTGGTGTAGGCCACGGCGTTGAACTCATCGCGGATGACATTGGTCTGGACGGTGGAAGCCTGACGGAGCGTGAACGACAGCTCCGCGCTCTCCGCGACGCAGAGGTCCGCCGAACGCACGAGCGAGCGGGTCCGGCTGAGGCTCGCCCAGCCGTTGGACAGCACTTGGGCGAATCCGCTTGTGGGTCCGTCACTTTCGCCGTTTTCAGTCCAGGCCGTGTTCCAAAGCAAGTCCCCGTCCTGATTCGTGTAGGTCCGGGCCGAGAACGTGTCGAGGTAGTGTTCAACGATGTCCGCGCGCGGCGGATAAGACGTGAACGTCACGCTGCCGGGCACGAAAATAGTGCCGGGCGGAATCGGGTCGGTGATGACCACGTTCGTGTGCACCCAGGGGCCGATATTGGTCGCGACAATCGTGTACGTAATCGTATCACCGAGCGAAACCGGGTTCGTGGGGCTGGAGCTCTTGGAAATCACCAGCGGCGGGACATAAACCTTCACCTGGGCGGAATCGTTGGTCGGATTGGGATCGGGCAGGTCGGTGGCGTACACCGACGGCACAGGAATGCTCGCTTCATACTTTGTTGTGTCCCTGAAATGGGAATTGCGAAAGCCCGACGTTCACGTGCGCCTTGGCGGGGAATTCAATAACAAAGAACTGATATTCAGTTGGGGCACATCACCGGATAGCATTCAAACGATTTGGCTCGACGGCAAAATACATGTATTTCACCGGGTCAATACATCGGAGCCGCCGAACCTCGTGGCACTCACCCGCAAAACCCGGGAAAAGGCCTGGCAAGAATCGCGCAAGCTTTACAATACTTACACAAATGTCGCCTGTTCTCTTGCGGATATTCCCGTGTGCACGGAAGACTTTATGCTGCCATCGCCCCTCGTATCCCACCTGACGCTGGCCGTTGACGGAACCAATATAATTCTCACCATGCAACGAGCAGGCACAAGCACCCACCTGAGGGTTACCGCGAAATACGCAGGCGAGAGACCCCACGATTTCTCGACAACCGGCGCATGGGCAGCCTCGCCCCCAACAAACACGTGGCCGGAAGTTGTCCTCATTGAAGATAGCGCAATATCGGAATTAAACATCTGGCTGGCGGCACGCGGAATGGCAATCACTTCCGATTACTGCATCTATCGGGATGAATGGGAGTTGCGCGGCTACGAACAAATCATTCATATCCACATCCCACTGGATGCACATGTCATGGACACTCTTCACTATGTTCTTGCGTCCACACTTCACAAGTTTCCCCCGCCATACACCCTCATCATAAGCATCCCCAAACCC
>FZPS01000046.1_pt23 | contig 12487 bp, 16 predicted proteins | sample 1817821 | NCBI WGS metagenome assembly FZPS01 (sample SAMEA104158645, study PRJEB21678) | metagenome | place: Germany | collected 2015-04-21 | reverse complement strand
GAGGTACTACGGTCGATCCCCGCGCATGCGGGGTAAACGGTACTCACGGCTATGCTATTTGGTTGATTACAGGTCGATCCCCGCGCATGCGGGGTAAACTTTGAGCGCTGCGTGTAACATGCGATCCCGAACGGTCGATCCCCGCGCATGCGGGGTAAACCGACAATGACGGCTGGTTTTTCCATTATCTTCAGGTCGATCCCCGCGCATGCGGGGTAAACGTTCTATCTTGGCGTCGCGCGCTCTAATGATCGGGTCGATCCCCGCGCATGCGGGGTAAACGAGAGCCAATACAGTTGTACCTCCTAGAATTAGGGTCGATCCCCGCGCATGCGGGGTAAACTGAGACAGAAGCATTCACAAGGTGGTGATGAAAGGTCGATCCCCGCGCATGCGGGGTAAACGTATCTTCTACGATCCTAAAACGGGAAGGGAAGGGTCGATCCCCGCGCATGCGGGGTAAACATAATAAAAGTAGAAGAGATGTCAAATAAATACGGTCGATCCCCGCGCATGCGGGGTAAACTGACACATGCTAAATGCACAACAAACGGTAAGAGGTCGATCCCCGCGCATGCGGGGTAAACCGACACGGAAAGCGAGGACGACGAAGGGAACCCGGTCGATCCCCGCGCATGCGGGGTAAACTTTTATGAGGCTACGACGGGCGGGCGTGCTACCGGTCGATCCCCGCGCATGCGGGGTAAACAGATGTAATCCTCACCGCCTATGTGATACATAGGGTCGATCCCCGCGCATGCGGGGTAAACCCATGTCATATTCGCGAGTGACCTTACCGTTGGGGTCGATCCCCGCGCATGCGGGGTAAACGGCAAGAAATATACGGAGCGGTGGTGAGGTGGAGGTCGATCCCCGCGCATGCGGGGTAAACCCGCGTCCGAGGGGGGTCTTGGTCTAGCTGAGGGGTCGATCCCCGCGCATGCGGGGTAAACTAATCTTGTTGTCATTGGCGCTTCCGATCATGGGGTCGATCCCCGCGCATGCGGGGTAAACCAGGTGGATACCTATCGAATACAGACGGGCCGAGGTCGATCCCCGCGCATGCGGGGTAAACCGCAGGAGGTTGTAATGAGTACAACCACGTGAGGGTCGATCCCCGCGCATGCGGGGTAAACGTAACTTTCGACGCTTAAATCGCCTCTGGTGCGGGTCGATCCCCGCGCATGCGGGGTAAACACAGGTCCGCCCCCATGTTGGTACGCTGGGCAGGGTCGATCCCCGCGCATGCGGGGTAAACCCCTTGGGTGAGCTTGAGTTTGCCCGGGCATAAGGTCGATCCCCGCGCATGCGGGGTAAACGCTACTGCGACCAGCATGAGGACGTCGAGAGCCGGTCGATCCCCGCGCATGCGGGGTAAACTACAACGTTTGGGTGGAGTAATCTCCACCCTATGGTCGATCCCCGCGCATGCGGGGTAAACAAGCGTTGAACCGACATCGTCTGTGGGATATACGGTCGATCCCCGCGCATGCGGGGTAAACGTCGCAGGGTCGATGACGAGAATGTCCGTGGCGGGTCGATCCCCGCGCATGCGGGGTAAACTGCCGTGTCTTTCGCTCCTGCCCAAAAATCGAAGGTCGATCCCCGCGCATGCGGGGTAAACCCGGCCATGCAGGACGGGATCGACTTTGAACAAGGTCGATCCCCGCGCATGCGGGGTAAACCCTCCTTTTTTGGAGAGGGAAGATCCCTCTCCAGGTCGATCCCCGCGCATGCGGGGTAAACGGTTCACCTGGGCTAACCTCCTTTCTGTGGGTAGGTCGATCCCCGCGCATGCGGGGTAAACTAGCCGAACTGGAGCAGATGATGGAGGAGGCTCGGTCGATCCCCGCGCATGCGGGGTAAACTGCTGGTACTCACGACTATATCCTTTGTCTACAGGTCGATCCCCGCGCATGCGGGGTAAACTGGTACTAACGGCCGTGCTTCTGTTTGACTTTAGGTCGATCCCCGCGCATGCGGGGTAAACTTTTGGCTCGGGTCGTCCCGGGGCAGGCACGAAGGTCGATCCCCGCGCATGCGGGGTAAACTACGGATCTAGGCAGGGAAAATATCTGTCGTGGGGTCGATCCCCGCGCATGCGGGGTAAACCTCTTCGTAGAAAAGGCAATAGGAACCGTCAAAGGTCGATCCCCGCGCATGCGGGGTAAACCATGTTGCGCCGGCAAATCGATGTGTGGGCTGTGGTCGATCCCCGCGCATGCGGGGTAAACCCTCCTTTGCGCTGCTTACCGCAGCTTTTTTCCGGTCGATCCCCGCGCATGCGGGGTAAACCGGCCGTTAGTACCAGCGCGCCAGGATCCGCCAGGTCGATCCCCGCGCATGCGGGGTAAACTAAGAGCGTGGTTTCGGAAAAACCGGGAAGACAGGTCGATCCCCGCGCATGCGGGGTAAACGCCCCTATCTGCTTGGTCAATTCGGGGTCTATAGGTCGATCCCCGCGCATGCGGGGTAAACGCTTCTGTGTCTGGGTCAGCAATCGTCTCATGGGGTCGATCCCCGCGCATGCGGGGTAAACTATTCAAATATACCGGAAAAAGTGTACTGACTGGGTCGATCCCCGCGCATGCGGGGTAAACGAAGCTAATTCACTACTTTCTCCAAAAGCGAGGGGTCGATCCCCGCGCATGCGGGGTAAACGGCCAGTGCCCGAACTGTGAGTGTCCTCTAGACGGTCGATCCCCGCGCATGCGGGGTAAACCTCTCTCGCATACCCAAGCGCAAGACACATCCCGGTCGATCCCCGCGCATGCGGGGTAAACTCGCAAACTACCCTCCGTTGGCGGTGCGGATGGGGTCGATCCCCGCGCATGCGGGGTAAACCACGAAGGAGTCAAATATGACAACCAGAGGGAAGGTCGATCCCCGCGCATGCGGGGTAAACGGAACATATGGAACAATATTTAGCCGCAGCAGGGGTCGATCCCCGCGCATGCGGGGTAAACTTGATCCACATGCTGGAATCACTTGCCGCAATGGGTCGATCCCCGCGCATGCGGGGTAAACCCGATGGCCCCCGCCCCAGCAAAGTCCAGTGTAGGTCGATCCCCGCGCATGCGGGGTAAACATCGACGTGATAAAAAAAGCGCTAAGGTACGCAGGTCGATCCCCGCGCATGCGGGGTAAACCCTTTGATAGATTAGCTTAAATTGTCTGAAAACGGTCGATCCCCGCGCATGCGGGGTAAACGGGAGTCCCTCCTTTTGGATAATCAGAAGCTAAGGTCGATCCCCGCGCATGCGGGGTAAACCTATATCATAGAAAGTGGTCTCGCGATACTCGAGGTCGATCCCCGCGCATGCGGGGTAAACGCGAACACAACTCGCCTAAAACGCAGTTTGAAAGGTCGATCCCCGCGCATGCGGGGTAAACAAAACGGCGCACCCATCCCGTACCATGCCTTAAGGTCGATCCCCGCGCATGCGGGGTAAACACAGTAAACTGGAATTATTCCCCCTTTTCTAAAGGTCGATCCCCGCGCATGCGGGGTAAACTTTGGAGACGACGAAGCCGGTTACGGGGTAGAAGGTCGATCCCCGCGCATGCGGGGTAAACCGCAACAACTGCGTGACGAAAAAGCGCAGGAGAGGTCGATCCCCGCGCATGCGGGGTAAACACACACCCCATTCCAATGCGGACTACAGAGACGGGTCGATCCCCGCGCATGCGGGGTAAACTTCAGGTTTAGTGCTATAAGACAAGATGCAGGCGGTCGATCCCCGCGCATGCGGGGTAAACCAGCTCAGACAGGATTTGGAAACCTGTCGCCAGGGTCGATCCGCGCGCATGCGGGGTAAACTCGATTTGCCGGCGCAACATGTGGACGATGTCGGGTCGATCCCCGCGCATGCGGGGTAAACCGGAATATGCGAATCCGTACGATACAGGTGACAGGTCGATCCCCGCGCATGCGGGGTAAACTTGATCCACAAGTTGGAGTCACTTGCCGCAACGGGTCGATCCCCGCGCATGCGGGGTAAACCGTGGCTGCGCTGGTACTAACGGCCATGCCTATGGTCGATCCCCGCGCATGCGGGGTAAACCTGACATGGCGCAAATTGCCTTCCTCAAAGAGAGGTCGATCCCCGCGCATGCGGGGTAAACGCATTTTAGATAAGGACAGACAACTCAAAGCTGGGTCGATCCCCGCGCATGCGGGGTAAACTGGGCTACTACATCGGCGGCACTTACTCTCAAGGGTCGATCCCCGCGCATGCGGGGTAAACGATTGACTAGCTCAAAACGAAAAAGGAAGAGACGGTCGATCCCCGCGCATGCGGGGTAAACAATCTACATAAGCCGGGTTAACTTCTTTGGCAAGGTCGATCCCCGCGCATGCGGGGTAAACTCACGCTCCTTCGTTATTACGTCAACAGTCCAAGGTCGATCCCCGCGCATGCGGGGTAAACTTGACATCTCTTCTACTTTTATTATATCACAGAGGTCGATCCCCGCGCATGCGGGGTAAACAATGGAGCTGTAACCCACAAAAACAATGCACAAGGTCGATCCCCGCGCATGCGGGGTAAACCCTCCTAATACCATCTCGGTCTGTATGTGACCGGGTCGATCCCCGCGCATGCGGGGTAAACTCAGCCTTTACAAGAACAACAAGTACGGGATCAGGTCGATCCCCGCGCATGCGGGGTAAACCACCAATGACGTGTATCTCCACAACTCGATGGGGTCGATCCCCGCGCATGCGGGGTAAACCCATCAAGACAACCCGAGGCTCGAGGGATACTAGGTCGATCCCCGCGCATGCGGGGTAAACGAGGGATATTATTAGAAAGGAGAGAGAATGTGCGGTCGATCCCCGCGCATGCGGGGTAAACTTCCCTGCCTGCGTTTTCACGTGTGGAAACAAAGGTCGATCCCCGCGCATGCGGGGTAAACGGCATATTTGAGTATTATGGTAAAGTGTACTACGGTCGATCCCCGCGCATGCGGGGTAAACATGATTACGTTGAACGAATCAGCCCCGTTTTGCGGTCGATCCCCGCGCATGCGGGGTAAACCTTTGGCCGAACTAGAGCAAAAAGCCCAGGAATGGTCGATCCCCGCGCATGCGGGGTAAACCGCCCAAACTTCAGGCTGGTGCTGTGACCACTGGGTCGATCCCCGCGCATGCGGGGTAAACTCACAGTTGACGAGACAACCACCAACAAGATCAGGTCGATCCCCGCGCATGCGGGGTAAACACAGTGACGGGCAATGTTGTGTATGCCTTGAGTGGTCGATCCCCGCGCATGCGGGGTAAACTACAGTCTTCAGATTAGCCTGTATGATGGGTACGGTCGATCCCCGCGCATGCGGGGTAAACATGGTGAAGTCCCGCCCTGACAATGTGCTGTACGGTCGATCCCCGCGCATGCGGGGTAAACAAGCTAACCTCACCCCTGCCCAATACGGCAAAGGGTCGATCCCCGCGCATGCGGGGTAAACGTCTTCTCCCGTTTGAGGGGTGCTACGCTACAGGGTCGATCCCCGCGCATGCGGGGTAAACGTGTAGTACACGGTTCTTTCTCCAACAAGACACGGTCGATCCCCGCGCATGCGGGGTAAACGCTGAATATGCTGTGTGGATGGGTTGCAATGAAGGTCGATCCCCGCGCATGCGGGGTAAACAATGCGCGCAATGTGGGGACAGGCCAGGGTTGCGGTCGATCCCCGCGCATGCGGGGTAAACGGTGGTGAGGTGGATTAAATGCGTGAGATGAAGGGTCGATCCCCGCGCATGCGGGGTAAACGGTAACACGCATCCTTTTCCGATCACGGAAAAAGGTCGATCCCCGCGCATGCGGGGTAAACTACGGCTCCAAACACGGGAAATATCTGTCGTGGGGTCGATCCCCGCGCATGCGGGGTAAACAGTAGCTCGTCCAATCTGTCTAGATGGTGCCCAGGTCGATCCCCGCGCATGCGGGGTAAACGAAAGGCTAGCGCCGATGCCAACCCCTTGTTAGGGTCGATCCCCGCGCATGCGGGGTAAACCCTGGTCCAGGAGGACCCTGGTCCAGGAGGACCGGTCGATCCCCGCGCATGCGGGGTAAACCTGTTGGGAGGGGCTGAACTGAAGTGAAGGTGGGGTCGATCCCCGCGCATGCGGGGTAAACGGGGACCGCCACTATGTCGCTAACCCCGCCTATGGTCGATCCCCGCGCATGCGGGGTAAACGGCTGCGCTGGTACTAACGGCTATGCTTGTTGCGGTCGATCCCCGCGCATGCGGGGTAAACTATGGAAAGAGCATTAACGCGTCCAGTAAATAAGGTCGATCCCCGCGCATGCGGGGTAAACAAAGCTGATTGGTATGCAGACATCCGAAATGTGGGTCGATCCCCGCGCATGCGGGGTAAACTCACCAATGACGTGTATCTCCACAACTCGATGGGGTCGATCCCCGCGCATGCGGGGTAAACTGGTTTACAGTAGCACGCAACCTTTTTGTGCAAGGTCGATCCCCGCGCATGCGGGGTAAACCTTAAATGCCGTTGAACAAGAAGAACTTATGGTGGTCGATCCCCGCGCATGCGGGGTAAACCGCTGCGGTGCAGAGGGTTGTGGACTAGCAGGGGGTCGATCCCCGCGCATGCGGGGTAAACGTGCAAAAGAGACAAGATCGTATTCAACTCGGCGGTCGATCCCCGCGCATGCGGGGTAAACAGTAGCTCGTCCAATCTGTCTAGATGGGGTTCAGGTCGATCCCCGCGCATGCGGGGTAAACGCAAAAATCCGTTCCCTTGCGATGCTGTCCGCGGGTCGATCCCCGCGCATGCGGGGTAAACAAGCGGAAGGCTGGGATGCCATTGGGTACGAAGGGTCGATCCCCGCGCATGCGGGGTAAACCAATGCCCCGGGCCCAGATGCCTGTGGGATCCAGGTCGATCCCCGCGCATGCGGGGTAAACGTACCGCGCTCTCTCACGTAGAAGAACACCTGCGGTCGATCCCCGCGCATGCGGGGTAAACGCAAGAACAGTACGAGTGGCTGCGCCGCTACTGGGTCGATCCCCGCGCATGCGGGGTAAACTAAAAGAGCGTGGCGTCACTAAAGACGAGGCGCGGTCGATCCCCGCGCATGCGGGGTAAACCTGATGATCCGGGGTTCCCAGTCGCCCCAATACGGTCGATCCCCGCGCATGCGGGGTAAACGGACGATGATGTACGCGTCAGACGCCGTCTCCGGGTCGATCCCCGCGCATGCGGGGTAAACTACACTGCCGAACAGTTTGAGAAGATGGCGAAAGGTCGATCCCCGCGCATGCGGGGTAAACGGTTATTAGTTGGTCGATGTAATTTTCCCCTACGGTCGATCCCCGCGCATGCGGGGTAAACCGTGAGCGACAGCTCCACTGTGTCCTCTTCAGGGGTCGATCCCCGCGCATGCGGGGTAAACTTTCGTGCTGGCGACCTACAGACGCGGTTGCAAGGTCGATCCCCGCGCATGCGGGGTAAACTTGCCGTCGGGGCCTGTGGCGATGCCCTGCCACGGTCGATCCCCGCGCATGCGGGGTAAACAGCGAAAGAGACTTCGACGACATCGTGAATAACGGTCGATCCCCGCGCATGCGGGGTAAACTTATACGGCCCCGGCAACGTCACGGGGAGCGCCGGTCGATCCCCGCGCATGCGGGGTAAACAAAGACACGGCAAAGTATCTAACAGAAGAGGAAGGTCGATCCCCGCGCATGCGGGGTAAACTCGCACCCATGTTGGTACGCTGAGCTGTACCAGGGTCGATCCCCGCGCATGCGGGGTAAACTATGTCGCTAACCCCGCCTATTTCCCTTATCGCGGTCGATCCCCGCGCATGCGGGGTAAACTAGTCCACTCGCGTCCTTGCCAAAAGACCGGGGGGTCGATCCCCGCGCATGCGGGGTAAACTTTTTGAAGCCCCGGAAGCGCGTGGGCCCCAGGGGTCGATCCCCGCGCATGCGGGGTAAACAGGGTGGCGCAGGCCGAGGTTATTAGAGAGGCGGGTCGATCCCCGCGCATGCGGGGTAAACATGTCGGTGGCCCAATACGGCGCACAGTACAGCGGTCGATCCCCGCGCATGCGGGGTAAACTGTTCAGCATCGCCGCGAGGGTTTCCTTGATAGGGTCGATCCCCGCGCATGCGGGGTAAACCGATCCTGCGTCAATGCCTGATCCTGTAGGCAGGGTCGATCCCCGCGCATGCGGGGTAAACTTCTCTTTAGCTCCGTGCGCCAAGAGGGTGTAGGGTCGATCCCCGCGCATGCGGGGTAAACGTTTGGGGTTCCTTTTGTTAGTTGTGTGTTAGTGGTCGATCCCCGCGCATGCGGGGTAAACGCGATGCCCCACCATTTGCTCGTCCCCGACAAAGGTCGATCCCCGCGCATGCGGGGTAAACAGGACCAGGCGGTGGCCGAGGCCATCGAGGCCGGGTCGATCCCTGCGCATGCGGGGTAAACCAGCTGCGCCGACTACTATTACATCTGCAGCCAGGTCGATCCCCGCGCATGCGGGGTAAACTCGCGGCCTACTATCTTGCCTGAGGCCCTCAGCGGTCGATCCCCGCGCATGCGGGGTAAACGAAGTAGCATCACTACAGTCGCCTTTGACCATGGGTCGATCCCCGCGCATGCGGGGTAAACCTTGCCGCCACAGAAACCGGGGGGGATGGTCGCGGTCGATCCCCGCGCATGCGGGGTAAACATGTCGGTGGCGTCATACGGCGCGCAGTACAGCGGTCGATCCCCGCGCATGCGGGGTAAACCAGTCCTAGAATAATCACGTCCATCACTATTGTGGTCGATCCCCGCGCATGCGGGGTAAACCAGGATGAGTGCCTTATCCAAGGGCTCCTGGAAGGTCGATCCCCGCGCATGCGGGGTAAACCCGCCGTCCCACTCCTCACTCCAGAAGGACCCGGGTCGATCCCCGCGCATGCGGGGTAAACCCGTATCCTGGCTATATAATAACATGGTACGGCGGTCGATCCCCGCGCATGCGGGGTAAACGCCGTAGAAGCCGGGTCAGGGCGCTGGTGACTGGGTCGATCCCCGCGCATGCGGGGTAAACCCAAACCCTTTATTCATGGGCTTGGGGTTTTGAGGTCGATCCCCGCGCATGCGGGGTAAACGGACGATGATGTACGCGTCAGACACCGTCTCCGGGTCGATCCCCGCGCATGCGGGGTAAACTTGTACAGCGTGGTATAGGTCTTCCGGGCAGAAGGTCGATCCCCGCGCATGCGGGGTAAACGAAGAGGGAACGCCACAAAATCGTGAATTTCGAGGTCGATCCCCGCGCATGCGGGGTAAACTGGGCGTGCTGATCGCGTCATCCTGGATCTTGGGGTCGATCCCCGCGCATGCGGGGTAAACGTTCTACCAAACACCTTAGCCACACGCAACCGAGGTCGATCCCCGCGCATGCGGGGTAAACCTGCAAGCGGGTTTGAGAGTAGCCCCATTATTAGGTCGATCCCCGCGCATGCGGGGTAAACGCGGTAGAGGCAACGGTTCTAACGCTACCTGAAGGTCGATCCCCGCGCATGCGGGGTAAACTAACCCTATTCAAATCTAGCGATGTGGAGGCGAGGTCGATCCCCGCGCATGCGGGGTAAACATCTTACTGCCTTTTCTACGAAGAGTGTGAGGAGGTCGATCCCCGCGCATGCGGGGTAAACTGATATGCTTAGCGAAAAGCTGATACAATTTCAGGTCGATCCCCGCGCATGCGGGGTAAACCTGATCCTGTAGGCAGCTTGTCTAGTAGCTCGTGGTCGATCCCCGCGCATGCGGGGTAAACTAATGGATGAACACGGATACTATGACGGCTGGAGGTCGATCCCCGCGCATGCGGGGTAAACGCCAGGTTGCGTTTCGCAGCAAGCGCGCTACGAGGTCGATCCCCGCGCATGCGGGGTAAACTATACAAGGAGGTGGCCGGAATGAGCAAGTGGGGGTCGATCCCCGCGCATGCGGGGTAAACCCGAGATGGTGGATAGTAAGTGGTATCACGAGGGGTCGATCCCCGCGCATGCGGGGTAAACCTGCAGCCAGGTACTCCTCCACGTGCTCCTTTAGGTCGATCCCCGCGCATGCGGGGTAAACAGCGCGTCATAGATCGTTTCGTTTTTTTCCAGAGGTCGATCCCCGCGCATGCGGGGTAAACATGTTCCAACCCCACCGTCGAAGAGAGTATCAAGGTCGATCCCCGCGCATGCGGGGTAAACACGATAGCGATCATGTATAGCTTCGGCATGTACGGTCGATCCCCGCGCATGCGGGGTAAACTGGCTGCGCTGGTACTAACGGCTATGCTTCTGCGGTCGATCCCCGCGCATGCGGGGTAAACGAAACACGTGGAAGAATACTTAGCTGCAGCAGGGGTCGATCCCCGCGCATGCGGGGTAAACTGTCAGGGGTCAGCTGATGTCAGGGGTCAGCTGGGTCGATCCCCGCGCATGCGGGGTAAACCATTCTTATCTTGATCGAGGAAATAGGAGACTAGGTCGATCCCCGCGCATGCGGGGTAAACCGACGATCTTGTGAATAGGTACGAATATTATAAGGTCGATCCCCGCGCATGCGGGGTAAACCGTTTTTATCGCGATCGTAGAAATAGGAGAAGAGGTCGATCCCCGCGCATGCGGGGTAAACGCAAGAGACGCAGGATATCAGGTAATACCCGAAGGTCGATCCCCGCGCATGCGGGGTAAACAGGGAAAAACAATCTATCTAACACCGTCTAATGGGTCGATCCCCGCGCATGCGGGGTAAACGAAGAAGAGTATGGGGAAACGCGAAAAATCCTGGGTCGATCCCCGCGCATGCGGGGTAAACCGACACTCATTATATAACCTTATGCACCAATTGGGTCGATCCCCGCGCATGCGGGGTAAACTGCACACGAACCGGTGATTGTCATTCACGGCTAGGTCGATCCCCGCGCATGCGGGGTAAACCATTATTACAGATGACAAAAACCAGAACAGCGCGGTCGATCCCCGCGCATGCGGGGTAAACCTATCACCTGGACGAAGCGGAATACATTGGTGGGGTCGATCCCCGCGCATGCGGGGTAAACCCATTATCGCCAGTATCCAATGGGTGGACAGAAGGTCGATCCCCGCGCATGCGGGGTAAACAGAGATCCATCCTCTTTCACGTAGACGTGATCCGGTCGATCCCCGCGCATGCGGGGTAAACGCAATAACTTCCGCGAGATGAATGTACCTACAAGGTCGATCCCCGCGCATGCGGGGTAAACTAGGGGGGAATTAGAGTGTTGAGAGAATTTGATGGTCGATCCCCGCGCATGCGGGGTAAACAATGGTTGGCTGACAAAACCCCAGCTACCAAGCGGTCGATCCCCGCGCATGCGGGGTAAACCTGCCGGAAGATCTGCGCATAACCTTGCAAGTGGGTCGATCCCCGCGCATGCGGGGTAAACAAGTATGGTATCATCGAAATCGCCCACTAATTAGGTCGATCCCCGCGCATGCGGGGTAAACCAGACAATTAGCCTTGTTCCTGTAAAGAAAATGGGTCGATCCCCGCGCATGCGGGGTAAACAGCACGTCACCGTACATTTTGTCAATTAACATTGGTCGATCCCCGCGCATGCGGGGTAAACATCCTTAAGATCACACGTCAAAGCATACGAAGCGGTCGATCCCCGCGCATGCGGGGTAAACCTACAAGCCGATCTAGGAATGGGGGCATTGTTAGGTCGATCCCCGCGCATGCGGGGTAAACTACGAACAGGCCATCAAAAAGCTAGTGAAAGAGGGTCGATCCCCGCGCATGCGGGGTAAACTGGGCTGTGGTATAGTGTTAATGTGGCTGGCAGGGTCGATCCCCGCGCATGCGGGGTAAACCAAGAGGGAAATCGAAAAACTATTAGGAGGTAAGGTCGATCCCCGCGCATGCGGGGTAAACTGAAAAGGTTGATAGCAAAGCTATAGAAAAAGCGGTCGATCCCCGCGCATGCGGGGTAAACTCGCTAGATTTAAAAAGAGTTACATCTCCTTGAGGTCGATCCCCGCGCATGCGGGGTAAACTTCGGTTTTGGGAACCCCGGTGGCCTGGGCTATGGTCGATCCCCGCGCATGCGGGGTAAACGGAATATCCGTTACCAGATTGTGGATCGTTATAGGTCGATCCCCGCGCATGCGGGGTAAACCCCGTCCTGCATGGCCGGGGTGACCGGGGTCGAGGTCGATCCCCGCGCATGCGGGGTAAACAGGGGCACTTTCTACCACTTTCGTGCCAGATAGGGTCGATCCCCGCGCATGCGGGGTAAACTCTGGCCTTCGACCTTGATGCGGAGCCTGGTGTGGTCGATCCCCGCGCATGCGGGGTAAACCCTTACAATCGGAGAGTATCCTCATGTTCAAGGGGTCGATCCCCGCGCATGCGGGGTAAACCCTTGTTGAACAGGGTTTTTTATTGGCGCTCAACTCTGTATTTTGTGCCACTTTAGACTTCATTCAG
>FZPS01000063.1_pt1428 | contig 12489 bp, 11 predicted proteins | sample 1817821 | NCBI WGS metagenome assembly FZPS01 (sample SAMEA104158645, study PRJEB21678) | metagenome | place: Germany | collected 2015-04-21 | reverse complement strand
CATATAAATAACTCATGTAAATTTAATACTAAATGAAGTTATTTTTTTGTTTTAGTTAAAAAAATCATTTTTAGGAAATATTACTTTTTTTTTAATATGAAAGATGATATAATGTTATTGTCGACATATATGTCGGCTATATTATTATTTAAGGAGGTGTTAAATTGAACTATGCAACATACGTAGGAATTACTGGAATAGGAAGTGCTGTACCAGATAAGGTTATTACTAATGATGATTTAAGTAAAATAGTAGATACATCTGATGAATGGATAAGAACTAGAACTGGTATTAGGGAAAGAAGAATAGTAGAAGATGATATGGCTACATCAGATTTATGTACAGAGGCAGCTATAAAAGCATTAGAGGATGCAAAAGTAGATCCAAAGGATATAGATTTAATAATAGTGGCTACAGTTACACCAGATATGGCATTTCCATCTACAGCTTGTATTGTACAAAAAAATTTAGGAGCTACAAATGCTGCAGCTTTTGATATGTCTGTAGGTTGTTCAGGATTTTTATATGGATTAGCTACAGGGACAAATTTTATAAAAGCAGGAGCTTATGAAAAAGTATTGGTAATTGGAGCTGAGGTTTTATCAAAGATAATGGACTGGGAAGACAGAAGTACCTGTGTATTATTTGGTGATGGTGCTGGTGCTTGTGTATTGGAAAGGTGTGAAGAAGGACTAGGGATACTGTCCTATAATTTAGGTGCAGATGGTGAGAATGGACATTTTTTAACTCAACCAGCAGGCGGTTCTAGGATGCCCGCTTCTATTGAAACAGTAAATAATAGACTTCATTATATACATATGGATGGAAGGGAAGTCTTTAAATTTGCTGTAAGAGCTATGGAGAAGGCATCTATTGAGGCTTTAAAAGAAGTAAATATGGAACTAGAGGATATAGATTTTTTAATTCCTCATCAAGCTAATATTAGGATAATCAATTCTGCAGCCAAAAGATTAAAGGTACCAAAGGATAGAGTGTATGTAAATTTGGACCGCTATGGAAATATGTCTTCTGCTTCCATACCTATAGCTTTAGATGAAGCTTATAGAGAAGGGCTTATAAACAAAGGAAATAATATACTTATGGTAGCCTTTGGAGCAGGATTAACCTGGGCGTCCGTAATGTTAAAATGGGCAAAGTGATGGAGGTATTATATATGTTTTATACTAGAGTATGCGAAATACTAAATATTAAATATCCAATTTTACAAGGGGGAATGGCTTGGGCTGCTACTTATGAATTAGCCCAGGGAGTTTCTAATGCAGGAGGATTAGGAGTTATAGCTGCAGGAAATGCCCCAAAGGAGATAGTAAAAAAGGAAATAGAAAACATACGGAAAAAGACTGATAAACCTTTTGGAGTTAACATAATGCTCATGTCTCCCTTTGCAGAGGATATTGTAGATTTGGTATGTGAAGAAAAAGTACCTGTTGTAACTACAGGTGCAGGAAATCCAGGAAAGTATATGGAAAAATTTAAAAAAGCTGGAATAAAGGTTATACCTGTGGTACCTACAGTAGCTTTAGCTAGAAGACTTGAAAGAGAAGGTGCCGATGCTTTAATAGTAGAGGGAACAGAAGCTGGTGGACACATTGGGGAATTAACAACTATGGCTATAGTTCCTCAGATAGTTGATGCAGTGGATATACCTGTTATTGCAGCGGGAGGTGTTGCTGATGGAAGAGGATTTTTAGCTGCTTTATCTTTAGGAGCAGAAGGTGTTCAAATGGGTACTAGATTTGTTTGTTCTACAGAATGCATAGCTCATAAAAATTATAAAGAAAGAATAATAAAAGCCAAGGATAGGGAAGCAATAGTTACAGGTAGAAGTACTGGATATCCTGTAAGGGTATTGAAGAATAAATTTACCCGAGAATATTTAGAATTGGAAAAGAAAGGAGTTCCCTTCGAAGAATTAGAAAAGTTAGGAGCGGGAAGATTAAGATTAGCTGTAATGGAAGGGGACATGGACAATGGTTCAGTAATGGCAGGACAAATTTCTGGACTAATAAAGGATATTAAGACATGTGAAGAAATAATAAGTAATATAATAGAAGAGGCAGAGGAAAATTTAGACAGATTAAATAAATTAAAAAGGGGTGAATAATATGGGGAAAACAGCTTTCATTTTTCCAGGTCAAGGTGCTCAATTTGTTGGTATGGGAAAGGACTTTTATGATAATTTTTCTGTTGCTAGGGAAGTATTTGACATAGCAGATGAAAGTTTAGGTAAATCTATAAGTAAATTATGTTTTGAAGGACCAGATGAAGAACTTATAAAAACTGAAAATACACAACCAGCAATTCTTGCTACTAGTATTGCTATATATAAGGCACTTCAACAGGAAGGTGTAGATTTTGAATATGCTGCAGGTTTAAGCTTAGGCGAATATACGGCTCTTGTTAGTGTTGATGCCCTTGAACTTGAAGAAGCTCTTCCTTTAGTACAAAAAAGAGGAAAGTTAATGCAGGAAGCTGTTCCTTTAGGAAAAGGTGGTATGGCAGCTGTACTAGGATTAGATAAGGAAAAAGTAGAGGAAGCTATAGATAAAGTAGAGGATTTTGGTGTAGTGGAAATAGCCAATTATAATTGTCCTGGTCAAATAGTCATATCAGGGGAGAGGGATGTGTTAAAATTAGCAGCAGAAGAAGCAAAAAAATTAGGGGCTAAGAAGGTTGTGTTTTTACCAGTAAGTGCTCCATTCCATTGTAGTTTATTACAGCCCGCAGGGGAAAGATTGAAAGAAGAGTTAAAAAAGGTTAGAATAAATGATTTAAACAAGGTAGTTGTAGCAAATGTAGATGCAAAGCCAATAAAGGATAAAGAAGAGGTGCCTCCTCGTCTTATACGTCAAGTAAGTAATTCTGTATTATGGTGTGATTCTGTAAACACAATGATTGACAATGGAGTGGATACATTTGTTGAAGTAGGCCCAGGAAAAAGTCTAACAGGATTTGTAAAGAGAACTGCTAAAGCAAGAGGAGTAAAGGTAAACACTTTAAATATAAGTAGTATGGAAGACTTTAAAGAGGCTTGTGAATTTTTAAGTAGAGAGGGGTAGCTTATTATAATGGGAAACAAGGTAGCGTTGATTACAGGTGGAACAAGAGGTATAGGACGGGCTATTGCCCTAAAACTTTCAGAAGAAGGATACAATATAGCTATAAGCTATATAAATAATGATAAAAAAGCACAGGAGGTGGTAGATGAGATAGAGAAGAACAATGTAAAGGCACTAGCTATAAAGGCTGATGTATCTAAAGAAGAAGAAGTAAATAATATGATGAAAGTGATAAAGAAGGAATTGGGAAGTATAGACGTATTAATAAATAATGCAGGAATTACAAGGGATAATTTACTTATTAGGATGAAAACCGAAGATTGGGATCAGGTGATAGATACCAATCTAAAAGGAGTATTCCTATGTACTAAGGCTGTAGCCAGAGAAATGATGAAGAAAAGATATGGAAAAATAGTAAATATCGCATCTGTAGTAGGTATATCTGGTAATGTAGGTCAGGCAAATTATAGCGCTTCAAAGGCAGGTGTTATTGGATTTACAAGATCCATAGCTAAGGAATTAGGAAGTAGAGGGATAAATGTAAATGCAGTAGCCCCTGGCTTTATAGAAACAGACATGACACATGTACTAGAAGACAATATAAAGGATGAAATGATAAAATCTATACCATTAAATAGAGCAGGAAAACCAGAAGATGTGGCAAATGTAGTAGTTTTTCTATGCAGTGAAAAAGCTGATTACATTACTGGTCAGGTAATTCAAGTAGATGGTGGAATGCTAATATAAAAAATAAAAGGAGGAGTTACTAATGAATGTATTTGAAAAAGTTAGAAACATAATTGCTGATCATTTGGAGATAGAGGAGGTAGAAACTATAAAACCAGAAACATCTCTAATGAATGATTTGGAAGCAGACTCTTTAGATGCAGTAGAGGTTATGATGGATATTGAAGATGAATTTGAAATAGAGATTCCGGATGAAGATGCTGAAAAATTTAAAAATATAAAAGACATAGTAGCATATGTAGAATCAAAAATTGTTTAATCATATTTGGAGGGAATAGAATGAGAAGAGTAGTTGTAACGGGACTAGGACCTGTAACTTCTATAGGAATAGGTAAAGAAGAATACTGGAATTCTCTTATTGAAGGGAAATCAGGTATATCACATATAACCAAATTTGATACAGAAGGCTATACTACAACAATAGGTTCTGAAGTTAAAGAATTTGATCCAGAAAAGTATATAGATAAAAAAGAAGCAAAGCGAATGGACAGATTTGCTCAATTTGCAATAGCAGGAACTCAATTAGCATTAGAAGATAGTGGATTGGATTTAGATAATATTGATAAAAGAAGAGTAGGAGTAATACTAGGTTCTGGAGTAGGAGGCATAGAAACCTTAGAAGCAGAACACACTAAGTTGATGAAAAGAGGAGCTAAAAGAGTAAGTCCATTTTTCATTCCTATGATGATATCCAATATGGGGCCAGGACAGATAACTATGTTGTATGGGTTTAAAGGACCAAGCTTTACTATCACTACTGCTTGTGCTTCAGGTAATCATGCTATAGGTGAATCTTTTAGAATGATTCAAAGAGGCGGCGCAGATATAGTGGTTACAGGAGGTAGTGAAGCAGCAGTAAGTCCTATTTCCGTAGCGGGATTTTGTTCCATGAAAGCACTTTCTAAAAGGAATGAAGAACCAGAAAAAGCTAGTCGTCCCTTTGACAAAGATAGGGATGGTTTTGTTATAGGGGAAGGGGCAGGTATACTCATATTAGAAGAATTAGAGCATGCTTTAAATAGAAATGCCCATATATATGGAGAAATAATTGGATATGGTGCTACATCTGATGCCTACCATGTAACAGCACCAGATCCAGAAGCAGAAGGGGCAACTGTGGCTATGAAATTAGCCATGGAGGATGCAGGTATAGACTACAAGTTAGTAGATTATATAAATGCTCATGGAACCAGCACTTATTATAATGATAAATTAGAAACTTTAGCTATTAAAAAGGCATTTAAGGATCATGCCTATAAGCTCAAGATTAGCTCCACCAAATCTATGACAGGACATTTATTAGGGGCAGCAGGAGGAATAGAAGCTATAGCTACAGTATTGGCTATGGAAAAGGGAATAATACCTCCCACAATTAATCTTGAAACCCCTGATCCAGAGTGTGACTTAGATTATACACCAAATAAAGCCTGTGCTATGGAAGTAAATTATGCTTTATCCAATTCCTTAGGCTTTGGTGGACATAATTGCACTATTTTATTTAAAAAATACAAAAATGAATAATATTTATTTTTATCAAATACACTTCCTATCTAGGGAGTGTATTTGATTTTTAACATTTACATTATGTTCATTTAGTTATATAATTTAATATGTTGAAATTTTATCGATAATTTAAAAGTGGAGGCAATTAAATGGAGGAACTCATATTTGGTGTAATTGGCGGAACAGCTCTTCTCATGTATGGAGTAGATATGATGGGAGACGGGCTAGAAAAGGCTTCTGGCGAGACTATGAAGAAAATATTGACTGTCTTAACTGGGAGGGTTTGGAGTGCCTTTTTAGTAGGTATTTTAGTAACTGCTGTTGTTCAAAGTAGTACTGCTGTTACAGTATTAACAGTTGGATTTGTGAACTCTGGACTTATGAACCTTCCTCAAGCAGTGGGAATTATTTATGGTGCCAATATTGGTACTACCATAACTGCCCAGCTTATGGCTTTTAGTTTTAAATTTAAATTAACAGATATAGCTCTTCCAATATTAGGCATAGGCTTTGCCATGAATAATATGATAAAAAACAAGAAAGTTAAAAATATTGGACAGGCTCTAATGGGATTTGGGATGATGTTTTTAGGATTAAAAATATTAAACAGTGGCATCCCTTATATGCAACAAAATGAATCATTAAAATATTTCTTTACCCATTATGCATCTATTCCTATTATAGGCATATTACTAGGCATATTTGTAACAGCAATGGTACATAGTAGTGCTGCTACCATTGGGATTGTAATGGTCTTAAGTCAAGCTGGATTACTGGATTTAAAGTCAGCCATATGTATAATGCTGGGAGACAATATAGGTACATGTCTTACTGCTCAGCTTGCAAGTATGAATGGGAATATAAATGCTAGAAGAACTGCTTGGGCACATACTTTCTATAATTTATTTGGAGTTATATTGACAGGGATAGCATTGCCTTTATTTATGAAAATAGTTATATGGATTACTTCCCACTTACATCCTAATGGAGATATATCTGTATACATTGCAAATTCACATACTTTATTTAACTCTATGAATGCATTGATATTTTTACCCTTGACAAATTACTATGTTAAATTTTTAAATAAGGCAATAAGATCTAAAGGTGAAATTTCTAAAGAAGACATATTTTTAGATAAATTGCTTTTGGATACTCCTGTAGCAGCATTACAGGTTTCGCGCTCTCAATTGATTAGAGGTATAGAGATATTGAAAGAGATGGTAATAGATGTAATGAATATGGCATACACTGATGATATGAAAAACATGTCCGAAATAGCTGACAATGAAGAGATTATAAATATAATGCAAAAAGATTTAACCAAATATATAGTAGATCTTTCCAAAAAGGAGCTAACAGAGAGTCAATCTATTATGGTGCCAGCAATAATAAGTAGCATAAACAATATTGAAAGATCTGGAGATAGAGTTATTGAAATAGCTATCCTATGTCAAAAAAAAGTAGAGAATAACCTATCATTTTCTGAAGTTGCCACAAATGAATTAAAGGCAATAGAAGAAGCCATAATCAAAATGTTTGATTATACCATGATAACCCTTCAAGAAAAAGATGAGGAAATTATTGAAAAAATTGTAGACTTAGAAAACAAAGTAGACGATATGAGTGAGAATTTTCAAGAAAATCACATAAGAAGGCTAAATGAAGGGACATGTAATATAGATTCAGGAGTTTTATTCATAGATATAATAGGACATTTAGAAAGAATAGCTGACCATGTATATAAGATAGCTATGTATACCAAAGATGAATTATTTGGGGAAAAGAGAAAGTATAAATAAGTTTCAAAAATGGTGCCAGGCACCAAAAAAGAAAGTTATTAAAAAAGGAAGTATTAAAAATCTCCCACTTATAAAGGTGGGAGATTTTTGCCAATAATAGCCAAATGAAAGTAATTTTAATCTATTTTTTTGGGGGAATTTTTCCTTTCATAAATTTAATTATAAAGTAGGCTATTATACCGATTATTATGGCAAAGGGGAGTATATATATAAGTAGGAGTATAAAGTTTTCCATTGCTTTTTTAAATACATATAGGGAATCGTTGAAGGCATTTTTAATTCTAGTACCAAATTTAGTTTCTATTGTGTCTTGAGTAGTTAATTTTTCTACTTCTCTAATGCTTATTTCAAATGTGCTAAAGTCCACTTTATCATCTATATTCATGAGGTTTGACTTTAATTGTTCTTTTTCATGTATGACCTTACTAAGTTCTTCTTCCAATTTAATTATATCTTCAATTTTTTCTGCTTTAGATAAGAGGGCTAAAATTCTTTCTTCCTTAATTTCTACAACCTTTAAACTAGATTCTATATCATTATATTGTTTACTTACATCCTCCTTATTAGTGTTTTCACTGGTGATATTTGCAATGCTTTTTAGCTCTGAATTAAAACTCAATATCTTATCTTTTGGGATTCTAACTACATAGTAAGCATCTCTATATATTTTATTATTTCGATATTGACCATAATTTATACTGGAATTTTCTACATATCCACCATGTTTTTTAATTGTATCGTAAAGACTTTTAATGGATTTTTCAAACTCTGTAGTTTCAAAATCCATGTATATGGTGGTTATTACTTTTTCTGGTTCCAAGGGGCTTTTTTCAACTTGTTCAAATTCTATTTTCTCATTGGTATCTGTATTTGTTACTTCTTCAGATGCTAAATCTATTTTATTCCTAGGTTCTATTTGTTTAGATCCACATCCAATGATTAAAACTAATATTAATATAACAACTATAGATAACAGAAAATACCTTCTAAATTTTTTCACAAGCATCCCTCCTTAATACCATTATATAGAATAAATAAATGAATATATTTACAAATTAGTTACATTATTACGCGATTACGAGAAATTGCTGTTTTTAGTATAATTTAAAAATGTTATAAAGTACGTAGAATTTTCTAAGTCTTTTTATATGGTATTAAAGTTAATAATACAGTATTATAGCTGTATAAATAGCATATTTTAAGTTTAAGGAGGTTTAAATGTTGAAATACACATAAAACACATAATGTTTTACAACCTAGGAAGTTTTTTGTTATAATACTAATATATTATATTGTTAAGAGGATGGTTATAGATGGTGTTAATATGGATCATTAAAGAAGTTTGGAATTGAGTTAATCAGTAAAGGGGAGTGTAGAAATATTGAGCTTATTAAAATTTGATAAATTGGAAGATGTTGGAACTAAGGATTTGCTTGTTGCTGCTTTAGAAGCTTCTTCTGATGGAATTTTAGTTTCCGATGATAAGGGAAATATTGTATATGTAAATGATGCTTATGAATGTACTACGGGTTTAAAAAAAGATGATATAGTAGGGGAAAATCTAAAAACTCTATTAGATAAAAAACTTTTCAATGCAGCTGCTTCTCTATCCGTATTAGAAAATCAGAAACCCATATCTATAATACATCAATATTTTACTGGAAGATCTGCTCTAACTACTGCAAATCCAATTTTTGATATCTATGGTAATCTTATAGGAGTGGTGTGCAACACTCGAAATATTACTGAGCTAGAAAATTTGAAAAAAGAATTAGAAGAGACTAAAAAACTCACCAAAAAATATTCCAGTGAGCTTCAAAAATTTAGACAAGAACAATTAAAATGTGAAGGGCTTATTTACAAAAGCCAAGCTATGGCAGATACTCTTAAGCTTGCTTCAAAAGCTGCAAATTTTGACAGTACTGTATTGATTACTGGAGAATCAGGAACAGGGAAGGAAGTACTTGCAAAATTTATTCATCAACGTAGTTTAAGAAAGGATGGCCCTTTTATTAAGGTTAATTGTTCTGCCATACCAGCAGAGTTATTTGAATCAGAATTATTTGGATATGTACCTGGCTCTTTTACTGGAGCTTCTTCTCAGGGGAAAATTGGCATGTTTCAATTAGCTGATGGAGGTACTATATTACTAGATGAAGTAGGTGAATTGGATTTATCTGTACAGCCTAAACTATTGAGAGTACTTCAGGAGATGGAAGTTCATCCTGTAGGTGCTGAAAAAACTGTAAAAATAGATGTAAGAGTATTGGCAGCAACTAATGTAAATTTAGCAGAAGAAGTTAGGAAAGGGAATTTTAGAGAAGATTTGTTTTTTAGATTAAATGTATTGCCTATAAAAATTCCCCCTCTAAGAGAAAGAAAAGAAGATATTCCTGAAATGGCTGAATATTTTTTAAAAAAATTAAATAAAAAATATAAAAGGGGAACAACCCTTACCTCTGAAGTAGAGAGGGTATTGACTAATTATTCTTGGCCTGGAAATGTAAGGGAGTTGGAAAATTTAATTGAGTATTTATTTATAGTAAATACAAATGAACAAATAACAATAGAACAATTACCTTCTTGGATACTTACAGAGCATGTAATAAAAGAGTATACTTGTGAAACAAAAGAAGGTGCTCCAAGACTTGATTATATGTTAGACATGTATGAAAAAAATATAATAACTGTAGCTTTGAGAAAACATAATACCATAAAAGAAACTGCAGAAACCTTGGGCATACATCCCTCTACATTATTTAGAAAGATAAAAAAACATAATATAGATACTGATTTATTATAAAAAGTGTTGCAAAATTGCAATGATCAAAAAAATACTAGCAAAGCTGAAAAGCATTGATAATACTAGATTTTAGAGATTAGACTAAATTTTCGTTGCAAAATTGCAATGCTATATTTAGTTGAGAAAAATTAACTTTGGCCAAATCCTCCTATTTATAATAGTTGGCACAGTACTTGCTTTATATAATAGGCAAGAAGTTCAATACTAAAATATTAATTATGAGTATTGAAAATAAAAAAACAAAGGGAGGATTTATAAATGGGAAATGAAAAATTTAAAGATAATGGTGGACAATATGAATTTGATACAGAATTATTAGAAAGGGCTTTTGAGGAAGCAAAAAAGATCTACAAGGAAAGAGGATTTCAAACTAGAATGGGGTATGGTAAAGCACCAGCAGTAACAACTGTAGATATGGCTAAAGCTTGGATGTCAGATGGTCACCCATTTACATGTAATAATAACGAAGAAGTTTGTGCCAATGCTCTTAAAGTATTAGAAGCTGCAAGAAAATCAGGAGTTCCTATTTTCCATACTACTACTGGATATTGGGGAAAAGAACAATGGGATCTACCTAGATGGGATGAAAAGATTCCTATGCATACCTTGGATATCCATTCAGAATGGATGGAAATTGATCCAAAGTTAAAACCAAGACCAGAAGAACCAGTTATTCACAAGAAATATGCAAGTAACTTCTTTGGTACTCATTTAGCACAAACATTATACAAACTAGGGGTTGATACTGTAATAGTAATGGGGGCTACTTCCTGTGCATGTGTAAGACATACAGTAATGGATTCAACAGGATATGGATTTAAGACTATAGTTCCTGAAGGAACTGTAGGTGACAGGGTACCTGGAGTTATAGCTTGGAATTTATTTGACATGGATGCTAAATTCTGTGATGTTGAACCATTAGAAAATGTAGTTAAATATCTAGAAGGCATTGACAGTAGTGTATATAATAAATAATTAAAAATCAATATATATCTAGCTTAAACTTGAGGGGACACCGAATTTTCAAATTATATAAGGTGTCCCCTAAATATAAGGAGGTAAGCAGTATGAGCTTATTAATAAAAAATGGTACTATATTAACTGCTATCAATGAGTATAAAGGAGATATTTTGATAGAAGGGGACAAAATTGTTGCCATAGGTAAAAATTTAGATAATAGAGCGGATGAAATGGTAGATGCTACTGGTAAATATGTATTTCCAGGAGGCGTAGATGAGCATGTACACTACAATTCCTTTAATTCTTTAGGTTATGAAACCTCTCATGCAGCTTTAGTAGGAGGCACAACTACGGTGGGAGATTTTGTTGCTCAGCCAGTAGGGGTAGGTCTAAAGGATTCTATAATAAAATATAAAAAAGAATTTGTTGACGGTATTGCAACTCCTGATTACGTGTTACACGGGATTATCATGGATCCATCTGAAGAGTCTATTGCTGATTTAGCAAATATGCCTTCAGTTGGAGTTTCTTCGGTTAAGTTATTTATGGCTTATAAAGGTATGCCATATTATGTATCCGATGAATGGATATTTAAAGCTCTTTGTAAAAGTAAAGAAGCTGGTATTACTATTATGGTTCATGCAGAAAATGCTGATGTTATCGATGTTTTAACTAATAAGCTTATAGCAGAAGGAAAGACTGAACCAAAATATTTTAGTGATTCTAGACCAGTATTAACTGAGGCAGAAGCGACCTCCAGAGCTATCTATATGGCAAGAATGGCCAACGCTCCATTATTTGTTGTTCATGTAACTAATCAGGAAGCTGCAGAAGTTATTAGAGATGCCTATGATAAAGGTTTACCTATTTATGGAGAAACTTGTACACATTATATGATGTTAAATGATGAGAATTTGGCTAAACCTAATTTTGAAGGAGCAAAATACGTATGTAATCCACCCCTTAGACCCCAGTCAGATGTTGATTTTATGTGGGAGGCTGTTAATAAGGGATGGCTAACCAGCGTTAGTTCGGATCATTGTGCTATTATGGGCGGATTTTCAGAAGGGAAAAGAAAGGGAAAGGATGATTTTAGTAAAATTCCTCCAGGTTCTCCAGGTGTACAAGAACGTCTATATATGATGTGGACATATGGAGTGGAAACAGGAAGAATTTCTCGCCAAAAATTTGTAGAGGTTTGTTGTACAACCCCTGCAAAAGTTTGTGGCATATATCCACAAAAAGGTGATATTATGGTAGGCTCTGATGCAGATATTGTAATATTTGATCCAAATTATAGAGGTGTTATTAGTGTTAAGGATAGTCTATCAGGTTCAGATTATTGCACTTATGAGGGATATGAACAGAAAGGCATTGCGGAAAAAGTATACCTTAGGGGGAAATTAGTAGCTGAAAATGGGAAATTTGTTGGAGAACTAGGAACAGGTAAACAAGTTATGGCAAAACCATACGCTTATTGTTATGATAAATTTAAAGAGGAGTAAAGAATATATAAAAATATAAAAAAGGGACATTAGGATAAATGAAAGCCTAGTGTCCTTTTATATCAAGAGAAGGTGAGACAGGAAATAAG
>FZPS01000062.1_pt2473 | contig 12492 bp, 13 predicted proteins | sample 1817821 | NCBI WGS metagenome assembly FZPS01 (sample SAMEA104158645, study PRJEB21678) | metagenome | place: Germany | collected 2015-04-21 | reverse complement strand
AATTCCGAGCTATATATGGAACTAAAAGAAAATGTGAAAAGAGCCAAGCAGGATCTTTCATGGGAAAAAATCGAAGAAAAACTCCTTGAAATATATTCCGTTAGTTAGAGTGTTACTACGCCGGGAGGAATTAAATGCTGTTAATAGTTGTATTCTTGCAGGTTGTTGTTTGTGCAATTATAGCGCTATCATTGAAAAACAGATTACAAGCATTTGCATTAATAATATTTAATGGTGCATTTTTCCTTTATAGTTGTCTCGGCATAGAAACATATAAGCTGGGAAATGAATACTATTTGTCATACATAGTATGTATGATTACTCTCAATGTGTTCTTTTCAATTGGCGATAGATTATGTTGCTCAATTGTAAAGGAACGGATATATGGCGAGATCAGATATGGAAGTTATTCTGATTACATTATTCAAGAATATAAAATGTATCTAAAATGGATTACTGTCATATATTTCATCGCAAGAATAGGCTGGTTAGTATACCCGGAATTTAATCTTAAATATATTTTTTCGGCTTCTAATTTTCTGTATAGTAGCTCGTTAGAAGCTACGAATTTGAGCGTTGCAAAACCAATTGGAAAAATTTTTTCGACGTTAACAACTGTTACTTTACCATTTGTGATGATGTATATAAGCCGTAATAATAAGAAGATATATATTATTTTGTTTTTTCTATTTGAAACATACGCAGATTATCTTATGGGACATGGATCCATCGGAAGGCTTTCGGTTATTAAAAATATCTTGGTAGTATGTATGGCGTTTTATTTTACTGAGACGAATCGAAGAAAAAAATATAGATATGCTAGATTATTGGTTGTTGCAGTTTTTCTATCCTTTGTGATTTATTTTGTAATTGAAAATTGGAGAAGTGGGCATAGTATAAGCTTTTTTGATGTTAGTATTGGTGAATCCATCAAACATTTTATTGACAGTGAATTCTATTATCCTAAACACTACCCTTTGGCTGATTTGTTACACAAAAAAGGGGTCTATCCTGCAATAGTTTTTTGGGGATGGCTATTAACATTGCCTATTCCCAAAGTCATATTTAAGATTCCTTTTGTAGACCCATATGCATCTATTATCTACAGAGTATTTACGTATTATTATTGGGGTGGACACTGGGGACATGAGCGTGGTTATGCGGGCATGCTATTGTCTGTCATGGGAGATGGAATATTGGTATATGGGATAAAATATGCATTCATTCTGATTATTCCATTTGCTTTATTTATTGGTTTTTTCCTTAGATATCTTTTAAAAATTAAAGAGGGCACACTAGTGTACTGCACCGCATTATTTCATTTCTTTGTTTCATTTAGACCTGGGGTCCAATATGCTTTGCAGTATTTAAATATATTTACGGGAATGTTGATAATCATTGCTTTCCTTAGATTGTTTATGAAAAAACGAGTTGTTTTAACACCCGAGAAAGGGCATGATTAAATGCGTTGGCTACATCGGACAAAGCGTCGAAGCGGATTATTTGATTTTTTATTGTTGGCAAGTGGATCGATGCTGGGACAAGGGATGGCAATTTTTTTCGCCCCTATCTTATCTAGAATTTATACTGAAGAGCAAATGGGTACATACACTCTCATTTTAACGGCGGTCGGTATGTTTGAGAGTGCTATTTGCCTACGTTATGATATGATTTTGGTTTCTGAGAAGAGAGAAAAACATATAAGAAGTCTTGCGCACTCGTGCATAACTATCGCGTTGATTTTTGCATCAATCGTAACAGTTGGATATTCTTTTTATTTGTTGGGAACCAATCAAATTCCGTTGACAATGATATGGCAAGGAATATTTATTTTTCTGTCACTTGTCTGTGGTGGATTTATTCTTGTGTTCACCGCCATAAATAATAGAAATAGAGAATACAAGAACATAGCGGCGTCTTCGTTGACGCAGGGGGTTGTTCATAACGGATTATCAGCATTATTGGGTTTTTTCAATGTTTTTGGAGCATTAGGGCTGATTATCGGAAGACTGTCGGGATATGTCGCATATCTTTTGGTTGCAACTAGAACTCATGCTGCCAAACAAATTAAAAACAATGCCCTGTTATCTAGAAAAGAAAGAGTCAAACTCCTTCAGGAGAATAAAAAACAGGCTCTGTTTTCCACTCCTGCAGTTATTGTTTCCTGTGTATCATACTCTATAATCAATTTGTTTTTGAGTCAGCTTTACGGGACAAGTATTCTTGGATTATATAGTTATTCTTATAGATTGTTAGGTCTCCCGTTAACAGTAGTCAGTGCAAACATCAGCCGAATGTTTTTCAAAAATGCTTCTATAGAATATCAGCAGAATAATAATATGAAGTGTTCGTTTGTTAAAATGTTTATTCCAATTTTATCAATATCAATTGTTATGGTAATAGGTTTTAGACTGTTTGCGCCTAAAGTATTCGCCTTTTTCTTAGGGCAACGGTGGAAAGAGGCCGGCGTATTTGTTCAAATCCTAGCACCGATGTATGGGATTAGGCTGCTATCCAATTCATTCACGAACGCAACCATAGTTAAGGGAAAACAGATTATTTCGCTAGCACTGCAAATTCTATATCTATTCGCGTCCACAACAATCTTTTTTGTCTGCAAAAACTACTCTTTAGATGTCTATTCATTTATGAGAATAATGAATTTGGTTTTTTGTGTCATATATTCTGTATACTTTGCTGTTTTGGTCTATATGTGTCTGAGAACGGAAAAAAGGAGCTTAACAAAATGAAGATTGGCAATAAGCTAAGGCATTTATTAGGAGATCAAAATATTATTGTAAAAATTGCAAGTTCACTAATAAATGAAGGGTTTTGCCTTATTTCATTATTTTCGCCTTCTTTAAATTGCAGACTGAGGCATAGGTATATTTATGGAAAAAAACTCAACATCAAGAATCCTCAAACGTTTATAGAGAAATGTAACTGGTATAAAGTCAAAGTAGTAAATAAACATGAGATCTTCAGAACATGCTCCGATAAATACGCGGTAAGAGAATACGTTAAAGCACAGGGATGCGGTGATATTCTCAACCAGTTGATTGCAGTTTATGATTCTGTTGACGAAATTGACTGGGATATTTTACCGGAACAATTTGTCATTAAGCTAAATGATGGATGTGGGTATTACTTAATATGTACAGACAAGAATAATTTTGATATTGATGACGCCAAAAGAAAGTTAAAAAAATGGTGGGGAGAACATCAATACTTGCTTTATGCTGAAATGCAAAATAAGGCCACCAAGAGAAGAGTTTTAATTGAAAAATATATACATGGACCGAATGGTTCAAAACAGCCGATAGATTACAAAGTATATTGTTTTCATGGTGTCCCTGTTGCTGTTTTGTGTGTTTGGGATCGTGATTCTCAAATGAAGGAATTGTTTATGACTGCTGATTGGCAGTTTATATCTGCAGCGTACAGTCCTGACTATAAGGTAAAGGGAGAAAATGGTGGCAGTTTACCTCCTAAGCCTTGGAGTCTTGATGATATGATAATGTATGCATCAAAGTTGTCTGCGCCGTTTCCATTTGTCCGTTGTGATTTTTATCAGACTGATGACGGCCCTATTTTCGGTGAATTGACTTTTACCGCTGCGGGAGGAATGTTTACAGCCCAAACTGATCCTAAAGTACTTGATATGAGTCAACTATTTCACGTTCCCTGTAAATTTGAAGACTTTGATATTTATTTTCGAAATGGAGAAATATAATGATTAACATTATCGGCCTAGGTTACATTGGCTTGCCTACTGCACTCATGTTTAGCACTCACGATATTAAAGTAGTTGGAACAGACCTTAATTCAGATCTGATTAACAAACTTAATAGTGGTATTATCTCGTTTGAAGAGCCAGGGATGGACGAATTGCTAAAAAAAGCCCATAGCAGAGGTGTTATTTTTACAGATAAGTATCAAAATACTGATGTATACATCATTACAGTTCCTACCCCATATGACACGGTGTCAAAAAGAATAAACCCATCCTATGTTGTCAGTGCTATAGAGTCTGTATTGAAAGTATGCACAAAGAGGGCAATTATCATTATCGAATCAACCGTTTCCCCTGGTACCATCGATAAATACATTAGACCAATAATTGTAAAGCATGGATTAAAGCAGGGTGTTGATATACATCTAGCTCATGCCCCAGAGCGGATCATCCCGGGAAACATGGTTTACGAATTGAAACACAATTCTCGTACTATTGGCACAGATGAACCTATTATTGGTGAAATAATAAAAGATCTGTATGCATCTTTTTGCAAAGGGGAGATAGTTCTCACTGATATCCGTACTGCTGAAATGACTAAAGTAGTGGAGAACACTTATCGTGATATAAATATCGCTTATGCAAATGAACTGGCTATGATTTGCCATAGCGACGATCTGGATGTATATGAAATAATACGTATCGCTAACAAGCATCCTCGTGTCAATATCCTTCAGCCTGGTCCTGGTGTAGGTGGTCACTGCATACCTGTAGATCCTTGGTTCCTAGTTGGTGATTATCCCAGTTTGACAAACATTACTCAAGCGGCTAGGAAAATCAACAATGGAATCCCTCAATTCGTTATTCATCGTATTAGCCAAATAATGAAAAAATGCTGCATGAGCGATGTTAGTCGTGTAGGACTATATGGTTTAACATATAAGGAGAATGTTAATGATACTCGTGAAAGTCCTACTCTCCAGATGCTTGAGCAAATGGAAAATGGCTTGGCTGGCGGTCTGGTTCAAGTGTATGATCCTTATGTGCACGATAATTTGATGCCTAATCAACATTACGACTTAGATGACTTTCTAAATTCTGTGGATTTGGTCGTCATAATGGTAGCTCATGATCAAATCAAAAAGAATCTATGGAAATTAGACGGAAAGATAGTGCTGGACACGAAAAACATCTCAGGCTTAGACAGTGCCTACAAACTGTATGGAAAAACTGAATGAAGACGACAATGTTAGTCTTTGCCTCTCGTCCTGAGGCAATAAAGGTATACCCCATGGGTAACGAGCTAAAACCCCAATCAGAGATAAAGACCTTGGTCTGTGCAACAGAGCAATATTGTCAGATGCTCTATCAGATTTCGGATGCTTTTAATGTCGTTTCTGACTATGACTTATCTATAATGCAAGAAAAGATAAACGCTTTTTTATGTAAACTGCAACGTCCTTACAACAATATTGGACTAGCGTTGGAAAAGGAATGCTTGTTAGTGTATTGCTAGTTTTTTGGAGAAAAAATTATGACTAAGAAAACGCACCCTACCCTCCTCATCACAGGTGGAACCGGTTCTTTCGGTTCTGCTGTCTTAGATCGCTTTCTAGACACAGACATCCAAGAGATCCGCATCTTCTCCCGCGACGAAAAAAAGCAGGATGACATGCGACATCATTACCATGCTCTATATCCGGAGCACAACCATAAACTTAAGTTTTTTATCGGTGACGTGCGAGACTTAGCTTCCGTAAAAAACGCCATGTATGGGGTGGATTATATTTTCCATGCTGCGGCATTAAAACAGGTGCCAAGCTGTGAATTTTTCCCAATGGAAGCAGTAAAAACAAATGTTCTTGGCACAGACAATGTGCTGACCGCTGCTATTACGGAAGGAGTAAAGACGGTCGTTTGTCTATCTACTGATAAGGCAGCGTACCCAATAAATGCCATGGGCATCAGCAAGGCAATGATGGAAAAGGTTATTGTGGCGAAAAGCCGCACTGTGATACCGGAAAGAACAAAAATCTGTTGTACCCGTTATGGCAATGTATTGTGTAGTCGTGGTAGTGTGGTGCCGCTGTTTATTGAGCAAATTAAAGCAGGCAAGGATCTTACTGTTACGGATCCCACAATGACACGTTTTATCATGTCTTTGGATGAAGCGGTAGACCTAGTGCTATTCGCATTTGAAAAGGGTGTTAACGGGGATATTCTGGTACAAAAAGCTCCTGCATCCACCATAGGAGTACTTGCCCAGGCGGTGAAAGAGCTCTTTGATGTTAACAACCGAGCTAGTATTCGCACCATTGGCATAAGGCATGGAGAAAAAATGTACGAAACACTGTTGACCAATGAAGAGTGTGGAAGCGCCATCGACTTAGGCAAATTCTACCGTGTGCCCTATGACAAACGCGATTTAAATTACAACATTTATGTCAATCAGGGTAACGTCCAGCGTAATGTGATGAAAGAGTTTAACAGCAACAATACCGAGATGCTGACGATTGAAGAAGTGAAGGCTAAACTTCTCAGTCTTGCCTATATACAGGAAGAATTGGCGGCTATCAAGCTTTAAATGTATCTTTAATGTGGAGGAGACGGAATGTATATTTTGGTTACCGGCGCCAAAGGATTTATGGGAAAAAACTTGGTGGCTACCTTGGAAGCCATTCGAGATGGAAAGGACAAAAGTCATTGCCTAACCAGTAGCCTAAATATTCTAGCCTATGACCTTGATACTGATCCGACATTGCTGGATCTGTACTGTCAACAGGCTGACTTTGTATGCCATCTGGCGGGAGTAAACCGATCTAAAGATATGGCCGCGTTTATGGAGGGTAATTTTGGATTTACTTCCACACTTTTAGAATCCCTCAAAAGACACAGTAACAAAGCACCGATTTTAGTCACGTCATCCATTCAAGCAACTATAGATAATCCCTATGGTAAGAGCAAGAAAGCTGGGGAGGACTTGGTGTTCGATTATGGGCGGACGATGGGTGTTTCTGTTTATATATATCGTCTACCCAATGCCTTTGGAAAGTGGTCCCGACCCAATTATAACAGCGTGATTGCTACGTTCTGTTATAACATCGCAAGAGATCTACCGATCACCATTACGGATAGGGCAATCGGTCTGAATCTGGTATATATTGATGATATAGTCGCCGAAATCATTCGCGCGATTAAGGGCAAAGCCAACCGTGCTGATAAGTTCTGCGAAGTGCGGCCGGTGCACCAAGCAACCTTAGGAGAGATTGTAGACCTTCTTTATAGTTTCGCCGAATCACGAGGCACTCTTCAAGTTCCACATCTAAGCGACCCTTTTGTAAATAAACTATATTCTACCTATCTCTCTTTTTTGCCAGAAGATGCATTCTCTTATACGCTAACTACCCACGAAGATCATCGAGGAAGTTTTACTGAGGTATTGCGTACACCGGATAGAGGACAGGTATCCATTAATATTTCTAAGCCGGGAATCACAAAAGGTAATCACTGGCATCACACGAAAAATGAAAAATTTCTTGTCGTACACGGACAGGGAATTGTCCGTTTTCGCAGGATAGGCGAAGATAAGGTGATTGAATATCCAGTTAGTGATGAAGAATTGAAAGTAATAGACATTCCAGCCGGGTACACTCACAATATTGAAAACTTAGGGAAGAAAAATATGGTTACCCTAATGTGGGTGAACGAACCATTCGATCCTGAAAAGTCGGATACTTTTTTTGAAGAGGTGTAAAATTCTTGCTTGTATGTTGTGAGCAGGCACACTATATGCTTGTTGTTCAATGATTAAGCTCTAGTCAAACATAGATTTTTCTAAGAGATAAGGAATGTAATGCAAGGTGTTTGAACATTTGGAAGAGGAGTACCATATGGATAAATTACACCTAATGACTATTGTGGGTACGCGCCCTGAGATTATCCGTCTGTCGGAAGTGATCAAGAAGTGTGATCAGTATTTTCGTCACACACTTGTTCACACAGGACAAAATTATGACTACACACTGAATCAAATATTCTTTGAAGACTTAGAACTTCGTCAGCCTGATATTTTTTTAGAAGTAGCAGGCAAGAATCTGGGTGAAACGATTGGTAATATCATTGCTAAATCCTTCGATGCACTAGTAGAACACCGACCGGATGCTCTATTAGTATTAGGTGATACGAATTCCTGTTTGTCTGCTATTGCTGCTAAGCGCTTGCATATTCCTATTTTCCATATGGAAGCGGGTAACCGTTGCTTTGATGAAAATTTGCCTGAAGAAACGAATCGACGAATTGTAGATCACATTGCAGATGTGAACCTGTGTTATTCCGAACACGCACGGCGGTACCTAAATCACGAAGGACGTCCGGTGGAACGCACTTATGTTACCGGTTCCCCTATGTCTGAGGTGTTGACAGCCCAACTTCAAAAAATTAAGGCTAGTAAGGTATTAGAGAAACTAGATCTTAAGAGTGGGCAGTATATTTTGCTTTCTGCCCATCGGGAAGAGAATATAGATAATGTAAATAACTTTTTTTCTCTTATGAAGGCAGTGAATGCTATGGCTGAAAAATACAATATGCCTGTTATTTATTCTATCCATCCGCGTAGCCGTAATATGATAGAAAAGCGAAAATTTGTATTTCATCAAAATGTACAACAACTTGAACCCTTTGCTTTCACTGACTATAATCATTTGCAAATGCATGCTTTTTGTGTAGTATCTGATTCTGGCACTTTGCCAGAAGAAAGTGCATTTTTTAATAATATTGGCACACCGTTTCCTGCAGTATGCATTCGTACATCTACGGAACGCCCGGAATCACTGGATAAAGGGAATTTTATACTGGCTGGCATTACCTCCACTGAGGTATTGCAGGCAGTGTCCATAGCAGTTGACATGCAGAAACAAGGGTATGCGGGAGTAGCTGTACCTGATTACTTAGACCTGAATGTTTCAGACAAAATTGTAAGGTTTATTCAAAGCTACACAGGGAACGTAAATAGGATGGTTTGGAGAAAATAGGATTTTTGACTTCGATCAGCCTTAATTTAGGGGTTGCTTCCCAAAGGCTTATTTTGGCTGAGGTCTCCAAATGCTTCATGTTCATGTATAGCTTCGAGTCCCACATTGAGTTCACCATGTACCATAATCGGGCAGCGCATGCACGGCACCAATAACAAAAAACACAATTGACAACGGTCACTACATAACGGGTTTTCATTAAAATCTTACATTTTACTTGCACCTATTATACGCGAGATAACCCGATAATTTCCTTTCCAAAAACCTTTGAATAGCGTTCAACAGAGCCTAAATAATGTGCCAGATTAAGCACAGGATGATCCGTGCTTTTCACTGTCCAACTTACGTTGGCATTCAGCTCGGAAAAAGATCATAACGGTTTAACGGACACTGTCCTATCCTGAAAGCGGGAAATAGTGTACAATGAGCTCTGATTGAATCACTTATAACTTAGAGGAACTCATGAACCAAGAGAAGGATGCAAATCAAGTAATAGAGATATCACTGGTTGACATACTCGTTAGTCTTAAAGCCCACATCGTGATGATCATTATAGTTGTAGTTCTGTTTTCCGGACTTTTTTGGGGAATCAGTAAATTTCTTATCGTTCCAAACTATGATTCTAAAGTTAAGTTTTACATTGAGGTATCGACTGTGGACGATGATAACCCGAGTTCGGGACTTCAGGCGGTGAATCTTGCTCAGAGAATTTCCAACACATATATAGAGTTGATGAAAACTAATTCATTTTACGACCTGTTAGTTAAAAGAACTGGCAGAGAGTTGTCTGTTGAAGAACTGAGGAAAATGATTAGTTACAAAAACGTTCAAGACACAGAGATCCTTGAAGCCAATGTGCGGACTCAAAGTCCTGACTTGTCATTAGCAATAGCTAATTCAATTGCAAAGGTTGCGCCGGGTGCTATGAGTGAAATCAAGTCGAATGCGACTTTGACTGTTATTGATCAGCCGTTACGTGCGAAGGAACAGTCTACTCCGAATGTTATGCGTAATACGGCACAGGGATTTTTTCTCGGATTGTTTGCGGGTTCCTTATTGGCGATTTTTGCAGACAGGCTCAATGTCAAGATTAAGACAGAAGAGGACATAACGAAGAATTTTGATGTTACTGTCATCGGTGTGATTCCAAAAATTAGATAATTAGCAGGTTTGCAGAATGACGAAAATAAATCAATTAAAAAAAAGAAAGCTTAATTCAATTAGCAGGCAGGAGTTGGGTTTTTTCATTAAGAATAGGGAACTTTTTCGGGAGTACTTTAACAATGCGAGAATCAATATTGATTACTCGATTATTAAGGAAGAAGGCAAAGGAAAGAGCTTCGTTATTACTAGTAGTTTGCAGAGTGAGGGGAAGACTTTTTGCTCTTTGAATTTGGCGAGAGCCTTTGGCAATATTTATGAAAACAAAGTAATTGTCATTGACTGCGATTTACATGCTCCGAAGTTGCACCGCTACTTGAATCTTCCGAGCAAGCCGGGTTTAACAGATTTTCTATCTGATAAAAACAGTTTTTCTGAGGCTTGTGTTTATAACCAAAAAGAAAATTTCTATGTGATGACTAGCGGTACGAGGGTGCCCAATTCGACGGTGTTTTTGTCCGGCAAGCTGTTTCAAAATTTTCTTAAGATGTTAGAAAAGCAGTTTGATTACATCATTATAGATGCTCCACCGGTCTTACAAGTGACAGATGTCTGCTCCTTTGCCTCGCATACGGACGGTGTTGTTATTGTGACCAGGGCGGGAGAGTCGACAAAGCCGGAATTGAAACAGACGATAGAAACCTTAGAAAAAGCTCAGGCAACAATTCTAGGTGTTATACTGAATGGCGTCGATTATACAAAACAGGGCTACGGTTACGGATACGGCTACGGCTATGGAGATGACGGAGGCAGAAGCGATCCCAAATAAAGGAATTCTAGGAGAATGAACGGCTTCAAGTTTATTGATTCTCATACACATCTTCTTCCTGGAATGGATGATGGTCCGAAGAATGTTAAGGAGTCAGAGCAGATGGTTCTCTCTCTTAGGGAGCAGGGAATTGAAGAAGTTTTTTTAACCTCACATTATTATTCACATAGAGAAGCCGTTGATAAATTTCTGCAAAGAAGAAAAAGATCATTCCGACTGCTGAAACCGGTGCTGGAGCATTACAGCATGAAGTATCGGCTGGGAGCTGAAGTCTACGCTGTTCCTGCTATCTTCAATTACACTAATTTAGACGACCTTTGTATTGATGGAACGGATCTGCTTCTTCTCGAGATGTCTTCACCGAAGTCAGAGCCGGAGCACGTTATAAAATTAGTCAAGGAGATTTACTCGAGATATTCGGTTGAGGTGCTCTTGGCTCACATTGACCGTTACCCCTTCATGATGAGACGGAAAATATTTAAGCAGTTTGTGGATTTAGGTGTTCACATGCAACTTAACTTAGATTTTTTGGATGCAGATTATTTAACAAGACAAAAGTGTCTGAAGTACATTAGACAAGGCCATGTTCAGTTTTTGGGTACTGACTGTCACCGCATGAAAGGTAAACGAAGACCCGAAGTCGAGAAGTACAGGTCACAGTTGACGGCAAGGCTAACACCAGAAGAACTTAGCAACATCTATTAGCGTGGAGAAGCATTATAGGAAGGAGATGTCTTCCATGCTCGAGAAAAGAAGATCCGCCATACTCGATTTGATCAAGAAAGAGAAAACGGTGCGGCTTCGTGATCTTGTCGAGCGCTTTGATGTCTCCGATGAGACAATACGTCGCGACCTGAGCAGTCTTGAACGCGCGGGTTATTTGGCGCGGGTTCATGGAGGCGCGACGTTGCCAAATATGTACGGCGTGGAACCGCGTTATGAGATGCGCGAAATTATTAACCTGACTGAGAAAAAACTGGTTGCGCGGGCAGCGCAGCAATTTATCCACGACGGTGATTCTCTCTTTATTGAACTTGGGACAACGACTCTTGAATTCGCGAGATTGCTCTATACGCACAATGATCTGATCATTCTAACGAACTCCATTCCGATCGCGGATGTTCTTATAAATTTTGAGAAATTTAATGTGTTGATGATCGGCGGGCATGTACGGATAGGTGATAGAGCAACCTCCGGATTCCTCGCGGAGCAAACCATTGATCAGTTCAACGTTGACAAACTCATCATGGGTGTCGGCGGTGTTAACCGCGAGGGTTGGATTACGGATTATCATACGGAAGAAGCTAATGCCAGACGGAAAATGATCCAGCGCAGCAGACGTGTCATCGCGCTTGCTGACTACAGTAAGTTTGATGTCACCGCGCTGAATCAAATATGCCCGCTTTCAAGCGTGGATATCCTAATTTCCGATGAGAAAACCCCACATCCCTATAAGCGTATTGCCGCGGAAGCCGGAGCGGATCTCGTCATCGCCAAATAAACGCTGCCGGCGGTCCTTGTTAAAGATATGCGTAAAAAACAGAGGCGGATGGACATTTTCCACACCGCCTTTTTCTATTTGAGTCGCAATGAATGTCCTCAAATAGGCACACATTAAATTTAAAATCCCACAAAAGGCAACATGTGCTATTTTGAAATATTGTTATAATCGATAAATAATTAACGAATTAAAGCGAAAATAATGGATAAAATTACCAAAAATCGTTTGACAAACGATTTTTTCTGTGCTACCGTGATTTCAAAACACACACAAACCAACAAAACGGTAACAATCCATC
>FZPS01000187.1_pt111 | contig 12493 bp, 13 predicted proteins | sample 1817821 | NCBI WGS metagenome assembly FZPS01 (sample SAMEA104158645, study PRJEB21678) | metagenome | place: Germany | collected 2015-04-21 | reverse complement strand
AATTAGCTGAGGCCGATCCCGCGGAAAGCGTCCGCCTAGAGTGGAAATCACCGCGTCACCTGTAACCCAATTGTTCGTGTTTTATAGCCAATTAAGTCATTATGAAATTCATTCATTTATATAAATAATTGCTTAATATGTCCAAAGCCTCTTGCAACTGTTGATGATTCATGACTATCTGAACCAGGAATTAATCGTATACCTAACTGAATCGCTTTCTTAACAATTTGCGTATTAGGATAAATTGATTGGCATAATGGTTTGTATAGTCCAGCTGTGTTTAAATCTAGCGTGTACCCCTTTTGCTTAATCAATAACAATATTTCATCTATTGAATCATGGTCATTGAAAGACGTTGGATATGTTTTTTTGAATTTTTCCACTAAACTTAAATGTCCAATTCGTGTGGGCTTATACTGGCCTAAATCTGACTTAACTGCTAATTTCACCGTTTGATAATAAGCCCTATAAACCGCTTCAATTGAACCGAATCGTTTAACTAGTCTACCAAACTCCTCATCGCTAAAATCCAAACAGAAATATTCATCATTATGTTTTAACATATGCACTGATAAAATCGCATCATCTATTATTTCACCATAATTATTTAAAAAATCCGTAATTTCTTTTTCATAACCTTCAATATAATCAACTTCGAATCCAATATTTACTTTTATCTTATTTTTATATGCTACTTTTAACTGTTGACCAACTTTAAAATACTGATCGAGTTTGCTATAGCTCATTGAACTATCTTGATCTGGAACCGGATCAATAAAAGTCCTTGGTAATGGAGCATGCTCTGTAAAACTAATTTCCTTTAACCCTGCTTCAATTGCTTTAATTATGTAATTCTCCCATTTATCATTTGAGCCGTGCGGACAAAATGGAGTATGTACATGATAGTCACCAATAATGTTCATAAATATTCCTCCTTAAAACCATCATATAATGAACGCAATGAAATTTAAAGAAACTATTGACAAATATTAAAGTTAGTTGTAAAGTAAATCAAAAGACTTTATTACTTTATTGTAGTAAAGTGATAAAGAACGGGGTGAGCACATGTTTTTACCAGAGGGTAGTCAAGATCAAATCGGAGAAAAACTGGATGCACAAGCAAAGGTAAATGAAATATTCAGGAAGGTAGTCAAGCGCCGTAATTACTTGGCAATTGAAACGCCAGTCGTTGAATACGCACAAACCTTTACTAATCCAACTGTCGGTATGGAAGCAAATAAATTATTAAAATGGTTTGATAGCGATGGTGAAATTGAAGTTTTACGTGCTGATTGGACAATTGCAATAGCACGAGCATTAATGACTAAAAATCCGAAGAAAACGAAATGGTTTTATCAAGGGTCTGTCTTTCATAAAGATGAAAATGGGATTGAGAGTCAACAGGCTGGGATAGAAATCATTAGAACAGATGTTTTACTTGGTGAAATGGAGACACTCTTTACAGCAATTGATGTGTTAAATGAATTAAAAATTAATGATTACTTAATTGAACTTGGTCATACTGGTATATTTGATTACCTGATAAAACCTTTATCATTAAGCCAAAGTGAAGAAGAAAAATTACGGATTGCGATGGATGATAAACAAGAGGATGTTGTATTTAGCATTGTATCTGAGCGTGGAAATAAAGCAATTGCTTATGAACTTGTTGACCTGATTCAAGCATATGGTGGCGACGATATTTTAGAAAAGTATCGTCAAAAGTGGAATGGTACAGATGAACTTGTCGAAATTATTAACCACTTAGATCAATTAATGACATCATTAAAAGAATTAGGAGTCGAAGATGTAATTGTTGATCTCGGGAGTGTAAGAAAACTTCGTTATTATAGCGGTACGATGTTTAGCGGATATTTAAAGCAAAATGGTGATATATGCTTCTCAGGAGGTAGATACGATCGCCTATATAATCAATTTGACCGTAATATATCTGCTGTTGGATTAGCGTTTTACGTTGATGTATTATCAAAAACAATTAATCCAAATGTTCAGCAAGAACAAATATGTATTGTAGCATCACCTCAAACACATGTTAAAGCAGAACGGATGAGAGCGAAATTTCCTAACGCGCAGATTGATATTCTTTATAATTATCCGACTGACGAACAGTATGATAAGATTATTAATTTAATAGATGAGGTGTCACTATGAAACCAGTAATAGCCTTAACTAAAGGAAGATTGGAAGCTCAATTTTTAGCCTTTTTTGAAGCTTTAGGCTTTGATATTGAACCATTAACAGAAAAAGGGAGAAAACTTAGAGTCGAAACGGATCAATTTGAATTTATCTTTGCCAAAGGCGTTGATGTCACGACATATGTTCAATACGGCATTGCTGATTTAGGTGTTGTTGGTGGTGACATTTTAGCTGAATTTCAACCGGATGTTTATGACTTGTTTCCTTTACCATTTGGTCAGTGTCGAATGGCACTTGCTAAAGAAAAAGGCAAAGAATGGCCGGAAGGTAAAAAAACAATTGCGAGTAAATTTACGAATATCACTAAAGCTTATTTTAAAGAAAAAGGCGAATCAGTTGATATTATAAAGCTTGAGGGATCTGTAGAACTCGCGCCAATTTTAAATTTAGCTGATGGTATTGTTGATATTGTTGAGACAGGGACAACATTAAAGGAAAATGGCTTAGTTGTTGATCAGGAGTTTATGAAGTTTAGTGCTCGACTTATTGCTAATCGGTCCGCATTAAAAATAAAACGAGCGCAACTGCGGCCTGTTATAAATGTGTTAAATCAAAAGGAGGAGCTTTAAATGGTAACCATATATCAAGCGAAAGCGTTTGAAGAGTTTTTAAGTAAGCAAAAGAAAACGAGTTTACAATCAGACCAAGCCTATCAAGTTGCCAAAGAAGTGATTGCTGCGATTCAACAGGATGGTGATAAAGCATTAGACAAATATGTTGAAAAGTTTGACGGACGTGTACCTGATAATTATCTCGTGTCGGAAGCGGAACGTAAAGCTGCTTGGGAACAAATTAGTCCAAAAACGATTGATGCGTTAAAACGAGCTGCTGAAAATATTAAGGCTTTTCACGCAAAGCAAATAAGAGAATCAAAGTTTATGCAAACAGAGCCAGATATTATTTCAGGTCAAATTTATACACCAATTGATAAAGTCGGTATATATGTTCCTGGTGGTACAGCGTGTTATCCATCATCAGTATTTATGAATGCCATTCCTGCAATCATTGCAGGCGTAAAAGAAGTTGTGATGGTTACACCTGCAAGAAGTGGTGAACAGATAGAACCGATCTTATCTGTAGCTGCTGATATATGTGGTGTAACGAAAATTTATAAAATAGGTGGAATTCAAGCTGTTGCAGCTTTAGCGTATGGAACTGAAACGATCGAGCCAGTCGATAAAATTGTTGGACCAGGTAATGCATATGTTGCGGCTGCAAAGGCACTTGTCTATGGTGATGTTGGAATTGATATGATCGCTGGTCCTTCTGAAGTAGCTATTATTGCGGACGATTCAGCAAATCCTGTATATGTAGCAGCTGACTTAATCGCACAAGCTGAACACGATACACTAGCACGAGCGTTTTTAATTACGACTTCAGATCAATTAATTAAACAAGTAGAAGTTGAGCTTGAAAAACAATTATCTGTCTTACCTAGAGTTGATATTGCTAGTGCGGCAATTAGAAATTATGGTGGTCTAGTTAAAGTTGATAGTGTTGAGGAAGCGTTTAGAATTTCAAATTTAATAGCACCTGAACACTTAGAAATTCAATTAGATGATTCTTTAAGCTATTTAGGCTATGTTAAACATGCTGGTTCTGTCTTTTTAGGACACTATACGCCAGAATCATTAGGTGACTACTATGCTGGACCGAACCACGTTTTACCGACATCAGGAACGGCTAAATTTTCTTCTGGTTTATCTGTTGCTGATTTTGTTAAATCAACAACATTCTTATACTACACAGAGAAGGCACTAAAGAAAGCAGCAGATGATGTCATTCAAATTGCTGAAGAGGAACAATTATCAGGTCATGCTCGAGCGGTATCAAAACGGTTAAATAACGAAAGTTGAAATGGGGATAACAATGAGAGAAGCTACAAAACAACGAAAGACTTTTGAGACAGAAGTTAATATAACAGTTAATCTAGATAATCCTGAACGAGTAGAGATTAATACGGGTGTTGGTTTTTTCGACCATATGCTAACGTTATTTGCTAGACATGGTCGCTTTGGTTTAATTGTCAAAGCAAACGGTGATTTAGAAGTAGATAGTCACCATACGGTAGAAGATGTTGGTATTGTTATTGGACAATTAATTAAAGAGGCACTAGGTGACAAACAACAAATTAATCGTTATGGGACTGCATATGTTCCAATGGATGATGCATTAGGCTTTGTGTCACTTGATATTAGTGGTCGTCCATATTTAGTTTATGATGTGGATGATTTAACTCAAAAAGTGGGCACATTCGATACAGAACTTGTGCGGGAGTTTTTACAATCATTTTCAACCCATGCTGGTATTACGTTACATGCCCGTGTATTGTATGGTGTTAATACACACCACAAAATTGAAGCGATATTTAAAGCACTTGGTCGCGCGTTAGGTGAAGCGATAACAATTAATCCAGCAATTAAAGGGGTCAATTCGACCAAGGGTGTAATAGAAAATTAACTAGAAAAGATAATAATTTACAGATGAAGAGGTGTTAATATGATCGTAATTCCAGCGATTGATTTGTTAAATGGAAAGTGTGTACGACTCTATCAAGGCGATTTTAATCAGACGGAACAAGTTGCAGATGATCCGTTTAATCAGTTAGACCGATTTATTAATGATGGTGCTGAAATTGTTCATATTGTTGATTTAGATGGTGCACGTGACCAAACAAAAAGACAATACGAACTTATCAAGCAATTATGTGAAAGAGCGACAGTACCCATTCAAATTGGCGGAGGAATTCGATCAATTGAAACGGTGGAGCAACTAATTGAAGCTGGTGCGAGCCGACTTGTTATTGGAACAGCTGCTTTAGAGAATTTAGCCTTTTTAAAAGAAGCTGTTAAAAAGTATCCAGATCAGATTGTCGTAGGTATTGATGCGAAAAATGAGAAAGTAGCAACGCACGGTTGGGAGACAGTTTCTTCAATTGACTATATTGAATTTGCCAAAAAGATTGAATCACTTGGTGTAAAAACAATTGTATTTACTGATATTTCTAAAGATGGCACGATGTCTGGGCCAAACTTAGATCAGTTAGATAAATTAAATCAAGCAGTCAATTGTAAGATCGTTGCATCTGGTGGAATAAGTCAATATGATGATTTAATTGCAGTTGCGAATCTTGGAATTGAAGAGGCAATCGTTGGAAAAGCCATTTACCAAGAGAAAATCACATTAAAAGGTGCGAGACAACTATGGACATAAAACGGATTATTCCTTGTTTAGATATGAAAGACGGTTTTGTTGTTAAAGGTACACAATTTATTGATTTAAGACAGCTAGGAAATCCAATCGAAATGGCTAAGAAATATTCAGATGCTGGAGCTGATGAACTGGTTCTCCTGGACATTTCTGCGACAGATGAAAACAGACAAACAAGGCTTGATCTCGTTAAAGAGATTAAGCAAGTCATCTCAATCCCTTTAATTGTTGGCGGTGGGATTAAATCTTTAACAGATATTGATGCTGTATTAAATGCTGGTGCAGATAAAGTTAGTATCGGTTCAGCTGCTGTAAATAATCCAAATCTTATTAATCAAGCATTTGAAAAATACACATCTACTCGCATCGTAATAGCGATTGATGCTAAGAAGCAGCAAAACAATTGGACAGTTATGACTAAAGGTGGGAAAAATGATACTGGGATTGATGCAATCAAATGGGCGCAGGAAGTTGAACAAAGAGGAGCAGGGGAAATATTACTAACGAGTATGGATCGTGACGGAGTCAAATCAGGATATGATATTGAACTGACGAATGCAATTGCTAATGCAGTTGCAATCCCTGTTATTGCATCAGGTGGTGTTGGCTCACCTGATGACTTTGTTGAGGTATTTAAGCAAACAAATGCTGCAGCTGGACTTGCAGCATCAATTTTCCATGAAGAGACCTATACAGTAGCTGATGTAAAACACTTATGTAAAGCAAGTGGGGTGATGATTCGTGAAGCCGGACTTTAGTAAAGGATTAGTCCCAGCCATTGTCATTGATAGTCGAACAAAAGCTGTGTTGATGTTAGCGTATATGAATGAAGAATCATATCAGAAAACACTTGAAACAAATCAGACATGGTTTTATTCACGTTCAAGACAGTCACTCTGGAATAAAGGGGGGACATCAGGAAATACGCAAGAAGTTATCTCAATTAAACTTGATTGTGACCAAGACACATTACTGATTGAGGTAATTCCCGATGGACCAGCCTGCCATACTGGTGAACCTACTTGCTTCTATAATATTGTTAAAGCAAATGATAATGAGTTAGATTATGATGAAGACATTATCGATCAGCTATTAGTAGAAATTAAGCAAAGAAAGCAAACACGAGTTGCTGGTTCTTATACTAATTACTTATTTGATAAGGGTGTAGACAAAATTGGTAAGAAAATTATTGAAGAAGCAGGGGAAGTCGTTATCGCTGCAAAAAATAATGATCAAAAAGAATTAATACTAGAAGTAAGTGATTTACTATATCACACGTTTGTAATGATGGAGCAGCAAAATGTAACCATCGTTGATATTAAAAAAGAATTGACGCGCCGATTTGGAAAAAAAGGCAATAATAAAGGTGAAAGAGCAAATATTGAAAAATGGTAGTTTGTTTACGATAATAATATTATGTAAACTAGATAGAGATTATTAAAAAAATAACTCCCAGACTATTAAAAATGAGTGAGGGAGTTATTTTTTTATGCTATGCTTGCCAATTTGCTTTAATAAACTGGTCACGCCCCGATAATGCACGATCTTTTTCGTATTCAGTTTTATTTTTCTTATAAAAATCCTGGTGATAGGATTCTGCTGGATAAAATGTTGCGCTCGGTAATATTTCAGTCACAATTGGCTGGTTAAACCGACCACTAGCTTCAATTTGTCGTTTTGATTCAATCGCGAGCTGCCTTTGCTCCTCGTTATGATAAAATATCGCTGTTCGATATTGTGGACCACGATCATGGAACTGTCCACCAGCATCTGTTGGATCTATTTGTGGCCAATAGAGTGACAAAATTTTCGAATATGAGATTATTTCTGGATCATATGTGATCTGAACAGCCTCATAATGACCAGTTGTCCCGGTTTTAACTTGTTCGTAAGTTGGATTTTCCAAGTGCCCGCCAGTGTAACCGGATATGACTGAAATAACACCGTCCCATTGGTCAAATGGTTTCACCATACACCAAAAGCAACCACCTGCAAATGTTGCAATTTCTTTCTTTAACAATCAGAACACCTCAATTTTATGCCAAATGATTATCTAAATCTGAAAGTCTGTTTTTAAAATAATCAACCGTAAACTGATAGAAAACATATTCAGATGGAGCTAGTTTACGATGTTTTGATCTAATAAGTCCAATACCACGCTTTAAATCTGGAAAACTAATTGGAATAATTGTTGTAAATTTTGAATCAGTATTCCCGATCGCGCTCTCAGGTAAAATCGTTAAGCCCATACCTGCCGCTACCATCCCTTTAATAGCATCTAAATCCTCAGCCTCAGCAGCTACTTTAGGTTCGAAGCCAACTGAATAGCATGCATCAGAGACTAATTTTTCAAATATAGAACCTTTAGGGAATAGAACGAAGTCTTCTTCTTTGAGCTCATTTAAATAGAGACTCTTCCGCTTGGCTAAACGATGATGCTGAGGGAGCAGTAGAACCATTTTTTCATAGAATAGCGGCTCTCCACTAATTAAAGGATCATCAAGAACAACGGGTCCCAGTATTGCGATATTCAGTTCTCGCTCCTTTATAATATCGATTAATTCGTGATAAGTTCCTTGTTGTAATTGGATTTTTATATTAGGATAAGCCTGTTTAAATTCAGATAGAAGTTGTGGTAACACACTGTTTGCTAAACTAGTTGGGAAACCAATTTTAATCGTCCCGCGTTCTGGATTAATATACTCATCCATTTGTAATTTAGCATACTCAATTGTACTAATTGCTTCTTTCACATGGTTTAGGAACACTTTACCGATTGGTAACAGTTTCACATTTCTGCCTTTACGTTCAAATAATTGAACACCAAGCTCCTTTTCTAAATTTGTAATTTGTCGACTGATTGCAGACTGGGCAACATTTAAATATTCAGCAGCCTCTGACATGTGCTCTCGCTCAGCTACTTCGATGAAATATTTTAATTGTCTTAGTTCCACATGTATCCCCCTCTTAACCCAATGATGATCTCTATATATTTTTTTTCGATTGATATTTCATTATATTATAGCGATGTTTAATAGATTTCACAATCCATTTAAACTAAATTTTTTATATTTTTAGAATTTTCAAGAAAAAAGACTTGTCATTTATACACAAAAAGTAATAGAATAGATGTTAAATAGAAAAATCATCAATATATTTATGAATTGAGGGAAGGGCATGAGCCAGTATAATTTTACATTTTCAGAAGTGATGACTAAAAAAACAAAACCATATGGAAAAGATCTAGCATTTGGTCGGTATTTCACAGATCATATGTTTGTAATGGAGTACCATCATCAGAAGGGTTGGTATGATGGGAAGATTATTCCGCATCAACCGTTGACTTTAGATCCAGCTTCGATGATCTTCCACTATGGTCAAACAGTATTTGAAGGACTAAAAGCCTACGCTACTAAAGATGGAGAAATTCAACTTTTTCGACCAGAAGAAAATATTGCTCGTCTAAATCGGTCTAACGAAAGAATGTGTATACCACAAATTGATCCGGACTTAGCCCTTGCAGCGATAAAGGAATTAGTTCGAATTGAAAAAGATTGGATTCCTAAACAAGAAGGGACTTCACTATACATTCGACCATTTATTATCGCAACAGAACCATATTTAGGTGTTGCTCCAGCTAAGCAGTATAAATTCATTATCATCTTATCACCTGTTGGTGCATATTATAAGGAAGGTATAAATCCAGTCAAAATCGCTGTGGAAACTGAATATATCCGAGCCATTAAAGGCGGTACTGGAGAAGTTAAAACCGCAGGAAACTATGCTGGGAGCTTAATCGCGCAACAGAAGTCTGCTGCTAAAGGCTATACGCAAGTGCTTTGGCTAGACGCATTAGAAAAGAAATATATTGAAGAAGTAGGAAGCATGAATGTATTCTTTAAAATAGATGGAGAAGTGATCACTCCGGAATTAAACGGGAGTATATTACCTGGTGTGACGAGAAAATCTGTTATTCAATTATTGAAACATTGGAATGAGCCAGTCACAGAAAGAAGAATTTCAATTGACGAAGTTATTACAGCGCATAAAGAAGGCAGACTTGAAGAAGCCTTTGGTGCAGGAACAGCAGCTGTGATCTCACCAATTGGTGAGCTAGTTTGTGAAGATAACAAATTAGTTATAAATAATGGTAAAACAGGTGAGACTGCTAAAAAGCTTTACGACACATTAACAGGTATTCAATATGGCGAATTAGCTGATCCATTTAATTGGATTAATAAAATTGATGTTTGATAAGTAAAGTGCAGACTATTCTGACTAATTACTTGACAGATGAATTTTACTTATAGATAATTAAGACAATCTAATAGTTTAAACAATGATGATGAAGATCAAGTAAATAATGATGCGATAAAGAGATCGGCATGCATGGGCTGAAACATACCGAATTGACCACTCTTATTGAAACCTATCTTCTGAATTGTTAGCAAGTGCTAACCGCTTATCTTGAGCGTTATCAGAAAAGAAGTGGATAAGATTTTGTCTTATCAATGATGGTGGTACCACGGAACTGTTTTCGTCCATTACATTAATTTGTAGTGGGTGTAAACAGTTTTTTTGTATAGAAAGAGGGCGTTATGACGATGAAAAGGAAACGAGTAGTTGTGAAAATTGGGAGTAGTTCTTTGACACATCAAAATGGTGAACTATCAAAAGAAAAGCTAAAAGAACATAGTGAAGCATTGATTCATTTAATGAATCAAGATGTAGAAGTTATCTTAATTTCTTCTGGAGCTGTATCAGCTGGATTTAGACAAATTGGTTATTCTAGTCGGCCAGTTACAGTTGCTGGTAAACAGGCTGCAGCAGCTGTAGGACAGGGATTATTGATTGAAGCCTATAATCATATTTTTAAAGAGCATGGTTACACAACAGCACAGCTGTTATTGACACGAGATAATTTTACTGAAGAAGTCCAATTTACGAATATTTATCAAACGATTACTGAATTATTAAAGCGTCGTGTTATCCCAATTATTAATGAAAATGATTCTGTTGCAATTGAAGAATTAACGTTTGGTGACAACGATATGTTATCTGCACTAGTTAGTGGACTAGTGAATGCTGATGCACTTATATTATTAACAGATATTAATGGGATTTATGATCGAAATCCAAATGAAGTTAAGGATGCAAAGCGTGTTGATAAAATTGATTATGTCTCATCAGAAATGATTGAACAGATGAGTCAAAGTTCAAGTTCAAAAGTAGGCACAGGTGGTATGAAGTCGAAATTGATGGCTGCCAAAATGGCCACCACTTTAGGCGTTAGTTGTTTTATTGGAAAGGATACAGGTGTTGATAAGCTTATCCGTATATTAAATGGTAAAGGTGATGGTACTTATATCGGTGACCAGCATCTCCCACATGTAAGAAAGCATAAGCAATGGATTGCCTTCCACTCAAAGCCAAAAGGAAAGCTGTATATAGATGAAGGTGCAAAGCAAGCACTTTTAAATGATGGCAAGAGCTTGCTTGCTGTAGGAATTGTCGATATTGCTGGTCAATTCTATGAAAATGATGTTGTTGAAATCTGTATGAGTAATCAAGTGATTGCAAAAGGACAGGTAAACTACGCACATGATCAAATTAAACAGATAAAAGGTTTATGTAGTGACGAAGCGATGAAAATTACGGGAATTAAAAAACCTGAAATTATTCATCGAGACAAATTAATTATATCAATTAAGGAGGAATAAAAATGATTGGATTAGAACAACTAGGTCAACAAGCAAAAGAAGCTAGTATTCATTTAAGTCGTGCATCTACAAAGGATAGAAATGAAGGATTAACTCTAATTGCAAAGCAATTGCTTGAAGAACAAGAAGCGATCTTAAAGGCTAACGAAGAGGATTTATTAAGTGCAGAGAAAAATCAAATTTCCAAGGCCGTGATGGATCGAATTCGTCTGACACCTGAAAGAATTAAAGCGATTAGTGATGGAATATTAGATTTAGTAGAGCTACCAGATCCGATTGGTCGAGAATTAGACAGTTGGACACTTGAAAATGGGATTCAATTAAGTAAAGTATCGGTACCAATTGGTGTTGTGGGAATAATTTATGAAGCACGGCCAAACGTGACAGTTGACGCTGCTGCATTATGTTTAAAATCAGGTAATGCTGTATTACTTCGAGGTAGTTCATCAGCGATACATTCAAATATAGCGATTGTAAAAGCCATTCGTTCTGCCTTAGAACAATCAAACATGCCAATTAATAGTGTTCAATTGTTAGAGGATACGAGTCGAAAAACGGCAGAACAAATGTTTAAGATGAATAAATATTTAGATGTGTTAATTCCTCGTGGAAGTCAGAGGCTAATTGATACGGTTATTGAAAAATCATCAATACCAGTATTAGAAACAGGAGCGGGTAATTGTCATATGTATGTTGATCAGAGTGCCGATTCAAGTATGGCCATTCAACTAGTGATCAATGCAAAAACGCAGAGACCATCAGTATGTAATGCGATCGAAACAGTCCTAATTCATAAAGAGTGGTTTTATTCATTTGGCAAAGATCTGATTGATGCGTTAAAAGATCATCATGTTGAACTAAGGGGTGATCAACAAGTTGTGTCAATTGATCCATCTATTAAAAATGCGACTGAGGACGATTGGAATACTGAATATTTGGATATGATTTTAGCAATGAAGATTGTTAATTCACTAGAAGAAGCAATTGAACATATTAATCATTACGGAACAAGCCATTCAGAAGCAATTGTGACAACTAATCCTGACCATGCTGTGAAATTCTTAAATGAAGTCGATGCGGCCTGCGTCTATCATAATGCCTCGACCCGTTTTACGGATGGATTTGAGTTTGGTTTTGGTGCCGAAATTGGTATCAGTACTCAGAAATTACATGCTCGTGGACCAATGGGACTAGAAGCATTAACTTCGACAAAATATCAATTAAGTGGGGAAGGACAATACAAAAAGTAAGTATGAGTAAAATTATTGTGGGCGCAAAAATATATTAACCCCTTCACTAAGTGAAGGGGCCAGCAAGCGATAGCGCGGTAGGAAACAAAGCAAAAG
>FZPS01000142.1_pt152 | contig 12495 bp, 12 predicted proteins | sample 1817821 | NCBI WGS metagenome assembly FZPS01 (sample SAMEA104158645, study PRJEB21678) | metagenome | place: Germany | collected 2015-04-21 | reverse complement strand
TCTAAAACCGGTATAATAATATATATTATTATATTATTAGAGTAAAACCTATTCTTCTTTTTGTTTTCTTCTTTTTGCGAAAAATGAAATCATCGTTACTAGTATTATAGTAATAACAATTGCTGACCACATAGCAAGATCTAGCATCGCTGTAAACACAATATCAAAATTCCATCTAGGTGTCTTGAGAAAACTTTCGACAAGACTAAAACAAAAAGCAAGAGGAAAGACTCGGACAATTTTCCTAGAAAATTCATTGTCTATAAGTGCTATCATACTGCCATAGATTGAACTTCCTATAATGACTCCAAGATATTTAAAATCATGAAATAATTCAGCAATATAACAACTACCAACTGAAGACCCTCTTAAATAGCGATCTCCGGAAAGGACTATATAACTTAGAGAATTGGCAAGTGAATTACCCTTGGTTGCAAAATCTATGCTGTTTCCGATATACGAAAAATTATATGGAAACTGATAAAATAATTTTATTACTGAGTTAGTTCGTAACCATTTTAACAATCCAAAAAAAGAATAGTATGCATTCGCAGATAACTCTGTAGAATGATGCTCAGTGAGGCGGATCACACTTGAACTAAATCCTTGTTGGTAAAAGAAACCTAATATTTTTGATTCAGTTATACCCGAAGATGAAGCTTGATTAGATCTAATATAGTTGAAACTATATAAAATGATTATTAGAATTGGCATGATACCTAAAAAGGCAATAAGCATTTTTCTTGTAATCCAATTTTCTTGAGATTGATTTCTATATTGTCTTATTAAAAAATAAATAGCTATAAACATTAACATCAGCACAAAATCTATTCTTCGCCCTGTAGCAAGAGATAGTACACTATATAAGAAAAATAAGATAATTGGATATCGAGCTTTTTTATTACTAGGCATAGTAGCGAGAAAAATAAAAAAGAAATAAGGTGACATTGCTCCAATCGCACGCACAAAGAAAGGAAATATTGATTTATAGTCAACATAATATTGATGATACGAATTTCTGAAAACAAAGATTCCTTTTTCAATCGGTTCAATAATCCAGAACCAATATGTTAATAAAAAACATGTTTTACTTATTTTTCTTATTTCTTGTTTTTTGAATGCAATATCATACTTTTCTAGCATCGAAGAAATACCTTTAATTAGATTATTTCTCTGTGCCGTTTGTAAATTTCTTTTTCTACTCTCTTTTAATCTTTCTATCAGATAATATAAAACAAAAATAAAAATTAAGCTTAATGATATTAAGATGTTTGAATGAATATAGATCTCGTCACTAATAAAATAGTGAATTTTCATATCAAAATATTCGTAGACGGTATGCCCTCCGAGAAGAAACACAAAAAAAGAAACAAGAAAAGTCGCTAACATGATTCTTTTACTCAAGTCAAAACAAGCATATATAAAAATACCAATCCATGTCGTCAATGCTAGAACAAAAGCTGGCGTCACACCGAAACTTAATGAAAGAATTGTGAAGAATCCAAGAAAAATCAAAAACAATAATCTAATCTTGTGTTTGTTTGCTAATATAATTGAACTAATATCTTTGGTTTTTTTCATATGTTTCAGAAATTCTCCTTCGACAATTTACTATACAAATCTCCAAGTTTTTTCGCCTCAGAATAGATATCATAACCAGCATCTTTAATATCTTGAAGTCTATTAATTCTTTCATATAAACTTATCCTTTTTAATATATGTTCAGCCCAATAAGCCGGAGATTTTTCTAATGATACCTGACTATAGAGCTCTGTGACTCCAGTTTCAGGCGGCATATTATCAGAAGCAACCAATGGCAATCCACTAGCTTGTGCTTCTATTGCAACAACACTTAAACCCTCAAATAACGAGGGTAAAACAAATACATCCATTACTTGAAGATACCTAAATACATCATTTCGAAGACCAGTAAAAATTACTTTTTGTTCTAATCCAAGATCATTAACCATTTCTCTAACTTTATCTTGAAGTTCACCCGCTCCAACTAATAACAATTTAGAATTTTTATGAATTCTCACTAACGCATCAAAAACATTGACTAAAAAGAGATGGTTTTTGGCTACTGAAAATCGTCCAACATGCCCTATCACAATTTCATCTCGCAAACCAAGTTCTTGTCGAAGTTTTAATCTTTGATTTTCGTCATATAAAAAATTAGAGATATCTATCGCGTTTTTCATTATCCCATAACGATCACTTAATAGAACTTTATTCGGAAACATGTATTTGCCGGCAGGCGTAGAGCATGCTAAAAAATAATCAGCTACCTTCGGGAAAAAAGGTTTGGCTAGTCTTACAGCAATTTTATTAATGCCTGTGTATATAAGATTGCTGTGGCTATGTGCAATTACTTTAGCTCCTCTACCATATTTCTTTGCTACTAATGAACATAAAAACACCGTGAAAAAACTACCCATATTGATATGAATTATATCGTAAGAATTTTGTTTAAGATATTCCTTAAAAGCTCTCATGTAAGATATCTTTCCTTTAATACCTTTGAATGAAGTCACTCCCAAACAAGCCAAATTGCCTCCCTGAGCCTCTATAGATTCACGATAGATCTCAAAAGCTTGGTAAGCAATTGTCAAAAAATCAAATTCAAATTGCTTCTTATCAATTGCTTGAAAATAATTGTTACAAAATGCTGCAATTCCACCACCCGTTCCTTGATTAAATCCATTTGTCATCATAAGAACTCGAATTTTATTATTCATAGAAACTCCTAAAAAATATCAACACTTGCTAGTCTAGGTTCCATGTAGCAACAAGGTCTTAGGCTCACTATCCTAACTCCACTTGCTCTTTGTGGACCTATTCTAATAAAAGTTCCAAGCACAGAAACACCTTGTCCTATGCCGATAGGACCTACGTTGCAAGAATTAACCCTTTGAGTAATTGATTTTTCAAGAGGAGTTTGAACACCATGTCGACCATAAATTTGGGCTTCTGTCATTAAAGCGGTTGACTCTAGATGCGACCTCCCGATACCAATTGCTAGAGTGCATGGACTACAACCTAAATAACGCACAGCTTCAATAGACCATTGAACAATTTCATCTTCTACTGTTTTAATATCGTGATGATGGAAGACACGTTTGGTGAGTCCACGAATTTCTGGACCACCACCTTGCATGAGAATATGCAATCGCAGAATAGGTTCTTCAACACGTTTAATTATTATTGGTGCAGGAACAACAGCCTCAGATAGCTCGTCTAATCCACAAGATTGTTCTATCCTTTGGATATCATCGCCTAAAACCGCCATTGGTCTACCAGGTAGTTTTTTTAAACCTATTCTCACAGCATCTTCAATTAGACTTAGCAAGTCACAAGTCAAGGATTTTCCTTTACCAATTTCTAATAACAAATGTGGAACCCCTGTATCATCGCACATTGGACTTCTTTGTTCTTCAGCTATATATGCATTCTCAAGCATTTGCTCAAGTATCCATTTAGCATTAGCTGACTTTTCTTCTTCAATAATATTCTGAAAAATCTTCTTTTTATCATCAGTCATTATAGAACTTGCTCGAACAACAGCTTCAACTATTTTTTCTTTAACTCCCTTTAAGTTCATATCCGTTCTCTCCCAAAAATAGAATCGCCATTTACAGCAGCTATTATTGCAGGAACAGATTTTATTTCAAGTACATGAAATGCCTCAACTCCTGCTTCAGGAAAAAGAAGAATATTTTGTTTTATAATTTTTTTCTTTAATAAAGCTGTCACAGGAGGAATAATAGCAAAAGCTGCATCATAATTTGACATATTGAGAATTGTTTCATTGCTTAAGGTCCCTTTACCTAAATGTATTCGAATTCCGTGCTTTGATAACTGAACAATACTATTTTCAATATCTTGTTTGTTGCTTGATGTTGGGCCGGTCCCAGCACGACTTACAGCTGTATGAAAAATTACTCCACCCGTCAATTCAATACCCATGTCGACTAATTCACCTTGATTTGCAAGTTGCACCAATTTAGGTAGGGCTACATCTCTACCTGTGAATATTTGACCTGATAGTAAAATCTGATCTCCAGGATTTAAGGCTTTAATTTCATCAACTTTTATAGGGGTTGTAAGACTGAGAATATCTTGCTCCATCTTAATCACATTACCAATTCTAAATAACTTTTCTCATTTTCAATAACTCCGTAAACTTTTGCTCGCATAAGAATACGTTCTGCCCAATTCCTGTGAGGATTGATTTCGTTCATTTTATTCCCAGATTCACTCTTAACAACTCCTTCTATGTTGTTAGAAATTTGTTTTGCATCATCATACTCTTCCTTTGTAACCGCCATAAGTCCATTTACATAGTTTAGATGCGTTGGATGAATAATAGTTTTTCCTACAAAACCATTTGCCTTATCAAGAATAATCTCTCTCATTAGACCATCTACTGCATCATTAATTATAGGTTCTCTTCTGATTAAAGACTCTTGGAAGCCTGATTTTGGAAGATCCTTAAAACGCATTTCTTTACTAGCACGAAAATATTCCCACACAGGTCCTGATACGGTATAATCATTATTTCGAATAAATAAGTTTAATATGTCTTGCAAACAGTCACGTACAGTCATAATGTCATAAATTGTATAATCAATTCCTCTTCTCATACCAAAACATGATGAAAAATCCGTTCCTCCTACTCTAACATTCAAAACTAATTTTCTGTAACAGTCTAAAATTGACTTGATAGCAAGAAGTTCAGGAATTCTTGTTTCTTTATATGCAATAGTGTGGTCTTCAAGAATCGGCATGCCGTAGAGAATTTCATCAAATTTATCATTAATATTTTGAAGATGTGTAAAATAAGCATTTCCATTATTTGCATTAAATTTAGGGAAATTAAAAGCACAGATTAGTTTTGCATGTCTCTCTGTTAATAAAGAAGTGAAGTTATTGAATTGATCCAAATTACGAACTCTAAAAATAATTAGAGGCAAATCATTATGCTTTAAATTTCCTCTATCTATCTCATCTTGAAGCAAATCTAATAATCGAAGAGATTTTTCTTCAGCAACTGGCACATCTTCAAGCTTACATGCATCTTCAAAGCATAAAACAAAAGAAGTTAGTCCTGGATACTTATTAGTAATAATTTCACTTGCAAAATCTCTCGTTCCGGGCATATACATTGTTGCCCCTAAGCAATATTGTAGTATGGATCTCTCTGTATACTTATTAAATTCAATAGGTGATTTAATAAAATTATAATCAGGATTATACTTGTGGTGACGCATAAAATCTCCTTCTATTCAAACTTCATAGATAGTCCCAAGTCTGCAATAATTTCATTTATTTCTTTAACTTGTACTTCAGGCAAATTAACACTCTTAATATTTTTGTTTTTTTTGTTTCTGTACGAGTCTCCAGGAATATATATTTCTCTATCTTTCGCACAATTACGTATATTATTGATAAATGTATCTAAACGCTGTTCATATTCATTTTCATCTTCAAGAAACAAATATGGATCAATAAATATAAAAATATTTCCACTTGCTGAATAGTCCGACAAATCACCAAGAGCTTTTACTTGACCAGCAAAAGCAGAACCTGTCAACATTCCAGCTAAAGCATCGACCATGAATGATAAACCAAAACCTTTATAGCCTCCAATTGCAAGCAAGGTACCTTCTAGGGCTTTTTTCGGATCATCTGTTGGATTTCCTGCAGAATCCAAGGCCCAACCAAAAGGTATTTTACCTCCCTTTTTTTCAGAAAGTCTTATTTTACCTCTCGCTGCAACTGTAGTAGCCATATCGAAAACAATTTCAGGATTGTTTGAACTACCTGGTAAAGAGAAACTAAGAGGGTTAGTGCCAAAAATAGGCACCGTTCCTCCTGGCGGAGCAACCGCGGGTGCAGCATTAGCTAAGATAATTGATACGGCTTTCATCTCCGCTGCCTGCCTACTGTAGTAGCCTGCAACTCCAAAATTATTACTGTTTTTTACTCCTACTAGTGCGATACCGTATTTTTTTGCTTTTTCAACACCCAGATCTATAGCCGATTTTGCGGCAACTTGACCAAATCCATGATTAGCATCTATTAATGCAATGCTTGCCTTATTCTTAACAATCTTCATTTTAGCATCAGCAATAATTGTTCCACTATCGATATTTTTTAGATAAAGCGGCATTCTCCCAATTCCATGCGTATGCATTTCAATAAAATTAGCATAACAAATTGTATCAGCAATTATTTCTGAATAACTATCTGAAACACCATGTGCAATTAATATCTGTTTAGATACCGTATATATAGATTTCAAACTAATTCTTTTCATAACTTATCTAACTTAATGAGCCCTTAGGAGAAATGACCGCTTCAGGGTAATAACTATCAATCATTCTTTTAACTAGGACTATTTGTTTAGCACGATTACGAGCATCCACTTCTGAAGAATTCCAACTATGATTTTTCGCAACCGAACCACCTGTCTTCAAAAAAACCGGTGCTGCTACTCTGATCATTTCAGGAACTTCATAATGCCTGATAAACCCACCTGATGATACTGGATTCTCGGTATGTATATCTATAGGTAACGAGATAGCTTGCCGCATAGCTGCAAGCATCTGAAGTTGAATGTCACGCACAGGATTAATACTATCAGCACCCAAACTTTCAAAAACGTGCGCTGAACAAGGATTAGAACAACCTGTATGTGCAGAAACTTTAAATCGACAATTCTCAGGAATCTCTCCAGCTTTTCGAAATTCATTCAAAACCCATAAGCATCCCTCATCGTATATTAGAAATGAGTAGGCGCCTAAGGAAGAGGCCCTTTTTACTTCTTCTACAGCTCGTACGATTTGTTCTTGGCCTCGCAAACGATATCCCATCCGTTGTCCCTCCGGTGTATTCACCGATGCACTTGTATCCGTTGTTGCTCGAGGTCCTATCGCAAGAACAAGTTCAACTTGATGGCTTTTTGACAGGTTTACCATTTCAATAATCTCTTGATCAAGAAGAGTCATTATTCCTCTAGTTTGAGTAACGCGATGAATAAAAACATTATAATTATTTAATTCTTCTAATAGTGCGTTCATAGTTGCCGGGCCTTGTATTCCAGGAACCTCAAATCGATATTGTCCTCCATCTGTAAAACGGTTTTTAGAAGATGGCAAATTGTAAGCATCGCCTCCTGGAAGATTTAATTTTTTTAGAAATCTTCTAGTTTCATTCATTTCGTTCTTATTCCCTTTCTCAAAATATTATACACACATTTCCACGATCTTTATTGGGTCTAATTTAAGATTCAGTACATTGTCAATAACTTCTTTTGTATTCTTCCGATTAGCTAGAACAAATAAGAAATTAACTTTCGCAACAATGTCTTCGTTTGTCAGAGGATTTTCGGGTTCACCTTTTGGTTGAAGAACAAATTCTGATAAACTAGTCCCGTCTTTCAACTCAATAATAACCTTCGCTGGTCTAGCATCTGGATTCATCACACTATATTCATTTTTTTCAGAAATCTGAATAATATCAATTAAACCAGATTTAATTGTTTTCTTTATGTTTCTATCATTAAACGATTCAATATCAGATTTTCCGCGCAATAATGCAGAAGCTAGACTATATCCAATGCTCATTTTAGCAGAGCTTGTACCTGTGATTTCCTTATGATCATGCCCGTATATTGCTAAGTCATATGTTTCAACATTAATATTTTTGATATTCTTGATATCCGATATTTTCTTGCTAAGCTTAATAGAAGCTTCTATAACTGGATGACAATGCCGACATGCTGCATATGGTTTAAAGTAAATATTCATGATCTCCGGTAAGTCAGCAGCAAACACCGCTTCAAAATCGTTCTCAGTTAGATCAAGCCCTGATAAAGTTTTGATAAAACCTCTTTTCCCACCAAGTGGATCTTTCGGAGGGGTCAAGCCAACCTTACCTACTAAAGCTGCTTGTAATCCGTCCATAGCTGCTCTCCCAACATTATATGGTTTAAACTCTGAGGAATTATCAATCATCTCAAGAAGTCCTGCACTTGAAGTCATCGCAGCTGCGATACTGCTTTTTATTTGAACCTTCTGATAGCCTAGAGCATAACAAACAGCTACTGATGCTCCAACCGTCCCACAAGTACCTGTTGCATGATATCCACGAAGCTTATGAGTAGGTTGGATTAATCTCGCAAGCTTTACCGCAGCTTCATACCCACAAACAGCACCCTTGAAAAATGCTGACCAAGAGATATTTGTTATTGACGCAATACTTATTAGTGCAGAATAAATATATGCTGCCAAATGCAACATTCCAAACCGATGTCCATCGTCCAGCTCAATTAAGTGAGCATGGAAACCATTAATAAAGGCCGCTTGATGTATATTACTATATTGTCCCATTCCTAAAAGCGGTGTAAATTTACTACCGTTAGTTTTGTCAACAAGATCATAGAAATTTTTTCTCTGCAAAAAACTCCCTGCAATTGTTACTCCAAGATAATCAAGAAATGTCCTTTTTGCCTGTAACAATACATTTTTATCTAAATCAGAATTAGAAAGGGTTTCCAAATGGTTAATAAAATAATTTGTTTTGTTCATAATATACCTTTGCATATGTCACCAATAATAATTAAAAAACAGGCTGATAACGAGCATAAATCATGTCTGTATCATACTGATCACGAATTTCTAGTATTTCATGAATATTGTTTACTAACGTGACGAACTCTCGCTTACTATCGCAGGTTATTTTAATTCGCCCAAAAAGTTGCATTAGTGTACCTATCATACGATCATCAATTTCTGAACCATTTTGATAATATTGAGTAAAATCAACAATACCCTTTAACTTTTTTATTTTCTCTACACCAACAATTTTCGATATTATACCTGGCTTAAGTGGTATGCTCAGACTTCCTGCATATTTACCATCCAAATAAGGTGAAATACGCTGCTTTTCTTCTTGGGTACAAAGAGGTAAACCTAGTGCATATCGAATCATCATCTTGAGATCATTTACCCCTAAAATATCTTCTGTCATTTTATATGTTAGCCCACCACTTAGACGTAACCCCATCTCATGGAAATAGATATTATCGTCTTCAATTAAAGCTTGCATAAATAAGGTTCCATTACGAATTCCTAGTGCCTTAAACATTCTTATAGCATTTTCATTAATATGCTCTATATAATCGTCTGTATATTTAGATGGGAAAAAAGCAGAAGCTCCAATGAGAGCTTGTCCCTCTTTCGCATTGACTACATATCTATCTCCAACTAGAGATAAATAGTATTTTCCATCACAAATAATATATCTAGCAGATAACCCAACACCATTATTATCAATGTAATGCTCGACTAATACTTCTTTTAATTTAGATTCTCTAAGAGCAAAATCATAAGCATTCCTTAATTCTTCTTCATTATAGCAAACACTTATACCTATAGAACTGGCACCATCTACCGGTTTAACGATTACTGGATATTCAATATGATTTAGGTTGGCCGAAGCTATATCTTCTTTTATTTCATAATCTTTAACCCTAGGAACGTCAAATTCATCACATAATTGCTTAAACTTTTTTTTATTTGAACAAATCTCCCATTGTTCGCTTGTAAAGTAAAAAGGGAAATCCATCAATTCACAAACTTTCATACAGTTTTGTAAGTTAAATTCACTTGGTCCACAGAAAACACCATCTATTTTGTTCTCATTAATATACTTTACTAATGCATTATAATCTGTAGTACTAATTTTTACATCGAAGTCTGCAATACTTTTAGATACACCTTCATCTTGATCATCAGCAACAAATACTGTAACTCCCATATTTTGAGCTACCCTCACAACATCCAACGAGGCTGTAGTTCCACCCAAGACTAACAATTTCTTATTCATTAACTAGTGCTCCTTATTCAGTTTCGATATATATTTCTTTTTTTAATAACACTTGGAATAGTCAACAAAAAAATCTTCGCATCTAAACAGAAACTAATATTATCAACATAATAACAATCATGAGTAAGTTTTTCTTCAGGCTTGATAGAATTCCGATATAAAACCGCCGTATATCCGGTAATTCCTGGTCGTACAGTCAATCGTTTTTGTTGTTTTGCATTCAAGTCGTTCCATGTATAATCATCTTTGGGTATTGCTGCTCTAGGCCCAACCCAGCTCATATCTCCCTTTATTATATTCAAAATTTGTGGCAATTCATCTATTGAAGTAGCTCTAATCAAACGTCCTACCTTTGTAACTCTATGATCTCTTGGACTATTAAATGTTGTATTATCAGGATTTCTAATATCTTCAGAATCCACTTTCATCGAACGAAATTTATACATATGAAAAACTTTACCATTCAGACCACGTCTTTTTCCTAAATAAAATACAGGACCACGATCTTCAAGCCTGATCAGAGGACCAAAAACAAGTAACGCGATAACAAATATAGGCAATACAATTATTGAAATTAGAAGATCAATAAATCGTTTAATTACTGACGTATACAAAAAAGCCTCCGCTAATCTTGGATAGCTACATCTATAGTAACTGATTCTAAAGCGCGTTCACATATCCGAACCGCTTTTTCTGGTTTATTAGATTGAGCTATTACGTATCCTACACGAAAGTCACTTGACTTAAAAACATCTACTGAATCGCCAACACCTTTAAAAAAGCCAATCTTTATTACACCTGTGATTTCATGTGCTTCTTTTAGTCCTGAAATTTTGGTAATTTTTCCTCTCTTAACTGGGAAAAAACGTATTGCGGATCCGCAAGATAATTTGGGTGTCAAATCCGGTTTTTCTCCCAGAGCAATTTGAATAGTTGCTTTTACCAAATCTACACCTGTTGAAAGAGGTACAAGATGACTAGTAATAAAATCACCTCCGAGACGTGCTCCTAGCTCAACAAGCTTTGGTCCTTTATTAGTTAGAATTATCTCGACATGAGCCACACCATCAGAAATACCTACAGCTTGACAAGCTTTTATTGCTAACGCTTCTATCTTTCGAAGATCTTGAACGGGTAATCTAGAAGGTTCATTGTGCCCCATTTCTACAAAATGCGGAGGACCTGAAGTTAACTTATCAGTAACTGCTACAACATGTGCTATTGAATTTACAACTGCAATTTCCACGCTTACCTCATCGCCCAATAGGTATTCTTCAAGGATAAGACCCCCAGAAGAAGCTTGTGTGGAACTAAATTTGACAGCAGTTTCAAGCTCAGTTGGATCGTTGATCAGGATTACCCCTCTGCTGCCCGAATTATCAATCGGCTTGCAAACACATGGATAACTTAATTTATCTTCAATTAAGTTCAGATCAAAAATACTTTTAAGGTGAAAAAACCATGGATGATTTACATTTTCTTTAGCAAAAGCTTTCATCATTTCTACTTTATCCGTTGATTTAATAGCAGTATCATAGGTTATTCCGGACAAACCCAATTTTTCACAAGCGTAGGCAACAGACTTCATAGGTTTATCAGTTGCCATGGTCATTATTCCATCGGCCTTAAAGTCTTTAGCTGCTAAGAGAACGCCTTGCTCATCGATAGTACTAACATTATAGTATCTGTCTGCATATTGTATACCAACAGCCGCTTCGTTATAGTCTACCACTGCTACGGACAATCCCATTTCTTTTGCTTTTTTAATTGCCGGTACTTGTAAAATAGACGCACCTAAGACAACTATTCTATTCATATATTATCCCTTAATCTAAAACAACTCTATTAATCAAATATCTTCGTTTGCAAAATCTTTTTAAATAATGTGAATAAAAAGACTAAATGGCATACTGTCATAACTCATATTATACCAGAAAGTCTATATTTCAATAGTTTTTGCCTGTTTAGTAATATTGATAATATTATATTCATCTAAACAAGTATTGCAAAGATATAAAATCATATAGAAATTATCCTCAGATGTGCTCAAACAAAATCATTCCACCTTTACGGGTGTAACCGCTATCCCAGAGTCTATGGAATGAGAACCAGACGGCTTTTCCGTAAGAGATAACTTTTACATTGAGATCTGTTTCCGTTTTCTCATAGCCGGAGATCCAGAACCAATGCCAAGAATAGTCATCGAGTGATTTATCTTTATGCTGTAGTAGGAGAAAAGGAACCGGCATATTTGCCTTAATTTGATCGATGATGGCTTGGGTTAAAGTTGTGAAAGATTCATCTGCAGACAAGCTATACATCTTCAGTCTTGACTCATCTCTATTATTTAAGTATTGTTGAAAGCCGTCCGTGAATAAATACAGCTCGCTAACACCTTCAATTCTAGGATGTAGATAGGGTTTCATTATTTTAGTGAACTTTTTATAGTTAGGCTTACTGATCTGAGTTAAATCAAATGGATATAATTTGTTCAAGCCAAAATGCTCGGCAAAATAAATCGAGAGATCACAAGCAACAATAGCTGCACATCCTCCCAAATACATGAACGGATCACCTAGTAACCATTTTTGATTGCCGCCAACA
>FZPS01000062.1_pt4566 | contig 12498 bp, 12 predicted proteins | sample 1817821 | NCBI WGS metagenome assembly FZPS01 (sample SAMEA104158645, study PRJEB21678) | metagenome | place: Germany | collected 2015-04-21 | reverse complement strand
AATTGGCCCAAACCTGATCAGGCACTGCTTCAAAGCCATGCTGTAGAGATTCAACTGGGTCAGGGTTCTTACGGCGGTGTTGGATACTTAATGAAAGCAAATATGTTGAACGAAAATTTAAGGAAAGAATTCAAAATTCCAAAAGGGCAGGATTTAGTAACAAGCTCACGACAACCTGAAGTGCAGAGTCCCGAAGATTTGAAAAAGTTAGTGGATAAACTGCGTAATATTACCGATGGTGTACCCATCGGCGTAAAAATTGCAGCAGGAAAATACCTGGAAGCTGATCTGTACTGGATTTGTAACAGCGGTGTAGATTTTATAGTAGTAGACGGAGCAGAAGCCGCCACCAAAGGCTCTCCCCCAATTCTACAGGATGACTTTGGAATACCTACAGTATTTGCAATTGACCGGGCAGCTAAGTGGATGGAAAAGCATGGATTTAAGGATAGAATTTCTTTAATTGCATCCGGACGCATTCGAACCCCCGGAGATGCTTTAAAGGTTAAGGCCCTCGGTGCAGATGCCTGTCAGGTAGGGGCGATTGCCCTGGTAGCCGTGTCTCACGGCCAGATACATAAGCCACTCCCCTACGAGCCGCCTACTGCTTTAACCTGGTATGGGGAGGCTTATGCTGATCAGTTCGACATTGAAAAAGGAGCAAAGTCGCTGCAGAACTTTTTTGAATCCTGTAAGCTGGAAATGGCAGAAGGTATCCGTGCCTTGGGGAAAACTTCCCTTTCCCAGGTAGACAGGGATGATCTTATGACAACCAATGAAATGTTTGCCAGGGGCCTTAATATACCCATGGTATACCAACCCTTTGATCCTATGGAGCAGCCTCCACCCAAGCTTAAGAAGCTTAAGTTGTAATTTGTTATTGCTTATGCTATCTGGCTCCTGCAGGAATTATGTTAATTTTTTGTAAACAAGTTAAGCAAGGTCAAACAAGGTCAAAATTTTATGTTATAATTATTTTGAGTATAAGGTGTAGTTAAACCTTTAAAAATTATATTATTAAAAGGTACAAAAATCGTTTTCAAACTTATAATTACAATTAAATAAGGAAGCGAGTGATGTCATGTTTTTTCCCTATTACTTTGATCCAACTTTTATAATATTGATACCCGCAATTTTACTGGCACTTTATGCACAAACAAAGGTGCAGACTACTTATTCCAGATATATGAGAGTACGTGCAAGAAGCGGCTTTACAGGTGCCGATGCAGCCAGAGAATTGCTTCGTCAAAACCGAGTATATGATGTAAAAGTGGAGCAGGTCAGAGGACGTCTCTCCGATCATTACGATCCCCGGTCTAAAACCCTGAGGCTGTCTCCTGATGTATATAATTCTTCTTCCCTGGCTGCCCTGGGTATTGCTGCCCATGAAGTAGGCCATGCCTTTCAACATGCAGATGAATATGCGCCCCTCAAGCTGAGGAATGCTATTGTACCTGTTGCCAATATCGGTTCCACTATGGCTTTCCCGCTGCTTTTGCTGGGCCTTTTACTCAACAGTCTAAACCTGGTTGTAATTGGGATTGCCGCTTTCTCCCTGGCAGTACTATTCCAACTCATTACCCTGCCAGTAGAATATAATGCAAGTAATCGTGCTATTGCTGCACTGGAATCCGGCGGCATGATATACCGAGAAGAGGTAAGGCCAACTCGTAAGGTGTTAAGTGCTGCGGCACTTACTTACGTGGCTGCCACTATTATGTCAGTTATGCAGCTTTTAAGGCTGCTGCTCATATCTGGTTTGCTGGGCGGCAGGCGCAGGCGATAGCCTGATCCGCCAGCCGCATTATATATCGCTCCGGTTTTCTAAGCAGGCTTTCCATTGCCTTTATTACACTATTTACCAGGTGTAATACATATGATTTATTACATTTCCCAGGTTTGATTCATTTCTGTTTTTCCCCTTAACTCCTCCAATATCATATGCTGGATGATAAGTTTTGTTATATATTTTTTTATATATTGATCACCCTTTTAATCTATTGCCAGTATTATGTATTAAAAGCTTATTTCCATAAGAATTTCCATAATTTGGAGGAACTAACCACAAAATAAATTTGATTATATAGGCCAGTAAATATGTTAGTAAAAGGGGAAATAGCAGTTGCGAATATTATTATTATCCATTATGGCTAAATGCGGAGTATATACCCATGTAAAGGACTTGGCAGTTCGTCTTCAAAAAGTTGGATTAAAGCCTATTATAGGTTTTGTATCCACTGAGATCACTATGACTAAGTTCGGGATTTCAAAACAGGATATGGAAGCAATGGAGCAATCCCTTAATGTGCCTTTCTTTTATTATAATTCCTATGCCAGTTTACTGGAAAAAGCTAAAGAGAATGGAATAAATATTGTTCATGCTCATTCCCCTATAGTTTTAAGACATGCAGCATATATTAAAGTTCATATGGACGTTCCTTTTGTGACTACTCTACACGGGATTATTGACTGGAGTAATCATTACAAAACCGAATTGGAAATGACAGATAAGATCATAGCCGTAGGACCGGAAGTGGCAAACTCCTGCGGAAATAGTTTTGATGATAAACTGACTATAATTTTCAATGGTGTGGATACAGATTACTTCAGGCCTGACTATGCCAGAACCCCAGATCACCCGCTTAGAATTATCTGGACTGGAAGAGCCAGTGGTGCCGATGCCCGTGGGGCAGAAAGTCTGGCCGCTTCCTTAAATAAACTGAAAAAGATGGGAATTCCTTTTGAAGCCAAAATAATGGGTTTTGTTTTTGGAGCAAATGTTCGAAATATAAAACACTATGGATGGGTTCACGATCCCTTGCCATTTCTCCAATGGAGCGATATAGCATTTGGCAGGGGCCGCTCTCTTCGGGAAGCAATGGCATGCGGTAATGCAGGCATGCTACTGGCTGAAGGTTACGGAGGTTTAGTACATTCCAAATGGTTCGAGGATGGCAAACAGCCTCAACTCAGTGGGTCTCTTAAGCATGGTTATATGGAATTGAATCCCGAAAGAATTGCAGAAGATATATTGTTTTTTCATAAACATAGAGATATTCTGGAATCCATAAGGCAGGAATCGAGATTAATAGCAGAGAAATATTTTGATATTAAGAAGATGGTGGATGAAACCATTAAGGTTTATGAAGAGGCTGGGGTAGAATTATAGGCAAAATAACCAGCAAAAAAGCATTGCCTTAACAGCGATAATTAGCTGATACAGGCAATGCTTATATTTGTATTATTGGTAATAAAACTTACTCTACAGTAACCTTATGGTAAACTTTCTTACCCCTGCGGATCATCAAGCTGCCATCTTGCAAATCGCTGTCGCTTAGAGTATGATCGATGGAATCAATTCGTTCATCATTTACATAGATGCCGCCTTGTTTTACCAGGCGCCTTCCTTCGCCTTTGGAGGGAATAAGCTTTAAAAGATCAAGCATATCTATAATATTGCTATTCTCCTGAAACTCTTCTCTCGTTAGGGTTGTTCCAGGCACTTCTGCATTCGCTCCACCCTTGCCAAACAAGGCCTGGGCTGCAGCCTCTGCTTTTTTGGCCTCTTCCTCACCGTGGACAATCTTGGTAACCTCAAACGCCAACACTTTCTTAGCATCGTTAATTTTCTCATCCTTCAAATTGCCCAGCCTTTCTACTTCCTCCATAGGCAGGAAGGTTAATAATGCCAGACAATTTTTCACATCGCCATCATCAATATTGCGCCAGTATTGATAGAATTCATAGGGGGATGTCTTTTCGGGATCCAGCCATAGAGCGCCTGCCTCGGTTTTACCCATTTTCTTTCCTTCGCTGGTGGTTAAAAGTTTGAAAGTCATGCCATAGGCAGATGTTCCCTGTACTCTTCGAATCAAATCAGCTCCGGCTATGATATTGGACCATTGATCATCGCCACCCAGCTGAAGTTTTGCATTATATCTGCGGTTTAATTCCAGGAAGTCATAGCTTTGCATCAGCATATAGTTGAATTCCAGGAAGGATAACCCTTTTTCCATACGGGACTTAAAGCATTCAGCGGTTAACATGCGATTTACTGAAAAGTGGATGCCCACTTCTCTAAGAAAATCTACATAATTCAGGTTGAGCAGCCAGTCTGCATTGTTGACCAAAATAGCCTGTTCTTCAGAAAAGTCAAGAAATCTGGAGAGCTGTTTCTTAAAGGCCTGGCAATTGTGTTCAATGATCTCTGGGGTCAACATTTTTCGCATATCGGTTCTACCGGAAGGATCACCAACCATTCCAGTGCCGCCTCCAACCAGGGCAATTGGCCTATGACCGGCTCTTTGCATATGCATCATAACCATTACCTGAATAAAATGACCCACGTGCAGGCTGTCGGCAGTGGGATCAAAGCCGATATAAAAGGTTACGGACTCGCTGCCCAGCAGTTCACGAACCTCGTCTTCATGGGTTACCTGGGCCAGATAACCTCTTTCCTTCAATACATCAAATACATTTCTGCCGTTCATACAAATACCTCCAAGCATTCCACTCTTTCTTATTGTATATCTTTGAGGGTTTATTTTCAAGCATTGGTTCCATCCTGGTTATTGCCATCCTTACTGGATAGAAGTTTCATAAACTTCTCTCCTGAAATGGTCTCTTGTTCCAGTAAATATTTAGCCAGTTCGTGGAGCTTGTCCTTATTTTCTTCCAGAATATCAATAGCATTCTGGTAGCATGTCTTAATTATGGAAAGCACTTCTTCGTCAATTTTGGAGGCAGTTTCATCTGAAACCATCAAGGTGGTATCGCTGCCCAAGTAGGGATTGTTCACTGTTTCCAATGCCATCATACCAAATTTGTCGCTCATACCAAATCTGGTTACCATGGCTCGAGCTATTTTGGTAGCTTGTTCAATATCATTGGATGCACCTGAGGTAACTGTATTAAATACCAACTCTTCTGCAGCCCGTCCGCCCATATAGGTTGTTATTTTACTAATGGCCTGCTCCTTTGATAAAAGTATCTGCTCGGTTTCCTCCACCTGCATAGTATAACCCAGTGCCCCTGATGTTCTGGGAACAATGGTAATCTTATGAACTGGTGCAGAATGGGTTTGCTTTGCAGCAACCAATGCATGTCCGATTTCATGATAGGCTATTGTCAATTTGTCCTTCATAGATATTACTGCATTTTTTCTTTCATAGCCGGCAATTACCAGCTCAACCGATTCTTCCAAATCATTTTGAATTACATGATCCCGTCCCATCTTAATAGCCCTTAGGGCAGCTTCATTTATAATATTGGCCAGATCTGCACCAGATGCACCCGGGGTAGCCCGAGCTATGGAATTTAAGTTTATATCAGATCCCATTTTTACTTTCTTGGCATGCACCTTCAATATGGCTTCCCGTCCTGCCAAATCAGGCAGCTCTACAGGAACCCGGCGGTCAAACCTGCCCGGGCGCAGTAATGCCTTATCCAAAGTTTCCGGACGATTGGTAGCTGCCAGAATAACTACACCTTTGTCAGCATCAAATCCATCCATTTCTGTCAGTAATTGATTCAAAGTCTGTTCTCTTTCGTCATTGCCGCCTATGCCACCTGTATTACGACTCTTACCTATGGTATCAATTTCATCTATGAACACTATACAAGGAGCTTTTTCCTGGGCTTGCTTAAATAAGTCCCTGACCCTTGCGGCACCCATGCCTACAAACATTTCCACAAATTCAGAGCCGGAGATGGAAAAGAAAGGTACCTTTGATTCACCTGCTACCGCTCTTGCCAGCAGAGTTTTACCCGTTCCCGGAGGACCTACAAGTAAAACACCTTTAGGAATTTTTGCACCAATTTCTTTGTATCTTGCTGGGTTATGTAGAAAATCAACCACTTCATTTAAGGCTTCCTTTGCCTCATCCTGGCCGGCTACATCTTCAAATGAAATACCGGTTTGTGCTTCAACATATATTTTGGCATTGCTCTTTCCAAAGGACATTGCATTACCCATGCCCCCCATTCGGTTCAGCATTCTGTTGGTAAACACTCTGCCTATGGCAAATAGTATGGCAAAGGGCAGCACCCAAGTTAAGAGAAAATTTATTAAAGGGGATACTTCCTGCGGGATAACTTGTTTGAAAGTATCTACATCGGCTTCATACAGGCGGTCTGCCAGTTTGGGATCCTCCATTTTACCAGTAACATATACCTGTTTGTTGCCATCCTCATCTATACCTGAAAAGTGTATTTGGGTTTCCTCTACCTGAACATTTTCAACCTGATTGTTTTCTATCATCTTCAGAAAGGTTCCATAGTCCACTTCAATTATCTGCCGTTTTATAATTGTAGGCAATATCAGAGTATTTAGCAGCATTACAAAAGTTAAAGCGATTAAAATATAAAATATTATCGGTGTTCTTGGATTTTTGATATTCATTTATTCACACCTCTACAAAATAATAATCTTCAAAGCTGTTAAAAAAACATTTATTATATTCAGAATACAAAATCCGACATAATTTTACTGTGCTTCATTTCTATTTTATGCCTTGTTAAATATAATAGTCAAACAAACAAATTGTAAATATTTAGTGAACGCTTCGAAGGATTTATAGCACTTAACGGGTATTATGGTTATATTTGACACCAAATGTTATATTTTGTATGATTATATGTAAGTTTTTAGAAATAGGGGGTTTTACAATTGTATAAAATCAGGCTGCCCGCATTGTTTATGCTGCTTTGCTTTATCTTTCTCAATGCCTGTAGCCAAACGCCTTCGTATGTTATGGAATTAGATGCAAAAGCATCAGCAAATTGCACTTCTGCTTACAGTAATCATTCAATGTTCATAGCTGATCTAACAATGACTATGCTTTCACCATCATCATCTGATTCAGATTTAATTCATGACACCAGTCCAGTAGCTGCTTTAAGACCAAGGCAAATACGAAAGCCAGTGTTGGATGTATCACCTAAAAAAGAAGCAAATGTTCTTCCTATACCAAAGGCAATCAAGGAGCCTGAACCCACAAATACACCTGCACCAACTGAAAAGCCGGAGCCAACTAAATCACCAAAACCAACCAAAAAACCTGAACCAACTAAAACGCCAGTACCGACCGAAACACCTGCACCATCCCCCACTTCAACAACTGATCCAACATCTGCTCCTACGGACGACACACCTTCAGAAACTCCTGCTCTGGAAGATACTTCATCCCCCGAGGAGGATGCTAAAAAAGTCAGTAATAAGCCCATGGGAGTGCCTGAAAGCAGTCCTGTAGATATGAGTTATTTCGATGATGCACTCTTTATTGGGGACTCAAATACATGGCGATTCAGAAACTTTGTACATAAAAAGCGTAAATCAGATCAAAATTATATGGGTAAAGCTGCATTCCTATGCGAAATTGGATTTGGTCTGCATCATTCCTTACTGCCACTGGGCAAAAGCTCCATACATGTTAAGTGCGAGGAGGGCAAACAGTGGGAGATAGTTGAATTCATTAAACAGAACAGTTTTAATAAAATATATATCATGCTGGGTACTAATGATATAGGATTAAATGGTGTTGATAAAACAGTAAACTATTATGTAAAGCTTATAAAAGAAATAAAGGCTGTCAGCGATGCTGATATTTATATTCAATCGGTGCTTCCCATGGGAAAACATAAACAAAAGCGTGTTCTCAATAATAAAAATATTGAAAAATTCAATAAGAAAATGTATGAGCAGAGTAAATCACTTAATTGCTACTATTTAGATGTAGCCTCCTGCTTAAAGGATAGTGAAGGGAACCTTCCCAATAAATATTCCAGTGATAAATATGTTCATCTTTCAAACGCTGCATTTCCCCTGTGGGTAGAATACTTGAGAACGCATACTAAATAGGAAAATTCATTATTTGTCTGTAGCCGGTATGTTTAATTACAAAATTTAGCGGGCGGTGAGTGTTATTAATAGAATTAAAATTAATTGGGAAAAGTTGATTTTCTGGTTTGTTTTTCTCACCCTTGCATTTTCATTGCTTTTTGTTGTATATATGTTAATCAATGCGCCAACTGATCTGGAAGAAGGTCATGCTGCATCAGCAAGAACAAAAAGTGATTATGGTCTCATGCTTTTGCAATGCCTTTTAGGAATTACAGCCATGTTTTTGCCTGCATTTCTTGAGCATAAGATAAACATCGAAATACCATCCAAAATGCTAATAGCTTATGTTCTGTTTCTATATGGAGCTATCTATCTGGGAGAAGTGCGAAATTTCTACTATAGAATTCCCCACTGGGATGATATCTTACATGGCTTCAGCGGGGGGATGCTGGGGGCACTGGGCTACTCGGTTGTAATCATACTTAACAAAACAGGCAAAACTCCTATGAAATTAAGCCCGGTATTTGTTGCACTTTTTTCTTTTTGCTTCGCCATTACCATGGGTGTATTATGGGAAATTTATGAGTTTACATTTGACGGCCTGTTAGGCCTGAATATGCAGAAATTTCTACTGGAAGATGGTACTCCATTGATTGGAAGAGAAGCATTAAAGGATACAATGCAGGATTTTATTGTGGATTGTATTGGTGCATTTATAATGTCACTTTTTGGATACATTTCACTAAAGCATAAGAAGGGTTGGATTGACAGGCTGCTGTTAAAGAAAAGAAAGTAAGTAAAGAGTATCTCTACTCTTCAAGATACTCTTCATATGTAAGTCCACTTTCATATACAGCTGTGGCAAGTTCAACTCCCAGGTACCGAATATGCCATGGTTCGTACTTATAACCGGTAATATGCTCCTTCCCTGGCAGATAACGTACAATGAATCCATATTTGTGAGCATTATCTCTCACCCACTCACCTTCCACGTTTTCCCCAAACTTAGCAGTCAGCTTATAACCAACACTTTTGGATGTTACATCCATGGCAAGCCCTGTCTGATGTTCACTCTCTCCGGGTCTTGCACTATATAGGTTGGCAGACTCTATACTGCCCATCAAATCAATATTTCTTTGGAATGTGGCTTGTTGGAAAGCATAGCTTCTATAGCCGCTTACTGCATACAAAGTAATACCATCAGCAGAAGCAGCATCAAATAATTCCTCCAAGGCACTGGCAGCTTCCTTCCTCATTTTTTTATTAAATGAGCCAGGAGCAAAGCGGACATCTGGAGTGACCAGAGCTTCTGGCTGGTAATCTTCAGGCAGCCTATATTCTTTGTTAACCAATACATCTATAGCATCAGGATTATTGGCAGCAGTATTTATTGTTTTCTTATTAAGATTAGGATTTATAATTTTAATTTTTGGCCCACCAATATTTTGATCTGTATTCATAGCTATATTAATTGACCCTATAGTATCTGTTGTTTGATTTTCAACTATTTCGGTATCGCTTGAATTATCTGAAGGTGTGGGCTCACTTAATGGCATAGTGTCAGAAGGCTTAACCGGTTCCACAGCATTTTCAAAGTTGTTTTGTGCCTGGCCTTGTGCTTGGTTTTGATCTTGGTTTTGTGTCTGAGCCAGTGGTTTCATAATCGGTATCGAGGTTAGCACAAGCAAAATGCTGACAATTAAAATATAGGTAAATCCCTTTATATCAAAACTATTTTCTATTTTGACCCAAACATATTTCTCCACAAAAATTACTCCTTCGACGAATACACTAAGATTCATCCAGCCTAATGGTCAATTCGACAACAATGCCTTCTTTCCTTCATAAAATTGTAATTTGTTAATTGTTATTTACAAAAAAGTTATAGATTAAACCATTCATCTTATAGGAGGGCGAGGCCCATAGAATTGGTAGTAATCCACCTGTATTCTTCCATTGTATAATTTTCGCTTTCTATCAGCCTTTCTGCCGAATAATCGCTCAAATGATTTGTGTGAAGTAAGAACATAAATTGACCAGGTATCCAATTTTTCACAAACCTGACCCATTTCTCGGTATAATTCTTCAGCCTCACGCTGTTCACCTAACCTTTCACCATATGGTGGATTAGTTATAATACAGCCATATTTTTTCTTTGAGCTAATTTCTTTAAGGGGCAGAGTTTGAAAGGCAATAAAATTTTCTAGCCCAGCCTGTACTGCGTTATTCCTGGCTGTTCTCAGTACCCTGCCATCGATGTCAGAGGCCAGTATTCGAAAGTCGGCAGTTCTGTCAATTGCTTCTTCAGCCTCCTGCCGTACCTTGCTCCATAAGGACTTAGGCATAAAGGGCCATTCTTCAGATACAAAATGGCGATTCAATCCCGGTGCCATGTTTCTGCCTATCATAGCTGCTTCAATGGGGATGGTTCCAGAACCGCACATTGGATCTAGCAATACCCTATCTGGATTCCAGAAACTCAAATCCACCATTGCCGCCGCTAATGTTTCCTTTAATGGTGCTTGTCCTGCGGTTTGGCGGTAACCCCTTTTATGCAGGCCTGCCCCGCTGGTATCAATTGTAATAGTGGCAATATCCTTCAATAGACTTACTTCAATAGGGAATCTCGGGCCATCCTCTTCAAACCAGTCTCTTTTGTATTTCTGTTTCATCTTCTCCACTATGGCCTTCTTCACTATAGCCTGACAATCAGGAACGCTGAACAGACCGGATTTCACGGATTTTCCCTGTACTGGAAAATTGGCGTTTTCAGGAAGGATGTCCCCCCAGGGCAGGGCTTTAGTGCCCTGAAACAGTTCTTCAAAGCTGCGGGCCGGAAACTCCCCCATTCTGATAAAAACCCTGTCAGCGGAGCGCAGCCAAAGGTTGGTCCGGCAAATTGCTTCCTCGTCTCCTCGAAATATCACTCTTGCATTTTCTGTTATAACGTCCTCAAAACCCAACCTTTTTATTTCTCTGGCTACTATGGCTTCCAAGCCAAAGGTAGCGGTTGCAATCAAATCATAATTTCCCACAAAATTCCTCCCTGTATTGTTCTAAATATCATCAATTATTCCTAAATGGGATTATCTATAAGTTTTAACACCTACCCGCATATTATATCAACCTTTTTCTGGTGTATCCAATAAAGGAGATTTGCTGGTATCTGTTTCGATGGACTATCAAACGGGTAAAGTATATCTCAGAAAACAAAAATATGAGGAGGATGCAAGCTATGAGTTCTTTAGGTAATCTTTTACAATCTGGTGACTGGAAAGGCGAAAAACATGTTCCGATTATTCATGCTCCCGAGAAGGTAAAGGCAGGAGAAGGTTTTGAGCTGAAGGTTTCCATCGGCGATGCCATCAAACATCCCAATACATTGGAACACCATATTGCATGGTTCAAAGTGTTCTATCTGGCAGATGGTGGTAAGTTCCCGGTTGAGCTGGCTAACTTCGATTTCCGAGCCCATGGAGAATTCGATGCCTTCACCGAACCAGTAGGGGCAACCTTGGTAAAACTTAATAAATCAGGAAAACTATATGCCATCAGCTATTGCAATATCCACGGCCTGTGGGAGAACAGCATAGACATTATCGTAGAGTAAAAACTGCTCTTAAATCACAGAAGCCCTTTGCTTGTCGGGATAACCGAGCCCGATAAGCAAAGGGCTTTTTTACTGGTTTAAGCCTTCCAGTCAATATCTTCCTGAACTATGCGCATGGGGTTGCCTACAGCCAGACAATTTGGCGGCACATCCTTGTTTACCAGAGTATTGGCACCGATCACGGCATTATCTCCAATTGTAACTCCTTTAAGGATAGTGGTATTGCATCCAATCCAAACCTTATCTCCTATGCGGACAGGAGCGGTCAATTCATTCTGTGTACCGTCGGAATAATAAATATGATGGAAATCCGTATCCAGGATGGTAGTGTTCCAGGCAATCGCACAATCGCTTCCAATCTCAATTTCATTTGCACAATAGACTATTGAAGAAGCTGTTATGTAGGTGTTATCGCCAATACTAAGCTTAGCACCGGGGCCGGTTACCACCCCTACTCCCGGGCCCAGCTTTACCCGCCCCTTCACGTGGAAAACAGAATCACGGTACATACGGATGGTGGATTTGGCATTAACCATATCCCCTATATATTTGCCTCCTAAATACAGCCTTTTGTCAATAATCAGCTTTGCTCCCGACCCCTTGGTTATGGTACTTCCAAAATCAGCAATAACCTTGAATCGGTAAAAATTCCGGATGGAATGAAACAAGTTAAGAAAAAAGCTATATATAATATTCAAAATGATTTTTGGATTCATACGAAGGGCATTTCGCATCTTTCGATTAAACATGGGAATGTCCACGGGTCAGCCCACCTCCGCTGCAAGATATTTGACGAATATTGCAAGCACATTATACCACAGGACTAGTTCATTTACTATAGAAGTTCCTATCACCAAAATTAATCCATTTACTACACAAATTTAGCTGCTATATGTATATATTATAGACAGGTATGGTTTCTCTAATCAATTAAACTGCTGTCAATTATTGTAGGTCTTATTATGTCCAACAGATTTATCAGTTATTATGTGCTCTTAGGTCGCTCATAAACCAACTCACCATTTATGTAGACATACTCAACCTTGGA
>FZPS01000094.1_pt358 | contig 12500 bp, 13 predicted proteins | sample 1817821 | NCBI WGS metagenome assembly FZPS01 (sample SAMEA104158645, study PRJEB21678) | metagenome | place: Germany | collected 2015-04-21 | reverse complement strand
CAGTTCCACATACCACTGTAGGGTGAATCCTCCCCACACACCGCGCGACCTGGCTGCATTAAACGACAGGACGATCAGCACGGCAATGGGTGCGTACAGAAACGTAAAGACTAAAAAGACGTATGTGCGCTGCAGGAATCTTACCATAATGTCGTTCCCTCCTCTGGGTCTTCGAAGAACGACATGACAGCCATGCTGATCAGAATTAAGACAATCATCACCATAGAAATGGCTGACCCAAAGCCCCAATCGCCTACTACAAGGAACTGCTGTTCAATGAGGTTGCCTACCAACGTGTACTGCCCGCCGCCGAGCAGACGAGAAATCACAAAGGTGGTGAGAGCCGGCATGAACACCATGGTAATCCCAGACACAACTCCCGGTAGGCTCAGGGGAAGAATCACTCGCCAAAAACTCACGAGTTTGTTGGCCCCCAAATCGCTTGCTGCCTCAAGTACTCCCTGATCGATCTTGCTGAGCACGGAGTAGATCGGCAAGATCATAAACGGTAAGAAGTTGTAGACCATACCCAAAACCACAGCGTAATCGGTGTACAAGATGTTGATCGTAGGGAGCCCAGCGGCCATGAGCAGCTGGTTAAGAGCCCCGTTGCGCTCCAGGAGCGTCAGCCAGGCGTAAGTGCGCAGGAGGAAGTTCATCCACATGGGAATGACAAACAGCATCAGAATAGTATTCTTGCGGCTGAAAGCATTCCCAGCCATGATCAGAGCCACAGGATAGCCTACGATCAGGCAGATCGCTGTACTTGCCACGGCTAGGTTTACAGAACGCCACAACACCCTAAGATAGATAGGCTGAAACACCCGCTGAAAGTTGGCCAAGGTAAACTCTGCACCGTTAAAGCCTGTATGGGTGAAGGCATAGTACACAACGAGAAACAGCGGCGCTACAATGAATATCGCCATCCAGACCACGTACGGCAGCATTGCCCTTGACCGAGTCATCCGGCTGTCACCTTCTTCATGATGTGGATGTCCATGGGCGTAACGTGCAGCCCCACCTCGCTGCCGGTCGGCTCCATCAGCGTACTGTGCACAAGCCACTCAAGCCCAGCAGCCTCCACAATCATCTCGTAATGCACTCCGATAAAGGTCACAGAGCGCACCACGCCCTGAAGCTTCGCTTCTTCGGGGGATACCAGTTTGATGTCCTCGGGCCGAATCACCACATCCACTGCTTCCTGGGGAGCAAATCCGCCGTCCACGCAGTCAAAGCACTTTCCGGCAAACTCCACTAGTTTGTCGCGGTGCATAATTCCATCTACAATGTTGCTTTCCCCAATAAAACCAGCCACAAAGGCATTCTTTGGCTCGTTATAGATATCTTCGGGAGTACCGATCTGCTGGATTTCCCCGTCCTTCATCACCGCAATGGTGTCGGACATAGAGAGCGCTTCTTCCTGGTCATGGGTCACGAACAAAAACGTGATACCCAACTGCTTCTGCATGTTCTTCAGTTCGTGCTGCATTTCTTTGCGAAGCTTAAGGTCAAGAGCAGCCAAGGGCTCGTCCAACAAAAGGACTTCCGGCTCGTTAACCAAGGCCCGAGCAATAGCTACCCGCTGCTGCTGGCCGCCGCTGAGGGAATCGACGGACCGCTTCTCGTAACCCGCCAGATTAACCAGTTCCAGCATCTTCCCCACCTTGGCCCTGATCGTCTTCTCGTCCATTTTCTTAATGCGCAGGCCAAAGGCGATATTCTCAAACACATTCATGTGCGAAAACAACGCATAGCGCTGAAATACGGTATTAACACGGCGTTTATACGGGGGAACCTCGCTGATGTCCGTCCCTTCAAACAAGATCTTGCCGGTTGTCGGTTGTTCAAAACCGCCAATCAATCGCAAAGTAGTGGTTTTGCCGCACCCGCTCGGCCCAAGGAGTGTCAGGAATTCATTGCGGCGTATATAGAGATCGATTCCTTTCAAAGCCGCTGTTCCATCATAGTACTTTGACACTCCAATTAGATTAACCAACTGCTGATCAGTCATTGAGCTCCCCCTTTCCATTCGTTAGAAACTCGGCGGGCTTGATACCCAGAGAACTTTCGCTGTTGATGCGCCCGTATTAGCGATGTAATGTGCAGCTGACGGGCGGAAATAGAATGACTCTCCCGCACGCACCTTAAACTGTTCTGCGCCCAGGTGGAGGATAATGCTTCCCCGGAGCACATAGCCAAACTCTTCGCCGTCGTGGGGGTCATCTAGAGGTGTTTGGCCTCCCGCTTCCACCACCACGAGAATCGGTTCCATGACATTCTTCTGGGCATTGGGAATGATCCAATGGACTTCTGATCCCATCTCCGAATTGGTCTTTACGAAGACGTCCTTCTTGGAGAATACGATCTTCTCCTCAATGTCATCGTTGAAGAAGTCGCGCAGATTAGTACCCAAAGACTCCAGGATGTCCACGAGCGTAGCAATGGAAGGAGAAGTCAGCTCCCTCTCCACCTGCGAGATAAAGCCCTTTGTAAGCTCGCAGCGGTCGGCCAATTCCTCCTGCGTAAGATTGTGTTTCATGCGCAGTCTTCTGATCTTCTCGCCGATTTTCATAGTATACCCCTGTTTTCTAAGGCTAAACAAAAGGTTTAGAGTCACTAAACAAGAGTATTCTACCCACAACGGCCTAGAATGTCAATAGGAAAAACGCAATTCTTGCAGCACAAAAAAAGTGGGCCCTACCAGGCCGAATAAGCCGATAGGAACCCACAAAACTGCATGATTTCTATGCAAAGCGGATACCCTGGGTCTCCCAACGCTGGAAAGCGGCTGCAATGCGCTCAGCTGGGAGGCAGATCGAAATGCGGAAATAGCCGTCGCCATGTCTGCCGTACCCCACACCAGGGGTTATGACTACGTTCGTCTGCTCAAACACGTGCTCTGCGAACTCCAGTGAACTGTACCCAGAAGGTACTGGAGCCCAGATATAGATCCCCGCCTTCGGCGGTGCCACGTTCCACCCCAAGGCGCTGAGCTGTTCCACAACCAAATCGCGCCGCTGCTGGTAGACAGCAATCAGGTCCGATGCAACTGGTTCAGACAATGCGGCAATGGCCGCATCCTTGGCCCCATCCACCTCCAGAATACTGGGGGGGCGAAAACCGTCGAAAGCGATTTCAGAATAAGCTGCATCGTGGCATATGAGAATCTGGTGTTCTCGCGCCCACGCCACAGCTCGCTCGAAGAATTCTCGCCCAGCCACAGCCCCGGTCGGGTTGTTGGGATAGTTGAGCCATAGGAGCTTAGTGCGGCGCAGCACTTCCGCTGGAACTGCAGCAAAGTCAGGCAAGAAGCTATTCTCCTCCAGCAAGGGCAGGTTATACACTTCGCCTCCCGCAAGCAGGGTGCCGCTGGTATACACCGGATACCCCGGATCGGGCACCAAGCTGATGTCGCCGTTTTCCACAAAGCACAGGGGCAGGTTGGCGATCCCCTCTTTTGAGCCAATGAGCGTGGTGATTTCAGTCTTCGGATCAAGCTCGACCCCAAAACGGGTGCGATACCAATCGGCTACGGCTTGGCGAAACTCCAACAGTCCCGCTGACGACGGGTAGCGATGGTTGCCAGGCAGTATCGCGGCCTCAGCCAACGCTTCCACTGCCCGGGGAGGAGTGGGCAGGTCCGGATCACCAATCCCTAAGCTGATCACATCTCTTCCACTCTTCACTGCCTCAGCAATCCGCTCTTCGATTTGGGCAAACAAATACGGCGGCAGCCTTCTGATCCTGCTGGATTCCTGCATAAAACACTCCTCCGCGCTGTAGTTTTCTTTTAAGTATACAACTGCCAGGCTTGGGGTGCTACACTTAGTTTTAACAGCGAGACCCGGTCTTGATTGACAGGGTCTTTGAGCAGCCGTAGAATGGAACGGGGGTATTGTCCAATGACATATATCTGGCAGGTCAGCGTTATCGGTTCTCTAGCGGGAGTTCTAGGCACAGGCTTGGGCGGGCTGCTTATCGCTTTGTTTGGTAAGCCACACCGCACTGTGTTGGGATTCTTACTGGCGTTTTCCGGAGGGATCATGCTCACTGTTGTCTGCCGGGATCTGCTGCCAGAGGCCTTGGCGCTTGGGAATCCGTTCTCAACTTTAGCCGGCCTGTGCGGTGGCATTGCAGCCATGTTTGCTCTGAATCATGTTGTTCCCCATATCCACCCTAACTCCCAGGAAAGCCGTGCTTTTCTTCGCATCGGCCTCCTGATCGGAGTTGGCATTGCGATGCACAACTTCCCGGAAGGATTAGCGATCGGTGCTGGCTATGCAGCCTCGGACAGTCTGGGCTTGGGGTTAGCCATTGCACTGGCGCTGCACAATATCCCGGAAGGCATGGCCATGGCAGGCCCTTTGATCGCCGGGAAAGTCGCCCCCCTTTGGACTGCTCTATGGACCGCAGCTGCAGGCCTTCCCATGGGCTTGGGCGCCTTCGCTGGGGCGCTGTTTGGCGAAGTATCCACTGCTTGGCTGTCGGCGGCGCTGGGCGCTGCCGGAGGAGCCATGCTGTACCTCGTTTTCCATGAACTGCTCCCACAATCCCACACCCTGAACCGCCCAGCCACAACATATTATGGCGCAGTCACAGGGATTATTGTGGGTTTTTTGCTGTGATGCCTCCGCGCCTAGACTCTACCCGAACAGGAAACGCACGCCAGAAGGCGAATGAGATAATGCAATACGGATACTCTGCTAGAGAAGGTGAAGTAAATGATTAAGTTTGGCACTGGCGGCTGGCGAGCTGTGATCGCTGAAGATTTCACATTCAGCAATGTGCGCCGGGTGGCAAAGGGTGTGGCGTGCTATCTGCGGGAAATTGGCCAGGCCCATAAGCCTGTAGTAATCGGGCGCGACCTGCGTTTTCTGTCGGGAAGGTTCTCCCGGGCATTCGCTGAGATCCTCGCCCATGAAGATATTCCTGTGTGGTACATCGAAGACGTAGTACCCACACCCATGCTGATGCATGCCGTGGATCAAGAGGGTCTTGCCATAGGCATCATGATAACCGCCTCCCACAATCCATCTCAGTACAACGGCATCAAAGTGATTGTGGAAGGGGGCAAAGACGCACCGCAAGAAGTAACCGATCGCTTGGAAGAGTTGATTGCGCCCATTCCCGCCCTGCCAGCCCCTGATGTTGGCTTTGACGTTCTGCTTCAGCAGGGGAAGATTCAGCTGTACTCCAACAAGAACGCCTACATAGACTCGCTGTTGGCCCAGATCGATGTCCAAGCAGTGCAGAAGCTCAATCTTAAAGTGCTGTTTAACCCCATGTTTGGTGTATCCAAAGATATTATGGCCATGTGCCTGGCATCGCTCCGCTGTTCTGTCGATGTGATGAACGCGGGGCGCGATACCATGTTCGGTCAAGGAGTTCCTTCCCCGTCCCGGGAAACGCTCCAAGACATGGAATACCGCATGAAGCGCGGTAGGTACAATATTGGAATTGCCACCGACGGCGACTCAGATCGGATCGGTCTCTACGATGAACAGGGCAATTACATTGACGCCAACGAAATCCTCAAGCTTCTCTACTACTACTTAAAGAAGTACCGCAGCGAGCGGGGTGGTGTTGTGCGCAACCTCACCACCACGCACATCCTTGACCGCATCGCCCATTCTTTCGGGGAACCAGCCTTTGAAGTGCCGGTTGGCTTTAAATACATTTCCCAGAAAATGGACGAGGAAGACCTCCTTTTAGGTGGCGAAAGCAGCGGCGGCTTGAAGATCCGCGGGCACGTCAACGGCAAGGACGGGATCCTCGCGGCCCTGCTAGCTGTAGAAATGCTCGCCAAGACCGGGAAGACCCTCAGCCAGCTCTTGGCTGAAATCAACGATCAGTATGGCAGCCTGCACTTTGATTTTATCAACATTTCCTATGCGCCAGCTGAGCGCAAGCGGTTGGAAACTCTCCTGTTTGCCGAGAAATACGTACCCGACTTCGGTAAAGAGGTCAACCAGGTCTCGTACATGGATGGCGTGAAATTCTACTTCGCGGATGAAACTTGGCTCTCCATCCGCTTTTCCGGTACTGAACCTATCCTGCGGATTTTTATGGAAGCTCGCAGCGGGGAAGACGCTCAGCGTTTAAAGGAAGTTGTGCTCAACGAGGAACGCTTAAATCTCACAGTAAGGAATGGTGTCTAGATGCTTGGAGTTGTCTTAGCGGCTGGTAAAGGTACAAGGCTGCAGAGCCTCGGGAAAACCATCCCCAAAGTCCTGCTGGAAGTGGGCGGCAAGACTTGTCTCGAACACATTGTACTGGGCATGAAAGAAGCGGGCATTACCCGCTTTGGCATTGTGATTGGACATTTGGGCGAACAGATTCGCGAGCGGTACGGATCTGGCGAGAAGCTCGGGGTGGAGATTACTTACCTCACCCAAGACCTATCCGTGTATGGGACGGCTCGGGCCGCGATGCTGGCCCGCGACCTAGCCGGTGGTGAACCCATCATGCTCTCCTATGGAGATATTATTATTCATCCCGGTAACTACCGAGCCCTTCTGGAACGCTCTGAGGGGGGCAAGTATCCTACCAACACCGTAAACTGGGTGGACGACCCCTACGCTGGCGCAGCCGTTTACTTGCGTCCAGACGATACAGTGGAACGCATCATCGAAAAACCGCCCCAGGGCACATCGACAACCCACTGGAACAATGCCGGCGTGTATGTGTACCCCCCGTTCATCTTCGACTACATCGACCGCATCCAACCATCACCCCGGGGAGAGTATGAACTGAGTTCCGCCCTGCGCCTGATGATCGACGATGGCTTAGAAGTGCGTTCCCACAGGATCTTCGGTTACTGGCGCGACATCGGCCGCCCCGAAGACCTGGAGGCAATCAACGCCCTGCTGGCTGAAGAGAACGCCAAGTAAGTTCCTTAGTGACTGCGCTGGCGCTCGCTCTCACGCATCATACGGATGTATTTGAAAATGGCAATGATAGTCTTAGCATCGTGAATCGCGCCTTCATCAATCAGCTGCTCCGCCTCTTTCAGGGGAACCCACCGCACCTCAATATCTTCACCATCGACGGGGTGCGGCTCTCCAGGAATGAGACCTTCGCCTAAGAAGAGGTAGAGTACTTCATTGGTATAGCCGGGCGTGGGGTAGAGATAACCCATTGGTTCTAGTTTTTGCACGCGGTAACCAGTTTCTTCCTCGAGTTCGCGCAGAGCGCATTCCGCGGGGCTCTCTTCTCCATCGATGGAACCAGCGGGAATCTCCAGCATGTTGCGGTTCGCTGCTGGGCGATACTGTTCCACCATGAGAACTTGGCCGTCTTGGACAACCAATACAGCCGCGGCACCAGGATGGTCAACCATCCTAAACTGACGCACTTGGCCGCCGATCCAGGCATCTTTAGTGACAAATCTAATAAACACGTTTCTCACCTCGTAGAAGCTATTCTTGCCCGCGGGCAGAAGTCCTGTTCATGATAGGAGAATGAGGCATGATCTTACAGATTAGTGTGGAGTTCAAAGAAGCTTACGAGCTGTTGGTCAGTGCCTGGGCTGCCGCTTTCGTCAAGCAGCAGGGATCCCTCGATCTGAGCAGAGAGTGGTTCAACTGGTGCCAGGCCAAGCTTTCACCGCAGAACCTCGTTCTCATCGACGAAATCCGCCGGATGGAGCAGGCCGTTCCCATTGCTCTCCTCTTGAGCTGCCCCCATGCGGGAGCAGCTGAGTTCGTTAAATGGGTTGGGTCCTTGTCCGGCAAAGAGGCATATGAGATCATCTACTCTTTCGACCCCAACACGCAGCGCCGACCGCCGGAAAGCCTGCGCAAGATGTGCCAAGTACTGGCAAAAGGTCTGGGAATGTGGCACGAGCAGTATTTCAGCCGCATAGCAAACAAGGTGACCGGTGAGCTTGCAGAGATCGCTGCTGCGGGACGGGTTAGGGCAAAGGACTTCGAACAGCGGCCCCAGGAATTGGTCAAGGAACTGACCCAAAGCCTTGTTTGGGAAGCTGATGCCGTCACAGAGATCACGATGATTCCACAGGGTCACCTCAGTCCATGGCCTGTCTACGTGATTGGTGGAGATCACGGCGTGGTGTTTTATCCCGTCTCAGGCAGTGTGCTGCCCCGGGAAGATGGAACGGCCCGCCTCGAGCGGGTGCTGAGAGCTGTGGCCGATCCCAGCCGGATCCAGCTGCTGCGGGCAATCGGAAACGGTGTTATCCGCTTCACAGAACTAGTTCAGAGAAGCGGCCTGGCCAAGAGTACGGTGCACCACCACCTTGTTGCCCTCCGCCTTGCAGGGCTCTTATGGCTGCATGTGGGAGACGATGCCAGTGCCAGGTTCAGCATCCGCTGGGAGGCAGTGCGCAGCTTAAGCGCCGATCTAGAGAGGGTTTTGCAGGGAAAATGACGCCCCAATCCTATGCGTTTCAGCTCTAGGATGCATACACTGTTACCAGAGTTGAGACGAAAGGAGGCGTCCCTGTGTTATTCCCAGCCCCACCCGCAAACTGCAGCGGTTTTTATTACACTGTCAAACCAGGCGATACCCTATTTACGATTGCCCGGCGCTTCGGCGTACCACTATCAGCACTAATTGCCGCGAATCCCCAGATTCCTAATCCGAATCTGATTTTCCCCGGCCAGGTAATCTGTATTCCTGCAACACAACCCTCCGTGCCCACTGTGGAATGCGCTATGCTGCTGTTTAGGACTGCGAACATTCCGTTTAATCCTGCAGCTGAAGCCGGCGGAGTGGCCCGGGTATTCCAGCGCTCCGGACAATCAGGTAATGTCTTGGTTTCCGCCATCGGACTTCCGCCGCCCCAATCCCTCGGCGGTAACATTTATGTCGCTTGGATTAGGAGAGTTAACGCACCTCCCATTCCAATCCAGCTGTTCCGCACCGGCCCCGTTGCCATTGAGCCTGGCGTATATGTTGGCGCATTTGTATTCGGACCTGGAGAAATAATCGCCCCGTTCCAAGACATTGTGGTCACGGCTGAGATTGGATTCCCTGTAACGACGCCCAATTTGAATCGCATTGCTTTAATTGGCCAGTTCAACCAGTGCTGCCCAAGGTAATTTACCAGGAATAACCCCGCATGATTGTGCGGGGTTATTTTGGGTATTCTATGAGCAGATACCTGGCACAGGGAGGTAGTGGCAGTGGAACTAGTGCAAGCCGTGTTTTACCCTGCATTCGTCGTTGCAATGGCGGTGGCGATTCTTCTCTTCATTCCCCGCGGCCAGCTGCGCGGCCTGATTCCCGCGGCTGCTGTCCTGGGCGGACTCGGAGACGTGATCACTGTTTGGCTCTTCCAGGACGTACTGGGCATTATCTGGTTTATGAACCACGGGATCTGGGAATGCGCCAATCAGCACTTCTTCTCGCCCATCGGCTGGACTTTGGTCATGGTGTTTTACTTCTACTTCTTCCCAAGACATCTGCGAATTCTCCGCTACCTGTACACCGCAGCCTGGGCAGCCCTGGCCGTGGGCTACGGCCTATTGGTTCGCAACGTCGAGCTGTACGACTTTAAGCCCTGGTTTTTCCCTATCCCCATGTATCTCACATTCCTCGCCTGGTTTACCTTCGCCATTTGGGCCTATCATGCTTTGGGAGCTGCCCATTCGCCCGATGAAGCTGAGCGGTGACAAGCCTGCATTACAGCCACCACTCCCAAGCCAAATTCCCCAGGCAGCAGCGGGGGCTCCCCGGTGCGGATGCAGTTTGAGAAATGCTCAATCTCAAGTTGATAGGGATTGCTCGCAGGGAATGCAATCTCTTCGCGCACGGTCCCCTGCTGCACCACTATTGATACTTCCGCGCGGTCGGGCCGCCACGGTCGGTTGATCTGAATGGTTCCCCCAGTGCCCACAATTTCTACTCCCTGCCGAGCTTCCATGGCAAAACTGCTGTCAAACACTGCAAGCCGCCCCTGGGAGTACTCTAGAATTCCGCACATCGTAAGGTCAATGTCGGGCGAATCCAGCCTGTAGACACCAGCCGCTTTCACACGCTCGGGTAGTTCACCAAAGATCAGATTGGCAAATGAGATTGGGTAGCAGCCCACATCCATGAGGCTGCCGCCTCCGAGACCTGGTGCCAAGCGGATGTTAGTTTCATCGTCCAAGAAAAAGCTGAAGCTCCCCCTAATGAGCTGCACCCTGCCTATACGCCCAGACTGAATCAGCTCCTGTACCTTAAAGATCTGAGGGTGGAAGCGATACATAAAAGCTTCCATGAAAAGCCGGCCCTCAGCCTGGGCGGTCTGCAGCATCTCCCTACATTGTTCCACATTGAGAGCCATGGGTTTTTCACACAGCACGTGCTTGCCGGCGCGCAGCGCCTTGATTGTCCATTCGTGGTGCATATTGTTGGGCAGCGGAACATACACCGCCTCTACTTCAGCGTCCGCCAGCACAGCTTCGTAGCTGCCGTACGCCCGCGGTGCTCCCCACTCCTCGGCCACGGCCTCAGCCTTCATCGCGCTCCGACTGCCTACGGCATGCAGTACCGCGTTCCTCGCATCAGCGAGGGCCGGCAGAAACTGCGTGTGGGCGATCTTTGCTCCTCCGAGAATACCCCACTTCACCGGTTTCTCCACTGTTTTCCCACCACCTTACAGAGTTTATAATAATTCCCAACTTCTCCCTGCAGAGGCAGGATCCCTTGTGGTGTTGAAGAACAGGAACAACAAAACGTTTATGAGGTGGGACATGATGGCAGCACGGCTAGGTAGAGTCGCGATCCTGCTCTGTCTTGTTTTGGTCGCCAGCACCGGGGCCCGGGCCCTATCCTTGAACGATACCGCCGATCTGGAAGCGTTCTTCGACGGAGTGTTCGCGATCCAGCAGCTCCAGTACAACGTTCCTGGGATCGCGGTAGCCGTGGTCAAGGATGGGGAAGTGCTCTTGGCCAAAGGATACGGATATGCAGACTTGGCCAATAAAGAGCCCGTCGATCCAGTCCGCACGCTGCACCGAGCCGCTTCGAACACGAAAGTCTTGGTGTGGACAGCGGTGATGCAGCTTGTGGAAGCGGGGAAACTCGATCTCCATAAGGATGTTAACGAGTATCTAGACTTCAAGATCCCCGCTCAGCTCCATTCCGGCGTCCAAGCCCCTCCTATCACCCTGCACCACCTCTTGACACATACGGCGGGATTCGAGGATGTGCTGACGGAGACATTCGTGCTGGACAAAGGAGACCTCCGCCCCCTCGGTGAATACCTGCAGGTACGCATGCCAGCTCGCGTTGCACTGCCCGGGACTATGCTCGCCTACTCTAACTACGGGTCAGCCCTTGCGGGCTACATCGTAGAACGGGTATCCGGCCAACCCTTCTACGAGTACGTAGAGGAACACATTTTTGCTCCCTTGGACATGACAAACAGCACGCTCCGGCAGCCTCTGCCTGATAACCTGGCACCCTACATGTCAAAAGGGTACCACTGGAGCCGCGGCAGGCACATCGCAGGGGACTTTGAATATGCTCAGGCATATCCCGCGGGCAGCCTGACCACTACCGCCCTTGATATGGCCAAACTGATGATTGCCCACCTGCAGTTGGGTGCATACGGCGAGAACCGTGTCCTGGCAGAAGAGACTGCGCAGCTCATGCAGTCCCAGCAGTACACAAACCACCCTGAACTGCCTGGAATGGCCTACGGTTTCATCGAGAACTATGTAAACAGCTACCGCATTCTGGAACAAGGAGGAGATACTGGACTCTTCCACTCCGGGCTGTTTCTTATTCCAGAAGAACACGTGGGCTTATATGTGGTCTACAACATGATGAATACATCCGGAGCGCGCATTGAACTCTTCGAAGCCTTTATGAACCGCTATTTTCCCGCCCAAACGGAAACGCAAGTCACGCCTAAGCCAATCCCTTTGGGGGCTGCGCCAAATTACGTAGGGACCTATCACTCCACTCGCAGCAATTTTACGATGCCCGAATCCATCGCTCGATTGGTCATGGCATACCAGGTAGATGTAGATGATGAAGGCTACCTCACCATCAGCACGAAAGGCTCCACGTCCCGTTACGGGGAAATTGCACCCGGTTTGTTCCAGAAGTTGGACAGTCCCGACAAGATCGCCCTAGCCTTTCGCGATGGTAAAGTAGCGGCAATTCATAGAGCAGGACCCCATTCTCTGATCAGGGCTCCCTGGTATCTGGCTATGCCCATAGTAGTGTCTGCGCTTTTAGCAGCCATCGCCTTCATGCTGTTTACGCTTGTGGTGTGGGCTGTCCAACTGGTAAAGGGCTCCCGGAGAAAGCAGCGCTTTGGGCTGCCGAAACTAGTAGGCACCTTGTTTATCCTGGGCTTTTTCTCACAGGTGGTCATTCTCCTCCGGGCAGCTCTAGATATCCATCCCGATTTCCAAACGCCGCGCATGTTCCTGCAGCAATCGGGGCCACTTGATACTCTCACAAGCATGTCTAGAGTATTGGGAGGACTGGCGAGTATCATGGCTGTTTTGACTCTCTATGCCTGGTTTAAGCGCCTCGGT
>FZPS01000216.1_pt131 | contig 12504 bp, 11 predicted proteins | sample 1817821 | NCBI WGS metagenome assembly FZPS01 (sample SAMEA104158645, study PRJEB21678) | metagenome | place: Germany | collected 2015-04-21 | reverse complement strand
AGGGATAATTATTAGAAGTGCCCTAAAATAATTTATATTCATAAACTATTATCCTTTTTAATCTCTATTGCTGATATGGCTGGCGCGTATCTCACCATAATGGCCACCCCTAAAGGGGTTCGGACGTGAAGGAAGTAGGGAGCATATTCCATTGCTACCATAATGGCCACCGCTACGCGGTTTTATTGAAGTTTATATCGCAAAGCGACGAGGTATATATAATCGCCAGCATCATTTTCATCATTTATAATCATTTCAATCATAGTTCAAAAGAAGCGTGGAAAAAACCACACAACCTCATAGCCTCACAACCCCAATAAAAAAAGACACCTAAGTGTCTACTTAGATGTCTTTTGGTGTGGTCTCACTTGGGCTCGAACCAAGGACCCCCTGATTATGAGTCAGGTGCTCTAACCACCTGAGCTATGAGACCCGCAAAGCTTATTTTCGTTGTCTTGCTGATGGGCTAACGAGTGCTAAGCCTTGATTTTAGATTTGCAAAGATAGATGTTTTTTTGATACTGACAAAATTATCATAGAAAGATTTTGAAAATTATCATTCCATTCTTTTGCATAACTATTCTTATATGCTAGGTCCTAAATGTAAACTCGCTTATTCCTAATGCTTTATATGTTTTCTTTAGCTCTTCTTCGTTGTCAGAAATAATCATTAGCTTATCGTTTTCCATTAGCTTGCTGGCTCCTGTTGGTACAAAATAATGCTCTTCTCGCCTTATCATTATCACTAATGTGTTCTCTGGAAGGGATATATCCATCAACCTTGTGCCATGGGCTAATAGCTTTTGGGTTACCCATATCTCGCTAATGGCACTTTTGGCTTCTTCTGGTAGGGTTACATCTATAATCTTATCTTCTTCAGAGTCATCAATTAGGTTGAGGAACTTGGCTACTGTGGATATGGATGTGCCTTGTACTAGAAGGGAGACCAGGGTTATAAAGAAGACTATATTAAAGAATACATTGGCGTGTTCAAGCTGGGCTACTAGTGGATAGGTTGCAAATATAATTGGTACTGCTCCGCGTAACCCTACCCATGAGACATAGACCTTGCCTTTGAAGCTCGGCTTTTTAAATGGTATCAATGATAGGAAAACACTTATTGGTCGTGCGAATACTATTACAAATATGCTTATTGCTAGACCTATTCCTACTACGCCTGTTAGCTCTTTTGGATTGACTAATAATCCTAAGAGGATGAACATTATGATTTGGAAAAGCCATGTGAAACCGTCGAAGAAGGTTTTGAGGCTTCTCTTATGTACTAGCTTATAATTACCTATTACTAGTCCTGCTATATATACTGCTAGGTATCCGTTGCCGTAGAGGAGTGAGGCTCCTGCAAAGGTGAAGAATGCTGAGGATATCAAGAGTATTGGGTATAGGGATTGGTTGGGGATATTGATATGATTGATTAATAATACTGATAATCGTCCAAACAAATAACCTATTACTGCTCCTATTATCATCTGTGCAAAGAACTGTAGTGTGATGGCTCCCATGCTTATATCTCCCATCTGGATATAACTAATAAGCAGTATGGTAAGCATATAGGCCATTGGGTCGTTGCTTCCGCTTTCTAGCTCTAAGGTCGACTTGAGGTTTTCTTTAAGTCTTATATTCTTGGAGCGAAGTATGGAGAAGACTGATGCTGAGTCTGTGGATGACATTACGGAGGCTAGCAATAAGCTTTCCGGGAATGTGAGTACTTCTTTATTGAATACGAAATTGGATAGATAATATATAAAGGCTCCTGTGATAAAGGCTGTTAGCAAGACCCCGAGGGTGGCAAGCACCACTCCTTGTGTAAGTATTGGTCTGACTTCCTTAAAATTAGTATCCATTCCTCCCGAGAAGAGGATTATGGTAAGGGCGACCATTCCAACGAACTGGGCAATATGAGGGTTATTAAACTCTATTCCTGCACCGCTTGTTCCAAACAACATACCTACAACCAAGAATAGCAATAGGGTAGGAACCCCAATCCTAAAGCTTGCCTTGCTTGCAAATATGCTAACTAGTAATATGACCGAGAAGCCAAGTATTATATATTCTGCGTTCAATCCTTCCATTATCTTATTCTTTAATATAAACTAGTTTATGACTCTTGTTTCCAATACTGATTATATAAGTACCTGTCTCTAGCATTGGGCTATTAATATTATATATCTCTCCTGACCTGCCTAGGGGTTGGTTCCAAACCACTCTTCCAAATAGGTCTTGTATCACTACTCTCTTTTTCTCCGTCTGGCCAGAATAAACAAAGCTTATATTGTTTTTGCTAGGGTTTTGGAGTAGTGTAAAGCTTTCTCCTTCTCCCATCTCAATCTCTTCTATGCTTACTGGATAGTAATCGTTGGTATTAACGCTTAGATAGGCCAGTATAAACCCGTATTCTACGGTCTTTTTTAGATAGTCGGTATTGAGGTTGGCAAGGATGTCTTTGGATGTGTGGTAGAATGGGTAATTGCCTGACTCATGGATGAATAGGGTCTTCATTCCCCATGCATAATAAGAATAGGAGTCGGAGCTTTCCTTATGAACACCTGTTATAATAGGCTCTAGGTCTGTATAGTTCTCCGCTACTTGGGCGGCAAACTCTGTTAGCTCCTCAGAACCTTCATACTCAATTAGCTTTACTTGGCCTTCTAGGCTAGAATTAGAATAGCCTAACATGTCGAAATTAATCATTGAACCAATATGAACGCCGCCTTCAACACTTCTTCCTGCTGCATAATCACTACCAATCAATCCTGCTTCTTCTATTGCATATAGCTCTAGCCTAAGGGTCTTTATGGGTCTAAGCCCATGCTTATGGTATAGCCTTGCAATCTCTAGTAATGCAGAAACCCCCGAGGCATTGTCGTCTGCTCCTGGTGAGGACAGATAATAATTAGTATCCCTATTGCCGTAGGCATCGTAGTGAGCTCCAATTATAATTACCGTATCGGGTGAGTAAATCCCCCTAAGCTCTGCAATTAGATTATACTGCCATTCATTATTGATTATACCCGAATTATAGGGAAACTCAAAGTCTTCCATATAGAAGGAGTCTATCCTAGTCTCAAATCCATAGTAGTCGAGCTTGTCCTTTAGCCACCCTACTATCTCCACCCTATTTGGATGGAAGGTATATCGAGTCTCGTAGCTTTCAAGATGGGATATATTAGCCTTTATGCTGTCTATACAAATGCTCTGCCTTAGTTCCACCACCTCTTGGTTTAGGATCTGAGAGCTTAGGCTGCTCCCAATAAGGCTTAGGATTAGATAGACTATTATTTTATTCAGAAACTTCAATTCTATATATGGTTTTTGTGTCTTTTGTTATCTTATATCTATCGTCAATCCTCTGTCCCACCACCCATACAATATCCTCTCCCGAACATAGAAGCCATTGTAGTTCCTTGTCGAGCAATGAGTACTTAAGGTTCTTATAAAACTCTGCAATCTTCTTTTCTCCCTTCATTCCATAAGGATAGAAAAAGTCTCCCCTCTTCCATTTTCTTAGCTTTAGAGGAAACTCTAGCTTGTCGGCGTCTAGCATTGCAATCTCCTTTGCCTTGGGTATTTTCACAAACCTTAGGTCTTCGAGTAGCTCAAAGTCTAGCTCTATAGGTGACTTTATATAGGTTTGGTCTTCTAGAATGATATATTCGCTATCATTTGCCTTCTTATTCTCTGTAAGTATAAGATATTCTCTGTCTTTGATCATCCTATGTGTTTCCGAAAAGAACTGCTTGCCCGAGCTTGTGTCGTAGAGGCTGTCCTGTATGGACTTAATGGTTGATTCGTTGAAGTTGTATTCACTCAAAAGCTCATACATATATATATTCTGTGGCTTTAGGTTCTTAAGCTTTTCTATTGAGATATTAATCCTATCCTTTTCTACTTCGAATATCTCTTCCTTAGCGTCGTTTATAACCTTTCGAAACACCTCTTCCGTCTCCCTAAACCTCTCTATCTCCTTAAGTACCGTTCTTTGGAAATTGGGAGATATCTCCATTATCAATGGAATAACCTCATGCCTTAGCTTATTTCGAGTATATTTTGTTGACTTATTGGTAGAGTCTTCTACAAATTTGATATCATTCTCTTTGGCATACTTATCAATCTCTTCCCTTGTGGTAAACAATAGTGGATGGATAATATTATTAATCTTATGTTGTATTCCATGAAGCCCCGCAATCCCTGTGCCTCTAATAATATTAATTAGAAAGGTCTCTACTGAGTCATCACCGTGGTGACCCGTAGCTAGATAGGCGTAGCCATGCTCCTCAATAAGGTCTTCGAACCATTGGTATCTTAGCTCCCTTGCAGCCATTTGTAGGCTGACGCCGTTCTCTTTCATATAGGCGTAGGTGTCGAAGGTTTCTTTGTGAAGGAGGATGTTCTTCTCTTTGGCGTATCGAACCACGAAGTCTTCATCTCGCTTGGACTCTTCTTCTCTTAGCTGGAAATTACAATGCCCAATAACGAACTTAAACCCCGACCTTAGGAATAGGTCACAGAGAACCATGGAGTCAACACCTCCACTTACGGCAAGTATAATGGTTTCGTCTTCCTCAAATAGCTTCTTCTCAATTATGTACTTATTAAATCTTTCTAACATAGTATGGCTTTCTAATTATAGCTTTCTAAGAATAAAGTCCGTCATTAGCTCGTATAGGTGTAGCCTCGTGTTTCCTCCATAGATTCCATGGTTTTTGTTTGGGTAGTAGAACTGCTCAAACTGCTTATTTGCCTCAATAAGTGCAGTACTCATATCGATGGCGTTTTGAACATGGACATTATCGTCAGCCGTTCCATGGATTAGAAGGTAGTTACCCTTTAGCTTATCGACGAAATTGATAGGAGAGTTGATATCGTAGTTCTCGCCATTCTCTTGAGGAGTCCTCATAAACCTTTCAGTATAGATGTTATCATAATACCTCCAATTAGTTACAGGAGCAACCGCAATTGCTGACTTAAACACATCGGCACCTTTAGTAATACAGATGCTCGACATATATCCCCCATAGCTCCAACCAAATATGCCAATCCTGTCTTCATCCACATAGTCTAGCCCTCCGAAATACTTAGCTGCTTCTATAATATCATCAGACTCATATTTTCCAAGCTGCAAATAGGTTTGCTTTCTAAATTCTTCACCCCTCATTCCTGTGCCTCTTGGGTCTACACAAATCGTAATATATCCCTTTTGTGCCAACATCTTATACCAATATATATCGCTTGCCCTTCTTTGAGAATTAAGCACTTCTTGAGAGCCAGGTCCAGAATAGACGAAGAATAGTACAGGATACTTCCTGCCTTTTTCCATATTCGAAGGCTTAATCATCCAATAGTTAATGCTTACTCCTTCTGTGGTCTCAAAGGAAGAGAACTCTTTCTTTTCGTCTCCATATTCCTTTATTCTTTCTCTTAGTTTGGCATTGTCTTCTAGGGTGATTATTGTCTTGCCGCTATTGTCCTTAACCTTATATATACTAGGTGTGTTTGCATCTGAGAAGGTGGATATATAATATTTGCCACTCTTAGAAAAGTCAGCACTATGAGTGCCTATTTCTTTTGAAAGCTGCTTCTCCTTCTTACCATTGAAATTAATAACCAATAGCTCTCTATTGATTGGAGATGATTTGGCAGCTGTATAATATACCTTCTTAGCCTTTTCGTCAATAAAGCATATTTCTTCAATATCGTAGTCAGCATTGGTGATTGGGCTAAGCTTACCCGATTCTATATCTACCATATAAAGATTCCAAAACCCGTCTCTTTCAGACTTGATTATAAACTCCTTCTTATTATCCAAGAAATAGAGATTCTCTGGCTCGTCTACGAAATACTTATTCCTTTCTTCGTATATTATTTTCTTATTAAGGCTATTGGCATCAACGGCAAAGACTTGGTAGTGGTTTTGAAGCCTATTAAGCTTATGGATAACCAATTGATTGTCTCCCTTAGACCATTGCATCCTCGGCAGATAATAATCCTTATCGCTTCCTAGGTCAACCATATTATGCTTATCCGTCCCAAGGTCGTAAATATATATATCTACAATGGAATTATCCTCACCAGCCTTTGGGTACTTATACCTATACTCTTCCGTATATAGCCCACCCCAAAGGGTAAACGAAAACTCCTTTACCTTAGACTCATCAAATCTATAGTATGCTATCTTATTGCCTTGGTTATTCCAGAAAAAGCCCTTGGTTATAGCAAACTCTTCTTCGTAGACCCAGTCGGTAGTACCATAGATTATCTTATTAAACTCACCGTCCTTGGTGATTTGCTTCTCTGTCTTCTTTTCTAGGTTTACAATAAATATATTATTATCTCTTACAAATCCAACCTTGCTTCCATCAGGAGAAAACTCAGCAAGCCTCTGCTTGCCGCCCTTGGATAAAGGGAAGAACTCCTTGGTCTCTACGTCGTACACATAGTAGTCCGCAACAAAGGAACGCCTATAAATAAACTCAGGGTTGGCTGCTAGTAATATCTTCTTTTCATCGCTTGAGAAATTATAGTCTACTATATAATTATAGTCTGAATCACCAGAGAAGCTTAGGTTATCAAAACTAAGTATCTCCCCAGTCTTATCCTTGGACTTATAGTTATATTTATCGATGGAGCCTGATGTTAGCACACAGTAGTTCTCTCCATCATTCATAGAGCGAATCTCATTTATGCCCTTGGCACGGAATGTGGGTTTAGCCCAAATGTCTTCTAATGTTATTTCTTTTTGAGCATAGCTTGCTCCGCCTAAGAGAATTAGGCTTAAAATGTATAAATAAAATCTTTTCATCTTTTCTAATTAATCCATTAAGTTTTCTATAAGTATGTCTTTATATTTGAGTAGTGGATCGATATTCTTCCTGTCTTCTGGGAATAGCTTATTCAATACAAACATATCAATCTCATGAGAATGCCTATACTTGTTTAGGGATAGCCTGTGCATAAACTCGGTTAAGAATAATCCCCAATTGGTTTGGGTATGTTTTCTATAATAGGCTTGTATAGCATCCTTATACTCTTTCTTTATTATATCCTTATCGTCGTAGATAGGAGTGTTTTCGAGGCCTTTCGCAATGGAGAAAACCAAGAACTCAATCTCTCTAATCACCAAATCATTTCTTACAAAATCTGGGTAATCATCCAAGAATAAATCCCTCCACTCAATCCTTCTCATTATCTCAGCAATAGGTACATCGAGTGTGGCGTGCCAATATGGTGGAGTGCCGCAATCTCTAATGAAATTACTAAAATAATAAGAGTATTCCTTAGAAAGCATCTTCTCAAACCTCTTAAACAAAAAGCTTGAGTCCACCTCAATACAATAGGAGGTGTCTTCGAAGGTTGCTATCCTATAGCCCCATCTTGCATACTCCTTAATAAACTCACTAATATCCTTTTTGAGCTTTGGGAGTATTGCTATATCATTAAGGAAGTAGCCCCTAATCTCTTCATCCGAAAAGGTCTTATGTAGGGTTTCGGTCTTGTCCCAGCAGGATATTTCGTGATAAAAATAAAGAAGTTGGAAACCCCAGTCCGCAAGGTCAGGGTTATCATCGAATTTTTCTTCAAAAATATCAGATGCCTTTATAATTACATCCCTTTCGGAGAATGGAAGCTTGGTTAGTTCCTTTGCAAAATCCGTTATGGCCATATCGTCCAAAAAGCTAGTGTTCTGTGCATTAGCCATGGTTAGGAATGCAAATGTCATTAATAAATAGGAGATTATTTTCCTCATAAATCCATAAGTTGTTTGGTTCTACGTATAAGTTCTTCAACTTGCAAATATAAATAAAATTCCATCATTCGTCAAAACTTTTGCGAAAAAGAAAAAAAGATAGTATTTTTGCAACATATAAAAAATGAGGAGTAAGTTATGAGTAAAATCAAATTAGCTAAACTTTTGGATATCCTATCCTATATACTTATGATAGCAATAATAGGCTATTACGTATTCTTTAGGCCGAGCATAGAGATAGTGCTTACAGCCCTGCTAGCTATAGCAATAATAAGGATGGTGTCTAGCAATCTTAAGGCTGCATATTATCGCGGCTTCTACCAAAACCTCAAAGATGAGAATGATATACTTCACGAAAAGGTTGCAAGGCTAGAGTATGAGAGATTAAAAAACAATAATAAATAAAATAGAAATCATGGCAACAACACAAGACATTAGGAATGGACTATGTATAGAGATGAATGGAGATTTGCTTTCTGTGGTAGAGTTTCTTCACGTTAAACCAGGCAAGGGCGCAGCCTTTGTTAGGACCAAGCTCAAGAGCTATAAGACAGGAAAGACCATCGAACATACCTTTACTGCTGGAGCAAGAATTGAGACAGCAAGAATTGAGAGAAGACCGTATACGTTTTTGTATAAGGCTGATGGGGTACATAATTTCATGCATGCAGAGACCTACGAACAAATCACAATAGAAGAGGAGATTATCAACGCCCCACACCTGCTAAAAGAAGGACAGAATGTGGAGATAATTGTTCACGCCGACACTGAGACACCACTTAGTTGCGAGCTTCCAGCCTTTGTAGAAATGGAAATAACCTATACAGAACCTGGAGTTAGGGGTAATACTGCCACCAACGCAATGAAGGATGCAACAATAGAAACAGGAGCAAATATTCGTGTGCCTCTATTCGTAGAAACAGGTGAGGTAATCAGAATTGATACTAGGACTTCGGAATACTCCGAAAGAGTAAGATAATTACTCCGAAAGACAAAGGTAATACTTATAAAAATAAAGCGGGTTTAGAAATTGCTTCTAAGCCCGCTTTTTAGTTATGAGATTTAGTAATATTACCCTAAATAAGATTGAAGTATATGACTTCTTGAAGTCTTTTGTAGTCTCCTAATTGCTTTTTCCTTAATCTGCCTAACTCTTTCTCTAGTCAAATCAAACTCTATTCCTATCTCATCCAATGTCATTTGAGGATATCCATCTAGTCCAAAAAACATCTTTAGAATATCTCCCTCCTTATCGGTAAGGGTAGCTATTGCCCTATTGATTTCTTTCTGTAGACTCTCATACATAAGCTCAGCCTCAGGGGTTGCCTCGTCCTCGCTTCTCATATAGTCATACATATTATTATCCTCGTCCGTGCTCAAAGGGGCATCCATAGAAAGATGCTTACCACTATGCCTAAGGCTTTCTCTAACTTCATTATCACTAATTTCCAATTCCCTTGCAACCTCTTCTGGGTTAGGGGTTCTTTCTAGCTCCTGTTCGAGCCTAGCGTAGGTCTTATTGATTTTGTTTAGAGAACCAATCTTATTAAGAGGAAGCCTAACTATTCTGCTTTGCTCAGCCAATGCCTGTAAAATGCTTTGACGTATCCACCAAACAGCATAGGAAATAAACTTAAAGCCACGAGTCTCATCGAATCTCTGCGCAGCCTTAATCAATCCGAGATTACCTTCATTAATTAGGTCGGGTAGGCTCATACCTTGGTTTTGGTATTGTTTGGATACCGACACCACAAATCTTAGGTTCGCATTGGTAAGACGCTCTAAGGCCTCTTGGTCGCCCTGCTTAATTCTTTGAGCCAACTTCACCTCTTCTTCCGGAGAGATCATTTCCAAACGACCAATCTCTTGTAAGTATTTGTCTAAAGAAGTAATCTCACGATTAGTGAGTTGTTTTGTGATTTTTAATTGTCTCATTTTTTATCTATTATCATTATTATACTATCCAAAAGCATACAAGTAAACGTAATAACTGCTTATTTGTTGCAAAATAACTCTTTTTTTACTATTTCTTTCCTAACCTCTTCAGGTACAAGATATTTTATCGAGTTATTCTTTCTTATTTCCTCCCTAATATAAGTCGAAGAAATATCTAAAATCGGTGAGTTAATCCTTATTATATTAGGATGGCTCTCAAACTTATTACTAGAGTAGCCCATCCTAGGGTATACCATTACCTTATACGAATCTAGTATCTTATTATGGTTCTTCCACTTGTCGAAGCTAGCCAGATTATCCTCTCCAATTATTACAACAAACTCAATTAGAGAATGTTCGTTTTTGAGATGAATTAGAGTATTATAAGTAAAAGAGGGTCTTTCTAGCCTAAACTCAATATCGGAGGCTTTGAATTTCTTATTATCCTTTATTGCAATCTCCACAAGCCTAAGTCTTTCCTTGTCTTCAATCAATATCCTCTCATCTTTTAGAGGGTTTTGCGGAGACACCACAAACCATATCTCATCTAGGTTGTTATTCTCTAGAATATGGTTAGCAATTATCAAATGCCCAATATGTATGGGATTAAAGCTCCCAAAAAACAATCCAATCCTTCCCTTTAAGTCTTTGCCTAGAATCATTAATAAGCTAATTTTAAACTCATCCCTTATACGAAGAGAATACCAAATTGTTACATGATTCCAAGTTTTTAATCTCTTATTTCAGTTTATTCTTTTTCGATATCATTTGAGTAATATGGCATTTCAAGAAACAAATGGCCGAAGTTTAATGTTTGGAAAACAAAAGTATTTCTTTGTATATGAAATAATTGATGTAACTTTGCAGATTAATTCACATATAAAGATAAAACGATGACATTTAAAGAATTGGGCATAAGTCCAGAAATACTAAAAGCCATTGAAGAAATTGGCTTTCAAAAAGCAATGCCCGTTCAAGCAGAGACCATTCCTGTTTTGATGACGAAGGACGCCAACCTTATTGCTCTTGCACAAACAGGAACAGGTAAGACTGCAGCTTTTGGAATACCACTTATTCAAAAACTCAACTATAATAATAAAGATACTGAAGTACTTATTCTATCACCAACCAGAGAACTATGTGTCCAAATAGCCAAGGACTTGGAAGACTATGCCAAATATATCAAAGCTTGTACCGTGCTTCCAGTCTATGGAGGTGCAAATATAGACTCTCAAATTAGAGCCCTTAGAAGGGGAGTAAAAATAATTGTAGCTACTCCGGGAAGGATTCACGATTTGATTAATAGAGGAAGGGTAGACCTTTCTGCTGTTAGATACGTGGTATTGGATGAGGCAGACGAGATGTTGGATATGGGATTTAAAGACGATTTGGATTCAATCCTAGCCAAAACCCCAGAGAATAAGAATACGTTTTTGTTTTCAGCTACCATGCCTAAGGAGATGGAGGAGATTGCCAATACCTATATGAAAGAACCAATATATAGGGTGCAGATAGGCTCTAGGAACCAAGGCTCCGACAATGTAGAGCATTTCTACTATCTAGCCCATGCAAGACATAGATATAAGGTACTTAAGCGAATTGCCGACTACAACCCTGATATCTATAGCATTGTATTCTGCAGAACCAGGGCAGAGACCCAGGAGGTTGCAGACCTATTAATCAGAGACGGCTATAATGCAGACTCCCTCCATGGCGACCTTTCTCAGGCACAGAGAGACCATGTAATGAAAAGGTTTAGAAACAAAAACATTCAGATGCTTATTGCCACCGATGTGGCAGCAAGGGGTTTGGATGTGGACAACCTTACCCATGTAATCAACTATAACCTCCCTGACGAATTAGAACAATATGTTCACCGTTCTGGCCGAACAGGTAGGGCAGATAAGAAAGGAATATCCGTAGCCATCCTCCACCTTAGAGAGAAATATAAGATAAAGCAGATAGAGAACCTTATTAAGAAAGACTTTAATAGGGCAAGGATACCAACAGGTAAGGAAGTATGTGAGCGTCAATTGCTCCACCAAATCAACAGGATTGAGCTTGTGGATATAAACGAGGAGATCGAAACCTTTATGCCTGAGATTATGCGTAAGCTAGAGTGGATGGAAAAGGATGAGTTAATCAAAAAGTTTGTATCTTTGGAGTTCAATAGATTCTTAGACTACTATAGAGACGACGAGGATTTGAACGTAGATGAGGCCAAGGAAAGAAAGAAAGATAGGGATAAGGGTAGGGATAAGAAAAAGGCTGTAGCTAAGAAGTCTAGAAACAAAATGGTAAGATTATACCTTAACGTTGGCTATAAGCAAAAGGTTATGCCTCAACGAATCATAGGTATGATCAACGACTTTACGCGAAATAGAGATATCGAAGTAGGTAAGATTGATATCAATGATAATTTTACCCATTTAGAGGTCTCTGAACAGCATGTCTGGGAGGTAGTAGACGCTTTGGAAGGCAGGATAATAAGAGGTAAGATGTTGGTTGTGGAGCCTGCAGAGCCAAGGTCTTCTAGCAAGAGACGTAATAATAGGCGTAGAAGATAATTGCAAGTAATAATTATAAGTAATAATTATAGACAATAAATAAAAGAAACAGTAATATAGAACATTTATGATACTATCACCATCGCTCTTATCGGCCGACTTTGCTAATCTAAAAGAGGATATTGAAATGATAAATCGCTCCAAGGCAGATTGGTTTCATATCGATGTAATGGATGGGGTCTTCGTCCCAAATATTAGCTTTGGTCAGCCCGTAATAAAATACATTCAAAAATACGCTCA
>FZPS01000035.1_pt114 | contig 12515 bp, 15 predicted proteins | sample 1817821 | NCBI WGS metagenome assembly FZPS01 (sample SAMEA104158645, study PRJEB21678) | metagenome | place: Germany | collected 2015-04-21 | reverse complement strand
AGCCTGTGACGAGTCCTTCACGGCCGAGGTCAGAGCCCTCATTGAAAGTCAGAAAGGAGTCATGGGAGTCGATCTCTTAAGAACAAGACAATTCGGCTCAAGATGCTACATCGACGTGGAGATCGCCGCCGATCCGAACCAGACGCTCACGGAAGCCCATTCAATCGCCGAACGCGTCCACAAGAAGATCGAGACTTCCTTCCCCACGGTCAAGCACTGCATGGTGCATGTGAATCCGAGTAGGAAGAAACAATAAAGCAATTGGAATCCATCCCATGCTAGCTTTCAAAGCCATTTTCTGAATCAAATAGCGATAGTTGAGGAGAACCTTGCTCGATTGCTTTAGGGGGATAATATACTCCAATGATGATGAATGGGTTTTTCGCTAAATTGTGATATGCCTTCGTGGTTCCAAGAAACAAGTATACATCCCGCGTTGAGAAGATGTCTAAATACTTCGCCTTAACCTTTTTGACAGCTTCAATTTCATTATTATTTGCCCGCTGTAAACAGTTGAAATAAAGCATTCCGATTTCCCAATCTGAAATCATGAGTGTGGAGATCTTACCTTTCTCATCCTCAAATTTATAGGAAAACTCATACGGGACTTTCCGGACGACACTAAACTCCGCCCGAACTTCTTCAGGGGTCATGAACAAATCCAACTGAGCGGCTTTTTCCCTTAGCGTCTCAAGCTTTTGCAGATTCCATTCGCGAGAAGTCTTCTTTACTACCAAATCAAGAATCCTCTTTGGCTTAAATATTGCTAAAGATGTAGATTTCTCTGATTTGTCTCGCAAGAGTTTTTCCAAATTCCTATAAACAGGTGTCTTTTTAAAGATGATCTCATTACGCTTTTTCCAATCAACCTTATCTGGTCTGGGCTCAACGCATATGCTGTTGAGGTTGGGACGGTAGGTTTCGGGACGAAAATCTTTTGTATTGCGCTCGATTTCAACCTCAATCCAAGAGAATTTTGGAAATTTTTGGTCTTCTTTTAATATTCGAAAAGGAATTGGGTATAATCGAACCCAAGCACCGTTCTCCAAAATTCCGGCAGTACATACAAGCTCATTGTACTTTTCAGAAATGGCCGGATATGTTTTTACCAGAATATATACTCGCTCTTTCCTAATCATAAATCTGCGCTCTCTACCTTGTGAGTCCTGATGAGATAATCTCGAACCACATGGCGGTGGCACATGGAAGCTTTCCTTTCGTAGCTCATAAGTGCTACTCGACCTTCATCCTTGAGGAGAGCATATACTTCACGTAAGAATTCGGATCGCCCAGTCAAAGAGTTTTCGTATTCATCAAATAACACGTTATAGTCAGCAACACTCGTAAGGGATGCTCTTTTTTCTGACTCAATCCCCAAGCCTGGTATGTGAACATATCTAATGCCAACCGTCTTACATATTTGACTTAGACGTCCCTTTGAAAACCCAAATTTTCGGCTCAAAGGGTTTTTACGTATATCGCATAACACACGAACATTCTCCTTCAATAGGAGATTGATAAAGGACTCGATTGATTGCCCCTCGTACCCAGCCGTGAATAGTTTCTGTTCATCTTTGATGAACTCTTTTTGGTGCCGCTTAAATGCGAGCAACTCTTCACCGCTAAAAATGCGGTCAAGAATTTGGCTTTGTATCGTGTAGTATGGATATGCACGATACGCCTTGCGAATCAAATCGTCTCCTCGCTCATTTGGTATATCATACAGTTGTCCATCAACATGGTTTTTTGCTTGAATTCTTAATGACTCTTTGGTTTGGTTCATCAAGATGAAGCGATCTCGAGCAAGAATCTCCAAATCCTCACGAAGCTGAAATGAATAGGATCCGAACTTATAAGGGATAAATTCATAATGTGAAAAATCGTTTTTGGCTTCATGTAAAAATACGAGTTTCTGTAGATCCGTCGCATTAACACCGGTTGGAAGATGGCGAATATAATCCAGCAGGAATCTTTGGCGTTTGTAAGTAGGTTGTTGGATTATCTTTTCAGCCATGTCCACTTCTCCTGACACTCTTCATTTGATGGTATCCCTTTTCTGGTTCCAATAAAACCCCGACACTACACTGTAGTGTTCAACTGATACTTTTTGGAAGTCTGGTAATTTGCTTTAGAATCATCAGGGTTATAAATACGAAACAGGAATCACCCTATCCTTTCCCTCCAAAGCAACTAGGGACTCATACACACAGATAACACCCCCAGAACCTCTTTTTATCGTAGGTATCGAATCGAGAATTTTGAATGTTGTGATATCTTTCTTCGACGGATTGGCGTGTTTCTTGATTTCCAAAGGATGAATCGTTCCGGAATCTTCGATCAGAAGATCGATCTCATTTCCTTCTTTATCCCGGTAAAAGTAAAGCGGTGGCTTCATGACTCCTGCATTGTAGTAACTTTTAAGGATTTCACTGATTACGAAGCTCTCGAAGAAAGCACCTCCCATCGCTCCCGCACGGAGAGCTTCAGGATTGGTCCACCGAGTCAGATATGCGGCCAAACCGGTATCAAGAAAATAAAGCTTCGGTGTCTTGATCGCTCGGCTGATCAAGTTGTTATGATACGGCTCGAGAAGATAAATAATGTTTGAACTCACCAGAATTGACAACCATCGCTCGGCGGTAGGTTGGCTTACGCCGACATCTCGTGCCATTGCTGCCATATTCAAAAGCTGCCCGGTATGACCCGCCGCAGCCATCATAAATCGGGTAAACTTCATTTCATCCGCTATTTTGACATCGCGGTCGATGTACGTCCTTACATAGGAGCCATAGTAGTATTGCCAGTCAAAATCTTCCTCAACCACCATCTTCGGCAAGCTCCCACGCTGAATGGTCTTCCAAAGAACCTCATAGTCAACCGGTTTGATTTCCTTCCCTCTTTCCTCAAAGTACCGATTGTTCGGTAAAAACGGTGCATCGTAGGAAATCATATTTTGCTCTCTCAAAGAGAGCGGGAGCAAATTCACTAGTCCTATTCGACCGGAAAGTGATTCGGAAACCCCTTCCATCAGATCGAACTGCTGGGAACTGGAAAGATAAAACTGCCCTTTCTTTTTGTCTTTATCCAGAATCTGCTTGATGTGGTAAAACAGCTTCGGTGCCCTTTGGACTTCATCGATGAAAAGAGGAGGTGGATGATCTTTCAAGAACGTGTCGGGTTGCTCCAGTGCCGAAAGCAATAGGAGCTGATCATCAAAGGTGACCCGCCTGACTATGGTGGGCAATTCACTCAGGACTTGTTCAATCATCGTGGACTTCCCCACTTGTCTTGGTCCTGAAACCAGAACAGCCCCAAACATCGTGGATATCTTTTTAACGGTTTTTTCGGCATGCCGGGGAAGATACATAATCAACTCCTCTTTGCTTCTGGCTATTTTAATATTCAATATTAATATAGCCAACTATTGGTTATAAATCAAGATATATCTCTTATTTATTATTATTTATAGGATCGAACCAGTTATTGAATACTAAATTTCATAATATTATCTGGCTATTATAATATTCGATATTAAAATAGCCAAATGTTTTATAGATATAAGATATGCTGATGGGTACCCCGAATTTAGGAATTTCGAGAGTAATCGAAAAGACCCAACGTCTGGAATTCTTATATTCGAGGCACCGGACAAGATTGCTCTGAGCTTCTCTTGTAGCAAAACCCCTTCCGTTGGTTTATGATGGAATACAGGAGCTATAGATGGGTGAAAAGAAACATGTGACTGCAGAATTCGTTCCCGGAAAGTGGGAGTTCACCACTGATGGGGGAAGCACCTTTCAGATTGGAAAGACCTCCACCGCCTATGATTATCTCATGGGGGCGCTTTCGGGGTGTCTCTTTGCCACGTTCAATGATCTGGCGATCAAGATGAAAGTCGAATGGGAACACGTGAGCTTCGATGTGAACGGTGAAAAGAAGGCGACACCGCCGACGACCTTCGAATGGGTTTCGATCGACGTCGTGGCCAAAGGGGTTTCCGATCAGGAGCGCTTCACCAAGGCGTTCGAAACCGCCACGCGCTACTGTTCGATCTACACCACCATCAGTAAAGTCGCTGAAATGAAGTGGAACATTGAATTTGCATGAGCGCGAAGAATCGATACTCCGATATCATGCTCTTTGATGCCGTCAGGAAAAGCCTGGGGTCTTTTCTTTCAAGCGATGAGATCCTTCTTGACTGGTTCAAACCGAAAGCAAGCGTCGCCCATGCGTTGGCCAATCACTTGTACAGCTCGCTCGGCATCGAAGAAAGCGATTCGCTCTGGGTGGACGTGGGGGTCAATGGCGCCGACATCATGGTGCATGACCGATCGGGGAAGCAGATTCTGGGAATCATCTTCTCCTTCACCTACCTCTCCTCCAACCAGCAGGAACAATTGCTTCTTCTGGAACAGGGGGGTTGCAGGATGACCCTCGGTCTGGCGTTCCTCCCGCAAAAGGAGTACATCCTCACCTATCGGTCGAAGAAAGGCCGATTGGACTACTACCACTATGTAAAGCCGAGCGGAGAGATGAACAAGCTCAAGGAAAAGGAAGTCCGAACCGGCATTGATGCAGGTCAATTGACGCTCGGCATCAAACGGGGTCGATGACCCGCACCGTTCCCACCATCTTCTCCACACCCCGTTTATGGGCATCCTCACCGGTACCCCAAGGCTTGTCCTTATTTTCCGACTTGTACTTCTGCGTCATCCAGTGAATATCCTCGGCGATCCGATCGAGGTTCTTCAGCTGTGTCTCGACCAAGGAGCGGGTGAACTCGGCGACCTTGTCGGACGAAAGCGCTTTGGGCGCCGTCTGAAGCAAAAGACCCGCATGATGAAGACAGAACCCTTTCCCCTTCGACAACGCTGTCGCAAACTCCGGATCGTCCCCCCACAGATAACAGGTCGTATAGAGGTAGCGCTCAAGCCGGTTTTCCATCGACGTGCAGACGAGGCACCCCGCCTCTCGTTTGTTGAGGGATTCGGCAAACTTCTTCACCGCCTTTTTGACTTGATTGGCCGTCTTTGCTTTCCTGAGGTTGTTGATATCCCCTTCAAGGAGCTCTCTGGTCCGTTTGAGGTAGGTATCGCTCATCAGGGCGACCGCCTGAGCTTTCTTCCTGGCAACGAGGGCGTTCCAGTGGACATGACAGAATCCATGCTCATTTACCCGGACCCGAGTCTCCGGATTCATCACCGAAGGGCCCAAGTAGAACGTAAGCGCATCTTCTTCCGCTTCTTTCATGAGGTCGCAGATATAGCATTCGCTTCCACTGTTCAGCCCGTCCCATACCGGAATCGTCTCAAGCTGGATCTTCATGCCTTGCCCTTCATCACCATCAACTGCTTCATTCGCTCCTCGGTCAATGAGGAAACCGTGTAGCCCGCTTCCCGCATCTGAACCGTCGCGAGGGTCATCTGGGCGGCCCGCTCCAGCAGCTCGATCTTGTCGAACCCCTCAAGCATGCTCTTGCCCAGACACACCACCCCGTGGTTTTCAAGAAGAAGCACATCGTGGTTCTTCGCCTTCTCGGCGGTCAACCGGGCCAGATCATCGGTTCCCATCAACCGGTACTCGACGAACACAGGATCTTCGAGGATGAAGTACGATTCGGCAAGCAGGCGGGTGTTGATCACGGGCTTTCCATCCCTGCTGATGGCGGTGAATGCCGAAGCGTAGGTCGGATGGGCGTGGAAGACCGCTTTGACATCGGGACGGGCCCGAAGGATCAGGCGGTGCATGTCCGCTTCGATCGAGAGCTTCAGATGGGGCGTGAGGTTTTCCCCCTCCAGGGAGACGACCGCGATCTGGTCTTTTTCCAACAATCCCTTGTCGAGGGCGGACGGGGTGATGCAGAACAGCTCCTCGTTGATCCTCAAACTGATATTACCCCCGCTGGCGGTGGTAAGCTGACGGTCGTAGAGCCGGCGCATGAACTCGGCTACGCTGGTGCGTTCATTCCCGAAATGACTGATATCCATGAGCCGAGTATATCATGGAGAGTTCTCCTTGAGCACCCCCGGACGTTTTGCTACAATGCCCTTCGTAGAGGAGAAGCTATCGATGAGGATGTCACAACTCTTTTCAAAAACCCTGCGCGAAGCACCCGCCGGAGCGGACAGCAAGGGGTATGAATATCTACTGCGCGCCGGTTTCATCCGGCAACTCGGGGCGGGCATCTTTTCCCTTCTCCCCTTGGGCTACAGCTCCGTCAAAAAGATCGAGCAGATCATCCGGGAAGAGATGGACGCGATTGGGGGCCAGGAGATCCTCATGCCGGTGGTCAACCCCGCCGATATCTGGAAAGAAACGGGCCGGTTTTATTCAATCGACCGGGAAATGAGCCGCTTCAAGGACCGGGTCGGACGGGACATGGTGCTTGCGATGACCCACGAAGAGGTCGTCACCGACATCGCCCGCTTCGAGATCGACAGCTACAAGCGGATGCCCCGGCTCGTCTACCAGATCCAGACGAAATGGCGGGACGATCCCAGGCCCCGCGCCGGTCTGATCCGGGTTCGGGAGTTCACGATGAAGGACTCCTACTCCTTCGATATCGACCAAGCGGGACTGGACAAGCAGTACGCCGCCCACTACCTCGCCTATTTCAAGATCTTCGGCCGCACCGGACTGCCGACGATCGTCGTCGGTGCGGACAGCGGGATGATGGGTGGAAAGATCTCCCATGAATACATGTACCTCTCGCCGATCGGCGAGGATACGATCATCACCTGCGACTCCTGCTCCTACACCGCCAACCGTCAGGTGGCGACCTTCAGGAAAGAACACTTCCCCGAAGCGATGAAAGAGCTTGAGAAGGTCCATACGCCCGAATGCCCGACAATTGAAGCGTTGGCTGAATATTTGAAGATTTCGACGAGACAGACCGCCAAGGCGGTGTTCATGATGGGAACGTTCATCGACGACACCAACGGCGAAGAGGAACAGAAACTGGTCGTCGGCGTCATTCGCGGAGACTTGGAGATCGAAGAGAACAAGCTGCAGAATGCGGCGAAAGCCAACGCCCTCCGGCCCGCCCACAGCGAAGAGATTCTTGCAGCGGGGATCGTCCCCGGTTACGGCTCGGTCATCGGGATCAGGCAGGACAAGATTCTCGTCATCGCCGACGACTCCGTCGCAAAGAGCAACAACCTCGTCGCCGGGGCGAATGAAGAGGGGTATCACTATCTGAACTCCAACTTCACCCGCGACTGGAACGGCACCGTCGCCGACATCGCCAGCGCCCAGGCGGGCTTCACCTGCGCCGAATGCGGAGGGGCGCTCAAATCATCCAAAGGCGTCGAGGTCGGAAACATCTTCCAGCTGGGAACCCGCTACTCCGAATCGATGGACTGCTACTACCAAGATGAAAACGGAATCCAGAAGCCGGTCATCATGGGCAGCTACGGAATCGGGGTCGGACGGCTGCTTGCCTGCCTGGCCGAAGAGTACCACGACGAGCTCGGATTGAACCTGCCGGTCACGGTCGCCCCGTATCAGGTTCACCTCGTGAGCCTTGTCAAGGATGCGGAGATCGCCGAAGAGCTCTACCGGAGACTGACCGATGCCGGCATCACCGTTCTGTATGATGATCGCAAGGAATCGGCGGGAGTGAAGTTCGCCGATGCGGACCTGATCGGTCTTCCGATCCGAATCACCTTGGGCAACCGCTCCCTGAAAGAGGGCAGGGTCGAGGTGAAGGTTCGCAGCAACCCGGATGAACAATTGAGCTTCGACCTCGCGACCCTTGTTGACGAGATCAAAGCGCTCATCAAACGGCTTGAGAACCAAATCACCGATTCAATGTATCTAGAAGAGTGGCAACCGGAGAAGTAGCAAAGAGCGAGCCCCGGTTCAGGGGCTCTCTTCCTGCTCTATTGGGCGCCAAGCTTTCTCAGCTGGGTGACGATATACGTCCGTTTTGCCTCGCGGGCGTACTCCAGGACGGAGTGTCCCTGATAATCCCGCGCGTTGAAATCCGCCCCCGCCTTCAAAAGGGCGCTGACGATTCTCGTTTTAGGATTGGTGTTCACGGCGATGATGAGCGCAGTCTCGCCAAGGTAGTTCCGGGCATTCAAATCCGCCCCTGCTTCGAGCAGCGCCTCGATCACCTTCACATTCGTCGATCGGTTCGCCGCCAAATGAAGCGCATTGGAACGATACTTCGGCTCACTCTCGTGGATGTCCGCCCCCGCCTCGAGCAGGGCTTTGAGAACAACGACTGAAGGGTTGTATTGGGCGGCCAGCATGACGGGGGTAAGGCCCCAGTCGTTCTGAACGTGGATATCAGCGCCTTCTTTCAAAAGATCACGAATCTCCTTTGCCTTGTCTGCAGATGTTGCAGCGGCAAGAAGTTTTCGATTGAGTGCATCAATTCGTTTTGACATTGTATACCTCCTACGCGTACCAGTATCCCAACTTTTCATTTTTTTGTATAGCACCCGATAATCCGCCCCAGTGAAGGTTATGGGTTTGCTAAATGGGCGGAAGGTGACGTATCATACAGTATGTTGACCAGCGCAATCATCAAACAACTTCCCAAAGTGGAGCTTCACGACCATCTCGACGGTGGAGTCCGAGTCGAAACAATCATCGAGCTTGCAAGCGAATACGGAATTGCTCTTCCGTCCACCGATCCCAAATCTTTGCACGAATGGTTCGCCCGAGGCGGCAAGCAAAAAAGCCTCACCCTCTACCTTCGGGCGTTCGGCGTCACCACAAGCGTGATGCAGACAAAGGAAGCGTTGAAGCGAATCGCATTCGAAGCGGTCGAAGATCTGGCCGAAGACCGTGTCTGCTACGCCGAGATCCGCTTCGCCCCGAACCTTCATACCGCCAAGGGTCTCACGATGGAGGAGAGCGTTCAGGCGGTCTTGGACGGCCTCGATCAGGGAACCCGGAAAACAGGGGTTCCCATCGGCTTGATTCTCTGTGCGATGCGGAATCAAAGCCCCGCCGTCAGCCTCGAGGTGGCTCAGCTTGCGGTCGCCTTCGCCGACCGGGGGGTCGTCGGCTTCGACCTCGCCGGAGACGAGGCCGGCAATCCTCCGAAGAAACACCTTGATGCGTTTCAGTTCATTCGCTCCAAGAACTTCAACATCACCCTTCACGCCGGCGAAGCGTTCGGAGTGGAATCGATCTGGCAGGCGGTTCAGATCTGCGGCTCCCACCGGATCGGCCACGGGGTGCGTCTTGTTGAAGACATGACGATTGAAGGATCGAAGATTCTTGAGATGGGGTCGCTTGCGAACTACATCCTCGATCGCCGGATTCCGATGGAGATGTGCCTTTCTTCCAACGTCGGAACCGGAGCGGTCGCTTCCTTGAGCAAACACCCTTTCCCGATCCTCTTCCGCAACCGCTTCCGGGTATTCCTCTGTGTTGACAACCGTCTGATGAGCGATACGACGCTCTCCAAGGAGATGGAGCTCGCCGTTGAACATTACAATCTTACGATCCGGGATTTGGAGAAGATCACCATCAATGCGATGAAGAGCGCGTTCATCCACCATGAAGAACGGCTGAAGATCATCTATGATGTGATCAAGCAAGGATACGCCCAGGTTCGTAAGCAGTACGAAATCCTCGACTAGAGGGTTCGTCTGAACACCTCAAAAGGATTGATTCTCATCCGGATGCGGCAGTACAGGTACGCGAAAGCCAACCCGCTCAGATGCGTCAGGTGGGCAACGTTTCCGCCGCGGCCGAATACCTGGCTGTACAGCTCGATCAACGCATAGATGATGATCAGGATCGGGGCGCGAACCGGAATGATTCCGAAGACGAAGATCACCGAATAGGGAAAGAACACCGCAAAGAGCAGGAGGACGCCGTAGATCGCTCCGCTCGCCCCGACAAGGACGACGTTCATCCCGCCGAGGTAATAGCTGATAAAGGAGATGATTCCGCTGAACAGCCCGGTAAGCAGATAGAAAAGCAGGAACTCCTTGCTGCCGATCCGCTTTTCCACCATCGTCCCGAAGATCAGCAAGCTGAGCATGTTGAAGATGAGGTGGTTGAGGGATCCATGGACGAACATGTAGGAGAAGAGCTGATAGAGATACCCGTGCCGGACAAAGGATGGAATCATCGCCAGATAATAGAATCCTTTCGGCCAAAGATAGTCGGTAACTAAAAAGACGAAGACATTGAGAATGATGATCTTTATCGCAAAGCGTCGATATATGGTTTCCTTGAAGCGGCGGTTCAGTATGGTGGGCTTTTTCATATCGTTAATGTATCGATAGGAATCCCTATCGTCAATTGAGCAATTTTTGCACAGTTGGCAGGCGTTATGCGTCCCTTGCACACTGAAGGGAAAAGAAACCCCCAAATAACGCCGGAAAACAAAGATTTTCTTGGCATAGTTGTTGCATATCAAAAAGTGTACAGAGCAACAGTTTTTTTTCATACTCCTCCTTTAATTTTTAGGGTGCCGAAGCCGTTTTCCATAGCATTGGCACCCTACTTTTATCGCCTAGGCATGCCTGAAAAGCGGTCCTGTGCGCGAGAACTCCTACCATTTCTATTGCTTTGTCATATGTTTTTAAAACAAAGTGCATGAATAATTCTTTAATTTGAAATATTATACGTTTATTACAAAAACATTTCATCTGTTTGTATTGATTTTTATGAAACCCATATTGACATAAGTTTCACATTTCAGTACTATACAGATGAGCCTCAGGAAAAGGGCTCATCGAATACTTGCACAGGAGCGTAGCTCCTTACGGAGACCTATATGAAGAAGCTTGCCACCCTATTGATCATCCTTGCCCTTGCGACCGGCGGCGTCTTTGCCTACGATTCCACCTTGAATCTCAGCACGATCGTCGACCAGACTCAAGGGATGAAAATAACCGCTTCACAGTTCACCGGAACCACCTTGGAGGCCTTAAACAGTGCGACCGAAGTCACTTCATATACCGTAACCGCCGGTGGAGAGTATGAAGTCGGCTGGATTTCCGTGATCAGCAACAACCTGACAGGCTATTACGTCACGGCAAGCGCGACAGCGATGGCCAGTACGGCGGGAACCACCACCAACTACATTGACTACACGGTCTCTTTCGGCACTGACGAGTTCACCACCACCGGTGCAACGACAGCATATCTTGAACCATCTAAATATGCTCTCATTGCACAGTCCCTGGGATCCCTAACCCCCAATTCAAGGAAAATCACTTTGAAAATCAGCGATAACGCGCTCGACTCCGCCGCGGAAGGTCAATACACCGGAACGGTGACTTTCTTCTTCAACGCAACCTGAACACGATACATCTTGTCTGTCCCGGCTGCCCGAGCGGGCAGCCTTTTTACTGTGCATTTCCTGAGAGCTGTTACTCTTTTGCACACCTGAGGTTCTTATGCTTTGTACCAAGAGCTGAGAAAGAAGAGCGCCCGGCAAAGAACTGTCGATTTGGCATAGTAGTTGCACGGCTGTTGGTGAACACAGTTTTTTAGAACCTCCTTAATGTGTGATTCCTTAGGTGCCAGTGAGACTGCATCACCCCAACTCCTCACTGGCACCATCTTTATGCGTCTGTGGGGTTTTGGTATAGTGAGCGTATGGCGAAATCAAGACGCGACACTGCCGATTCCTATACCCTTCGGGCCCGCAAAGAAGGCTATCCCGCCCGCAGCGTGTACAAGCTGGAGGAGATCCAGAAGCAGTTTGCGATCATAAAAAAGGGCGATACGGTCTTGGACGTCGGGGCGGCCCCGGGCTCGTGGACCCTCTATACCGGCAACGTCCTGCTCAAAGGGACGGGAAAGATCGTCGCGGTGGATTTGAATCCGTTGAACATCAACCCGATCCCCCATACCGTCATCTCCTATGTCGGTGATGCGTTCGGAAAGGAGATCAAGCCGAAACTCATCGAACACGGGCCGTATGATGCGATCATCAGCGATGCCGCTCCGCTGACGACGGGAAACCGCGGCGTCGATACCGCCCGCAGCGAATACCTTGCCGAACAGGTGATCCTCCTCGCAGCCGAACACCTCAAGGCGGGCGGGAATCTGGTGGTCAAGCTCTTTCAAGGCGGCGGGGAGCAGGAGCTGATGAAGAGGCTCAGAACCCTCTTCACCCGGGCCAAGATCGTGAAGCCCAAAGCGTGCCGCGACGACTCCTTTGAGATCTATCTGGTCGGAGTCGGCAGAAAAGAAGGAGAACCAGGATGAAGATAACGGTAATCGACGGCCAGGGTGGCAGCCTCGGCAAAGCGTTGGTGGCGGCGATCAAGAAACGGTTTCCTCATGAAGAGGTCTTTGCGATCGGAACCAACGCCCTCGCCGCCAGCGCGATGCTGGGAAGCGGAGCGGATGCAGCGGCAAGCGGGGAGAATCCGGTGTTGGTGGCGTGTCGAAAAAGCGAGGTGATCATCGGACCGATCGGTCTTCTCGCCGCCGATTCGCTGCACGGGGAGATCACCCCGGCGATGGCCGTAGCGATCGGACAAAGCTCCGCCCATAAGATCCTGCTTCCCATCACCAAGTGCAATGTCTCG
>FZPS01000014.1_pt504 | contig 12519 bp, 12 predicted proteins | sample 1817821 | NCBI WGS metagenome assembly FZPS01 (sample SAMEA104158645, study PRJEB21678) | metagenome | place: Germany | collected 2015-04-21 | reverse complement strand
GAATAGGATTAGGATATGATGTCCATAAATTAGTAGATAATAGAGATCTTATAATAGGCGGTGTTAATATCCCTTACGAAAAGGGACTGCTTGGTCATTCTGATGCAGATGTATTATTACACGCAATATGTGATTCTATTTTAGGGGCTGCAGCTCTTGGAGACATAGGCAAGCATTTTCCTGACACTGACGAAAGATTTAAAGGTGCTTCTAGCCTTACTCTTTTAAAGGAAGTTGGAATACTAATTAAAAACAAAGGATATAAAGTTGGTAACATTGATGCAACTATAATTGCCCAAAAACCAAAGATGCTTCCTTATATTGAAAATATGAGGGAAAACATAGCAAAAGCACTAGAAATAGATAAAGATCAGATAAATGTTAAGGCTACTACAGAAGAAGGCCTTGGATTTACTGGGAATGGAGAAGGAATCAAAGCAAACAGCAATTGCCATGCTGTTTCCAATTCAAAATTCATAATGCAAAATATACAATTGAGGAGGATTTTCAGCACACTGAAAATCTACATTTCACAAAAAAGGGTTGTTTCCAACAACCCTTTTTATATTTTTTCAAAACTACTTTCAAGTAGTTTTTTCCTTCATTCTACATTCTAGGTTATTTTTTCCAATGTAGGTATATGAATATTATTGCACTTATTACCATTAAGTATGGATAAAATAGAAATTTCATTATTGCAAAAGGTGATAGGACTGCAAGTCCTGATGCTGATATTAGTTGTGCTCCATAGGGGATTATTCCTTGAAAAGCACAGGAAAACAAATCCATAATACCAGCAACCCTTTTTGGTTCTAAATCAAATTCATTTGAAATATCTTTAGCTATAGGTCCAACAGTCACAATTGCAATTGTATTGTTTGCAGTACAAATATCTACTAAACTTGTTAAAACTGCAATTCCATACTCTGCTCCCCTTTTGCTTTTAAATCTTCTTAGACCCTTGCTAAGTATAAAATCTATCCCTCCATTAAACTTTATTATTTCTATTGTTCCAGAAATAAGCAGGGAAATTATTATAAGCTCACTCATTGCTCCTATTCCATTGGATATAGAATTAAAAAGCCCTATTATATCAAAACTTCCAAATATAATACCTATTAATCCTGAAAGGCCTAGCCCGAGTAATAAAACTATTATTACATTTAATCCAATTAGTGATGTTATTATAACCACAATATATGGTATGATTTTAAATATATTAAAATCTAAAGCATCTAAATTTACTATTGTTGCATTTCTAGTTAATAATATAAAGATAATTGTTGTAATTATTGCAGCCGGAAGAACTATAATAAAATTCATTTTAAATTTGTCTTTCATTTCACAACCTTGAGTTTTAGTTGCTGCTATAGTTGTATCTGATATTATTGAAAGATTATCACCAAACATAGCCCCACTAACTACTGCCCCTACAGCTAGCGCAGTTGATATTCCGGTTTTATCAGCTATTCCAACAGCTATTGGCACTAAAGCAACTATAGTTCCCATTGAAGTACCTATTGATAATGATATAAAACACCCTATAATAAATACTCCAGGTATTAATAAACTGCTAGGAAGTAAAAATAGACCTAAATTAACAGTAGAATCCACTGCCCCCATATCTCTAGCTACTCCTGCAAATGCACCTGCTAGTATAAATATTAATATCATTAATAAAATATTAGTATCTCCTGCCCCCTTACAAAACACCTCTATTTTTTTATCAAGTTTTTCTCTCCTATTAATAAATAATGCTGTTAAGGCTGCTGCTAAAAAGGGAATAATTACTGATACAGCATAAAAGCTTTTTGCTATTATGGATATTCCTAAGTAAACTATTATAAACACCCCTAAAGGTATCAATGCCAGACCGTTACTCTTACTTTTCAAAATCTTTTCCTCTCCTTTAATAATAAATTACCCCAATTCCTTATTAATCTTATAAAAAAAACTTCTGCAGAAATACAGAAGTTCAACTTTACTATAAAAAATTATAGTTCACCCCTTATCTATCAGGATCTCCTGCAGGATTTAGCACCTTAAGAATTAATAAAAACTCTTGGTTGCTGGGCTTCACAGGGCCAGTCCCTCCACCACTCTTGATAAGTTCTTAAATTTTTGCATTACTATAGTATCAATTTACATTTGTTATGTCAACAAGGAAAAGTGCTATACACTTATTTCACATATCCTATTTATCTTCGCCAAGTTATATCTAGTGCTTTTTTAATGTACAGCGTCAGTTCACAGAGCATGAGAAATATTTTCAGAAACTACGCAGTAGTTTCATCCTTAACTGTGAACTGTAAATTCTGTACTGTGAACTAGAAAAAGAGAGATTAACCTAAGTTAATCTCTCTTTTTTAATTTGGTGCGCCATCAGGGGATCGAACCCTGGACACCCTGATTAAGAGTCAGGTGCTCTACCATCTGAGCTAATGGCACAAAATGGAGCGGGTGATGAGAATCGAACTCACGTAACTTGCTTGGAAGGCAAGGGCTCTACCATTGAGCTACACCCGCAAATCTTATTGACAAATATAATTATAATACTTTAAAAATAATTCTGTCAATAAGAAATTTTATATTTTATATTATTTCTGTAAGAGATTTTGCTAAAATATTTCTAAATTTCTCTCCACAAGCCTTATCTGTTTCTGCTTTTTTGCATATTTCCTTCCAATCTTCAATGGTAACCCCAACAACTTCTTCAAATTCATTTCCTCTAATTATATAGTTAGAATTAATTACAAACTCTCCTAGTTCTGTAGGGCTATTGAATATCTTTAAATATAAAAATTCATTATTATCACCAATCCAGGTTTTATTAAAATCTCTGGTAAATTTCCTCAACCTTGGAAAGATCTTATTTTTAGGTAAAGACCAGCAAGACTTTATCATATTGATTTCTCTTTTCATATTATCTGCCTCTGTCTTTGTTAACTTTTTATTCTTTTCTCCATCAGAAATTATTTTTTCTACTTTTATATTAGGTACATTTACAATTAATTTTTCTCTACCATATATCCACTTATAAAAGGCTTCTTGCAAAAATGAATATTGTATATAGCCCAGCAAAGTTTTTATGTCTGGAAAGTAGCTCCATGTATTATCAATGCCATTGTTTCTCCCAAAGACTAGAGTATGAATATAAATTGTATCCTTATTCGGTAACGAATTCATAAACATCTGACCTCTTAAAGTTTTATTATTATCAATTAGTTCTTCCCAATAATCGAATGAATCGTAATTATGTCTCACTGTATCACCCTTTCTTCATTACCAGAATATAATGTATTATCTATATTTATTATATAGTTTATTTTACCACACTACAATTGTTTTCAAATTTTTGTATATTATTTTTTCTAAATCTTCTTAATATTATTATTTTAGCCATAATCATCTATTTGAATTGGAAACAAGTTTATTTTATAATAATATTAAGGATAGATAAAAGGAGGCGTAAATTTGCACCACTGTGAAATTTGTGGATCAAGGGCTGATGTTCATCACATAATTCATAAACATGAAGGTGGTTATGATATTAAATTAAATTATAAATATCTTTGCAACTACCATCATAGGGGGAAAGTAGGTCCCCATAGCAGCATAGAAACAGACCTAAAATACAAGTTAGAACTCCAGGAAAAATTGTTCAATCTTTTACCAAAAAATTATTATACATCTAAGGAACTTTATTATATTTTAGAAATACCAAAGTCTTCTTTAAAAAGATTAGTTAAGGACCTTAAGATGTATAAAGAGGGCTATTCAAAGGTTGCCATAATTACAAAATTAATGGGGGGGAAACTATATTCCCAGAGCATGTTACAAGAATTGGAGTTAGAACGCCTTTTTCACAACATTAATATTGGTTAATTTTTGACAAAATAATCGAAGTATAAAATATATTTATATAAAGAATTCACATTATAAAATGTGGATTCTTATTTATTTTAAAAAGATAGGTAAATTATATTTCTATAAAAATAAAAACTTCTAAAATCTAATATTAGACTTTAGAAGTTTATTGGAGCGGAAGACGGGACTCGAACCCGCAACGTCCACCTTGGCAAGGTGGCGCTCTACCATTGAGCCACTTCCGCAAAGTTTATTTTCGCTCTGGTGCAGATGAAGGGAGTCGAACCCCCACGCCAAAGGCGCTAGATCCTAAGTCTAGTGCGTCTGCCAATTCCGCCACATCTGCATCCTACATTTATATTATATATAACTTTTTTTAATTTTTCAAGATTTTTATTATGACATTTTTCTTATAATTTGTAAAAACATTTTATCTTTCTTCATTGACATTAAAGATTTTTCTATTTATAATTAAAAATAATATAATAAAACGATGACGAGGACAGTAGGCTATTACTCATTTTCCAGAGAGAGATAAACTTGGTGCAATTATCTTACTTGATTTTAGTTGAAAACCACCTCTGAGTGACTCTAATAAAGTCCGTTTATATCACGTTACGATATATCTTAAGAGGCCTATTTTAGGCAATTAAGGGTGGAACCGCGGGAAATTTGAATTTTAGTACTCTCGTCCCTTTCTATTTATAGAAAGAGACGGGAGTTTTTTATTTTACTTAGCTTACTCTAGCCCTTTTATCCATGGCTAGAGATTAAAAATTAAAAATAAAATTTATTAGAAAAGGAGATAAATATGATTAAAATTACTTTAAAAGATGGATCAGTAAAAGAATTTGAATCAAGTGTTTCTGTTCTAGACATTGCAAAATCAATTAGCGCAGGTCTAGCAAGAAATGCTTGTTGTGGAATAGTTAATGGAGATGTAGTTGATTTACGTTTTCTTGTTGAAAAAGACAGCGAAGTTGCAATATGCACTTTTGACTCACAAGAAGGAAAGGATGCATTAAGACACAGCATATCTCATGTTTTAGCTTATGCTGTAAAAAGATTATATCCTGAAGCTAAGATAGCCATAGGACCTGCTATAGCTGATGGCTTCTACTATGATTTTGATGTAGAACCAGCATTTAACTCTACTCACCTTGAAAAAATAGAAGATGAAATGAGAAAAATAATAAAGGAAAATCCTTCAATAGAAAGATTTGAATTGCCTAGAGCTGAAGCTATTAAGCTTATGGAAGATGCAAATGAACCTTACAAGGTTGAATTAATAAATGATTTACCAGAAGATTCTGTTATTTCCTTCTATAAAATGGGTGACTTTACAGACCTATGTGCAGGACCTCACTTAATGTCCTTAAAGCCAGTAAAAGCTATTAAGCTTCTTAGAGCTGCTGGAGCTTACTGGAGAGGCGACGAAAAGAACAAGATGCTTTCAAGAATTTATGGTACTGCCTTTCTAAAGAAATCAGAATTAGAAGCTCATTTACAAGCTTTAGAAGAAGCTAGACAAAGAGACCATAATAAACTTGGTAGAGAACTAAAACTATTTACTACAGATGAAAAAATTGGTCAAGGACTTCCTCTATTAATGCCTAAAGGGGCTAAAATAGTTCAACTTTTACAAAGATGGGTTGAAGACGAAGAAGAAAAAAGAGGATATTTATTAACTAAAACTCCACTTATGGCTAAAAATGATTTATATAAAGTATCTGGTCACTGGGATCACTATAAAGATGGAATGTTTGTATTAGGTGATGAAGAAAAGGATGATGAAGTGGTTGCACTTAGACCTATGACTTGTCCATTCCAATATACTATTTATAACGCTGAACAACACAGCTACAGGGATTTACCATTAAGATATGCTGAAACTTCTACTCTATTCAGAAATGAAGCCTCAGGAGAAATGCATGGTCTTATAAGAGTTAGACAATTTACTTTAGCTGATGGCCACATTGTTTGTACACCTGAACAAGTAGAAGAAGAATTTAAGGGTTGCGTTGAATTAATTAATCATATTATGACAACTTTAGGAATAGCTAACGATATAACTTATAGATTCTCTAAATGGGATGCAAATGATACTGAGAAGTATATAAATAATCCAGAAGCTTGGGAAGAAACTCAAAATACAATGAGAGAAATATTAAACCACCTAGGTATTAATTATGTTGAAGCTGATGGAGAAGCTGCTTTCTATGGACCAAAACTTGATATTCAATTTAAGAATGTTCATGGAAAGGAAGATACTATAATAACTATCCAAATTGACTTTGCTTTAGCTGAAAGATTTGATATGACTTATATTGATAAAGATGGCAACAAAAAGCGTCCATTTATAATTCATAGATCATCAATTGGATGTTATGAAAGAACTTTAGCTATGCTAATTGAAAAGTATAACGGTTCATTCCCAACATGGCTTTCTCCAACTCAAGCAATAGTTTTACCTATTTCTGATAAGTATAACGACTATGCAGAGTCTATAGTTAAGGATTTTAGCAATGCAGGTATAAGAATTACTGGAGACTATAGATCAGAAAAGATTGGTTATAAGATAAGAGAAGCTAGATTAGAAAGAATTCCTTATATCCTAGTTGTTGGTGAAAAAGAAGCTACTAACAACCAAGCTGCTGTAAGAAGTAGAAAAAATGGCGAAGAAGGACCAATTGATGTAACTGAACTTAAGAATAGAATTATTTTAGAAATAGCAAATAAAACTATGTAATGTACAATTAGAATGAAGGAAGAAACTCGCCTAAAAGCGAGTTTCTTCCTTCATTATACATTCTACATTCTAAATTACTAAACTTCCTTAAGAAGTTTAGCTACTTTGTTTTGAAGAAGCCATACCTTTTTTTGTTTTCTATTATTTGCAACCATTTTGTTTTTATTGTTAGTACTAGCTTCTAAGTCCCTTGTAATCTTTTCTTCGTATATTTTTAGAGCTTCATTTAATGTTTGTAGTTCTTCTTTATTAAACAAGTTAGCACCCCCGCGTATTAGTCTTCAGTTTTCGGTTTTCAGGTATCAGTTAATTAAAAATTAATTGCTGCAAATTATTATATCAAAGGGTTTTAAAGTTATCAATAATGTATCTTTTCTAAATTTTAAAATAAAAAGGCCGCTTCTTCTATAAGAAACAACCTATAAATCTCTAAGTTTACAGTATGACTTTACATTTATTTATATATATTACTTAGTTAGTATTTGCTTATCTGTTATTATAATATCCACTTTTACATCGTGTTCTTCCTTTTCTATTTTATCTACAATTTGAAAATCGTAAGCTAATACAACTTTATTATTTTTATATGCTATGTCTTCTAAATATCTATCGTAATATCCTCCACCATAGCCTATTCTATTGAAGTCTTTATCGAATACTGCTCCTGGAACAATGATTAAATCGATGTCTTCTTTTTTTATAACAATACTATCATCAATTGGTTCAAGTATTCCCATGTGGTTTTCCTTCAATTCCTTAAGGCAAGGAATAAATATTGCATTCATTGTTCTGGTTTCTCTATAAGTTTTTGGGACAGAAATATTTTTATTATCTTTAAGAGCTCTTTCAATAAGCTTTATTGTATTTATTTCATCTCCAAAGCTTATGTAGGTAAATATATTTCTTGCATTCTTATATAAATTAGTTTCAAATAGTTTTTCTAAAATAATATTGTCTTTAAGTTCTTTTTCTTCTGCTTTCATTTTTGATCTTTTCATTAGCACTTCTTTTCTAATATTTCTTTTGTATTCCTTTGTGTTCATATTTTTATCCCTTCCTCTTTGTTCGTAAATATAACTGAAAAATACTATCTAAAACAAATCCTAATAAGGGTCCTATTATAATATACGAACTGTTATCTGTAATAAAATAAATAATCATACCTATAGTAGGGCCGATAAACATTAATTCACTAGTGGTACCCTTATCTCCATCAACATCTTCTTCATCTTCTTCCTCAGCTTCTACAAAATTATTATCTTCTTTACTATCTAGCCTAAACATATTTATAATTTTTTTATAGAATTTTTCTTTTTCATGACCTTCTTCATAAGTATTATTTATAGTATCTTCTTTTCTTTGATATTCTTTATCTTCTTGACTATCATTCTTTTTTTCTTCTGTTTTTTTATCTTCTATATTTCTCTTAAGTTCTATATTATCTTTAACAAGTTCATCTACTGTAACGCTAAATATATCTGATAAAATAATAATCTTGTCTAACTCAGGAAAGCTTTGTCCTGATTCCCACTTTGAAACAGCTTGTCTTGATACATTTAACTTCTCAGCAAGGCCTTCTTGAGAAAGCCTTTTTTCTTTTCTTAATATCTGCAGCTTTTCTGAAAAATTCATATTTATCACCTCAAGTATATTCTAAAAGATATATAAAAAATTAAAACCAACCAGTACTTGCAATTTGTCAACTGGCAGTTGCATCCTTGTAAACACTAGGATGATGCACTTGAAGCTGCTGCTGCAGATGTTATAGCCACAGTACTCATAAGAGCAATTTCTTCTATAATTATTGATATTACACTTTTTACAGCAATTTCTTTAAAAGCATTTTGATTACTTTCTTTTGTGTAATCTATAATCAATAGAAGAGCTGCAAACATTAAACCTTGAGCTTTTGTAGCAGAAAAGAAACCAACTAGTTTTTCTTTCTTTAATACATTAAAAATATCTACTATATCTCTTGCAATTTCATCAACAGTTTTCTCTGATAAGGCTAGTATTGCTAGAATTGTAAGTTCATTTGTTTTTCCGTATTTTAAATTATTTTCTCTTAATTTATTGAATATATTTAATAGCTTATTTATTTTTAAATCAATGTCACCATCTGTTAAAGTTAGCACATGGCTTACTGATTGTACTGAATTACTTGATATAAAATGCTTTTTTAATTTTTTATAGGCATATTCCATGGAGTTTATCGTTTCATCAATGTTTTCCTTAGTCATTGCTAGGAGTGTTGCAAGCATAACATCCTCACTACTAGTTAAGAATGGATGATTACTTTTCATTAATTTATAAACTTCCGCTGATTTCTTAATTAAGTTTTCTACATCTAGTGTATGTCTATTTTCTGAAATAAAACAAGCAACGGAAGGTAAGTATTCACTGCTGCGAAACTCCTTTTTTAATAATTTATAGGTTTTTAATACTTCTAAAAATTCTCCTTCCATATCATTTTTCAATGAAAGTTTAGTTGACTCTGCAAGTTTTGCCACTCCCTTAAAATAAGAAAAAATACCTGTATTTTTATTAATTATCCTTTTAGCTTCCTTTATTTTATCTGGATCTAAAATTTTATTATTTTCAGTATAAATATAAGAACATAAATAATGGATCATGCTATATTCAAGTTTAAAATTTTTCTTCATAATTTCTCTATTTATAATAAATAGCTGAATTCTGTTGTTTAGTGACTCTCTCATAAAATTTCCCCTCTTATTTATAAAATTAGTATTGATAAATCTATTACCTAATAATACTCATATTTACTATATCTCTTAATACTGAAGCAGCTGCATTTCTTGTTCCTGAAGCACCTCCAGCTATTAATATTTCTCCTAAAGTATCTGTATAATAACATATTCCTTTGTTTTTACCATCAATAAAATATAGTTTATGATTTTTATCTATAAACTCTAATTTAACCTTTGCTTTTGCTAAATTATTTTCCTTAGTTATTGTACCTATTAGTTTGGGCTTATTCCCCTTTAATTTTTCTTCTATTATTTTTTCTTTAGTTAATTTAGTGATACCTTCTATTTCTATATTCTCTAGCTTTAAATTTGAATCTAATAAAGCATTTGAAATTATTAATATTTTTGAAGCTGTATCATAGCCTTCTACATCATAACTATAGTTTTTCTCTGCAATTTTTTCTTCTATTGCCTTATTTAAGGCTGATTCATAAGTTATATTGTTTTCATGCATTTCTGTAAGAATGTAGTTACTTGTTCCATTTAGAACTGTTTCAATTTTTAGGATTTCCGATCCTGCAATATCATATATTCCCGCATTTAGTGTTGGTAGAGCTCCTCCTGTTGTACATCCTATTAAAAGTTTTACTTTATTCTTATTAGCTATTTCATTTAATTCTCTATGTTTTAGGACAATAGGCCCCTTATTTCCTGTAACTACATTTATCTTATTCTCTAAAGCTTTTTTTATGTGGCTTAAACCAGGCTCTCCTGTTTCTAAATTAGTATTTGTCAGCTCTACTAATGTATCTATATCCTTATTTTTAATTATTGTTTCTATATTTATCTCTTTTCTAAATTTGATATGCTCATTAAGATTATCACCAAGGGCTATAACTTTTTCTAAATCTATTCCTTCCTTTATATAAATTCCACCGCTTCTTCTTATTATATATTTTATATTTATTTTAAGATCAAGCTTTTTTAGATAGTTTTCCTTCTCTATTAATAATCTTATAAAGGCCTTAGCAACTCCACCATATCCTATTAATGCTACATCCATTAAAATCAACCTCATTACAATAAATTATATAATAATTATATCAAATAAAAAGACGGATTCAAAACTTGAATCCGTCTATCATTAATTTATTAGTCCATTCCTAATAAATCTTTAATTTCATTTTTGTAAGGATCTGCTTTTGCACCGAAGATCGCTTGTACACCGTTACCTACTTCAACAACTCCTGATGCTCCTAAAGATTTTAGTTTAGCCTTATCAACAATTCCCTTGTTTTTAACTTCAACTCTTAATCTTGTTATACATGCATCAACACTTACTATATTGTCTGCTCCACCTAAAGCAGCTAATACTTCTGGAGCTTTTTCCTTAATTTCATCTGATTTACCTGCTTCTTTTTTAGCATTGTAATCAGCTTTAGTATATAACTTAGTTTCAGCTTCATCTTCTTCTCTACCTGGAGTCTTTAAGTTGAACTTCTTGATTAAGAATGAGAATAAGAAGTAGTAAACTACTGCATATACTAGACCAACTAATATTAGTCTTAACCAGTTAGTTGGAACTCCTGCTCCTGCTGGTAATAAACCGAATAGTGAGAAGTCAATAACCCCACCAGAGAATGTCATACCAATGAATACATTTAGTAAATCCATTAACATGAATGATAAACCTGCTAGTAAGCAGTGAACTCCATATAGTGCTGGTGCAACGAATAAGAATGTAAATTCAATTGGTTCAGTAATACCAGTTAAAGCTGCTGTAAATGCTGCTGATGCTAGTAATGATCCAACAACCTTTTTCTTGCTTGGTTTAGCTTGCTTGTACATTGCATATGCTGCAGCTGGTAAACCAAACATCATGAATGGGAATTTACCTGTCATGAATCTAGTTGTTCCTGAAACTATTCTTGACATTGTTTCTGCATCTGCTCCAACTAGGCTAGTCATGTTAGATAATTGAGTGAAGTATGCTGTGTTAGCTCCTGCAATTGTTTCCCATGCGCCATTTACTAATACGTCTGCATTAACGAATGAACCATACCAGAATGGTGTATAGAATACGTGGTGTAATCCAAATGGAATTAATGCTCTTTCTATTACTCCGAATAAGAATGTTCCTGCTGGACCAGCATTTTTAACAACTTCAGAAAGTGCTGAAATACCGTTTTGTACTACTGGCCATACGAATGCTAATATAGCTCCAACTACTGCCATTGCTAATGAAGTAACTATTGGTACAAATCTTGAACCTGCAAAGAAACCTAAAGCTGGTGGAAGTTGTATTGTATGATATTTATTGTGTAATATACCTGTTATAATACCTGTGATTATACCACCGAAAACTGACATATTTAATGTGAATATACCAACATTTGTAGTAACATAAGTAGCATAATCTCCAACGTTATCTGGAGTTACAACGCCTAATTGAGTTAATCCTAAAACAAGCATTGTAGAAATAACTTGGTTCATAACTACGAAACCGAATACAGATGCAAGTGCTGCTGTTCCCTTATCTTTATTAGCTAAACCTACTGCAACACCTACTGCGAATAATATTGGTAAGTTACCAAATATTATATCCCCAACGTCTTTCATTATAGTTAAAAGTGCTGTAACAAATGGAATATTAACAAAAGCCATTAATGGTTGATAAACTGCTGGTGCATTTTCTAAACCTGCAATACCAAGTAAAGCACCACCTACTCCTAGTAAAATACCTGCGATAGGTAAAGCTGCTATTGGAAGCATGATGGCTTTACCAATTTTTTGTAACATTTGTAGCATTAATAATACCTCCCTAAAATATTTATATTAATTTTGTAGTCCGTTACTAGTTTGCTCATTTTATGATTTAGTATGAATAATATCGTAAAAAAAATAAAAAAAGAACTAAAACCTATAGATAGTATAGCTCGAGTCCTTAGTACTCTAGTACTATCTATAATTCTTTTAGTCCTTGCCTGCATTACCAGTAACACACTACTTATTTATTTGTTTATTTAATATTATCATAGCTTGTTCCCTTTGTAAAGGTTTTTTTGAATACTTTTTTGATATTTTTTATTTTTTTATTTCTCCTTATTTAATTATATTACTCAAACCCTTTTGTATTCCATATTTAAAGCCTTTATATAAAGCTACTAATGATTCAGAAATTGTTATTATTACTAT
>FZPS01000006.1_pt59 | contig 12520 bp, 8 predicted proteins | sample 1817821 | NCBI WGS metagenome assembly FZPS01 (sample SAMEA104158645, study PRJEB21678) | metagenome | place: Germany | collected 2015-04-21 | reverse complement strand
ATAAACACTCTTAAAATTCAGTGTCGGGATGTAAAAATAAATATTCCTCCCGTTGCCGCGCCGCATATATTGAGCCTTACCGTCCCCGGCATTAAAAGCGAAACAATGCTCAATTATCTTTCTTCCTGTGGCATATGCGTGTCAAGCGGCTCCGCCTGTTCATCACATGGCAAGCTGCAAAGCCGTGCGCTCGCCGCCTTTGGGCTATCTGCCGCTGACGCCGATACAACAATCCGCCTCAGCTTTTCGGGTGAGAATACAACAGCGGAAGCGGACGAGTTCATATCGGCACTTAAGGACGGCATAAAACGTCTTTGTAAAATATAAAATATAATAACATCATTGAAAATTCGCGGAACATAATAAAGCCGCACATCGTCTATTTTTATATGAGATCTCTAATAATTAAAACGAGGGAGTACAATTTATGAAAAAGCTTATATTGGCGCTTATTACCGCAGCTATCCTTATAACTTCCATACTTTTTTCGGCATCATGCGCTAAAAGCTCCAATTCGTCAAAGTCCGAAGGCTTTGATTCTACGAAAGAAACAACGAATCTGTCAAAAAGATATGATTACGATGAGATTTACGACGAAAAGGAACCTGAACCTCAAGGTGAAGACGGAAAAGCAGACGCCTCTTTGCCGAAGGAAGCAACACGCAAGGTTATAAAATATGTGACGCTGACGCTAGAAACGCTTGAATACGATAAGGTGATTGAAGCACTTAAAAGCAAATGTGCAGCGTCCGGCGGGTATATCGAAAGCGCAAATGAAACGGGTGTTGCTATCAATAAAAGCGACAGAAAAAGCGGAGAGCGATTTGCAACGCTGGTGTTTCGCATACCTGCTGATGTTATGGGCGATTTTGAAAATTACGCGAAATCACTTAGCAACGTATTGTCAAGCAAAACAGACACAAAGGACGTAACTGACAGCTACTTTGACATTGAAGCTCGCCTTGCGTCGCTTGAAATTCAAAAAGAGCGTTATCTTGAGTTGCTCGAACGCGCAGAAGACATGGAAAGCATCGTTGTTTTAACTAATGCGCTGACAGACGTCCTTTATCAAATTGAGTCACATACAGGCACGCTTAAAAGGTATGATTCTTTGGTTGCATATTCTACGATAACGATCAATCTTTATGAAGTTATCGAATACACCGAACAGCCGCTTCGCGACCCAAGCTTTGCCGAACGCATAAGCAATGCTTTTTCCAAATCAATTAAAGCTTTCATTGATTTATGCGCTGATATTGCAGTCGGCATTACGGCAGCTATACCCTTCCTTGTGATACCGGCGTTAGCAGTCATAATTGTTATCATCATTTACTGCTCACGCAAAAAGAATAAAAAAGCCGCGTCACAAGCAAAAGAACAGTGAAGCGTCAAATAATCACAGCATAATAAAATCCGGACTTTTCACAAAAGTCCGGATTTTATTAATTTATTAATATGTAGATAAGTAAAAATCATTCGTAAAGTGATAATCTTTTACTCGATCGGTTCGCCCTTTGCGTTAAAAAGAGGTAGACGCTCAAGGTAGATAAGATCATCGCGCTTCATAGCATTACCTTCGGCGAGCACACACATGCGTCCACAGACCTCGCCCCCTGCTGCATTGACAAGCTTTTCAAGAGCAAAGAGAGATTCACCGGTTGATACAACGTCGTCGACAATAAGTATTTTCTTGCCCCGCATGGCGTCTGCATCAAGCTTGTCAAGATAAAGGCGCTGCTCCTTTGCTGTTGTTATCGAACGAACCTCAACTTCAAATACGCTTGTCATATAGAGTTTCGGCATCTTTCTGGCAAGGATATAGCGTTGATTGCCAGCAAGGCGCGCCATTTCATGGGTTACCGGCAAGCCCTTCGTTTCGGCTGTTATAATATAATCATACTCCGGCGCACGTTCAAGGAGCGCTTTTGCACATGCTGTCGTCAGCTCCGGATCGCCAATCATGACATACGCAGCAATGTATAAATCGTCCGTAATCTGGCAAAGAGGAAGACTGCGCTTAATACCGCAAATTGTAATATCGTAATACTTCATTTCTGTGTAGTGCCTCCGGCTTATGCCGCCGTTTTTCTTTTTTAAATCCAGCCTATTTATGTTAATACAATCACATCTGAAAGTCAAGCGAGGATGAGTTTTATTAAACTTTGTTTAGTCGTTGTCAATACAAAACTGTCCAAAGGCAGATTAATGGATGTCCAAGACAGAGCAGATAAATAGTACGCGCCCGATGAAGCATCACCGGGCGGTAACCGTTATACTGATAGACTTGTAGACTGCGCTAAAAGGCTGTGTTTCATTTCTTCTTTGTCAGATTCTATATGGGTGTCGTTTTGAGGTGAGTACGGCTTAACAATAGCCGCAGTAAGCTCTTTGATATTTGGGTCGTTGTTCTCGGCTGCTTTTATTAATGCGCTCAACTGATCGTGGAATGTATCGGTGTCAAATTCAATTGGCTGACATATATGTATCAGCGAATTGGCCGTTTCACGAAGGCTTTCCTCCATCATGAAAATTTCTTCGTAAAGCTTCTCGCCGGGGCGAAGACCCGTATATACGATTTTTATGTCAACATCAGGCCGCATGTTGTATAAGCGTATCATATTTCTTGCAAGATCATCAATTTTAATAAGCTCGCCCATATCTAAGATAAAAATTTCACCTCTACGGGCGTAACAACCGGCTTGTAAAACAAGCGACACGGCCTCTGGTATTGTCATAAAAAACCGTTTTATCTCAGGATGTGTAACGGTTACTGGGCCGCCGGCTTCTATTTGCTTTTTAAAGAGCGGTACGACGCTTCCATTACTGTCAAGGACGTTCCCGAAGCGTACAGCAACATAAACGGTGCTGCTCTTGCGATTGTATTCTTGTATAATCATCTCGCAAATACACTTTGATGCGCCCATAATATTTGTAGGATTAACGGCTTTGTCAGTCGATATGAGGACAAATTTCTTAGTTTTATATTTATCGGCAGCGCGCACAGTATTAAGCGTTCCAAGCACGTTATTCTTAATAGCTTCGTTTGGATTTTCTTCCATCAGAGGAACATGCTTATGAGCTGCTGCGTGATAAACAATGTCGGGGCGATACTCATTAAATACCATGTCCATTCGGGCTTCATCGCGGACCGACGCAATGACAACAACAAGATTCAAATCGGGATACTTATACTTAAGCTCATTTTGAATCTCGTAGGCGCCGTTTTCATATATATCAAGGATGATGAGCTGTCGCGGCTTCCAATATGCTATCTGACGGCAAAGCTCGCTTCCAATGGAACCGCCGTCGCCTGTCACGAGGATGACTCGCCCGCGAACTTCGCTTGATATTTCATCCAAGTTTACTTTTACCGGCTCACGTCCAAGAAGATCCTCAATATTGACGTCGCGAAGGCTTTTTATTGATATTTCACCGTCGATGAGCTGATAAAGCCCCGGCAGCATCTTAAGGTCGCAGTCCGTTTTTTTGCAAATCTCAAGCAGCTCTCGCTTTGTCTTGTATGATGCCGACGGGATAGCAATAATTATTTTATCTATCTTATATTTAGCAACTGCATCTTGTATCCGATCTCTACCTCCAACGATTGGAATGCCGTTAATAAACCGCCCAACCTTTGATTCGTCATCGTCAATAATACAGCGTATTTGTTCATTGAGGTGGGAACTCGTCATCATCTCACGGATTATTATCCGGCCGGCTGCTCCCGCGCCAATTATCATGACATTCTTCGTGCCCGAATTTATTCTGTATGTCATATAACTGTTCAACGACCGAATAGCTTTATAGCCGAAGCGTGTCAAACAGAGATAAAAGAGGAGAAGGAAAGCTGCGATAAAGTAGCACGAACGCGGTATCATAAGTGACAGGAAATATGTTCCGGCCGCATGGATGCCTGCCATAAAAAGAGACGTTGCTATTATTCGAGAAAATTCTAAAAATCCAGCGTATTCCCAAATACTTTGATAAAGCTTGAAAATGAAGCAAATAAGTAAAAGAGATATCACGTAAACAGGAGAGAACTTAATTGCTTTATCAAGATATGCCACATTTTCTAATAGTTTTGTTACACTGAAGTCAAAACGTATCCAAAGCGAAGCAATACATATAAAAAACGCACTGATCGCGTCGAAGACAATAAAAGGTAGGAACATTAAAAGTGTCCTTCTTATTTTTTTGTGTCTATTCATTTTACTTTTCCGTGTTTCTTAAGTTATTCTACTGCCGGTACATTTATTATAGCTTACAAAAAACAATTAGTAAATAATAATAAATTATTAAGTGGATTTTAAAACATATATTTCATCGCACTTTCCGCGCAAGTATGCTAAAAAATGACAAAATCACATAAAACCATCTATGGAAGAATTAGAAAAATGGCTCTGTGAAATTTTCGCTACACACATATCTACTTTTCACTCGACGCAGGCTGCCTGCATGTGGTATAATAAAAAACAACCTGAGTATGAAAAACAAGGCAAATACAAATATATGAAGGAGACAAACTCTAATGAAGTATAAAGAACCGCTTATACCACAACGCGCTGATCCATATGTTTACCGTCACACAGACGGATATTATTATTTTACGGGCAGTGTGCCTACTTATGACGTAATAGAGCTGCGCCGTAGCCGCACTATTAACGGTCTTTCTGACGCTGAGCCCGTTGCTATATGGAAAAAGCATGAGAGCGGCCCCATGAGCAAGCATATATGGGCGCCGGAACTTCATTTTATTGATGGCACATGGTATATATATTTCGCTGCCGGGCGTGCGGAAAATATTTGGGACATACGTCCTTATGTGCTCGAATGTAAAGACGACGATCCGCTCGTCAGCCCCTGGGTTGAGCGCGGCATGATGCGTCGTGCTGACACTGACATAACGTCATTTTCCGGATTTTCGCTTGATGCGACGACATTTGAGCATCGTGGTGAGCGTTATTTCATTTGGGCGGAGAAAACGAGCTTCGGCTCCGGACTTTTGGCGTCGAATCTTTACATAGCAAAGATGGAGTCGCCGACAAAACTAAAGACTGACGCAATTCAGCTTTCGACGCCTGACTACGATTGGGAGCGCGTCGGTTTCTGGGTTGATGAGGGCCCGGCTGTGCTCAAGCATGGCGGCAGGATATTTGTCACCTTCTCCGCGTCGGCAACCGGCGCCTGCTATTGCATGGGAATGCTTGAAGCATCGGAGGATGCAGACCTTCTTGACCGAAATAGCTGGCGCAAATCGCGCTATCCCGTACTAAAATCGATTCCCGAGAAAAACATATATGGACCCGGCCACAACAGCTTTACCGTTGCTGAGGACGGCGTGACGACGCTTTGCATTTATCACGCGCGCCCCTATGAGAAAATAGTTGGCGACCCGCTTTACGATCCCAATAGGCACACACGCGTGCTGGAGGTGCGCTTTACTGACGACGGCACACCTGTCTTTGAGCCTTGATGGCAGATAGCAATATGGGGTATTACGATAAGAATGCAAAAACAAAACAGCAAACAATCAGAAAACAGCGATGTTAAATCAAAATATCTTAAACTAAAGCGGGCGCTGTTTGATCGCGCTTACAGCAGCTTAAATGTTGAGCAGCGCCGTGCTGTTTTTAGCGTAAGGGGGCCGCTTCTTGTGCTTGCGGGTGCCGGAAGCGGAAAAACTACCGTTTTAATCAAAAGAATCGTCCATATAATCAAGTTCGGCGACGCATATGAGTCCGATTTCGTGCCTGATGACATCGACGAAAACACGCTTCTTCGATACGAGTATGCGCTCTCGGAGTTAACACCCGAGGAAATTGAAGAGCAAGTCTTGCCGGAGTTTGCATCATCACCTTGCCCGCCGTGGGCAATGCTTGCGATAACGTTTACAAATAAAGCGGCAGGCGAGATAAAAAACCGCCTTGCGGCAGCACTTGAGAAAAAGGGTGAGAATGGACAAAGCATCGGCGATTCTTTAGATGATACCGGTATATGGGCAGGCACTTTTCACTCGATATGCGTGCGAATTCTTCGCAAATACGGCGAACATGTCGGATGCCGGAGTGGCTTTACTATATACGATACCGATGACTCGAAAAAAGTCATTTCCGAGTGTATGAAGGCGCTGCATTTTGATGAAAGAACGCTACCGATTAAAACGGTGATGAACGAAATTTCCCGCGCGAAGGATAGGCTTGAAACTGCAGAAGAATACGCAGCCAATGTAGGTGCAGACTTTCGCCTTTCGCGCATAGCTCAGGTATATAAGATGTATGAGGAGCGCTTAGCAGCGTCAAATGCTGTTGATTTCGACGATATTATTCTCAAAACAGTGACGCTTTTATCTGAGCACGATGATATACGTGACTACTACCGCCGTCGCTTCAGATATATATCTGTCGATGAGTATCAGGACACAAACCACGCACAGTTCGTGCTTGTCAATCTTCTGACAGGAGAGCATCGCAATCTCATGGTGGTCGGAGATGATGACCAGAGCATATATAAATTCCGCGGAGCGACAATAGAAAATATTCTTACCTTTGACTCATGTTATGAGGATGCGCGGATAGTACGCCTTGAGCAGAATTACCGTTCAACATTGACCATTCTTGAAGCTGCTAATAGTGTTATCGCAAACAACACCGGACGCAAAGGGAAAAGACTGTGGACAGCGGGAGAGAATGGTGAAAAAATCAAAGCACGTGCGTTCTTTGACCAAAACAGCGAGGCGGATTTCATCTGCCGAAAGATATCGGAGCTTGTTGAGAGCGGATTTAGCTACCGCGATATCGCTGTCCTTTATCGCGTCAATGCGCAGTCAGCGCCGCTTGAGATGGCGTTTTCAAGAAATAAGATCCCGCACCGCTTGCTCGGGGCGCTTCGCTTCTTTGAGCGAAAGGAAGTCCGCGATATCTTAGCCTATATAAGCCTTGCACAAAACCCACACGACAATCTGCGTCTGAAGCGCATCATTAATGAGCCGAAGCGCAAGATTGGCGCGATGACAATAGAGACTGCGGAGCTAATAGCGGCAGCAGAAGGGACGAGCATCTATAACATAATATCAAGTGCTAAGAAATACCCAGCTCTTCTGCGCGCGGTGCCTGCGCTCAAGGATTTTGTAACGCTTATCGAAACGCTGCGCGAGTTTGCACGCACATCAACTGTTGCCGAGCTTATCGACAGAACAGTTGAGTTATCGGGCTATCGCGATATGCTTTTAGCTGCAGGGGAGGCGGAAGCCGACAGGCTTGAGAATATTGATGCGCTCATATCAATGGCTGTTGACTACGATAAAAACGAGGATGCGTCTCTCGAAGGCTTCCTTGAGGAAGTGGCGCTTATATCAGATGTCGATAAATACGACGAGACCGCCGACGCTGTCGTTTTAATGACGATTCACAGCTCAAAGGGACTTGAGTTTCCCGTTGTATTTCTGCCCGGTATGGAAGAAAACATTTTTCCGGGTCAGCGCTCCATTCAAAACGATGAAGATATCGAGGAAGAAAGACGTCTTGCGTATGTTGCAATAACAAGGGCGAAAAAACAGCTTTATATGACGTATGCGCGGCAGCGAAGCCTTTACGGTTATACACTCAGCAGTGAGCCTTCACGCTTTTTACGAGAGATTAATAAAGACTGTATTGAGTTTGAAAGCAAATATCCGGTCAAAAACGGAACGGAATTCGACTATTTTGAGTCTGATTCAGTCATTGAAAGAGGCTATGGCTCAAATTATGGACAAAGTTCGCGCGCCAGAAGACTTAAGACGGGTGTTAATGGGAGCGGCGGCGTTAGAAGCAACGGCAGTAAAGCAAGTTATCTTTTTACAAGCAGCTTAATTTCACGGAAAAACAAGCCATCGTCACCAAAATATTCATTTAAAGCGGGCGACATAGTTGTTCACTCAAAGTTTGGGCGCGGCGAAGTTTTGACTGTCAGGGATTTTGGCGGGGATACTATGTATGAGATTGTGTTTGATGAGGTAGGGACTAAAAAATTGATGGCTTCGTATGCAAATCTCACCTCGGGCGAGTAGGAAAATGACAAAATAATATAGACCAATAAACGAAGGGGCTGTAGTAATTTTTTGCTTACTACAGCCCTTTATTTTGTTGTTAATATGTGTTCGTTGCCCCTTCAAAACAGAGTTTTACGGGCATAAATCTGAAGAAACAACGCACTTTTTTATAAAATGGCTCTGTCAAGCGGCCTGTGTTTGCATCTTATAACTTACAGCGGATTTTTCATTATCTGCGGGTAACGGCGCGGGTAAGCGGGTGGGCATGGGGATACCTTGCGGTAGACGACAAGCGTACGAGAGGCGGTTAAATCATTGTATATTAGCGTTATAGGCAGCGCTTTTTCAAGGCGAAGCCCTGTTTTAAAAATGGCGTTTTTGGCCTCGGTTATCTCCGCCATGGCGTTTGGCCCTTTCATCGCTAAAAACACCCCGCCAATGCACACAAAAGGCGAGCAAAGTTCTGCAAGAATGCGGATTGTTGCGACAGCGCGTGATACGACTATATCAAAGCGTTCGCGAAATTCTTGCCTGCCGCGCTCGGATGAGTGAAAAACATCCTCCGCACGAGCATTGACAGCGCGCAGATTTCCTATTCCGAAAAGTTCGGCTGATGCGGCGATAAATGATGTTTTCTTTTCTGATGAATCAAGCGCCGTGATGCTGGCGTCTGACCGTGCGGCGGCAAGGGGGATGGCAGGAAAGCCGGCTCCGCTGCCAACATCGAGCACAGAGCCGCCCTGCGGTATAAAATATGCTGCCGATATAGAATCTGCAAAATGCTTTAGGAGTATATCCTCAGGGGCCGTGATGGCGGTGAGGTTGTATTTTTCATTTTCCTCAACAAGATAACCGGCGAAACGGGCAAGTATGGAAGCCGTTTTTTGGGGATCATCCGTATATGGCACCCCGGTCATGCCGTTTTGCTTTAAAAGAGATAAAATATCGTCAGGTGATATCACTTTGCGTTTTACCTTTTTTTGATTCAAGATATATGAGAAGTACTGATATGTCAGCAGGGCTTACGCCGCTGATTCTTGCTGCCTGCCCGATTGAGATCGGACGTATTTTTGAAAGCTTTTGCACAGCTTCAATGCGCAGGCCGCGAATTGATGAGTAATCGATATCTGGGAGCAACAACTTGCCTTCGCGCGCACGCTGACGTTCAACAGCTTCAATCTGTTTTTTAATATAACCTTCGTATTTTATCGTCGTTTCAACGGTTTTAGCTGCTCCCACAGGCAGGGTAGGCCTTGAAGGGTCAATTGGTGCGAGCGACTCATAGTCAAGCTCAGGGCGGCGCAAAAGCTCAGCAAGCTTTATGCCCGTCGTGACGGGAGAAGAGCCTTTTGCGGCAAGAATTTTTGCGAGAGCGTCTGACGGCGGCACCGTCACAGATGATAACCGCTCAATCTCCGCTTTTATTGCTCTCTGCTTTTCCTTGAAAGCTGCATAGCGCTCGTCAGATATAAGCCCAACAGCATGTCCATATTCAGTCAGACGCTTATCGGCATTGTCCTGCCGCATATAAAGGCGGTATTCCGAGCGCGAAGTCATGATTCTGTAAGGTTCGTCTGTGCCTTTTGTAACAAGATCATCTAAGAGAATGCCGATATATGAAGTTGAACGGCCAAGAACAAGTGGCTCACGTCCTAAAACGTAAGCTGCGGCGTTGATTCCGGCGATAAGTCCCTGTGCTGCCGCCTCCTCGTAGCCTGATGTTCCATTAAATTGCCCGGCGCCAAAAAGGCCGCGTATTTCTTTAAACTCAAGCGTTGGCAGCAGCTGTGTCGGGTCAGCGCAGTCGTATTCAATCGCGTAAGCATATCGCGTTATATATGCATGCTCAAATCCGGGCAGGGAGCGCACCATTTTCTCCTGCACGTCAGCTGGCATAGATGTCGAAAAGCCCGAAAGGTAAATTTCGTCCGTGTCAGCGCCCATAGGCTCTATGAAAATCTGATGGCGCTCCTTATCGGCAAAGCGAACGATCTTGTCTTCAATGCTTGGGCAATAGCGTGCTCCGACGCCGTGTATTTTACCTGAAAAAAGCGCCGACCGCTTGAGATTATCCCTTATTATCTTATGTGTTTTTTCGTTTGTATAAACAATGTAGCAGGGAAGTGCCGATCGTGAGCTCATGTAGTCCCTTTTTGTACGGGAGGAAAACGGAACGGGATCAAGTTCACCGTTTTGTACTTCAAGGGAGGAAAAATCAACAGTGCGCCGCGACACACGCGGAGGCGTGCCTGTTTTAAATCGCATGAGACGCACACCGGCATCAAGCAGTGATTGTGTCAGAAGTGTAGATGGAAGCTGACCGTCAGGACCGGATGGGAAGTGAACGTCACCAACGAAAATTTCAGCGCAGAGGTATGTGCCGCATGAAAGGACGACAGCTTTAGCTTCCCAGCGAGCGCCAAGGCGCGTCGTAAGGGCACAAACGCGCCCATTTTTAATTTCAATGCCCGTAATTTCAGCCTGCACGAGACGCAGTTTTGGTTCTTTCTGCAGAGTCTTTAGCATTATGCTTTTATAAAGGGTACGGTCAGCTTGTATGCGCTTCGAATGGACAGCGCTACCCTTGCTCAAATTAAGAGTCCGGCTTTGGAGCGTTGCCTTGTCAGCGGCAGCTCCCATTTCGCCGCCAAGTGCGTCTATTTCATAAACAAGATGGCCCTTGCCGGTGCCGCCGATGGAAGGATTGCACGGCATATTGGCAACGGCGTCAAGCGAGAGGGTAAAAAGCACAGTGTCGACGCCAAGACGTGCGCAGGCAAGAGCCGCTTCAATGCCCGCGTGGCCTGCACCGACGACAGCGACCTCACATTTGTTTTCTATTATGTTGCTAATCATTGTTTTTGTATTTTTCCCGGTACGGTGATACATAAATCGGTTATAGAGTGAAAGACCAATAAAAATATATTTATGAATCAGCTGTTGGCTTTCATTTTATATAGAATGTGCCAGCCACGTGATACGGGGCTGATATTGCTGTTTTGTTGTGTGTTTGCGCCTGGGTAGGTACTTAAATATTCGCCGATGTATGCAGCGATAACACCGGTCGATGCGTTTGATATATATGAAAAAACGCCGTAGGGGATAACAAAGTTGCCTTCTGTATCAATTAAAGCGTAGTTTCCTCTTCCGTCGCCGATAACGGCAAGCCCTTCATAAAACGGCTCGGCATACGAAAGCGTTGGCTGAACAACCCAAGCACCGGTGTAGCTCATGTAACCATATTTGCCGTTGTGTTTAAGCAGTATCATTCCGGAGGAATAAGCGATCACGTCATAGCCCGACGGTATCTCGAACTCTTTACCATTCGTATATATCATAATGTCAGTATCGTTTATGACTGACATTTTTTTATTGGTAAAGTAATTATAATAGTCGAGACTTAGAACCCTTGCGCGTGTTATACCATGCTCAAAATAGAGAAAACCTATCGATTCCTCCCCGTCGGTCAGGGGCTCCATATAGAAGTCATATACAGAGCGAGAAAGGCGTTTATCGCGCCTTATCACACCGGTTCTTATGGCAACAGCGCCGTTGCGGTTTATATAGTAAAGAAATCCGTCGGCGTCAACAACAGCTGCACGCCCCTCGTGAAAGGGGTATGCGCCGTAGTAGTCATAGTTTGTTATCGCTGTGCCGTTTGTGTTTGCGAGCGCAAAGCGGTATATTGTCGTCGGTATTACATAGGCAAGCTGATAACCTTCGTCATCAATGGCCCCTTCAATTGGTTCATAAACATTGACGACTTCTGTTTTATAAATGAACTTCCTCGCAGTATCGGACTTGCCGTAGTCCGGCGTATAGTCAAAGCGGACACCGCGGCTATCAGTTTTGGGGTTATAATCGCTCTCGACGAACCGCTTGTTTTTTGCATCAAGGTAATAATACGCGTCCTTATAAATGAAAAGCGGCCGGTTGGATGTGTCACGGCAATAAGCCGGCTTTATTTTTGTTTCATCATAAGAGCCAAGCGCTTTGCCCTCTGACGAGTAGATGTTGACAGTGTTTTCGCGGTCCGTTTCAACGATTATATAGCCCATGTAAAGCAACACAGCCGGTTTTTTTGCAAGATAGTATTCGTAAACAGGCTCAAACATTGCATAGTCTTTTGGCGCTTTGTAGTGAACCTTATACTTTTCTTGCATTCTTGAAGAAAAATAGTCGGGTAAATCAAGGTCGGCTTCGGCAAGAACCCAGTTTCCCCCCGGCTCCCAGTCATTGTATGAGAGCTTATAACCCTTTTCCGTTAGCTCTGCATAAGGCAAAAACAACACTTCAGGCGGGTTGTCAGGGTTATCATCACCGCCACCGGAAGAGTCTGTATCGGTTGTTGTGTCCGCGCCCGTGTTTGTATCAGTATCGGTAGTTACTTTGCCGGTATCGGTGCCGGTATCGGTTTCTGTTTCTTTTCCTTTATCGGTTTCTCTATCCTCTGTATCGGTACCCGAATAACGTGTTATATATGCGATGTCGAAA
>FZPS01000123.1_pt370 | contig 12521 bp, 13 predicted proteins | sample 1817821 | NCBI WGS metagenome assembly FZPS01 (sample SAMEA104158645, study PRJEB21678) | metagenome | place: Germany | collected 2015-04-21 | reverse complement strand
TTGGGAGTGCGGCACTCAGCAGGCACACTGGGCACATTAGAAAAGCAGGGCCCCGTACCAGGGCCCTGCCGTCACACATCTATTACATCATTCCGCCCATGCCGCCCATTCCGCCTGGACCGCCCGGCATCGGCTCCTCAGGCTCGGGAGCGTCAGCAATCAGGGTCTCGGTGGTCAGCAGCATGCCGGCGATGCTGGCCGCATTCTGCAGTGCACTGCGGGTAACCTTGGCCGGGTCTACGATACCGGCTTCCATCATATCGACATACTCACCGGTAACGGCATTGTATCCGACACCAGCCTTGAGAGTCTTGGTCTTCTCCACCACTACAGCGCCTTCTAGACCAGCATTGGAGGCAATCAAGCGCACCGGCTCAGTCAGAGCACGGCGGACGATATCGGCACCGGTCTTGACATCCCCTGATAGGTTGAGGTTATCCAGCGCGGTAACAGCATTGAGGAGTGTCACTCCGCCTCCGGGGACAATGCCTTCTTCGACTGCAGCCCGGGTGGCTGAGAGGGCATCCTCGATGCGGTGCTTGACTTCCTTGAGCTCGGTTTCAGTGGCTGCACCGACCTTAACAACTGCCACACCGCCGGCCAGCTTCGCAAGGCGCTCCTGGAGCTTCTCCCGATCGTAATCGGAGTCAGTCTCATCGATCTGTACCCGGATCTGGTTGATGCGGGCCTTGATGGCATCCTGGCTGCCCTTGCCGTCAACGATGGTGGTGTCTTCCTTCTTGATAATCACCTGACGGGCAGAACCCAGCTGATCGATGGTGGTGTTCTCCAGCTTGAGGCCCATTTCCTCACTGATGACCTGGCCGCCGGTGACAACGGCGATGTCCTCCAGCATAGCCTTGCGCCTATCGCCAAAGCCAGGAGCCTTGACTGCTGCCACATTCAGTGTGCCCCGGAGCTTATTGAGTACCAGGGTGGCCAAAGCTTCGCCTTCGATATCCTCGGCAATAATCAAGAGGGGCTTGCCTGTTTGAATCATTCTCTCCAAGACAGGCAGCAGATCCTGGATGGCGCTGATCTTGCGGTCGGTAATCAGGATGAAAGGCTCCTCCAGCACTGCTTCCATCCGCTCGGTATCGGTGACAAAATAGTGGGAGATGAAGCCCCGGTCAAACTGCAGGCCTTCTACTACCTCCAGCTCAGTACCGAAAGTATGGGACTCTTCGACAGTTATAACGCCGTCTTTCCCGACCTTTTCCATGGCTTCCGCGATGAGTTCACCGATCTCCTGGTCATCGGCGGAAATTGCAGCAACTTGGGCAATGGCATTTCTGGTCTCTACCGGCTTTGCCACTCCCTTGATGTGTTCCACGGCAATTTCTACTGCCTTGTCGATTCCCTTTTTCAGATCCATGGGATTGGCGCCGGCTGCCACGTTCTTCAGGCCTTCCCGGATCATAGCCTGAGCCAAAACGGTAGCAGTTGTAGTTCCGTCTCCGGCTACATCGTTGGTCTTGGTGGCAACTTCCTTAACAAGCTGTGCACCCATATTCTCAAAGGGATCTTCCAGCTCAATCTCACGGGCAATGGTTACACCATCATTGGTGATGGTGGGAGAACCATACTTTTTCTCCAATACTACATTGCGGCCCTTGGGGCCAAGGGTGATCTTGACAGCGTCGGCCAGTGTGTTAACACCCTTCTCTAACTTCCGACGGGCTTGTTCGCTATATAACAGTTCTTTTGCCATCCCAGCATTCACCTTCCTCTTCAGTCTGCATTGCTGTTAAGTATCCTGCTGTTACTCAATGATGCCCAGAATGTCTGACTCCCGCATAATCAGATACTCTTCGCCGTCCAGCTTAATTTCGGTGCCTGCATACTTGGCAAACAGTACCCGGTCACCCTGCTTGACATTCATAGGGATCAGCTTACCATCTTCATAGCGGCCGGGACCGACAGCTACGATTTCTCCCTCCTGGGGCTTTTCCTTAGCTGTGTCTGGCAGCACAATACCACTCTTTGTCTTTTCTTCCACTTCGATGGGCTTTACGATCACTCGATCAGCTAATGGTCTGACGTTCATCTAGACTATAGACCTCCTTCTCCAGCGTTTTCCCTGTTAGCACTCACCATCCGCGAGTGCTAATACCAGTACCTATCTTATAGAAGGGCAATTCTAAATGCAAACGGACCTACTCCTGAAATACTGGGAAATACCCTCCTACACTTGAACAAGCTTGGATTTCCTCCACCTTTCGCCAGATTTCGTCCCCTGATCCCTCCGACCCCGATCCCTAGAGGGCCCATCCTGCCATTCATCTGCGGCCCCAGCGGGCCCGGCAACGCATCCCTTTCAATCGCCGCATCCTAGGCTCTGGAGGCGGATTTCGCCATCCCGATAGATGGGCAGCACCGGGTGGGAATCAACGGCTGCCGCCAGTTGGATATCCCCGTGAAAGCCCAAGCCGGCCAGCCGCCGGCCGTGGTCACCATTGGCGATCACTGCCGCCAAATCCCCATCCTGCCAGCGATCATACAGGGTAAGACACGTCCTCGCTCCATCGGTGAGCTGAAAACCGCTGCTGCCCAGCCTTTTGATCACGGCGCCGGCGTATAGGGAGTCCTCCAGGGAAAACCGCCCCTGGCAGCCGGCGCAGACAAACAGCAGCGGCCCCTTGAAGCTGCGGCAGAAATCCGTCACCGCCTGCAGGTTAACGAAGCCTCCAATGACGACCGGCCCGGCTCCCGCCCTGTCCGCGCTTTGGCAGGCCCTGGTACCGTTGGTGGTTGTGATGATGATAGTCTTGCCATTGACCCGTTCCGGAGTATACTCCCTTGGGGAGTTACCCAGGTCAAATCCCGGTGGTGGAACGGCATTTCTCTCTCCACCTAAAAGGGACTCAGGCTCTTTTTCCCGCCGAGCCCGGGCTTCCTCCACCGTCGTCAGCGGGATTACCCTAGCGGCACCGTTGGCCAAAGCCGTCACTATAGTGGTACTGGCCCGCAGTATATCAATGACTACTGCGGCAAAGCCTTCCGCCCGTATTTTCTCCATCTCATCAGGCAACAATGCCACATCTACCAGCCTTGTTTCCATTTACCTCACCATTTCTCCAAATTAATTGCCGCCGTCAAGGGCAGCGGCAATGGGCAGACAAACAAAAGGCCATAAGGTATCTTCCCGATGATCCAGGAATCTCCTGCCGTGCCGGGCACCTATTGCCGGAGATCATCATCCCCAAAGCGGGGCTTTCTCAGTATACTCACTCATACTCTGAGAAGGACTTTGTCAAACTGGAAACGGCACAATCTGTAGTCACCATGCCCCAGATCTAGTACAATTAAATGCATAGCCTATCCACACAGCACAGGGAGTGATCATGTGAGGGATACAATTAGGATTGGAATTGCCGGCTACGGCAACCTAGGCCGGGGAGTGGAAAAGGCCATCGCTCAAAGCCCTGACCTTGAGCTGGCCGCTGTCTTTACCCGCAGGCGCCCTGACCAGATTGAAAGCGAGGCCCCGGTTGTACCGGTGGAAGAGAGCGGGGATTACCGGGACAAGATCGATGTCATGATCCTGTGCGGCAGCTCAGCCAACGATCTGCCTGCACAGGGTCCGATGTTTGCATCCCAGTTCAATACTGTAGATAGCTTTGACCTCCATGCCCGCATCCCCGAGTATTTCGAGACTATCGACGCCGCTGCCAGAAAAGGCAGCAATCTCAGCCTGATCTCCACCGGCTGGGATCCGGGCCTTTTCTCCATGGCCAGGGTGTTGTTCGGCTCCATTCTCCCCATGGGCAAGACATACACCTTCTGGGGCCGGGGCGTCAGCCAAGGCCATTCGGTGGCTGTCCGCAGGCTGCCCGGGGTCAAGCAGGCGGTCCAGTACACCGTCCCTGTACCAGAGACTGTGGAGCGGATCCAGCAGGGAGAGACGCCGGTGCTCACCCCTAGGGAGCAGCACATGCGGATCTGCTATGTGGTGCCGGAGCCTGAGGCTGACCGCGGCGCCATTGAGACAGCAATCAAGACCATGCCCGGTTATTTCGCTGATTATGACACCACGGTCCATTTCATCACAGAAGAGGAGTTCGCTGCTGACCATACCGGCATGCCCCACGGCGGGTTCGTAATCAGCACAGGGATTACCGGCGGCGGCACCAAGCAGCAGGCTGAGTTTAGGCTGAGGCTGGAGAACAACCCGGAATTCACCGGCAGTGTGCTGGCAGCTTATGCCCGGGCAGTCTACCGCCTGCACCGGGAGGGAAAGACAGGTGCATGTACCGTATTAGATGTTCCCTTGGGATACCTGTCCCCCGACTCTCCACCGGAACTGCGAAAAAGACTGCTCTAGGCTTACAAAACACCCGCCGGGTTCGGCGGGTGTCGGCTTCTACGAACTTAGAGAGTCCTGGGCAGCTTCTTAGCGGCTACTTTTTCGCCACATCGGCCCAGTCGGCTAAGAACCGCTCAATGCCGCTATCAGTAAGGGGATGCTTGGTCATCTGCACCATGACTTTATACGGTATGGTGGCGATATCTGCACCGGCCTTGGCAGCCTGGATGACATGGAGCGGATGGCGGATGCTGGCTGCGATGATCTCTGTGGAGATGTCGTGGATGGCAAAGATCTCAGCTATATCCCGGACCAACTCCATGCCGTCATGGCCGATATCATCCAGCCTTCCCAAGAAGGGGCTTACATAAGTGGCTCCGGCCCGGGCGCACAAGAGTGCCTGTGTCGGGGAGAAGATCAACGTCAAGTTGGTCTTGATCCCTTCACTGGAAAGAATCTTGGTAGCCTTAAGGCCTTCAGTTGTCATCGGCACTTTGATGACCACATTGGGATGCCAGGCTGCGTACTCCCTGGCCTCCTTAACCATACCCTCAGCATCTTCGCTGACGACTTCGGCACTGATGGGGCCATCAACGATGTCGCAAATGGTATTGATGACTTCCTTAAAATCCCGGCCTTCCTTGGCAATCAGTGAAGGGTTAGTGGTAACCCCACAGATAACGCCCCAGCTGTTGACTTCCCGGATCTCATCAATATTGGCGGTATCTAGAAACAGTTTCATATCTTCGCTGCCAACTTCCCTGTGCAGCAGTAGTTGGACAGCTTCTCACCTCACTTCTTAAGATTATCCTCATCCAGCGGTTTCCAGCATGCTTGTCCAAACCAAGGAACTAGTCAACACCTGCACAGAGGCAGAACTATGCAGGAATGTTACTAATAACATATCACGAACCGGGTTTACATGCAATGTCTCATCGAGTCCGCCAGTGCCTTCTAGAAGCCTGTGCTAGGCGAGACTGGCACCAAACCTAATGGGCCTTGTCCCACGAGGGGTTATAAAAAAGCTGGGCAGCCACGGCAGCTATTCCCTGTGGGTCCGGCAAACATTCACCCTCCACCATCTCCACCGGCAGCATTGTGACATCGATACCTTCCACGTTCCGCCGCAATACTGCCGATGCCATCTTGATGCCGTCCTCCCAGGGCAGGTTGGTCTCCACCAATTCTCCCACATACCTGGCTAAGGTGGGCAGCTGAGCAATGGAAGCCGCCTGGAGCATTTCATCTGCCAGCTGGATAAGAAAATCCCGCTGGCGCTCCAGCCGGTTGAGATCCGTCTCTGAACCCCTGCGGTAGCGCACATAGCGAAGGGCCTCAGGCCCCAAGAGCCTCTGGATGCCTTCCTTCAGCTCAAAGATCAGCTCACCGTCGTCGTAATAGCGAATCGGTGTCTTGACATCAACCTCCACCCCGCCGATAGCATCCACCAGCTCAGTAAACCCGCTGTAATCTACCAATACATAATAGTGGATGGGAATCTGGAGCAGGTCTTCTGCGACCTTCTCCACCGCCGGCACTCCTCCAGCAGCAAAGACTGCCCGCAGCTCCCCCTCGCTGCCATCGGGCAGTGTCACGATCAGCTCTGGCGGCAGGCCCAATAGATGGAACTTCCTGGTGGCCGGATGAATCGTCCCCACAAACACGGCATCGGCCTTCTGCCCGTGCTGGCCCAAGGCCAGAGTATAACCACCGCTGCTGTCCCTTTCAAGGACTGCTTCTTCCATGGGAGCATCGACACCAATGAATACTATATTGACACTTTCATCTCCTAGTATCCCCAACTGCATCCAATACCGATAACCGAGCCAGGCTGCGGCCAGCAGCAACACCACCAGCCCTATGATGACAACCTTCCTGCGGGTCCGCCCTCCAGCCTTCCTTGGCTGCTGCGGCTTTTGAGCTGCACCCATAGTCAGTCCCCCTGTCCCAAGCCCCTTGGGGCTGGGTTGTTCTCTCTCCCACAATGCCTGTATTATATTAGTCCAGGGGCACCGCAAATCCTCTCAAAGGGCAAATCCGGGCGGCTGCCTAGATCTTCCAAGCCGCCGGAAACCCGTATAGCTAAACCTGCCTCGTTTTCCGAGCCAACAAACTAACCATCTCCCAACCGCAAGCTGGGCACAGCATTGAGATCCCATGGAGAGCGCTCTCCCCGCAGCCAGCGATAGTAGCCGGCACAGGCAATCATTGCGGCATTGTCAGTGCAGAGGACCTTGCTGGGATAATACACCTTGATCCCGTGGATGCCGGCCAGTTCCCGCAGACGGGCCCTTAGAGCTTCGTTGGCTGCTACCCCTCCTGAGAGAAAAACAGTCTTGACGCCGTAATCTTGGGCTGCCGCCAAGGTCTTGGCGGCCAGCACATCGACAATGGCCTCCTGCAGGCTGGCCGCGATGTCTGCCACTGGCAGTTCCTCACCCCGCTGCCGCAAATTGTGGATATAGTTGATAGCCGCCGTCTTGAGGCCGGAAAAGCTGAAATCATAGGTGTCTGCCTGCAGCAAACCCCGGGGAAACTCAACAGCCTGGGGATCTCCATCAACCGCAGCTCGGGCAATCTCCGGGCCCCCGGGATAATCCAGCCCCAGCATCCGGGCGATCTTGTCAAAAGCCTCGCCGGCTGCATCATCCCTGGTCCGGCCCAGGATATCATAGCGGCCGTATTCATCGATATAGAGCAGATCAGTATGGCCTCCAGAAACCGTCAGGCAGACCAGGGGCGGTTCTACTTCGGGGTACTCCAGCACATTGGCGTAGATATGCCCCTCGATGTGATTAACCCCAACTAAAGGGCAGCCCAGAGCCAAGGCCATGGCCTTGGCAGCACTCAGCCCCACCAGCAAGGCGCCCACCAAGCCCGGCCCGTATGTCACAGCAATGGCATCCAGCTCACCGGGAGAAACACCTGCTTCCTTCAGAGCCAGATCAATCACCGGCATAATCAGCTCGATATGCTTCCGGGATGCAATTTCCGGTACGACCCCACCGTATACCCGGTGCAGATCCACCTGGGAGGAGATGACATTGGCAAGGATCTCCTTCCCATCCCGCACAACGGCGGCGGCAGTCTCATCACAGCTTGTCTCTATGCCAAGGACCAGGGCACCCGGGCCGTTAGCTGCCGAGGACCCCTGTTTCACTTCCATGTTTCAATCCCCATTTCTCGACTTGCTCCAATCCCACCCGCTGTTCTAGTACAGATCCTTCCACATGATAATGGCATCTTCATTGTTGTCCCGGTAGTAGCCGGGCCGGATGCCGACATCCACATAGCCGAACTTCTTGTACAGGCCATGGGCTATATAGTTGGAGACCCTTACTTCCAAAGTAATCTTGCTCCCTCCATTGGCCCGGGCGATGATATCTGCAGCTGCCAGCAGCTGGCGGCCGACACCCCGGCCTCGGTAAGCAGGATGCACGGCAATAGTGGTTATGTGTCCTTCATCGAGGATCAGCCACATGCCCAGGTAGCCGGCTATCTTGCCATCACCGGTCCTGGCCACCACGTAATGGGCCTGGTCGTTCTCCAAAAGCTCTGATAAATAAGCATAACGGGACCAAGGGGTCGGAAACGACACCCGTTCGATGGCCAGCACCGCATCCAAATCCCGCACCCGCATGGGTTCTATCTCTACAGGTAGATATCCCTTGCTGGAGACTTCTGTGCTCAAAGCCTTCGGCCTCTCCCTTCATCCACGAATCAGCTGCCCATCCTTCACCGGCAGCCCTCAGAGCACCTGGCCTTCAGCCTGCGCTCAGCCTCAGATAAGCGCAGGTACATAGGAGCGAGGGTCAAGGGGTCATGACTCTCCCCAGCCAAGAGCTTCTGCCTTCCGAGCAGCGCAATACTGGAAGCCCGCAGCTGCATGCTGTTGCTAGCGGGCCTTACGGCCCTATCCCCTGCGGCCTCTAACACCCTATCCCAGTAAACAGCGGCTCCATCTCCGCAAAAACAGATGGGGCCGGCTGCCGCGTCCAGCACCTGCTTAAGGAATTCCTCAACGGGCCCTGCCCAATAATCACCGGCAGGTTCCGGCAGGCCGCTCATCTTATACAAGCGGCCGTACACTTCGCCGTGCCTTGCATCAACCATAGTACACACCCATTGGGCGGCAAAGCCCACCTGGAAAGCCAAGCCCTCCAGAACAGTCACGCCGATGAGGGGCTTTTGCCAAGTATAGGCTAGGGCCTTGGCTGTAGCTACACCGATCCGCAGGCCTGTAAAGGAACCGGGCCCAGTTGCTGCAGCTACACCCTCTATATCACTTCCTGTCCAGCCCCCATCCTGCAGAATGCGGATCAAGGCCGGGAGCAGCCGCTCCGAATGGGTAGCCCGGATATTCAGCAGATATTCTCCGATCAACTCTTCTCCATCAATCAGTGCCACACTGCCCGTTGCCGCAGCAGTATCTATAGCTAAAATGCGCATGCTGAAGCTCCTTCCCCAGCTCCTGGACAACCTGCTGGAACCGCTGGCCGAAAGCCTTAAACTCTATGCTCCGCCCAGTCTCGTGTACTGTGTCCCGCTCAATCTGCACTTCCAGGTGTTGTGCAGGCAGGTAGGGCTCAACCAGGTCTCCCCACTCCACCACCGATATGCCGCTGCCTCGCAAATATTCTTCATAGCCTAGATTTTCCCATTCCTCAGGCTGTCTAAGCCGGTAGGCATCAAAATGGTACAGCGGCACATCCCCAGTATATTCATGAATCAGGGCAAATGTCGGGCTGGTCACTGCCGCCGGATCAATCCCAAGGCCGGCTGCAATTCCCTTGACCAAGACAGTCTTTCCAGCTCCCAAATCCCCCGTCAAACTCAGCGTATCTCCCGGCCTTAACCACCGGGCCAGCAGCCGCCCTAGGGCTAAAGTCTCCTCGGGGCTGCTGGTGGAAACAATCAGTGACTTCATACCTCCAGCCTCCATGCATCTGGGGTCATTTTCCAGGATGCCCCTTCGCCTGCCTTCTATTCGGCAGCATTACGGGTATTCCCTGCCCCTGCCTCCATCGCAAATTCAGCGCAAAGAAAAAGGACCCTTGCGGTCCTTAAGACGTTACTGCCATTCATTATATTCTCTTTCTGCCTTTAGCTGAAACTGTTACCCTGCTGATACTGCCGCTGCCACCGGTGACGCCTTACGGGATTCTCCCAGTTTAAGAACTGCGCCTTTGAGGGCATACAGCTCAAAGGGTTTGACGAAATGCAAATCCGCCCCGGTCTGCAGGGCCTGGGCAGCCAGCCTGGGAGAGTTGAGTCCCGTATAGGTAATTATGCCTATATCTTGTCCCAACACCTTGCGGATGCGGCGGCACAGCTCAAGTCCATCCATGATCGGCATCCTGATGTCGATCAGGGCAACATCCACCGGATTCTTCTCCAGCAGATTGAGGGCATCGCGCCCGTTAGATGCCTGCAAAACCACCTTCAGCCGCGGGTTAGCTGTCTCCAGAAAGTCTTTCAGCACCTGCCGGAAGGGTAAGTAATCATCAGCTACTAGGATCCTGATCACGTCAAAATCGCCTCCGCTAGGACAACACTGGTTACAGCTTAGGTGTTCGCTTTTCCTCCGGCTTCTCCTGCCCCAAAGAATAAAATTGTTGTAAAATATAGTAAACTTTCTGTATCTGCTCAGCCAACCCATCCCATTCTGCTTCTGCCTATAATATTCAGTATCATCCTACAATGCGGCCGTCGATCAGCACTCTCTCTGCCCGAGAGCGGACATCCAGCGGATCGCCAGACCAAAGTACTAGGTCTGCCGCCTTACCAACCTCGATGCTGCCGACCCGGTCATCAATTCCCAAAATCTCTGCCGGGTTGATGGTGATGGCCTTCCAGGCCTCCTGTTCTGGCAGCCCGTACCTGACCGCCAAAGCAGCCACGACCGGCAGGTACTTTAAGGGGATCACAGGATGATCTAAGGTCAAAGCCACCTTTACCCCTTCCGCATTCAAGACAGCGGCTGTCCTGAAATCCAGTTCCTGCAGCTCAACTTTGGAGCGGGAACTCAAGGACGGCCCGACAACAGCCGGCACCTGCCGCCGGGCGGGGGCCGGCGCGTTCTGGCGCGCCTGGCGGCGTCCGGCTGCCTGTGGCGGCGGCGCATCGCCATGGTGGCCACGCTGGAACACATCCGTCAGGGCGAACTGAGCAACACCTTCCGGCTGGCCGAACGGATTCCGGCCGATCCGGAGGATCTGATGCACAAAGCCGCCGGCTGGATGCTGCGGGAGGCCGGCAAGCGGGATGCCGCGGCGCTGGAGGCCTTTCTGGAGCGGCAGGCCGGACGAATGCCGCGCACCATGCTGCGTTATGCCATCGAGCGCCTGCCCCCGGCGCGCCGCCGCGCCTGGCTGGCGGTTCCGCGGCAGACGTGACCTCCGGTCCGGCCCGGTCCGGCCCAACCCGCTCCGGAATCTGCATTTTCCTTTACAGACGCCGATGCCGGTTGTAAAACCCCTGCGAACAACAAATCGCCCCGCCACGTACACAGGATGTCCATGCAACCCATCATCAATCATCTCGTCCAGCTTCAGGAACTCATTATCGCCCGTGCCCAGCAGGAGGCCGGTATGCCGGGGGCCCAATTCGCCCAGCTCGACGAATCCATTCACGCGCTGACCCAGGAACTGCCGCGGGATATCCACCAGCAGTTCACCCGGTTGCTTCAGAAAAGTCCGCTGGCCATCGTGCCCGTTGTCAACGGCGTCTGCACCGCCTGCGGCATGACCCTGCCGGTTTCGCTGGTGCACCAGGTGCACGCCGCCGAGCAGATCTACCAGTGCCCGTCCTGCGCCCGCCTGCTGTTTCACCGCGCCTCCGGCGCCCGCAACACCCGCAAGTCCCCCCGCCGCAGCGATCCGCCCAAGGTCGGCATTGAACGCTTTTCCGCCGAATCGCTCATGATCCCCGCGCTCAAGGGCACCGACCGCGATGCGGTGCTGGCGGAACTCTGCCAGAAACTCGACGACGAGGGATTTGTGGACGACGCCGGCAAGCTGCTGGAGGCGGCGGAGCAGCGCGAAGCCATCATCTCCACGGCCGTGGAAAACGGCCTGGCCTTTCCCCACGTGCGCTGCGTGGAAGGCGGCGCGCTGACGTTTGCGCTGGGCATCGCCCCCAAGGGCATCAAGTTCGATCCCGCCGGCAAGGCCAATACCCGCATCATTTTCTTCATGGTGATCCCCACCGCCGCCAGCGCCTTCTATCTCAAGCTGCTGTCCGGCCTGTCCCAGGTTTTCCAGAAGGCCGAAAACCGCGAGAAGCTTCTGGAAGCCGAAACCTCCGAGAAAATGTGGAAGGCCCTGGTCAAGGCCACCCGCCTGGCGATCTCCTGACCGTCTGGTCTGCCCTGAAGGCCAACGAAGGCGGCCGGGTCGTATCTGAGGTGGACCGGTTTCATCCCGCCCCCCGCCGCGCCCGGTCTGTGCGCAAGTTGGATTTGACACGCGACGCATCCTGAGGCCACCCTGTTCCGCTATGGACGGGTGCTGCAATCTGGTGCTGGCGGGTTTCATGGGCACGGGGAAGAGCGTGATCGGCCGGCGCGTGGCCGCCATGGCCTTTACCCCGCCCGTGCTGCTGGCGATTCTGCTTGCGTGCGGAGCCGCCACTGCGCAGGAGATCAGCGCCGATTTCACCGAAGGTGTGCGCGCTTTCGAAGAACGATCGTACCAGGAAGCCATCACTCGGCTTGAGGCCGCTGTAGCGGCCGATCCGGAGAATGAGGCCGCCTGGTACTACCTCGGCGTGGCGAGGTACCAGCTTGGCGACTTCGAGGAGGCCCTTGATGCGCTGGGCCGGGCCTACGAACTGCGCCCCGGCCGGCCGGGCACACAGCTTTACATCGGGACCATCTACGAGGAGCTTGGGGCGTTCGAGGAGGCCGTGCGCGCGTACCAGACGGAGGTGCGCAATCGGCGCTTTAAGAACCTCCCTGAGGTCTTCACCGCGCTGGGCCGGGCCTACTACTACTCGGGCGACTACTTCAACGCCATCGAGCGGCTCGGCACCGCGATCGCCGGGAATCCCAACTACGTCGAGGCGCTGTTCTACCGCGGACTTGCTCACTACATGCGGGCGGATTACGACAGGGCCCTGCGCGATTTCGACGCCGCAATCACGGTCGTCGATGAGTGGGACCGCAAGAGCCGCCAGCTTGAGCAGATGATCCAGCGGGAGGCAGAGGCCGGCCTCG
>FZPS01000062.1_pt4304 | contig 12527 bp, 11 predicted proteins | sample 1817821 | NCBI WGS metagenome assembly FZPS01 (sample SAMEA104158645, study PRJEB21678) | metagenome | place: Germany | collected 2015-04-21 | reverse complement strand
GTATATCTCCAGCGTTGACATTATCCGCACCGACCTGTGCTGTAGCAGCATCATTAGATCCAAGGGCTACAGGTATGCCTTCCCGAAGACCGGTTATGGCAGCAATTTCTTTCCCTAACCTACCAAGTACTGCACCTCCAGGTGCAATATCGGGAAGTTTATCTATAGGTATTTCAAGGGCTTTGCAAATATCTTTTGACCATCCAGTATCTTTCACTGTTTCATACAAACCCATCATGGAAGCATTTACGGGGTCAATAGCCCAAACCCCTGTAAGTTTTTTATAAAAGTAGGTATTGAAATGCCCAACCTTACAAGCACTATTGAAAATTCCAGGCATATTCTCTTTAATCCAGAGTATACTGGTGGCTGACACTCCACCTGTAAACGGAAGCACACCAGTAATACTTTGAAACCCATCTTCACCTATAATATTTAATATATCTTCTGTCTGTTTTCTGCTTCGCCTGTCCAGATGAGTAATTATGTGGCTTAGTGGTTGCCCGTTTCCATCCATAAAAATAACCGACGGAGAAAAATTATCAAAAGTTATAATATCTACTCTTTTAACATATTCGCCGAGTTCTTGGGTACACTTGATAAACGCTTCAAAAACCTCATCAGGATTCAATTCCACTTTATAATTCTCTGAAATTCTCAGTTCATACTCAACTTTGGCCGAAGCAACAATATCAAGTTCCTTGTTGAGGACAGCAGCTTTTACCGATGATGTGCCAAAATCCACAGAAAGAATATGCAAATCTGTTCTCCCTCCTTTACTCTTGTAATTAGCATCAGCGGTTCCCGCTATCGTACGGTTCAGGTTCTGCTTACTCTATAGTTTCCTGTTTGCTTAAACCTTCGCCAATAATACATTTGCCTCCAGTAATTTCCTTCATAATCTCTTCTGCCTTGTTTGAAGACCCGAGAAGGCGAATCTTATTTCTCACTACCTCTTTGACCCTTTCCCTACCGATTTCACCGTATTTTCTTACATCTACGAGTTGCTGCTCCTTGGTTAGACACTGTTTTATGGCCATAGTGTAGGCTTTGTTCAACTCAGTGGCATAATTAATCTTTGCAATTCCTGCTTTTATTGCTTCCCGGATTGAATCATCCAATACCCCTGAAGCTCCATGCAATACCAACGGAGCATTTACTTTTTCCCTAATTCGGGCAATTCTTTCGATATCAAGTGAAACTGACTGGACTTTCATCCTGTGGGCACTCCCAACTGCCACGGCAAGGGAGTCAACGCCTGTGCTTTCGAAAAATACACTCGCCTCTTCAGGAGTAGTAAGGTATTTTTTGATATCCTCCACTGAAAGCGGACCCTTAGCCGCATCGGGAACTTTGCCTATTTCACCTTCCAGAGGTATCCCCGAGGCATGGGCCATTTTTGCAAGACTTATGGTTATCTCTACATTTTCAGAAAAGGCTAATGTGGAACCGTCATACATCAGAGATGTAAAACCTGCTCTTAAAGACCTTACAACAGTATCGTAGTTAACACCATGGTCCAAGTGACAGACAATTGGAACCCACACTCTTTCGGCAAGAGACTTAACTATAGAGAACATACAGTGCACACCGGCATATTTTATTGCCCCTTCACTAATCTGGACAATTACCGGCGCTTTCTCCTCTTCAGCAGCTTGAACAATAGCTTGTGCAGTTTCCATATTGTTGGCATTAAATGCCCCCACTGCAAATCCATTTTTTTGTGCATAAATTAACATTGCTTTACTATCAACTAATGGCATATAATATCATCTCCTAATTAAATAATCTTTGATTTTTTCGAATTCCTTATAGGATATACCGCCTTCACCAATAAACCTGGCATTAGTCATGCCTTTTCTTTCTTCCGCATGATAGTCAGAACCACCAGTGAAGAATTCTACTTTTCCATAAAAAGTCTCTTTAACTTCTTCAGCTATCTCTACATTAGTGGATTTACCTTTGTAGCTAGTTTTACTATAGGGATAGTTTGCTTCTATACCGTCCAGTCCATTGTCAATCAGTCTTTTAATGTACTCAAATCTTGTAAACTCTTTACCATCTGGATAAACAATCGTTTCATCTATTAGGAAGGGATGAGCCAGTACTGCTACACCGCCACATTTCTTTATCAGTTCGATGGCATCCAATGGATCAATTTTCTCTCTTCTTATATTTAGAGTAGGATTGTCTCTAACTAGAAGCTTAGCTTCCTTCCACGAAGGTGCATAGCCTTTTTTTGCCATTACCTCGAAGATATGTTTTCTCTGAACTTCATCAGGTTTCCTAAACCTTTCATTTCCATCCTTGTCAAAATACTTTAAAATTTCATTCTCATAATCCACTGGCATTCCATTTTCGATCAAAACTTTACACAACTTTTCATATGATTTAGTTTTGCTTTCTTTTGCTCTCTTAACCTCTTGGACAATTTCAGCTTCATCCCATCTTAGACCATACCCGAGTATATGAACGTCATCAACGTATGTATCACATGAAAACTCATACCCTAAAACCAATTCCAATCCTTTTTCATTAGCATAGCTGCAAATATTTATTGTTTTATTCCCGATGCATAGAGAAGTTGGGGGCGTAATATCGTGGTCGGTTATTGCGATAACCATCATGCCTAAATCTGCAGCTTTGTCTATCAGTTCCTGCGGTGTAGCATTACCATCAGAGCGCACTGTATGGCAGTGTAAGTCACATTCGTACCTGTTCATTTAATCACTCCTCTTCACCTTATTACTAATACTTCTCGGAACTATATTATTTTTGATAAACTATTAAGCCCTTTCTCAAATGCGTTTTTTATATTTTGCGAAACCTTCTGTCTATCTCATTGATTTTTTCCACTTTAGGCAGGGACCTCCCACCTTGGAATTCTGATTCCAGCCATGCATCAACCAGCTTTTTAGCCAATTCCGCTCCCGTAATCTGGGCTCCTAATGTAATTATCTGGGCATTATTGCTTTTTCTGGCACGCTCTGCTGAATACACATCACAGCATTGTGCCGCCCTTACCCCCGGAACCTTGTTAGCAACCATTGCCATTCCTATCCCAGTCCCGCAGATTAAAATGGCTCTGTCAACGTCCCCGGCTGCCACCTTATTTGAAACAGCCAGAGCAATATCTGGGTAGTCTACAGCCGTTTCATCATCGACACCGAAATCAAACACTTCAACACCTTTGGACACAATATGATTTTTAATGATTTCCTTCAGTCTAAACCCATTATGGTCTGAACCTAATGCAACTTTCATCGTATCATCTCCGTTTAATATTAAAATCTACTCATTTAAGAACTCCCTAACATTATTAGTTATTGCTGAACTGTCCAATAAGAACGCTTTTTTTAACATGCTGTCAGCCCCCGCAGTACCAAATCTGTCTCTAACACCCATTCTAAGAAGCTGGGTACCTATAGCTTTCTCTGATAATAGCTCCGCTATCGAACTGCCCAGCCCTCCTTTTATATTATGGCATTCAACTGTAACCACCTTTTTGAAAAAAGGAAGTGAGTATAATAGAAAATCTTCATCGAGAGGTCTTATAGTCGCCATATTTACAACCATTGCATCTATGCCATAAGACTTCAATATATTAGCCGCTTCGAGACAATCATAAACAGAGCTTCCACACGCTACAATCATTACATCGTTACCGGCTTTCAATACTCTTGCCTTTCCTATCTCAAACTTGTGGAATTCGGTTGGAAGGATAGGTTCTTCTTTTCTCCCTCGTATTCTCATATACACAGGTCCTTCATAATTAAGCATGGCTTTAGTTGCTTCAAAAGCTTCTATGGCATCAGCAGGGTCAATGATAACAATACCAGGCAAAGCACTGATGGCGGCCACATCCTCCAAGGCCAAATGAGTAAACCCCAGCCAAGCTGATGCGAATCCCGTGTCGGTGCCAATCATTTTTACATTTAATAATTCCGACGCAATATCAACTCTTATTTGCTCTAAAGCTCTAAAAGCAAGGAAATTAGCATATGAGGTTATTACAGGCACATACCCTGAAATGGCAAATCCTGCAGCAACGCCTACCATAGTCTGTTCGGCGATTCCGACGTTAATACTCCTTTCAGGAAATTCCTTTACAAAATCACCAAATCGGGACTGGGAATCAGCTGCTACAGTTACAATACTAGGATTAGTCCTACCTGCTTCTAATAAGGCTTTTGCAAAAGCAACTCTTGTTGATTCTTTGGTTTTTCTATTCATGTGTCTAATTCCTCCAAAAACAGTTCACCTTTTATTTCTTCATATTGTTGTTTGGTCATCACCTTATAATGCCATTCCACTTTGTTTTCAGCAAATTCTAAACCCTTGCCCTTTATTGTGTTGGCTATTACAATGGACGGTTTGCCTTTGTTAAATGGAACTTTTCTGAGTACACTAATGATTTCCTTAATATTGTGACCATCAACCGCCTGTACCGCCCATCCAAAAGACAACCACTTTTGTTCCAATGGTTCAAGTTGGCTAATGTTCTCTGTAAAATCACCTAGTTGAAGCCGGTTTCTATCGACTATTACTACTAAATTATCCAGTTTATAATGGGCGGCGACCATAGCTGTTTCCCATATGCTTCCTTCCTGTAATTCGCCATCGCCTGTAATTACGATTACCCTGTAGTTTATACCAGCCAAACGCCCAGCCATAGCCATGCCTGCGCCAATAGCAATACCGTGGCCTAATGAACCTGTATTTGCCTCAATCCCCGGCAGCTTTCGTTCAGGATGTCCCGGAAGCATTGTATCAAACTTATTACAGAATTCATCTAGTAATGACCTGTTAAAATAACCGCATTGAGCTAAAACCGAATAAAGTGCTAAACAACCATGGCCCTTGCTGAGTATAAGCCGGTCCCTGTCCGGCCAATTTGGGTTCTGGGGGTCATGATTCATAATAGCACCATATAAAACAGCAATAATATCAGCTATGGATAATGCAGGCCCTAGATGGCCTGTTCCTGACCTTGTGCTCATTCGCATGCAGTCTTTTCTTATCTTTTCTGCTATCTTTTCTATGTTCATTAATTCATCCAAAACCGTATTCATAGACAACAGCCCTCCCCAAGCTCTCTGACTATACTGCTTTGTTCTTATGTTAATAAAAATGGCCTTATATAATCTTCAAGAGCTATCATAGCTTTGGAAAACTGAATGTAGGTACTATAAGTCGGAGCCAGTATATCAAAATCCTCTGGCTTTATGGTATCTTCACCGTATCCTCCCGTAAAATAAGGAATTTGAAGGAGCTTAGCCATTACATTTTCAGGGACCGGTTCATTAATCCTTTTTTCGATCTGCCTGTCAATATAATGGAGCATAAAAGCCTGAATGAGTTTCGGATTCATTGTTATCACAAGGTTCCCGCCAGCAAGTTTTTCCAGGTGCCATATTTCATGCCTGCCATTAACTACTGGGCCTATCCTGCTTGATGCAATAAGCAGTTTACTTGGATAATTTTTTTCTAAAAGCATCCTATGTGCTTTTTTAGCAATCGCCAGACCAGCCCATCGTTTCATTTCTTCTGTTAATTCAATGCCTCTTTCTTCTGCTTGTTCAATGAATATTTTTTCATCTTCAAATCTACCTATCATTAACGTTATGACAGAACGCCATCCGTAATATTCTACGCCGTGGCTTTTGCCGATTTCCCGTCCGCGCTTTACAGCATTGGCAACTGCCATAATTTGAGGCATAGTAAAACAAAGAGTAGCATTTGTCGGAACACCTAAAGCTGTAAGTAAGAATATTGACAGTAAACCGCTTTGTGTAGCAGGGATTTTCACCATTATATTCTGATTGAGTGACCTTAATTCAATAGCCTGTTTTACCATTATTAACGGTTCTGTGAGCAGTCTCGGGTCGACCTGGGCCGAAACAAAGCCTTTGGTACACCCCGATTTATTATATAGGTTTATATATCTTGCAGATCCTCTCTTACAGGCTTCCTTATATGCTTCCCATGTGATTTGTTTATGGTCCAAGGCTGGATAAAGTTTAACCAATTCCTTAACAACAAGTGCCCACTCGTACCTCAAATCATTAAAAACGGCTGCCGTAAGAGGCGGATTAGTGGTAACACCGCTAAAAACCCAGTTTTCCGGGTCTTCCTCCTCATCCCAGAGCCTTTTTAACTGCACGCTAACCAGGTCTTTGATTTTATTAGGTACCGACTCTAAAAACCTTTTACACCATATTTCATAAATAAGAGGGTTTGAATCCCACCATAATTCAATACCATCACTGGTTTTACTGAGCCTTTCCATGGCACTTGTTTCAAAAAATGTCGGCATTATTTTTGTCTCCTAACAAGTTGTTTTTATAGTTTTGATGCTTTGTAATTGCAAAATCCATGCCATAAAAATAAGCCCATGCGCGAAACACGCTTGAGCTTACTATCCCTTATATATTAGTCAAAACCATTAAGGCAGTGCAATGATATTTTGCATTTTATCTCGCTTTATCGATGTAAAGCACCACTAATCAATTAATGTTTTATGCTTTTTTAATTTCCTCACAATGGTAGATTGATCCACCCCCAGTAATTCGGCGGCTTTATATGTGCTTCCCCCTTCTTTCAATGCCATTTGAATTAGTTGATATTCAGCAAAAGCATTAGCTTCCCTTAAAGGCATTAATTTTGAAACAAAAACGCCACCGGTTCTGTCTATTTCATTTTCATCGTAAATTTCAGAAGGCAAATCTTTTATTGTTATTTGATTATCCTTAGAACTTACGATCAACCTCTCAATAACGTTTTCCAGTTCCCGAACATTACCTGGCCAAGAATACCTCATAAAATATTCAATCACTTCTTTTGTTACTTGTTTCTTGTAACCGTATTTTTCATTATATTTCTTTAGAAAATGATGGGAAAGAATTGGAATATCCTCAAGTCTTTCCCTTAAAGGGGGTACTACCACTGGAAACACGTTTAGCCTATAATAAAGGTCTTCCCTAAATTCACCGTTTCGAACCATTTTTTTAAGGTCTTTATTTGTAGCCGCAATTATTCTCACGTCAACATTTACGGTTTTTATCCCCCCGGTTCTGATATACTCCTTTTCCTGCAATACTCTTAGTAGTTTAACTTGGAGAGGTAAAGCCAATTCACTTATTTCATCCAATAATAGAGTACCTCCATCAGCTATTTCAATAAGCCCGGGTTTCCCGTCACTTCTTGCTCCGGTGAAGGCCCCTTTTTCATAACCAAACAACTCTGACTCTATGAGATTTTCCGGTATAGCTCCGCAGTTTATTTTGATAAAAGGACCTTTATTCCTGTTACTAATACTATGTATATACTTGGCAATGACTTCTTTACCTACTCCAGTTTCTCCGTTAATCAGGATTGTAGTATCCACAGAAGCTACCCTGTTAAGCATTTCCAATAGTTCTTCCATATTCTTGCTTTTACAAACTACAATAGAATCTCTCATGGCTTCAATTCTATGAGTAGCCAGTTCAATTTCATATCTATGCAAGAGCCTTTTTGTCTGCTGCAGTTCTAATTTAAGTTTATCTGCGTCAGTAATATCTTTCGAGATACTAATAACCCTTTTGATTTTCCCCTCATCGTCAAAAACTGGAATAGCAGTAACTAGAAGACTACGCCCAGTCTTTGTTTTTTGGATAATGGATACCTGTTTTTTCTCCTCAATTACCATACGTGTAGCCGATGGAGTATACATACCTTTTCTCTCAAGGTCCTTAACATTTTGACCGACTAAATCCTCTGATTTTATTCCATATAATTTTTCACTTGATGCGCTAACTCTTACTTTGGAACCGGAACCATCAGAAATACAGACTAAGTCATTTGTACTAATCATAAAAGCATTTAAATCTGTCTCAACTTGATTTAACTGATTTTTTAACACACAAATTTGTTCAAGTAAAAACTTTATGTGCTCATTCACAGTAATTATTCCAATTATTATATTCTGTTTATTCTTGACTATTAAAGGTTTATCAAAGCTTTCCTCAATATTTATTTCCTCTTCATCCGAAATGAAACGAAACTCTGTTATTGTCTTATAGCCAGGATAATCATTTTTATATATTAAACAAATACTTGAAACAAGACTCCTTGAATCTAATACAACAGCATAATCGTATTTCTTATAATATTGTCTTAACCTTTCTACGAATTCGTTTATGTTTTTTATAACTAGTATATTCCGATTACAAATAGCGGAGGCTTTAATAATCAATTTTCTCACCCTTGTCAGTGTTTTTATTGTGCAATATAGCTTCTTCCAATAATGCTAAGGAACCTGCAAAGCATGACAGAATAAAAGTTTTTCCAGGGAACCATGGGCGAAAAATACTTGATGCACCACTATACATGTCTGTCTTTCTATCTTTTGACCGCGGTTACTTGGATTACAAAGAGTATAACATAATCGGTATTGCATTTAAAGTGCTTCAAAAAAGTAGTATGTGTCAAGTAATCATTGGCAATTTATTTATCTTTTCTGTATTCCAATATTAACCTGTAGTTTTCTTCCATAGATCTATCTGTCCGAAGGCCTTGATACTCATTCATTTATGGGTACCATACACCATAATAGTGCCTATTTATTCCACGGTCCGGGCCTAAAATGAGCCTATGGCTGCATGGATTAAGGCAGCGAAGGCAGCCACCCATGCTATAAGTACTTATTAAAAGGCCCGACTATGGTTATATACTACCGGATACTTTGTTCGGTCCGCACTACGTTTCGTGCTGCCAGATCCTTTAGCCTAACATGCGGCTCATTCGTTGTAAAGCCCGGCTTTCGCGGCATAAAACGGCATAATGCCCGTCTACCTGTAACTAAGTCCGTTAAAATCCTTATTTTCTATGAGGCTTAGTATGGCTTTCCTACCGTTTGTCATAAAAGTATTCGCAAACGGCCTGCCTCCCCTGACAGGGTAAAGATACCCGTTACCGTCTTCTTTTGGCGCCTTTGCCGCACTTAATACTTCCTCTATGCACTCAGTATATCGCTCCGGCAGCGTCGCCTTTGAAAGGGATGTAACAGCCTCGTACAGGTTTTCGCATACTTTAAGGCACAGAATACGGCCAAGGTTTGATGCGCCTTTTTTGCTCCAGCTTGCCTTTTGATGTTTCATCCTCTTTGCCACACCATCACAGACATGGTGCTCCATTGTGCCTAAGTTCCGGTATTCTAACCCTTCAGGTGGCTCCGGCAGTTTAAGGCCCCGTTCCTTGTACGGGAGCAGTCCTTCTTCGTTGCTTTTTAAGTATTCGTAAAGACCTAAAAGGTCGTTTCTATCTCCCTCTTCTTCTGCAAGTTCTGCTATGCCTTTAATATACGCAAGGCATAAGTCTACATGCCCCTCTGAAAGCAGACTTTGGATCGCCTCCCTTTGCGTTTTGTCTTTTACTTTCCTTGTTATCTCTCGGTTCTTATGGAACGGGTCCAACTGAAAGTACACATCACTATCTGTAAGCCCTGCCTTGATCCAGCTGCCGCCATCACCGTTTAAAACCCTCACTGTTACTTCATCAGTATTAAATACAGCTGAGATTGCGCCTTCTTTTTTCTCCATAAAGGTCTTTGTGTCCTCAAAACCGCATACCATCACTTTGTTGCTTAAGCGGTACCTTCCCTTACCCTCTTTCACCCAGCCGTCATAGGCTGCCGCCATTTTCATTTCGCACTTACGGCCTCTTTTAGGTCGGTCTTTGCCCTGCATATTGAGCCAGATACCATCTGCCTCTTCAAACAGGATGGGGGTTATTATCTCTCCCGAACCTCTATCGGCCTTTGCCTGTTCTGCCTGCTCTTTTTCTACCTCGGATAGCTTTTCGCCCAGGTTCTGAACAACATTCCACGCTCCTCCGTGGCTTATTCTTTGCCCCGTCATGCCGCTTACCTTTTCCGCCGATTCACGATAAGAACAAACGCTTGCACACTCGGCTATCCTAGCCGCAAGGTTAGAGGTTACCTTCCCGATTGTATTTATGTTTAACGCCTCGTCCAGTAGATAGACACAGGCTGTTTCTCCACTTTCCAGTTTTGTTTCATATACCGTCCTGCCGTAGGAAACATCACCCATCAATGTCTTAAGTGAGGTCCAACGCTTTCCCTTATGACGGTATTTCTTCTTATCCCTTGTGTTTTTTATGTGTTCATCCATGTTGCTTAATACCTGTTCCATTATATTTACCGCAAATTCGCATCCAATCCTGAAAATTTCTTTTTCTAAATCATTGAAGTTTAGCTCTTTTTCTGATATCATTATTTTCACCATGCAAGCCCCCTGTCGTTTTGTTGGTGCTAAATCAATTCTACAGGTTAACTTGCATGCAGGGAAGAGGGTTTTTACCTTCTTCCTGTTTTTTTATCGTTTTGCCAACTAAAATTATACTCTAAGAAAAAAGTACTTCTGGCACCTTTTATACTGAAATACAATACCCTTTATGAGACATTGAGGTTACTGATACCAAAATAATTGATTTTTTATACTGGTAATTAAATACTTGATCTTGCAGCAATATAATCTTAAAATCTATATACTGAGATTGCAGATTAAACTTTCCTTCAAACGGATTAGACAACTCATTGCAAATGGCTTTTAGAACACCATGACTGATTTTACTAAATTCATAACTTTGTCCAAGTCACCTTGGCATAAACGAAAACAGTTTAACTGGAAAAGGAGGTACACCCCATTGTTACTCTTTACCTCATAATCGCAGGCGATAAAACGATATTAAGTTTTCAAGTTTAAAATCTCTAGGGCTTGTCAGGATGCCATCTTTTTAGCTAACGCTAACTGGATTATCCCTAGGGGTGTATACATGTATGTACTCTATTACTGTTGATTTTCACTCAATATTCAATGCAACATTACTGGATTACTTTCATAGAACGTGTTAATATCATAACACATTTAATATTTTCAGTAAACTTCTCAGACCAGTAGTTTAGTTATGGTGATAGTATTATCTCAACGTCGATGCATTTTTGCACATCATTATGCAGTGCTTTTTTGCGGCTACACATCAAATCTAAAACTCTAAAGAAACAAATGCAATAAAAACTATGGCATTGAGATTAAACAAAGTCGGTATACATTTTGCAATATTTACAATAAGTTTTATTTATTATTACTCTCGATAAATAGGAAAGGCTCTTAGTAATTATAACTAAACTTGAAGGGAGTAAATTTATATGAATAATATTCTTAAAGACAAGCTTTCAGGGGTTTTCCCACCAGTAGTAACCCCTTTTGTCAACCAAAATATTAATTACCAAAAACTCCAGTATAATATCCTAAAAATGAACAAATCCAAAATCCGAGGCTACTTAGTCCTCGGAAGCAATGGAGAATTCAAAAGTTTGACAGATGAAGAAGCCATAAAAGTAGTAGATGTAATAAGGGAAAACAAGGCAAGAGATAAAATTCTAATGGTGGGCACAGGAAGAGAATCTGCTTGGGGAACGATAGAATTCACAAAAAAAGTTGCTGAAAGAGGGGCTGATTTTGCTAGTGTCTTAACCCCCCATTATTTTGCTAGTAAGATGACCGATGAGGTACTATTACGGTTTTTCATCGAAATCGCCGAAAAATCTCCATTACCTGTTCTTATTTATAACGCCCCCAAATATGCAGCGGGTGTCGTTATTTCACCCGAAGTCATTTCCGTGCTTTCACAGCATCCCAATATCGTCGGAATGAAAGATACATCAGAAAAAGATATAACTGAATATATAAAAGCCGTACCACAAGGAGCCGATTTCTTTGTATTAGCAGGATCTATTAAGAAATACTATAAAGGTTTAATTAGCGGTGCTGTTGGTGGGATAATTTCTATGGCCAATTATTTACCTGAACGCTGCTGTGAGATACAGGAGTTGTATAATGAAGGTAATCTTGAACAAGCTGAGAAAATAAGCGCCTATCTCTGTGATTTAAGCCAAAAAGTAAGCAAAAACGGGGTTGCAGGAATAAAAGCATGCATGGACATTCTAGGATATTATGGCTTGGAGCCGCGTATTCCGCTACTACCTCTTTCAGAAACTCAAAAATGTGAGTTAAGACAGATTCTTTTTGATGAGGGAATAATATATCCTTAAGTAGCCGCCTTCCATAATGGCCCCTCCCTATCCCCCCATAATTGGAGGTACAATCTCTATAGTATCCCGATCGGTTATAATATCCCCAAGGCGCAGTATCCTTCCATGGCCTATGCAGAGGTAGTGCGAGGCATACCTATCCGCCACCCCGCCTCTGGATTGATTTTTTAGGTCCGGGAATACCTCTTCGAGGTGTTCCAGCAGTTTTTTAAGCTCAACCGGTTCCTCAAGTTCCATTTCATACCTGTCACGGCCCAGCCTTTCCGAATAGATACTGCTAAACAGCACAACCATTTATGCTCTCCTCTCTAATTTCCGTTTGATTTTATCATATCTTAATGCCGGTCTTCTTATCAAGGGCAAATCAAAGGGACGGAGGCTGTGATATAAATCACGACCCCCGTCCCTTTGA
>FZPS01000193.1_pt78 | contig 12530 bp, 11 predicted proteins | sample 1817821 | NCBI WGS metagenome assembly FZPS01 (sample SAMEA104158645, study PRJEB21678) | metagenome | place: Germany | collected 2015-04-21 | reverse complement strand
AAACGTAATCTGGGTGAGGATTAAAGGTAATAATTCCTGACTTCAGATTTCGTTCTTTAGCGATATCTCGAACCCTTTTAATCAGTTGTTGATGGGCAATATGTACACCATCAAATTGACCGATCGTCACCACGATGTCTTGGATTTGATTAAATTTTTTAATGTTTTCTCTATTTATAAATATTGTTTCCATATTCGTACTGCCTTATAATTAAAATTATTTTTTTCATAAATACCTACTAACTGTCCAACTTGTTTAAAAACAATCATATCAGCTGATGAAGGAACTAAATTAGTTGGAACCTTCATTCCATTTAAAACTAATTTTTCTGTCTTATTGTCTAATTCGATTTGATCAAAATCACCTAAAGCTTCTAACATCGATATCATCTTATAAGTTCCATTTTGAATTTCTTCAATGGTATTAGCTTGTTCAATCTTAAATTTGCCACTTCGTACTCGGGTTAACCCACTCATTAAAGCGGGATATCCTAATCTTTTTCCGATTTCTGTACAAAGAGTTCGAACATATGTTCCCTTTGATACATGAGTCCAAAATGAGAATTTGGCTAATCCATCTTTTATTTCAATATTTGATGTTCTTTTAATGTCTTTAATTGTGATAACCCGAGGTTTTCGATCAACCTCAACATTTGCTCGGGCATATTCATACAATTTTTTTCCGTTAATTTTTACTGCGGAATAATGAGGTGGTAATTGTTCTAAATCACCAACAAGGGTTGCTAAGACTTGATCAACTTCTTCTTGACTTAAAGAGTTAACCTCCATTTTTTCAGTGATTGTTCCAGTGATATCTTCTGTGTCACTAGCAATTCCAACAATTATTTCTGTTTGATATTCTTTATCATCAGTCATTAAAAAAGGTGATAATTTTGTAGCACCTTCCACACAAACTACCAAAACTCCTGTCGCAAGCGGATCAAGGGTTCCAACGTGTCCAACTCGTCTTGTTCCAAGAGCTCTGCGTACAATATTTACTACTTGATGACTAGTTAAATCTTTTTCTTTGTTTACTACAATAATTCCATCCATTTCAATCACCTAATTCTATATTATTTTACCACATTTGCCTTAATTATGCAACATTTGACAGCATAACGTTAACAATAAAAAACAGCCATAAAATGGCCATTTTTAATTAACTCAATTTCTTTGACAAATAACCCATTCCAATGAAACCAAAAGCAAAGCAGGTAATAATTATAAATGTATCCATAACATCAATTTGATGGTAATCAACGTGCCATAGAACTGAAAATGCTGTCGCAACAATTAATCCAAAAGATATGTATTTAAAAGTATCCGGATATTTTTTCATAACTCCTTTAATTAGTTTTGAAAAAATGACCATTCCTAAAACAAATCCTACGGCAAAAATTAAAACCATCCAAAATTCCGAACTACCCCAAGAACTAAAATCAGTTAACACTTTTTTACATCCTTCGAGAATAGGGAAATAGATTCCAAGAAGCATCATCAAAAGCGAACCACCAGCTCCTGGTAATAAGGTTGCTAGAGCAGAAAGACCTCCCATAAATCCTAAGACTATCAAGTTATTATAATCAATCTTAGCAGCTTGTGATGAAAGGCTCAACCACAACATTAAAATCAAAGCAATAATGGCTAATAGTATGTTTTTAAATGAGTTTACTGTCAGTTTTGTCTCCAAATCAAAGATTCCACTAACTATTATTCCCACAAAGAAGAAAACAAGATAATGAGGAACGCGTTCATACAAAAAACTAATGACTAGAATACTTAATACTATTCCAACGAGAATTCCCAATATAAGTGATAGATGACGTTTCCAAGTCTTCGGTAAATAAAAGTTGCCAGTCACGTCTAAGAAATCTTGATAACGATCAAATAGAACTGCCATAGCTGCCCCACTAACAGTTGGTATAACATTAGCAACTCCAATCATTACTCCAGCTATAAACTTTTTCATACTCATGCCTCCCCCTACAGTATATTATCTCAATATGAAGTTATTAAACTTTTTACTTTCGAATTCTTGGGAATTATTGTATAATGAAAAGAGAAGGTGAATTTTTGTGAAGATAACTGTCTTTCCTACAGTCTTAAATGGTATAACAAATGCTCCTGCATCAAAAAGTATTACTCATCGTGCCCTCATTTGCGCAAGTTTTTGCAGGGATAAATCAATAATTAAAAATCCGTTAATCGCAAATGATACTTTGGAAACCATAGAGGCTTTAAAAAACTTAGGGGCGAGGATTTTACTAACCAAAAATACAATTGAAGTTGAAGGCATCCAAACAGATCCTCATCTTTTTCTTTCGTTTAAAGAATCTGCTTCTAGTTTACGAATGATTCTACCATATGTACTATTTAAACGGGGCAAAACTACCATTGGTTTAAATGATGTATTGCTTAGAAGGCTAACACCTCAAGAATTATTACTGTTTGATGAGGCTATCATTGACAATACGGGAATGAGCTTAACTTGTTCCTTTAATTTTGATAAAAAGGTTTATAATATAATTGGAAATGCAACTAGTCAATGGGCCAGTGGATTCTTACTTCTACTTCCAATACTAGATAATAAAAAAGTGTTTTTAGATGATAAGTTGCTTAATAATCCATATTTAATCCTTACCAAAGAGGTAATGTCGCAGTTTGGTGTTACCCTCATCCAAGAAGATTCTTACTTCTCAAGTAGTTCTTCTTACCAAAGTACCAATACAACCATTGAAGGTGATTGGTCAAATGCGGCGCTTTGGCTCTTATTAAACTTTCTTGGTTCAAACATTGAAATAATGAACTTAAATGAAAACTCACTTCAAGGCGACCGTGAAATTACTAATATCATTAATAAACTGAAACAATCTGATGATATTACAATCGACTTGTCAAATAATCTTGATTTAGCATTGGTGGTTGCTGCTGCTTCAGCTTTACGAGTAGGAGTAACAACTTTAACTGGATTAAAGCGACTCACTCATAAAGAATCTAATCGCTTTCAAGTAATTCTTGATCTTATGGAAGCATTTGATATTAAAACGATCCATACTGATAATCAAATTACTATTTACGGATGCCAAACTTTAAAAGGTGGATTAACCATCGATAGTTATAATGATCATCGAGTAATCATGGCTCTATTGATTCTTGCTAGTAAGTGTGAAAAACCAATAACCATTTTAAATGCTGAAGCCATTAATAAATCTTATCCAACTTTGTATGATGATTATATCAAGGTGGGGGGATTATTAAAAAAGGAGATAACTATTGACAAGTCAAGTAAATAGATTTTAAAAAAATATGCGTAGTTAAAAAACCTACAAAATAGGCCAATTTAAAAAATATATAAGATTTAATAGCTAGCTACACACTATTTTATCTATATTGTTCTATATCAAAATCAATTTTGTTTGATTCTATGTGATATATTAATCGAATTAGTTTTCTTGAAATTGCAGAAAAGGCTACTTTATGATGTTTACCTTGTTCTCTCTTACGATGATAATAATCTGTGATTTGAGGAATAAGTCTTATTGATCCTAAGACTAAATTCCAAATAGTTTTTCTAAGCAATGGTGATCCTCGTTTTACTAATTTACCGTAAAACTCTTTTTCACCAGATTGATAGATTGCAATATCAAACCCAGTAAAGGCAATTAACTTTGCAGGAGATGAAAACTTAGAGATATCACCGATTTCACCTAGTTATAATATAAAAATATGAAGAAAGGAAGATTATGCTCAATATACTATAATCATGTATTGAGTATACAAGAAATATAATGAATCTTAATAAGGAAGTTTGGTCAGAAAATGATCGGATAGAATTTTTATCTTTTTTAAAAGCTAAAGAACGAAAAGAAAAAGTTTCATGGTCTCAAAATATTTTAAAAACTCCATCACCAGTTTTGGCTCTCACCACCAAAGACATGATTGAAATTGCTGGGGAGATTATGAAAGGCAACTTTAAGTCCTTTTTAGATTTAGGTATTTTTGACTACTATGAGGCCATTGCCTTATATGGTATGATCATATCACGAATGAAATCAATTGATGACTTTTTGTATTATCTAACTATTTACTTAGATAAGATGGATTGTTGGGCTCACGTTGATTTATTAAAAATGCCTCTTTTAGATAAACATAGCGAATTATACCTATCTTTATCAAAACAATATTGCTTCGATCATCGGATAATGGTAAGACGTCTTAGTTTATTCATTCTCTTTCAATATGTAAAAGATAAAGGCTTTTTGCCATATATTTTAGAGTCTTTATTAGATTTTCATGATGAGCAAGAATATTATGTCGTTATGATGGCAGGTTGGTTGCTTAGTGAATGTATTATACTTCATCGTGATGAAACCTTAAAATTTCTTGAAAACAATAAGTTAAACAAAAAAATTCAAAACAAGGGAATTCAAAAATGTCGTGAAAGCAAACGTCTTTCAACGGAAGAAAAAGATTACTTACAAAAATATAAAGTTAAGTGATAAAAAAATAATAAAAGTTTATTTGTCCTGTATCAGTTTAGTTTAGCATTGATACAGGATTTAATTATTAAAAAAGAGTCAATTATAATGACAGCATTAAAAATATGCTATAATTGTTGTAAGTATAAGATGAGGTATTTTCTATGTATGAAGTAAAATGGTCAAGTTTTCTTTGGGATGTTTTTATGTGTTCGCTTGGTTCTTATGGGGGACCGGAAGCGCATTATGGCGTGTTTTCATCAATCTTAGTGGAAAAAAGAAAATACTTAACTGAAGAAGAACTAACCGAGATGATCGGGTTATACGCTTTAGTTCCTGGTCCAAGCAGTTCTCAAACCATTACTGCTATCGGTTATTATATTGGTGGACCAATACTAGCACTTTTTTCTTTCATTGTTTGGGCACTACCAGCGATAATTATCATGGCATTATTTGGGGTGTTTTTTAGCATAATTGATAGAAATGAAGGATGGAAAGCCATAACCACATACTTGCCTGCGGTTGCGGTGGGGTTTATTATTTATGCTGCGTTCACTTTATCAAAAAAGATATTAGATCAAAAGATTAACTGGATAATGTATTTAGCAATGCTTGCGATTGGTCTTTGGCTGGTTGATTATTCAATATGGGTTGTGCCATTGATGTTAATTAGTGGGGGGCTTATCTATTTAATTCCTCACTTGAAAGACAAAGAAAGAACAACCAACAAATTAAAACCAAGGTGGTGGATTTTAGGTATTGTTATTGGCCTCGCCCTACTTAATGAGGGGCTTAGAGTTTGGATTAATAGTCCTTGGATTACCCTTTTTTCATCTTTTTACCGTTATGGTTATTCGGTTATTGGTGGTGGTCAAATTGTAATACCCCTTATGATTCAAGATTTGGTTGAGTCTCAATCTTTAATCTCTCTTTCTGACTTTTTATCAGGATATGCAATTGACCAGGCAGTTCCTGGACCGCTATTTAGTTTTGCGGGGTTTGTTAGTGCCCGGGCCTTCTCGGGTTCTGGTCTATCATTACTTGCGGGGATTATCGGAGGTCTTAGTATCTTCTTGCCGGGTATTATGCTAGTATTTTTTATCTTTCCTTTATGGAAAAAGGCTCGAAACCTTGTCCTGATGAAATACTTCTTGAAAGGAGTAACGGTTACTGTAGCAAGTTTAATTTTAATGACGGCTATTAAATCAGCTATCAAGCTTCCAGTTAATTATGTGAGTTATGCGGTTGTTCTAAGCACAGCCTTACTACTTATATCAAAAAAAATACCAGCACCTTTGATTGTGCTGGTGGCTGGTATTTTAGGATTTATAATATAGATTATAAAAAAGCTTCTTTGGAAGCTTTTTTTCTTACTTTAATATATAAATTATTGATGGTCTACCACCAGTTTCATAGTCAACGGTATTAATGAGGTAGTCCTCTTCAACTAAATAGTTTAGATATCGTCTAATGGTTACCTTTGATAAGTTTAATTCTTGGGCGAGGAAATCACAGTTGAATCTTGTTTTTCCTGATGAGACAATATAGTTTTTAATTTTTTCTAAGGTTGGTGCTTGGATTCCTTTTTCAAGTTCATTGTCATATTGATTTTTAGCATTGAAAATTGAATCGATTTCTTCTTGCCGTAACTCATTTTGCCTTGAAAAAAGATTTGCTTTTTTTAAGAACTTATTGATAGCTTTATTGAAACGATTACGGTCAAATGGTTTAATTAAATAGTCAATAACTCCATAACGTAACATTTCATCTAGGTGTTCTATATCATTAGCAGCAGTAACTACAATAATGTCAGAATTGATGCGATTTTCTCGAATGATTTTAGCTAATTCTAAGCCATCAAGGACTGGCATCGTAATATCCAAAATAATTAAATCAACGGGATTTTTTGAAAGATAGCCTAAGGCATCGCGTCCATTCTTAAAGATTTCGGTGACTTCAATGTCTTGAAATTCTGACAAGTATCGTTTGTTAATCTCTGCTACCATTGGATCATCTTCAACAATTATTGCTCTTATCATTTTGTACCTCCTAGATACGTTTCTTTTTAACAATGACTACTATACTTGTCCCCACATCTTTTTTAGAATCGATTATTAGTTCCCCTTCACTATTTTCAAGGATATTTTTTATTAAGGTCATACCGGTGCCCCGGCCACTGCCTTTGGTGGAGTAACCACCCTTTCTAACTTTTTCGATTGTGTCATCTGTCATTCCGATGCCAGTATCATCAACTGAAATAACGAGATTATTATCATCTTCATGAATGAAGATCGATATTTCTTCTTTTTCATAATCGTCTTCTTTTTCACAATTGATGGCATCCATTGCGTTTTCAATGAGGTTTCCGATAATTGTTACCAATGAATCGGTAGAAAGAAATTTACTGTGGCTAGGTAAATAAGAATTAGGTAGCAATTTTACCCTAATATTTAACTCATTTCCTCGACTAATTTTTCCTAGTAATAAGGCAGCAATTCGCCTATTTTCTATTTTTTCTGTTATGGTATTGATGATTATTGCTTGTCGATTAGATAGTTCAGTAATATAGTTTTCAGCGTCCTTAATTGCTCCAATTTGGAGTAAACCAAGGATAACATGGAGCTTATTCATAAATTCATGATTATTAGCTCTTAAGGAATCAATAAAGTGATTAACCCCCGTTAATTGTTGAGCTAATTGCTTAACTTCAGTTCTATTTCTCATTACAACTAAAGCACCAATCACATTTGATTTATCTTTAATTGGTAGTTTGTCATAGATGATATCTCGGTCATAAATAATTGTGTTGAGATTATTAGCTGGAAGACCTGTTTTAATTGTATCCATAAGCTTAATCTGTGGGATAATTTCATCAGATTTTCTTTTTCTGATGTTGCCAACTTCAACATTAAGGAGTGCCAATGCCGATTTATTTGCAAGGATGATTTCTCCTTCGCGATTGATAGCAATCAGACCTTCCTCTAAGGAATCAAAGATTTCCTCACGCTCAATTAAAAGTCGTGCAATATGCGATGGTTCATAACCGATTAGAGCGATCTTAATTCTTTCTGCCAAAATTACCGCAAGCGTAATTCCGATGATTAAACTAATGATACTAAAGCGAACCATATTAACGATAATAATATTCTGCATACTTTTAACTTCTGACATTAATTTACTGGCCATTACAAAACCAATTTGCGTCATAGTTTCATCATATACTGGTTGGAAATAACGTAATTGATAACCAAGGGTTCCGTGGGCTTTGGAAGAATATGATTTACCTTGATATATTTCAACGTCATCGCCACCAACAAAGTATTCACCAATTCTATCTTTGTCTAGATGGTAAACTCGTTTCCCGGTCATATCAGCAATCGTAATAACGTTAATGCCAGTGTTTCCCTCTAAGATTAAATCGATATATTCATTTAGTTCTTGATTAGGTTCATTAACTTTTAAAGTTTCGATTACCATTTCTGTTTTAGAAAGCATAAATGCAACTGATTGCAATTCTGACTCAATTTGGGTTTCCATCGTCCTGACATAAAATGTTAGGGAGATGGTAGTACCAACTAGTAAGGTGAGGATGACAACAATTACATTTACAATAATTAACTGCCACCTAATAGATAACTGTTTCTTTTCTCTCATAATATTATCCTTATTCAAAATTCTCTTTTCGCTTATAATTATACCTTATGAATCGATAATTTTCAACTTGCATAGTGATAAAACGCATGTTATCTCATTTTTTTTACTTTCTAAAGTGTTTTTAAATCTTTTTAATATTGAATATTATTATGAAACCGATTACAATGTATGTGATATTATATCCTAGGAGGTAGATTATGGATTATAATCGCTTGAGTTTAGAGCTCTGTGAGAAGAATCGTGGAAAATTAGAAATAGTTTCTAAGGTTCCAGTTACTAACAGAGTGGAATTATCGACAGCTTATACTCCTGGTGTTGCTGAACCATGTCGAAAAATTCATGCTGATAAGCATGAAGCTTACCGCTATACCATTAAAGGTCATACGGTAGCAGTAGTTTCCGACGGTACGGCAGTATTAGGTTTAGGGGACATTGGTCCAGAAGCTGCGATGCCAGTAATGGAAGGAAAAGCAGTGCTATTTAAAGAATTTGGCGGTGTTGATGCTTTCCCAATTTGTCTTGACACTAAAGACACTGAAGAAATCATCAAGACAATCAAATACTTAGCACCGACATTTGGTGGCATTAACCTCGAAGATATTTCCGCCCCAAGATGTTTTGAGATCGAGGAAAGACTAAAGGCTGAATTAGATATTCCAGTCTTCCACGATGATCAGCATGGTACAGCTATCGTTGTAGCTGCTGGTTTAATCAATGCTTTAAAAGTTGTCAACAAAAAATGGGAAGATGTTCGCATTGTAATCAATGGTGCAGGTGCAGCTGGAATTTCAATTTGTAAATTGTTATTACAGTTTGAACCAAAAGACATTGTCCTCGTTGACAGAAAAGGAGCACTAGCTGTAGGTGAAGAGTGGATGAATCCAGCTCAAGCCCATATGGCAACTATTACTAACAAAGATGGTGAACGTGGTTCGCTAACAGAAATTATCAAAGATAAGGATATCTTCATTGGTGTTTCTGCTCCGAATATTGTTACTTCGGATATGATTGCTACTATGGCAAAAGATGCGATTGTTTTTGCGATGGCAAATCCAATCCCTGAAATTATGCCAGAAGATGCTAAAGCTGGTGGCGCAAGAGTTATTGCAACAGGACGTAGTGACTATGCTAACCAAATCAACAACGTTTTAGTTTTCCCAGGAATCTTCAAAGGAGCATTAATGGTTGAAGCTAAACAAATTGTTGAAGAAATGAAGATTGCAGCAGCAAAAGCAATTGCTTCCTTAATTACAGAGGAAGAATTACATGAGGAATATGTTATTCCTGGCGCCTTTGATAAACGAGTCGCTGATGTAGTTGCTGACCAAGTCGCATCCGTGGCCGAAGAGCTTGGAATCGCTCGCGCTCCACGTCAAAAGTAAAAGCCTAAAAATTTAAAAAAATATTTTTTAGAAAAGAAAAGGAGATAATTATGTCTGAGAAACTTACTTTTAAAGAAAAACTTGCAGCATACAAATTATATGGTATGCCTTGGTACTACTTCGCAATTTTTGCAGTAATCATTTTAGCAGTTACTTATATTCCAATTGGAATTACAGGTGCTGACGTTATGGTTAAATCCAATTTACCAGTCGGTATGTTGGGTATGTTCGGTCTTATGATCGTTTTAGGTACAATTTTCAATGAAATTGGTGAGAAAACTCCAATCGTTCGTTCTTATCTTGGCGGTGGTGCCATTGTTACCATTTTTGCTACCTCTGCTATGGTTTATTTCAATTTATTCCCAGACTCAATCGTAGTTGCTTCTATTAATGAAAGCACTGGAGCAGTTAAAATCTCTGGTGCAATGCAAACATTCTTTGCTAGTAGTGGCGGATTCCTTGATTGGTATATTGCTGCTTTAATTACTGGTTCTATCTTAGGTATGAACCGTAAACTATTAGCTAAAGCTTCTGCTCGTTTCTTCCCTGCTATCTTAGGTGGTGTATTCGTAGCTTTAGTATTAACTTGGTTATTTGGTACAATCATAGGTTACGGCGGCGTTAAAGCAATGCTATTAATCGGTCTTCCTATCATGGGTGGCGGTATGGGTGCAGGTGCAGTTCCAATGTCACAAATCTTTGAATCCTTTGATTATCAAGGAGCACTAAACGTAATGGTTCCGGCAGTTGCAATCGGTAATACATTAGCAATCGTATTCTCTGGATTACTTCCAAAGATTTTCAAAGGTGAAAAATTCAATGGTAACGGTGCTTTAATGAAGACAGCTGGCGACCCACGCGAATATGACTTAACACCAGAAGAACTTGCAGAACGCGATAAAATTGATATTAAAAACCTTGGTGTTGGTATTTTAGTATCTGCTTCTTTCTTCTGCTTAGGTATCATTGTTAATAAGCTTATGTTATTAGCTGATCCAAACAAGACTTTCTTTGGAAATATTCATGCTTATGCTTGGATGATCATCGCGGTTGCTATTTGTAAAGTAGGTAGATTATTACCATCAAAAATTGAAATTGCATGTCATCAATTCTTCCAATTCATGTCTAAGAACTTAACATCAATGTTATTAGTTGGTATCGGTGCTGTTTATGTAACATTGGGTGATGTTATCAATGCATTCTCACTTAAATATTTAGTACTTTGCTTAGTTACAGTTATTGGCGCAATCGCTGGTGCTGGTGTTGTATCTCACTTTGTTGGATTCTATCCAGTTGAAGGTGCAATCACTTCTGGTCTATGTATGGCTAACATGGGTGGTACTGGAGACGTTGCTTGTTTATCAGCAGCTGACAGAATGGAATTAATGCCATTTGCTCAAATCAGTTCTCGTATTGGTGGAGCATTCATCCTACTTATTTCAACCTTACTATTATCAATTTTTGCACAATTCTTAGTGTAATTTAAAGTAATATTTATTTGAAGTTAAATTTACCAGTAAGGTTTTCCTTACTGGTAAATATTTATTAAGCCATATAATTTTAAAAAGGAGAAAAATTATGCATGCGTTAGAAAAAATATTAGCTGCTCATGCGGGTTTAGAGAAGGTAACATCCGGTGAGATTGTTAATTGTAAAATTGATATCGCTGGTATTAATGATTTATACCCTCAAACAATGTATTCATTTCGTGAAATAGGTGGAGAAAAAGTAGCTAATCCAGATAGTGTAGTTATTTTCTTAGATCACTACGCTCCGGCATCAACTATTAAACAAGCTCAAACCCACTCCGAGTTTCGACAATTTGCTAAAGAACAAGGAATTGAAAAATTAATGGATGTCAATACTGGTGTATGTCATCAGATATTGGCTGATAAAGGATTAGTTGCTCCTGGTAAATTAATTGTCATTACCGATTCTCATACTCCAACTCATGGTGCTTTTGGTGCCTTTGGGACAGGAGTTGGGGCTACTGACCTAGCTTGCATTTTGAAAACCGGTGAATTATGGTTCCGAGTACCAAAAGTAATAAAAATAAATTTAAATGGAAAGCTTGCAGAAGGAGTCTACGCCAAAGATGTTATTTTACACATCATTGGTAAAGTAGGTGCCGACTTTGCTATTTACAAAGGTGTAGAGTTTGCTGGTACATTGATACCACAACTTAGTGTTGCAGAAAGAATGACTATGTGTAATATGACAACAGAAATGGGCGCAAAAGCAGCCTATATTCATCCAGATGAAGTTACTAAGGCATTCTTAACTGAAAAAGGAATTACTGACTATACTATTTATACAACTGATGAAGATTATGTATATGATGATGAATTAACATTTGATGTTTCTGATATTAAACCTCAATTGGCAGCTCCATATAGTGTTGATAATGTATATGATATTGATCAATACATAGGAACCCCAGTTGATCAAGCATTCCTTGGTACTTGTACCGGTGGTCGTTTAGAAGATATTGCTGTAGCAGCAAAAATCTTAAAAGGTAAAAAGATTCATAAGGACACCAGAATGTTAGTTGTTCCAGCCTCAATGGCAGTTCAACTAGAGGCTATCAGACAAGGATATATGAATGACTTATTAGAAGCTGGTTGTACATTTGTTACTCCAGGATGTGCCGCCTGTTTAGGTACTCATGAGGGATTGATTGCTGCATCAGAAACATGTATTACTTCATCAAGTCGCAACTTCCCAGGAAGAATGGGACATAATAAGGGTAAGATATTCCTCGCTTCTCCAGCAACAGTTGCAGCCTCAGCTCTACATGGTGTCATAACTGATCCGACACCTTATTTAAAATAGGAGGTTTATTATGATTTCTCGAATAATAAGTGGAAAAATGCATATCTTTGGAAACAACATTGATACTGATCAAATCTATCCAGGACAATATCTTGATGTAACAGATCATAATGAAATGGCAAGCCACTGTTTAGAAGGGGCATCTGATACTTTTGCTAAAGAATTTGTTAAAGGTGACATTGTT
>FZPS01000049.1_pt91 | contig 12532 bp, 11 predicted proteins | sample 1817821 | NCBI WGS metagenome assembly FZPS01 (sample SAMEA104158645, study PRJEB21678) | metagenome | place: Germany | collected 2015-04-21 | reverse complement strand
CGTTCCATCTTGGTCAAGCTTTCAATTTCTTTTATCTTCATTTGATCTGCCCTTTCTTATTTCTATAACAATGATAAACTATAAACCTTGTTTACAGTCAAATGTTTTTACATATTTATATAGAAAATCATCATCCATTACATATTTATTCATAAGACTTCTCACTCCCTTCAGATAAGCTCTCTCTTAACTTATTCCTACCTCTTACTAATCTTTGCCTTACATTTTCTTCGGATATTCTCAAAATCTCTGAAATTTCTTTATTGGTATATCCTTGAGAATATTTTAGTCTTAACACAATTGAATAATTTATGGGAAGTTTTAGGATAGCTTCTTCTATTTCATTCAATATAAATTTACTCTTATTTTTTACATCTTCTATATAAATTCCAACTTCATCAAAGGATATACTATTTTCACGTTTTCGTTTTCTATAAAAATCAATTGCTATATGTTCTACTATTATAACGATGAATCCTTTAGTTTTGTGACAGTCAATTTTATCTATTTTAGATAAGTTATCAATAATTCTTAAAAATGCTTGGTGAACAACATCTTCTGATAAATATTCATTCTAAGTATCCTATTAGCAACATAAAACATTGTTTGTCTGTATGTAATATAAAGTTGTTCGAATTTGCTTTTATCTTCTTCTGATTCAATTATGGATAAATAAATTATCATAAGATTCACCCCACATTTTTAACCCTAGCTTTTCTACTTTTACTTTTTATCTTATCACCTAAATTATTCAATGTCATCTGTCAAACGCCCTATTTTTAAGGGTCAAAAAACGGTGTTTTTTCACCGATTTTTGGCCCTTTTTTCGTCATCAAACCACTACATGTTGTGGTCAATCCTTATTATTTCTCCTCTGAACCACAATACGTCATCAGAATTGTACTCTCCACATGCACTGTATTTGGGAACATGTCCACTGGTTGTACCTCATGCACCTTATACTTCCCTTTTTCTACTAGATACTTCAAATCTCGTGCCAAAGTAGCTGAATCGCAAGAAACATATACGATTCGTTTAGGATTCATCTCGATCATTGCATCTAAAAGAACAACATCACAGCCTTTTCGTGGTGGATCTACTACAATAACATCAGCTTTAATTCCTTCTTTTAATTTCTTAGGTATCACTTCTTCTGCCTTTCCTACAAAAAACTCCACATTTTCAATTTGATTTAATTTTGCATTCTCTCTCGCATTATTAATAGCTGCTTCTACAAACTCTACACCATATACATACTTAGCCTGCTTGGCCAAAAATAGAGAAATGGTACCAATTCCACAATAAGCATCCCATACAATCTCTTTTCCTGTCAATTGAGCATATTCTAATGCTTTATTATATAAGACCTTCGTTTGAACAGGATTGACTTGAAAAAAAGATAAAGGTGATATATGAAACTGTAATTCTCCTATGGAATCTACAATATAATCTCGACCCCATAATACTTGAATTTCTTCTCCTAAAACTACATTGGTCCGCTCTTCATTTATATTAAGTACAATACCTACTAAATAAGGAATCTGTCTCAACTGTTTTATAAGAGCTTCTGCATGGGGAAATTCCTTACCATTGATAACAAGACAAACTAGAACCTCCTTGGTATGCCAACTGGTTCTTACTAAAATATGTCGTAATAATCCTATATGTTCTTTTTCATCATAAACAGAAATAGAATATTCTTTGATAAATTTTCGCAGCAACTCTATTACTTTTTCTGTAATTGGATGCTGAATATAACATTTATCCATATCAATGATCCGATGGGTACGGGAAGCAAAAAAACCAATTTGTATTTCTCCATTTTCCATACCTACAGGAAATAACCCCTTATTTCGATAATAATAAGGATCTCCCATACCTAGTACAGGATGAACTTGAATATCTTTCAATCCCCCAATTCGTTCTAAATGATCCTGCACTTTTTTACCTTTAATCTTTAATTGCTCTTGATATGAAATATGTTGAATCTGGCATCCTCCACATTGATGAGTAAGAGGGCACAATGGTTCTACTCGATAGGGGGAAGGTTTAATGATTCGAATTAATTTGCCATACCCATAATTCTTTTTCACTTTTACTACCCTGACTTCAATTTCATCTCCTGGAATAGCATCCTCCACAAATAAAGTGAATCCTTGAAGCTTGCCTACTCCTTCTCCGTTGCTTCCAAGATCATAAATCTTTATAGAATAATGTTGATTTTTTTGTATCTGATCCTTTATACTCATTCTAACTTCCTTCTTTTTTTATTTTATTGATATAGATATCCATCTCCATAACTGAAAATACGCCAATTACGGAGCAAATACATATGATCGACGAATACACAATTTTTCCCTGTTGCTTCGAATAAAAAAGATGAGAAATAAGCCGTATATACACTGGACATGCGACTCCTGTCATCGAGTTGCTTCTTATTAAGCTTTTTAGAAACAACTCAAAAGGACAGTCAAAGCAGGAAAGTGATATACAAGTTTACTAGAAATTTAGATTTTTAACGTGGATATTTATAGTATTCGCAAACTGTTTCCCTACATACACAAGATTTGCATTTTACAAAGCTTGGTTCAACTTCATATTCACCTGTATCTAACATCTTTCGCATTTCCTCTAATGTACGTAACACTTGTTTTCGAAGTTTCCTAGTATTCTTTACAATAAACATATAATTTTTATACACCAAACGTCCTTGTTTCGGTCGTTTTCCATACACATCTTCAATTAGTAAAAAATAAACAGCTAATTGCATTAAATCTCCTAGATTTGGTGATGGATCTTCATCAGAAATTCTTCCGCTTTTTAATTCTACAGGAATAAAAGATCGACTCATATATTTTTGAAAGATATAATCTGGTTTTCCCCGAACTCCATATTTTTCAGAAGATAAAACTTGGTGATATACGACATTGGGATTGGTATTTTTTTGTTTTTGATCCGTATAAACAATTTTCGCCCAAGGAACTCCTAGTTTTGGCTTTTTGACTTGAATAGGAGGTGTGTATTGAAAAAAGCATAGTACTACCAATAAGAATGACAAGATGATCCATAGCTTATCCATGTTGCATCACCTGCATTATAAAATAAATACAAAATAGAACAACAAGCCAGATAAATAATAGTATAAATGCTCTTTTGACTCGATACCAAAAATGGTAAGAAGAATGAAATCGGTTTCCTTTAGAAAACCGACTTTGTGTAACATCATGATATTCATATTTTTCATTTCTTTCTCGAACCAATTGTCGTAACGTGGATGGACCATATAAACGAGTATAATACCACTGGTAAGCACAGTATGTAAATTGATTAACTTCTGAAGCTGAAATGGTTTTTGAATCCTTATACATACTTTTTCCTCTCTAAAAATCAGTTCTTCTTAAATTTCGGCCAAAAATCTTTTGGTATCCAAGCCACGAATCTTCTTGAGGTACTGTGGAAAGCATTTCTTCAAACATTTTAATTTTTGCATCTGTGTTATCAGCACAATGTAAAATAAATGCTTCTATGGTTTTAGGACGTTTCGGTGAACCATATTCTAATTCTCCGTGATGAGCTAATAAAGAATGTTTAATTAGATTGGCTAGTGTAGGTGGAAATCCTTCGATGGTATCGATTTTTCGTGATACCATTTCCATTCCGATGATCACATGCCCAATCAGCTGGCCATCATCTGTATAGTCGTTTGTAGGAAATCGAGAAAGTTCATGCAACTTTCCTATATCATGAAACATGGCTGTAGCAAGCAATAAATCCCTAGAAACTCCTTCATAATGAGTGCTGAGAAAATCACAAATTTCTACTACCGATACAGTATGTTCCAAAAGTCCTCCCATATAACTATGATGAATATTTTTAGCCGCTGAATGATTTTTAAACTCCTTAATAAATTCTGGATCTTCCACAAAAAAACTTTTGATTAACTTTTTAATATAAGTATTTTTAATAGTAGGAATATAATCTAATAAACTTTGGTACAATTGATCAATGTCTTTGTTAGTAGAAGGAATATAATCCTTGGGATCATACTCTCCTTCGATGCTCTTTCGAATTCGTCGGATATTTAGCTGATATTCATTTTGATAAATTAAGACGGTTCCATCTATTTTAATAAAATCATATTCACTAAATTCATGGATACTGTCATTTAAATCCCATACTTTTGCATCAATAATTCCTGTTTTATCTTGTAATTTTAAAGATAAATAAGATTTTCCTGCTCGGGATTTTAATATTTGCTTTTGCTTACATAAATAATGCTCCATTACATTATCCCCTTCACGGAGATCAATAATATAACGCATAAAATACTCCTTTCAAATCAACAATTCCTTTCCTACTACACCTTATTTATTATACCTTAAAAAAAGAGAAAAAACTAGATTACTAAAAAAAGAGTCAAGTTCTCTTGACTCTTTGTATCTCTCAAAACCTCTTTGTCTAATGCTCTATCACTTGTTCAACTTGGTAGCCTTTGTCTTTTAAAGTTTGAATGGCACCTGTTTTTCCCACTAAATGTCCTGCACCAACAACTACAAAATAAGTATTGTTTTCTTCGTCTGCTAAAAATTCCTCAATCTTATTTACCATATTTTTATCTCGCTCTAACCAAAATTTTTGATTAAATTCATTGTTTCCCTCTGCTTCTTTTGTTGTGTCTAAGAATCCTTCAAACTCCAAAGCATTTCCTTGTTTCCATAAATCCAACATATATTCCACTACTTGTTCTGCATCTTGAAGATGGTCCTCTGGTTTTGCTTCTACTAAACTAGCTGCCAAAAATTGTTCTTGTATGTTTAATGGAAATCCATCAAATAAATCGACTTGAAATTGTAGTCCCTCCATTTCAATGATTGGTTTAACGCCCATTGCTTTTGATAAAAAATAATGATCAATACCAAGGGTTGGATCAATTGTATCTTGTGTAACTTCCAATCCTTGTACTAACAGTGCAGCATACCAAGGTTTTATTTTCTCAAAAAGCTGACTATCTAACCCATGTTTTTCCAACTTCTTCACAAAATGCTCATAGGTTTCTGCTGAAACATTATCCTTTAATGTGTTATCATCTGTATATAAAGCTTTCGCAACCATATACTGTATTCCTTCTTGATCTTCTACTATATTTGCTTCTACAGCTAAATAGGCAGCTTTTTCATAAGCTTCTTTAATCTTTTTATTAAAAGGATAGATCCGATTGTCAGCCATATGGATAGAACCTAAAACATAAGCAGAGCTATTATCATCAGACACCTTCCATAGCAAACCTTGAGAAGCCCCACCTGTTTCCTGAACGACGAACTCATAAGTTCTATTTATCAAAGTTAATATTTCTTCCCTGCTACAATATTGATCTAAAGCTAAATCATCCTTTGATACACCTTTTAAGATCTTTTGAGAAACCAAATAATTGATCTCATCTTGTTCTTCTGCCATTAAAGTTGGATCAATAAGCCTTATAAGATTTACTAAAAATAGACTTACTCCTCTTCGGGTAACAAGTTCATCTTTTTGATCTAGTAATTTTTTTAGTTCTCCTATGCTTTCCATGTGATTCTTCTCATCTATTAATTTTGTATACAAACAAACTCCTAGATGATTCAGTTCTTCATATGTAACACCTTTTTTAAAATCTTTAAAAAACCCTTCATCACTTAATTCATATATTTTTGCCATACTTATTTCTTCAATGGCCCACCAACTTGGTAGTTCTACTGCTGCTATTTCTTGATCCGCTAATACAATAAAATGAGGTGTGATAATACTACACAACATGAGTGTAACTAGGACTACATTAAATACTTTTCTAAATCTTCTTCTCATTTTTTTCTTCCCTTCTTAGGTACATACTTTTTACCTAAATACTTTTTTTATTACTTCTCTATTATAAGTGATAATTGGAATAAATATCAAGCTCAATCTACTTTTACACACAAAAAAGTATGAAGCCAAAAGCCTCATACTCAAAATCCATCTCTTTTATTTGTTTTTTAATACTCTCCTGTAATATATCTTATTTTTATTGATTAATATTTTGCAGTTTCGCTTTTACAACTTTCTTAGTAGAAAAATCTCGAACAATTGTAATTTCTACAACATCTCCTACTTTATGATTCTTAATGATTTTTGTTAATTGATCCATAGAAGTAATCTTTTGATTTTCCATTCCAATAATAATATCTCCTTGGCGAATTCCTGCTGCATCAGCTGCACTTCCAGGTACTACTTCTCGTACCAAAATTCCGATGGGAATTTCATATAAACTACTTACATCTTTATCAATATCAGATCCAAGTACTCCTAATCCTGGACGTGGAACAGAACCACGATTCACTAATTCTTCAATAATTGGTTTAACATTATTAATAGGAATTGCAAATCCCATTCCTTCTACCTTTGCATCCACTAATTTAACCGTATTAATACCAATGACTTCTCCACTGCCATTTACTAAAGCCCCTCCACTATTTCCCGGATTAATGGCAGCATCCGTTTGAATCATTGTCATGGTTTTATCTGGCAATGTTAATTGTCGATTAACTGCACTTATAACACCTACTGTAACAGTGTTATTAAACTCTGTACCTAAGGGATTTCCAATGGCTACGGCTAATTCTCCTGCTTCCAATTCATCCGAATCTCCAAACTGAGCGGGACGTACCTGATTTTTGATTTCTGCAGGGATTTCACTTTTTTTAATGTAAATAACAGCTAAATCTGTTTGAGGATCATATCCTTTTAAGTAGGCAGGTACTGTATGATCACCTAAGAGTGTAACTGTAACTTTTGTGGCTTGATCAATAACATGATGATTGGTTACGATAAATACTTCATCGCTTCTTTCCCCAAAAATCACGCCCGAACCTGTACCTTCCTTACTATATGGATTGTTAAACCAATCTCTTACTGTAATACTACTATTCACTGCTACAACAGAAGGCCCTACTTTTTTTGCGATTTCTACTACAGGTGACTTTTGCCCTGTAGAAGTAATAGGTGAAATATTGTTATTCTGTTCTTCTTCCTTTTCCGGCATTACATATTCATTGGAACTAGGAGAATCTTCTTGGAAAGTCCAAGCTTTATTAAATTGTTCTAAAAAAGGTTTGATTACATTTTGGGCAAGTGGTTTTCCAATGCCGATACCAATACTAATGGAAATTCCTCCTACGAATCCCACGATCAATACAAGAATAAGTATCTTTTTCCATGAAGATTTTTTCTTTGGATTTGCCGACTTAATACTTTCTGTATAATAATAAGATGATTTTTCCCTATCTTGATCTTCCCTTTCATATTCTTTCCATTCATTCATCGATAAGACCTCCTTTATTCATATCTATACTTTTATTTGTTTTGTTATTTTTATTATAACTAAAAAGTTTGACGAAAATATGAACAGTTTGTAAATCTTATCATTCCTCACTCTTTTCCGCTAAGGGTAGAGTAAAAACAAAGGTAGTACCTACATCTTCTTCGCTTTCTACAAAAACTTCTTCTCCATGATGTTTTATAATTTGCTTGACAATGGAAAGCCCAAGTCCTGTTCCTTTTTTATCTTTTCCTCTCGAACGATCCCCTTTATGAAATCGGTCCCAAATGTGTTGTAATTCTTCTTTTGACATTCCTGGCCCTGTATCTTGTATCGAAATATAAGCTTTATTACCATGAATAGAGGTATCAATAACAATTTGATCCTTTTCATTTACAAATTTAATTGCGTTATCAATCAGATTGTAAAGAACCCTTTTAATTTTATCACTATCCCCATAGACCCATAAAACTTCTTGTTGTAAAACCAGTTTAAAATCAATTTGTTTATCTTTTATCCTTTGCTCAAACTGCATTACCATTTGGCGAATCAAAGCATGTAAATCAAAATTAGATTTTTCTAAATCCATATTCTCTGACTCCATATAAGTAAGATCTAAAATCTCATTGGTTAGTTTTGTAAGCCTTTCTGTTTCTTCTAAAACAATGGTCAGATACTTTTCTTGATACTCAGTAGGAATGGTACCATCTAAAATCGCTTGAATAAAACCTTTTATGGATGTTAAAGGAGATCGAAAATCATGGGATATATTCGCTAAAAAACCTTTACGTAATTCTTCTAATTGACTTAATTCCTCTGCCATATTGTTGAAACTGTTGGCTAATTCTCCCACTTCATCCTCACTATCTACAATGATTCGTTTCTTAAAATCTCCTTCTGCCATCGCCTTGGCAATATGATTCATCTCATTTAAAGGTTTGATGATTTTACGTGAAAGCATATATACAAAAATAAAAGCAACCAATAAAGAAATCATTAAACATAACAAGATAAGACGAAAAACATAGGAAACAGTCTCTTGAATCATAGGGATGGAAGCATGAAGAAATAAGGCTCCCATCACTTGATAATTAACAATAATAGGATAACCTACTGTTAATACTGGTTCTGTAAAACTTTCTCCAAATTTTCCTCGTATGGTAACGACTTCTCCTTCGAGTACTGTTTTTAAAACATCTACACTAATTTGTTGCCCGATCCAACGTGCATCTTGAGCCGTTCGAGAATCCATATAAATCTTTCCTGTTGTGTCTACTAACCATATTCTTGCATTCAAGTATTTATCAATTAGCTCCAGCTGTACACCTAATTTTTTCTTATCCATAAATCCTGTATAATACTGAAGAGCATATTGATCTCGGATAATGCGTCCTTGTTCTAACATCATTTCTTGTTTTTGTTCTATAAAATAATTTTGAATGGCACTGGATAATAAAACGGATAACAATAAAAAAGTAGTGAGTATAATGGCTGTATATAAACCAATAAATTTACTGAACAAGGATTTAAACATTATTTCACCTCAAACTTATATCCTACACCCCATACGGTTTTTATACTCCAAGGATCTTCTTCTTGTAGTTTTTCTCGTATTCTCTTAATATGAACATCGACAGTTCGGGTATCTCCTACATATTCATAGCCCCAAATTCGATCCAACAACTGTTCTCTAGTAAAAACTTGATTGGCATGGGATACTAGGAAATATAAGAGTTCTAATTCTTTGGGAGGCATTTCAATCTCTTTGCCATGATAAATTACCGTATAATTAGATAGATTAATGGTCATATTGGGCACAACGACTTGTTTCGCATCTTCATTTCTCACTTCATAACGACGAAGCACTGCTTTTACTCGAGCCATCAGTTCTTTGGGTTCAAAAGGCTTTACCATATAATCATCGGCTCCTAATTCCAATCCCAAAACCTTATCAAAAGTATCTCCTTTAGCAGTAAGCATAATAATAGGAATATTGCTCATTTTACGAATGGTTTTACAAACGTCATATCCATCCATTTCTGGAAGCATAAGATCTAAAATAACTAGATGGGGAGCAAAGCTAGTAAAAACCTCAATGGCTTTTTTTCCATTATATACCTGTTGTGTTTCATATCCTTCTTTGTTTAAATACAAAGAAATGAGTTCTGCAATATGGATATCATCATCTACAATTAATATTTTTTGTTTCCCATTCATCCTACTCCCTCCTTTATTCTTTCATCTCAACTACTGTAACCCCTGTTTCTCCCTCTCCAAAATTCCCTAAACGATAGGATTTTACTAAAGGATGTCTTCGTAAATGTTGTTGAATCGCCTGCCGTAGGGCTCCCGTTCCCTTCCCATGAATAATCGTAACCTGAGGTAATTTGGATAAATATACATCATCTAAATATTTATCTACATTTTCAATAGCTTCTTCTACCATCTGTCCACGAACATCTATTTCTGTTGAAATGTTCTTAGACTTTCCTGCTTTTACTCCTGCCGTGCGAATTCCATAAGAACCTTTTTTCTTATCTTCTTTGGGGCGGTCTGGCAATGTTAATTGTGAAATATGAACTTTCATTTTTATAATACCAGCCTGAACCATGACTTCTCCTTTATCATCTGGTTGTGAAAGAACGGATGCTCTTTGATTAAAAGCAATAAGAAAAACTTCTTGCCCCGGCTGTACATTGGTCAGAGGCTTTTTATAACTTGTTTTTACGAAAGCCCTTTGGGCTAGTTCTCCTTCTACTTCTCCTAATTTTTTTCGTAATTGTGTACGTCCTTCTTCTAATTCTTTTTGTGATAAAGCTAATTGATTTTCTTTCGCTATTTTTCGCATTTCTTGGATAATCCGATCAGCTTCATCTTTGGCTTCTTGCAATTGTTGTCTTGCTTCTTCTCTTGCTTGTTGCAAAATCTTGTCTTTTTGCTGTTGAATTTTTCGTTTTTGTTCTTCTATCTGTATCTTTAATCGCTCTACTTCTTTTCGATATTCTTCGGCTTTTTCTTGTTCCAATCGAACTGTTTTTTTACTAATTTCTAAATCCGTAATAACATCTTCAAATCGAACATCTTCATGAGCTAAAAATTCTTTTGCGTCATTTATAATATATTCCGGCAATCCTAATCGTCTTGAAATAGCAAAAGCATTACTCTTGCCGGGAACACCTATCAGCAATCGATAAGTAGGACGTAAGGTATTAACATCAAATTCACAACTGGCGTTTTCTACTCCCTCTGTAGAAAGAGCATAGACTTTTAACTCACTATAATGAGTTGTAGCTACTGTCCGAATCTGCCTTTGGTGTAAATATTGTAAAATAGACATGGCTAAAGCAGCCCCTTCTGTCGGATCGGTTCCTGCTCCTAATTCATCAAATAAAACCAGTGAATTTTCTGTTACTTTTTCTAAGATCTGAACGATATTAGTCATGTGAGAAGAAAATGTACTTAAACTTTGTTCGATACTCTGCTCGTCTCCAATGTCAGCAAAAACTTCTTCAAAAACACTAAGCTCACTACCATCAAAAGCAGGAATATGAAGGCCTGATTGTCCCATTAAAGTAAATAAACCCAGTGTTTTTAAACTAACGGTTTTACCTCCTGTATTCGGTCCTGTAATAACTAATGTGGTGAAATCTTTACCTAAATAAATATCAATGGGGACAACTTTTTCTGGATCTAGTAAAGGATGTCTTGCCTTTTTAATATAAAGGTAACCTTCTTGATTAAACGTAGGCTCTGTCCCTTGCATGCTAAGAGATAATTGACCTTTTGCAAAAATAAAATCCAATTGTGTTAATAGAGATAGATTGGCTTCTAATACATCTAAGTGTTCCATAACAAGCCCACTTAATTCTTTTAGAATTTTTTCAATTTCTGCGATTTCTTGGACTTGACACTCTTTTAATTGGTTGTTCATTTCAACTACGGCCATAGGTTCAATAAAGATGGTAGCTCCTGTTGCTGATTGGTCATGAATCATACCTGGAAAACTACTTCTATATTCTTGTTTAACTGGAACACAATACCGTTGATTACGAATGGTTACCACTTGATCTTGAAGCATGTTTTTATAACGAGATGAATGAATGATATGATGAAGTTGCTGCTTAGTTTTTTCTTGAAGTTCTTTCATCTTTCGTCGAATTCCTCTTAAATTAGCACTAGCCTCATCTGCCATTTCTTCCTCTGACAAAATACACCGGCTAATCTCTTGTTCTACACTGGATAAAGGTTGTATATTTTGAAACAAAGGCTCTAAGCTTTTATATCCTTCTTCCTCTGTTTCTAATCTTGCATAAGATTTTACCTTATAACATACTCGAAGAACATCCGCAATATAAAGTAATTCTTCCATTGACAAAACGCCGCCTATTCTGGATCGTTTTAAAGCTCCTCGAATATCTTTCAATCCTCCTAAAGGAATTCCACCTTTTCGTATAATCATACTTGAAGCATCTGAAGTTTCTCTTTGAAAACTCCTAATTTCTTCTATGTTGGTAGAAGGTTTCAGATGGCTTGCCTTTTCTTTTCCCATAGGCGATACAGCATAATGCTCTAGTCGAGTTAAAATTTTATGATATTCTAACGTTTTTAATGCTTTCTCATTCATCTTTTTTCCTACCTTTAAAAATTAATTTTTATCTATATTATATCACAACACTTTTGTTGTACAACTAGTATGGGTTACAGATCTAATCGCTTATGAAGTTGTACACGGATACACATATAGCCAAATTTTTTCTTTTTCATGAGTTGTAGAATGATAACGACAAATTTGATAACAAGGACTAAAGTTCATTTTTTCCCAAAACATAAGTCCTCCTGTATTCTTTTCATGGATACTGGTATATGCTTTTTCAATCTGATGTTTTCCTTTTAAAAAACAAAGGATTTCATTACAAATTTCTCGCCCATAACCTTGCCTAAGAAACTCTTTGGCAATCATAATGTTATTAATCCATAAATATTTCCTTGTTAACATTGGAACATGTCCTCTAATACACCCTACAAAATCTTCTTTGTTTTTTTTGTATGCGACAAAGAAAAACTCTTCTATCGAAGTCTGTGAAAAAGAAAAAAAAGAAGAAAAGGATGGATCGTAGAATCCTGTAGCATACCCATAAAATTTTACATCCTTATACATTTTTTTAATATGGATTAAGTCCTGATCCTGTATAGGTCTTATGA
>FZPS01000001.1_pt170 | contig 12532 bp, 10 predicted proteins | sample 1817821 | NCBI WGS metagenome assembly FZPS01 (sample SAMEA104158645, study PRJEB21678) | metagenome | place: Germany | collected 2015-04-21 | reverse complement strand
GGCCGGGTCGTAGACTTCCGTCCGAATGCCGTCCCCGTCCTCCACCATGATGCGGTTGCGGCTGTTTTCGCTCCTGCCCATGATAAAATAGGCGACGACGCCTTTGTCGCCTTTTTCGTTAGTACCAATGATAATTCCGCGCCCGGGATAACTTTTATTGCTTAAATATTCATAGAGATCATAAACTTTCATTTTACCGCCTGCCTTTCTTCTTAGTTCTTTGAGATTATACCGTTCACTCTTGAAATCACTTTTCATTAACTTTTAAGATTGTATCTTCTGAGATTGCATCTCCTCTGTTCTTCAGAACCCTGCAAACCTGTTCCACCGCTTTGGGGAGCATAATCCATTCAGCTTCTTCCATGACGCGCCGTTGGAGACTTTCCGGTGTATCATCTTCTTTAACGAGAACAGGCTGCTGCATGATGATTTCGCCTCCGTCGGGTACCTCGCTCACATAATGGACGGTGGCTCCTGTAACTTTGACGCCGCTTTCCAGGACGGCACGGTGGACTTTCAGTCCGTAATAGCCCTGACCGCAGAAAGCGGGGATGAGGGAAGGATGGATATTGATCATCCGGTGATCATATTCTTTTACGAGTTCTTTTCCCAGAATGGACAGGAAACCTGCCAGGACTACCAGGTGAATGCGGTGCTTGCGCAGGAGTTCGCCGATGGCTTGATCAAACTGCTCTGAAGTTTGGAAATCCTTGCGATTGACCGTCAGAGCCGGAATGCCGTTTTCGGCGGCTCGCGTCAATCCGTAGGCGCCGGGTCGATCGGAAATGACCAGCTTGATGGTGCCTGACTCAAGTTTACCTTCTTTCTGGGCGTCTATCAATGCCTGCAGGTTTGTGCCGTTTCCGGAAATCAATACGGCGATGTTCAGCACAAAATCACCTCTTTCTCACCGGGAACGATTTCACCGATTATGGTCGCTGTTCCTGTCAATGGGGCAGATCCGTTGTCAACATGATTGGTTTTTGCGGATTCGGCAGATCCGTTGTCAATTTTTTTGATGCCTGCGGATGCAGCTGATTCCTTTTCGAATTGTTCATTTTGTTCATTTGCTGCCGATATTGAGGAGATTGTTTCGAACTGTTCTTTCTGTTCATTAGTTGTTGAAGCAGATGAATTTCTCTCAGCCCGTAAAGAGATTTTTTCGTCGAACTGTTCGTCGCTTTCTGCCGGTGGGGCAGATTTCTCGCTAAAGTACTCATTAAGATGTCGTATGGCTTTGTCTGCATCCGCAGGATCTATGATAAGGCACATGCCTGTACCCATGTTGAACACGTTGAACATTTCCCGGGTTGGAATATTTCCTTCCCGTTGCAACAGGTGAAAGACAGGTGGAACGGTCAAAGCTTTATAATCTATTTTTGCTGCGCGATCAGCCGGGAGAATGCGCGGGATATTCTCATAAAAACCGCCACCGGTGATATGGCAGATCCCTTTAACCTTGACCTTGGAGAGGAGGGAGAGAACGGGTTTTACATAGATTCGTGTCGGCGTGAGCAATGCCTCTCCCAAAGTGGATGACAGCTCATCCACGTAGCGGTCCAAAGGTTGATTCTCCACATCCAGAACTTTTCGGACCAGGGAAAATCCGTTTGAATGAATACCGGAAGAGGGAAGACCGATGATTAGATCCCCCGGTTTGACATCCCCCGAATCGATGATTTTGCTCTTGTCGACTATGCCCACGGCAAAGCCTGCCAAATCGTACTCGTCGGGACCGTAGAACCCGGGCATCTCCGCAGTCTCGCCTCCCACCAGGGCGCAACCGGCCTGTACACAACCTTCAGCGATTCCCGAAACAATTTCGGCCGCTTTCTCCGGGCGGTTTACACCCACCGCCAGGTAATCAAGAAAGATCAGCGGCTTTGCCCCGCTGCAAACGATGTCGTTTACGCACATGGCAACGCAGTCGATGCCGATGGTGTCGTGCTTGTCCATCAGAAATGCGATTTTCAGTTTCGTGCCCACGCCGTCGGTGCCGGACACGAGGACAGGCTCTTTTATACCGGTAAGGTCCAGCTCCAAAAGCCCGCTGAAGCCTCCGATGCCGCCCAAAACACCTTTAGTAACGGTCCTGGCGATATGTTTTTTCATCAGTGAAACGGCTTCGTAGCCCGCCGTTATATCCACACCGGATTCCTTGTACAGTTCGCTGAAACTCTTCATTGTTTATCCTCCAAAGCGGATACCTTATTTACCTTCTATTTTATCTTCCGTTCAAAGTGGGTTCTCGCTCATCCTCTACTTATATTCCATTATGAGGATCCCTCGTTAATCTTTTTTATCTTCCGTTTAAAGCGGATCCCTCGTTGGTCTTCTATTTGTCCTCCATACGAACGGGTTCCTGTGACAGGTCCAGGTTCTCTCCGATTTTAAACTCGTACTTTTCTTTCGGCATGATTTCGGGAACTTCAATGGGATAGCGTCCGGTGAAACAGGAAGTGCAGAATTCCAAAGACGGATTGTCTGCCAACTTCGTCACGTTTTCCACTCCGAGAAATCCCAGGGAATCCACGCCGATTATTTCCGCGATTTCTTCCACCGTATGGTTGGCAGCGATGAGATGCTCCTTCGATCTGATATCCGTTCCGAAAAAGCAAGGATAAAGGAAGGGGGGTGATGAAACCCTCATGTGGACTTCCTTGGCGCCTGCCTCACGCAATAGTCGAACGATGCGCTTGCTGGTGGTGCCTCTGACGATGGAGTCGTCGATGAGTATGACTCGCTTGCCCCTTACTGTGGAAGATATGGTATTCAACTTGATGCGCAGAGTACTCTCCCTCTGGGGCTGGAAGGGCTCGATAAACGTCCTTCCGATGTATTTGTTTTTAATGAACCCCACGTCGTAAGGGATTCCTGATTGCTTGGAATAGCCCAGCGCCGCATCGATGCCGGAATCGGGCACGCCGATGACCACGTCGGCCTGGACGGGATGCTCAAGGGCAAGAAAGGCGCCTGCCCGCAGCCGGGCTGTGTGGACGCAGCTGCCGTCTATGACGGAATCAGGGCGGGCAAAATAGATGAACTCGAAGACGCAGGCGGATTTCTTTCCGGGTTTGCAGTTGTCTTCGATGCTGCGCATGCCTTCTTCGTCAATAATCACGATTTCGCCGGGTTTAACGTCCCGGATGAACGCGGCTCCTACGCTGTCCAAAGCGCAACTCTCCGAAGCCACGATATAATCTTCACCGGCTTTGCCGATGCAAAGGGGGCGAAAGCCGAGGGGATCGCGGACGGCAATGAGCTTCTTTGGCGACATGATTACAAGGGAATAGGCCCCTTGTATCTTTGTCATTGCCCGGCTTATAGCTTCTTCGATGGAGTCGGAAGCAAGGCGTTCGCGGATGATTGTGTGGGCGATTACTTCCGTATCGCTTGTAGTGTGGAAGATGGCGCCTGTCAGCTCCAGTTCTTCTTTCAGCTTCGCTGCGTTGGTCAGGTTACCGTTGTGGGCAATGGCCATGGTGCCTTTGATGTGGCGTATGACCAGTGGTTGGGCATTTTCAACCGATAGTCCGCCGGTTGTACTGTAACGGCAGTGGCCGATGGCCATATTCCCGCCGGGCAGCTTTTCCAGCACGTCTTTTGAAAACACTTCACTGACCAATCCGAGCCCTTTATGTCCGGTGATAACGCCGTCGTCGTTGATGGCAATTCCGCAGCTCTCCTGCCCCCGATGCTGAAGGGCATAGAGTCCGGTATATACGATGCTCGCCACATCGCTGCCGGTGCTGCGAACACCGAAAACTCCGCATTCCTCGTGAAGTTTATCATCTAAAAGATGGTACATTTTGTATCCTCCAAAAGCTTCTTACGGCTTTGCCGCATTCGTAGGTTGTCAATTTGCACGCGTGGGTTGTTCGTGCTGTTGCGCCAATTTACCCCACGTGGGCCGACCATGTTGCTTTGGTGTTTGTTCACCGCTATTTACAAAGGGTTATTTGCCCATGAGGCGCTTCATCACTTCTCTGTATGCGCCTTCCACGTTGCCCAGATCTCTGCGGAAGCGGTCCTTGTCCAGTTTTTCGCCGGATACGCTGTCCCAGAAGCGGCATGTGTCCGGTGATATTTCATCGGCCAGCACAATGGTTCCGTCGGCCAGCTTTCCGAATTCCAGTTTGAAGTCGATGAGTTGAATGTTGAGATCTTTCAGATAGGAAGAAAGGATTTCATTGATGCGCAGAGAGTAATCAGCGATGAGATCCAGTTCTTCCTTTGTGGCCAGGTCCAAAGCGAATATATGGTACTCGTTGATCATGGGATCGCCCAACTCATCATTTTTATAGCAGTATTCCAGGACGGTGCGCTTCAGTTCGGTGCCTTCCGGAAGCCTAAGCCTTTTTGACAAGGAGCCGGCGGCGATGTTCCTGACGATGACCTCCAAGGGTATGATGTGGACTTTTTTGACGACGGTTTCCGTTTCGGAGATCTCCTCAACGAAATGGGTGGGGATGCCTTCTCGTTCCAAGAGCTTCATCAGGTGATTGGTGACCTGGTTATTGATGGCTCCTTTGCCGGCAATGGTTCCTTTCTTTTGACCGTTGAAGGCGGTGGCGTCGTCCTTGTAAGATACGATGTATAAGTTGTCGTCATCCGTCCGGAATACTTTTTTCGCTTTTCCTTCATAAACTTGTTCCAATTTTTTCATTTGGGTTTATCTCCTTTTGGAATGTTGCCTATCAATTAGGATGTTGCATGTCGATAACCTTAATTGTCTATGCTAATTGTTTACCGCTAATTTTCAATTACTATTGCCTATCGTTAATCGTCATTTGTCCTTGCTGGACGTCGATAGCTTTTGTTAGATTTCGTTAGTCTTCGTTGGCCCGGAACTGTTCGTCCTTTGCCATGACTTCTTCCTTCATCCGTGCCCGCAGCTCTAAGAGTTTTTTCTCAATGTCAGCGTCATGAACAGCCAGGATTTGCGCAGCCAGGAGGGCAGCATTGTCTGCCCTATCAACAGCTACGGTAGCTACAGGAACGCCTCTTGGCATCTGTACCGTGGAAAGGAGAGCGTCTAACCCGCCAAAAGCAGAGCTTTTGATCGGCACCCCAATTACGGGAAGGTTGGTGTGGGCCGCAATGACGCCGGCCAGGTGGGCTGCTTTGCCCGCAGCGGCGATTATGGCTGAAAACCCTTCGTCCCTTGCGGAGGTGGCGAAGGCGATGACCTGTTCGGGTGTCCTATGGGCCGACATGATCCTTGTTACATAGGGGATGCCAAGATCTTTTAAAACCAGTTCTGCATTTTTTACTACTGGATAATCGCTGTCGCTTCCCATGATGATGGCTACTTTTTTCTGATCCATAATATCCCTCCATATGTCCTGCGTGGGTCGGTTAAATGTTTTCTTTTGAATTCTATTCTGCGTAGTTCGCTCTTAATGATGATTCTCTGATTTCATTATAGAATAAGGGCAATGGAAAACAACAATTCCAAGTCAAAAAATATAACAAGAAGTAAAATATTTTTGCATATGTTCGGAACATACGGAACGTTATACTATAGTAGCAATACCAATATTCAAAAACGATCTAGGGTATAGAGCCGCAAGGTTAACCATTTTGAAAATTATATTATTTAATGGTTAATTTTGCCGGGGACGGGGGATGGTTAATTGCGGGGATGGTTAATTTAGTTGAGGCAGGAGATGGTTAATTTGGCGTGGATGGTTAATTGGGCCGGGGCGGGAGATTGTAGTGTTAACCATTTCACTATTTTTTTACTAAAATAGTTTACACTGGTTGTGGCGGAGGATAAAAGAGTTAACCAATTAACTATTCTTATTGGAAAAGCGGACTTTTGGAAGAGAGCAAGGCTTTAAAATCAACTAATTCGCCGGGAATTTTGCATAAAATGGCTTGTTTTAAAAGAAAAGTAACCCTAAAGATCTGGCCAATTTTTTCACAAAATCCTATTGCACGCGCCGAACGATTATGTTATTATATTAACAAAGAAAATCGTGCTGAGTTGTGAGGGTTCGTCCCGAGCAGGAAGGCGAGAGAATAGAATACGGTTGTTTGCGTAATTCTTTATGTAATACGTAAAAAGTATCTATCCTTATGCCTTCCCATAAGGATTTTTTTATTGCGGGGAATAATCATGGAAACTTTGAAAGGGTTAATTGACAAGCTGGAAAAAACGCAGTCTCTGGAAAGAGAAGAACTGCTGTATTTCCTTGAAAATTACGATGCAGACAGCATAGGGTATCTCTTTGCCAAAGCCAGAGGCGTTGCAAGACGCCAATTTGGAAGCAATATCTATCTTCGAGGACTTATCGAGCTCACAAACTATTGCAAATGTAATTGCTTATATTGCGGAATTCGCAGGTGCAACAAGAATACAGAGCGCTATCGCCTCACTCCTGAAGAGGTGCTGAGATGTTGCGAAATCGGTCATAAACTTGGCTTCCGCACCTTTGTGCTCCAGGGAGGAGAAGACAGTCACTTTACAGACGATATCCTAGTATCCTTGATAGAATCCATCAAATCCGCTTATCCGGATTGCGCAATCACCCTTTCCCTCGGCGAGAAGAGTAAGGAGTCTTATCAAAAATACTTCGACGTCGGAGCGGATCGCTACTTGCTGCGCCATGAAACGGCAGATCCGGACCATTACGCCATGCTTCATCCTAAAAATCAAACTTTCGAGAACAGGATGAAATGCTTGTATGACCTGAAATCCATCGGTTATCAGGTGGGAACGGGCTTCATGGTGGGTTCGCCCTATCAGACCTTGGAAAACATTGTGAGTGATCTCCAGTTCATTCAGGAATTCCAACCGCATATGGTGGGAATCGGACCTTTCATTCCGCATAGTGACACTCCCTTCGGTCATCATCCGAAAGGCAGCAGGGAGCTTACATTGGTGCTCATCGCGATTCTGAGGCTCATGATTCCCAATCTGCTGATTCCTTCCACCACGGCCTTGGGAACCATCCATCCCACGGGAAGAGAACAGGGAATAATGGCAGGCGCCAATGTAATCATGCCTAACCTTTCACCGGTTAACGCCCGCACAAAATATCTGCTTTACGATAACAAGATCAGCACAGGACAGGAGGCCGTAGAAGGAGTCCTTGATCTACGGCGTCGCATGTATGCCCTCGGATATCAAATTCCTGTGACTCGGGGCGACTACAGACCTGCCGTTTAACACCACTTAAGACCGTTTAATACAGCATTATACGGTTAATGCAGTTAAATACTGCGTTCAGCACGGACGTAATCCGTATGACAATCTCAATGAGAGATCCGCGCGGAAACATCCGGTATTTTGTCTTGCTTTGTTCACCTATAGAAAGGAGTTTTAATAATGTACAATCCTCTGTCCAAGAAAGCCACCGAGTTCATCGATCATGAGGAAATCCTGGAAACCATAGAATACGCCCAAAAGAATAAGCGCAACGCTCAACTCATCGGCAGTATCATCGAAAAGGTTAAGGAGTGCAAGGGCCTTTCCCACAGGGAAGCCGCGGTCCTGCTGGAATGCGAGTTGCCCGAGCAAAACGAAGAAATCCTGAAGCTGGCAAAGAGAATAAAGGAGAAGATTTACGGCAACCGAATCGTATTGTTCGCTCCTCTCTATTTGTCCAACTACTGCGTCAACGGATGCGTTTATTGTCCGTATCACAGGCAGAACAAAGACATTCCCCGGAAAAAGCTCACCCAAGAGGAAATAGCCCGGGAAGTCATGGCGTTGCAGGACATGGGACACAAGCGCCTGGCGCTTGAAGCCGGTGAAGACCCGGTGAACAACCCCATTGAATACATCCTGGAGAGCATCGATACGATATACAGCATTAAGCACAAGAATGGAGCCATACGAAGGGTGAATGTAAACATCGCAGCCACCTCCGTCGAAAATTACCGCAAACTGAAGGAGGCGGGAATCGGCACCTACATCCTTTTCCAGGAGACCTATCACAAAGAGCGTTATGAGATGCTTCATCCCACCGGCCCGAAGCATGACTATGCATACCACACGGAAGCCATGGACCGGGCCATGGAAGCGGGAATCGACGACGTAGGCCTCGGCGTGCTGTTTGGATTGAACATGTACCGTTACGATTTCGTGGGTTTGTTGATGCATGCGGAGCATCTGGAAGCAAGCATGGGCGTCGGCCCCCACACCATCAGCGTTCCGAGGATTCGCCCTGCCGACGACATCAACGTAGAAGATTACAAAGATGCGGTACCTGATCATATATTTGCCAAGATCGTTGCCATATTGCGGATTGCCGTTCCATATACGGGCCTGATCATCTCCACGAGAGAGTCAAAAAGAGTTCGCGAGAAACTATTGGAACTTGGAGTATCCCAAATCAGCGGCGGCTCAAAGACCAGCGTGGGAGGCTATGCGGATCCCGAGCCTGAAGATGAAGAAACGGCGCAGTTTGACATCTGCGATAACAGGACTTTGGATGAAATAGTGGATTGGCTGTTGGGGTTGGGTTATGTTCCCAGTTTCTGTACCGCATGTTACCGTGAAGGGCGCACCGGAGACAGGTTTATGAGCCTTGCGAAGAACGGACAAATCGCCAACTGCTGCCATCCCAACGCTCTCCTGACCTTAAAAGAATACTTGGAAGACTACGCTTCACCGGTGACCAGGCAACGGGGAGATAAGGTTATAGAAGAACAGATACACTTTATCCCAAACGATAAAGTCCGCACGCTGGCAACGCAGCGAATGGCTGATATCAGACAAGGGAGACGGGATTTCCGGTTCTAATAAGCGAAATTTACGGTCACATTATCAGAGGTAAGAAATCGGATTAGTTGTCCCGGGGATAGAAACAGAAGACAGAAACAAAATAAGAGCAAAAATAGGAAGGAATGGGAAATGAGCCTACAAGCAACTCCCGAAGCCAATCGCCTTCACATCGGAATATTCGGCAAGCGAAACAGCGGGAAATCCTCTCTGATCAATGCGCTGACAGGGCAGGAGGTGGCCCTGGTGTTCGACGTTGCGGGGACTACCACCGATCCCGTTAAGAAAGCCATGGAAATCCCCGGGCTGGGCCCTTGTGTTTTCATCGACACGGCGGGATTTGACGATGAGGGCGAGCTGGGCAAAATGCGGGTGGATAAGACGAAAAAGGTCATAGGAAAGACGGACCTTGCCCTGGTGGTTTTTTCCGACGATGAAATTTCCCTGGAAGTGGAGTGGCTCAAGGATCTTCAGGAAATTGAAACTCCCGTCATTCCCGTGGTAAATAAAATAGATATTCTTGAAGACGCAGAAAATATCGGTCGATCGATTCGTGAAAAGTGCGGTCTGAATCCTGTTTTGGTCAGCGCGAAGTATAAGACCGGCATTGATGAGCTTCGCGCCGAAATTATCCGGAAGCAACCTGAGAATTATGAGGCAAAGGAGATAACCGGGGATTTGGCCAAGGAAGGGGACACCGTGCTGCTGGTGATGCCTCAGGACATTCAGGCTCCCAAGGGCCGCCTGATCCTGCCGCAAGTTCAGACCCTAAGGGAACTGTTGGATAAAAAATGCGTAGCTCTCTGCACCACCGCTGATAAAATAGACGAAGCGTTGGCCGCATTGGCAAAGCCTCCCCAACTGATTATCACGGATTCACAGGTTTTCCCCCTGGTATACAGCAAGAAGCCTGAGGAAAGCAAGCTGACATCCTTCTCCATTCTTTTTGCCAATTACAAGGGAGACCTGCAGCATTTCATCCTTGGCGCAGAGGCCGTCGATAAATTGAACGAAAACTCCAAAGTGCTCATTGCAGAGGCCTGCACCCATGCGCCTCTTGAAGAGGATATCGGCCGGGTCAAGATTCCGGCACTGCTTCGCAGAAGGATCGGTGAAGGGTTGCGGATAGACGTGGTGGCAGGTTCGGATTTTCCCGATGACCTTTCGCACTACGATCTTATCATTCACTGCGGTGCCTGCATGTTCAACAGAAAGCATGTGCTTACACGAGTCAGGCAGGCAAAAGCGCAGGGGGTGCCGATAACGAATTACGGCGTGGTGTTGGCCAAACTGTCCGGCATCCTGGACCAAATCGACTATTGAAGAGAAATCAAAAGGGACGGTAAGTAAAAAAGCACCGTCCCTTTTAATTTCTTTGATTTCTTTTTACTTTTAGCGCAGCACGGCTCCCGTGTTTGCCGAGGACACCAGTCTGGCATAGCGAGCCAGCCAGCCCGAAAGGGGTTTGGGTTCTTTCGGTGTCCAATTCGCTTTTCTTTGCGCCAGTTCTTCGTCGGAAACCCGAAGGTTGATCTTATTTGCCGGAATGTCAATATCGATGATATCCCCGTCCTGAATAAGGCCGATTTCGCCTCCCGACGCCGCCTCCGGAGAGACGTGCCCGATGGAAGCGCCTCTTGAAGCGCCGCTGAACCGCCCGTCCGTGATGAGGGCGACGCTTTTATCAAGTTCCATGCCGGCTAAAGCGGCAGTCGGGCCGAGCATTTCACGCATACCGGGACCGCCCTTAGGCCCTTCATAGCGAATTACCACTACATCACCGGGCTTGATTTCTCCGGCGAAAATCGTGGTAATAGCCTCATCTTCGTTGTCGAAGACACGGGCCGGACCGCTATGAACCAGCATTTCCTCTGCCACGGCGGAACGCTTCACCACGCAGCCGTCCTTTGCGATGTTACCCCAGAGCACGGCGATGCCGCCTGTGGTGCTGTATGGATTGGACAGGGGACGGATCACATTGGGATTCTTATTGGCACGGCCTTTTATGTTTTCCGCTACGGTTTTTCCCGTGGCCGTGATGGGAGAGGTGTCGATATAACCTCCTTCTGCCAGCTGAGCCATTACCGCCGGAATTCCTCCCGCTGCATCCAGGTCCTGAATGTGGGTATTACTCGCAGGGGCTAGTTTACACAAATTGGGAGTTCTTGCGCTGACTTTGTTGATCAGGTCCAGGTCCAGATCGATGCCGGCTTCCGAGCAGATGGCCAGCAGGTGAAGTACGCTGTTGGTGCTGCAGCCGAGAGCCATGTCCACAGCCAGCGCATTTCCCACAGCGGCTTCCGTGATGATGTCTCTGGTTTTAATATCGCGCTTTACCAGTTCCATGATCTGCATTCCGGCACGTTTTGCCAGCTTGAGCCGATCGGCGTGGACGGCAGGAATGGTGCCGTTTCCGGGAAGAGCGATGCCGATGGCTTCGCAGAGGCAGTTCATGGAGTTGGCGGTAAACATGCCGGCGCAGGAGCCGCAGCCGGGACAGGCCTGATTTTCCATGTAGTCGAGTTCTTCGTCGTCAATGAGTCCGGCCTTTCTCGCTCCCACCGCTTCAAACAGGGAGGAAAGGCTGATTTCGGTTTCGTTATTAGCACCGGCCAGCATGGGACCGCCGCTGCAGACGATGGCCGGCAGGTTGAGCCGCGCCGCCGCCATGACCATGCCGGGAACGATCTTGTCGCAGTTGGGAACCAGGACCAGCCCGTCCAGGCAGTGAGCGAGAGCCATGGTTTCAACGCTGTCTGCGATGAGTTCACGGCTTGGGAGGGAATACTTCATCCCTATATGCCCCATGGCGATGCCGTCACAGACGCCGATGGAGGGGATGAGTATGGGAGTTCCTCCGGCCATCCTCACTCCGGTTTTTACAGCTTCGGCGATTTTGTCCAGATGGCTGTGGCCGGGGACGATTTCGCTATATGCGGAAACCACTCCGATGAGAGGTCTGTCTAATTCTTCTTTTGTATACCCCATGGCGTAAAAGAGGGAGCGGTGCGGCGCCCGCTCGACCCCTTGGGTTACTTGTCGACTTTTCAATTCCATTTTGCTTACTCCTTGTTTTTCAAGCCGGTTCATTTTACATTTTTCAGCTGAGGTGGTTCATCGTTTCTTTTTTCAACGTCCCATCATTCCTTATTCTTTCAACCGGCTCTATTTCTTATTTCTGCAGCCAGCTCATCATTTCGCGGAGTTTTGCGCCGACTTTTTCGATGGGATGTTCGGCTTCCATGCGGCGGCAAGCCAGGAAATGAGCCCTCTTTCCTGCGTTGTTTTCGGCGATCCATTTGGATGCGAAGGTACCGTCTTGAACCTCTCTCAGGACTTTTTTCATTTCCTTTCTCGTTTCTTCTGTGATGATCCTGCGGCCGGTCTCGTAGTCGCCGAATTCGGCGGTATCGGAAATGGAGTAGCGCATGAGGGACAATCCGCCCTTGTTGACCATGTCGATGATGAGCTTCATTTCATGGACGCATTCGAAATATGCCATTTCGGGAGGATAACCCGCTTCCACCAGCGTGTCGAAGCCCGCTTTCATGAGCTCCGTTACACCGCCGCAGAGCACTGCCTGCTCGCCGAAGAGGTCCGTTTCCGTTTCATCTTTGAATGTAGTTTCCAAAACACCTGCGCGACCGGCACCGATGCCGCTTGCGTAGGCCAGGGCATAATCCTTCGCTTTGCTGGAAGCGTCCTGGTGTACGGCGATTAATGAGGGCACGCCTTTTCCTTCCTGATACTGGCTGCGGACCGTGTGACCTGGACCTTTCGGGGCCACCATGATTACATCGC
>FZPS01000091.1_pt866 | contig 12535 bp, 12 predicted proteins | sample 1817821 | NCBI WGS metagenome assembly FZPS01 (sample SAMEA104158645, study PRJEB21678) | metagenome | place: Germany | collected 2015-04-21 | reverse complement strand
GGCCCACACTGCCCTTGCCATCTCCCACTGCCGCCACTACACGGACCGATGATACGCGTCCGCCCTTGACGGTCTTGCGTGTGCGGTCAATTCGCACTACGCGCTCTTCAAACTCATCACGTTCGTCTCGCTGTCGTCGCACCGACGGATTGAAGGCCATGCTTGCAGCTTTTCCTCTCGTTTACAGTTGACTTGCGCCCAAAATTATGCCCGAAGCTAACTCCATCTGCATCGCGCCAGACGAGGCAGACCAAACTTTCGCGGTTTTGTATGCGTCAAACCGCTAGCAGCCTCCCAACGATATGGGAAGCCGGAGGACACCACAATAGCACATGCCTCCCAAGAGTGTCAACGCATTTGCCGCACCTGGCGTCAAAGAAAGTAAAACAGCAGGTCAAACGGCCTCTCTGGCAGGGGTGTGATCGTCGCTGTGCCTGTGATAGCGGCTTTGCACCGGCCCTCAGTTTCATGTATAATAGTATAGCACTATAACCAGAGTAACACAGTGTGTTTCGGGCACCACATGCGATCTTGAGAAAGGCAGGAGGCCATGCCCTACAGCCCCGCACCACCACTGACAGCCCGGCAAATGGAAATACTCATGGCGGTGGTCCAGGAGCATATCGCTACGAAAGAAGCGGTAGGTTCGGGGCAGTTGCGGGCGCGCTATGGCTTTTCTGTCAGCAGTGCCACGATACGCAACGAAATGGCATATCTGGAGGAGGCTGCATACCTGCATCAGCCGCACACCTCCGCGGGCCGTGTGCCCATGCCACGGGCGTTTCGCATGTACGTCAACCGTGTAGAGCATGAACCGGCGCCAGGCCACGCAGTAGCTGTCCGCGTCTATGACAGCGAGTGTCGTCGCCTGAAGGGACGTCCTCGAGCCCTGCTGCGCGCAACTTCGCGAAGTCTGGCAGCGCTGGCAGGGTATCCGGCCATCGTCATGAGTCCGTCCAACATACGTGAGTGTTTCGCTGACATCAAGGTTTCGCCGGTCAGCAGCAACAACGTATTGCTCAGCTATGAAACCGACACGGGCAAGCACGTCCAGCAGTTGCTGCGCAGCCCCGACCCGCTTACCGCCAAACAGATAGCGAAGCTGAGCCGCGCCCTGCAGAAGATATATCGCGGTCGCGCGATCGGCGAACTGGCTGCGGTCACCTCCACCGACCTGGCAGCCGCAGTGGACGACTGCCAACTGCCCGAGGCGCTGCTGCAATCACTGCGACAGGCCGTGGAGACCGAAGAAGATCGCGAAATCTATCTGGACGGCACCAGCTATCTGCTTGACGAGCCACAGTTCCAGCGCCTCGACAGCCTGCGCAGACTGATCGAAACGCTCGACCAGCGGGCGCTACTGCGGGAGGCGCTGCTGGCCTGTGCAGATTCCGACCAGGTGACAGTCACCATCGGAGAGGAAAATCGTGTCCCGGGCATGGACGGCTGCAGTCTGGTGGCTCGCAGCTACCCTCGTGCAGGCTTTCAATCCGGATCAGTGGCAGTGCTCGGACCTCTGTGCATGGACTATCGCAGCACCATGTCGGCTGTGTCGCAGGTGGCGCAATGCCTGAGCGAAGCAGTGGGTGAGAGCTAACAGTCGTAACATGGCTGCATCAGGTGCCACATCTGCAGACGATTTCGCCGTGGGCGGCAGGCCGTGTGTGATAGCTGCCCCCGGTTTGCCCTACAATTCGCGCTTGCATTGCTTTGGTACATAAGTGTTCCAGCAGTCCAGTCCCGCCGATATCCACAGTGCTCACGTAGCCACGTGAGGCGGGCATGTCTGCGATCAAGAAAACAGAAATCGCCATCGGCGACAGTCTGGCGGTGGTATCGCCCTCTCGCCGGTGATGATATATGGAGGAATTGTCCGTAATGCAACAGGATGACGACCGCATCATGCGGGAGAAAACTACGTCGAGCGAGCCGAGCATGTTCGCCGGTAGCGACACCGGCTTGCCTGATGGCCAGCCCCAGCAGGCCGAGCCGGAACTCGATACGGCTCAGGGGCAAGACTGGAAAGCCAGGTATGAGGAGACGCACGAAAAGTACCTGCGTGCCATAGCAGACCTGCAAAACTATCGTCGCCGCGTCAGCCGAGACATGGCTGACCGCCAGCAGTACGCCAACGAAGACCTACTGACACAGCTACTGCCCGTGGCCGACAACTGCGGCCAGGCACTGGCCGGCATTTGCCAGACTGATGATCCTGAGTGCATCATCAAGGGCGTGGAGATGATCCTCGCCCAACTGCATGACTTCATGCAGGGGCATGGTGTCGAGCAGATCAGCCCACTTGGCCAGCAATTCGATCCGAACCTGCACGAAGCTGTGGAGGCAGTACCCACTGACCAAACCGAACCCAATACCATAGTGGGAGTACTTCAGCCTGGATACACACTTCGTGAACGGTTGCTGCGGCCGGCCAAAGTTAGGGTGGCAGTAGCCCCTAAAACGTGAGTGTGTCACTGAAACAGAAGCACATAGACCGTCGTCCAACAGTGCAATCGATGGCTGCATCGTCGCGCCGAGCATGGTAGCGTTCAGCTTGACGCCATCGGGTGCTGACACTATAATGCTTGCATGATTTTCGACCGCAAAGCGCCGCTGCGTGGCGCCAAGGAGGATACAGCAATATGCTGAGGCCAAACGTGGAAGAGTACGCCAAAATCCGCGTCGTTGGCGTCGGCGGCGGGGGCTCCAACGCCGTAGATCGGATGATCGAGTCCGGTCTGATGGGCGTCGAATATATGGCCATCAACACCGATATCCAGGTGCTGGAGCTGAGTGCTGCGGACAAAAAGCTACAGGTCGGCGAGCAGTTGACGCGCGGATTGGGTACCGGAGGCAATCCTGATCTGGGCAAAGCTGCAGCCGAGGAAAGCCATCAGGATATCATGATGGCTCTCGATGGCGCTGACATGGTTTTCATTACCTGCGGAATGGGTGGAGGTACCGGCACCGGCGCCAGTCCGGTAGTGGCCGAGATCTCCAAGAACATGGGCGCTCTGACCGTGGGAGTAGTCACCAAGCCCTTCGCCGTCGAAGGCCGCAAACGTGCCCGTCTGGCCGATGAAGGCATCGCCCGGCTCAAAGCAAACGTAGACACTCTCATCGTCATCCCAAACGACCGGCTGCTGACTATCGCCGAGCGCGATATGTCCCTGCAGGAGGCCTTCCGCATGGCCGACGCTACCCTGCAGCAGGGTGTCAAGGGGATAAGTGAAGTCATCGTCGTGCCGGGCCTGATCAACCTCGACTTCGCCGACGTGCGTGCGGTCATGGCCGACGCTGGCACCGCCATGATGGGTATCGGCGAATCCTCCGGCGAAGACCGTGCTTCGGAGGCGGCCAACGCCGCTGTCTCCAGCCCGCTGATGGAGACCAACATAGAAGGCGCCAGTGCAGTGATGCTGAACGTCACCGGTGGGCCCGACATGACGCTTTCGCAGGTGCATGAGGCATCCCAGATAATCCAGGGTGCGGCATCCGGCGAAGACGGTGTGGACCTCACGCTGGGCGCGGTGATAGACGAGTCGATGGAGGGCCAGATCCGTGTCACGGTGCTGGCCACTGGCTTCGACACCGAGTACAAAGCCGAAGCACCTGCCACACCTGCACCAGCCGTGGTTGCCCAGCCTGCTTCACAGGCTGCCGAGCCCCCTACCGGCTTGCCATCTGTACCCGTAACCCCACCTGCGGCAACTCCGTTCGAGCAGGAGACGCCTACGTACGACGAAGACGACGTAGACATTCCTGCGTTTTTGCGACGCAAGGATTGAGCCTCTGCCCAATTCGGGCGATAATCTGTGCCAAACTCATACAGCCCCGAGGCCGCATCGGCCCCGGGGCTTTTGCATTCATATTGCCTGGCCGTGAGCCTGGCATGGTGGAAGGTGAATGCTACGGCATGGCGAAACTGGCCTATGACACACCAGGTCGAGGCTGCTCACCACAGGCAATGCGCGCAAACGGAGGGAACAGACCATGTCATTTGACTATCGGGACACGCCGGGCAACACCGACTGGTTCATCCACGACCGGTTCGGTATGTTCATCCACTGGGGAGTGTACGCCGCTGCCGGGCGGCACGAGTGGCTCAAGAAGATGGAGCAGATGACTGACGAGCAGTATCAGCGCTACTTCGACCATTTTGACCCGGATCTGTACGATCCCGCGCAGTGGGCGCGTATGGCCCGAGAGGCGGGCATGAAGTACTTCGTCATCACCACGAAGCATCATGACGGCTGCTGCATGTGGGATACCGCTCTTACTGACTGGAAGGTCACCAACACACCGGCCGGGCGAGACCTCATCGCACCGATGGTTGAGGCGTTTCGCGCGGAGGGCCTGAAAGTCGGCTTCTACCACTCGCTGATAGACTGGACCCATCCGCACTATACTCTGGATGGGATACATCCTCGCGCCACTGATGACGAGTATGTGCGAGCAAATCAGAACCGTGACTGGGACAAATACGTCGAGTTTCTGCATGGCTGCGTGCGCGAACTTCTGACCAACTACGGGCGGATTGACTACCTGTTTTTCGATTACTCTTACTCCAGCCGCCCTGCCGAAGGTCTTCTGGGGCCGGGCAAGGGCAAGGACGACTGGCATGCCGACGAGCTGATCGCGCTGTGCCGCGAGCTTCAACCGGGGATCATCATAAACGATCGCACCGAAGTCCCACAGGATGTCACCACTCCGGAGCAGGTGCAGACGCCTGCTGCGCTGCGCGATGAGGATGGCAAGCTGATCATCTGGGAGTCGTGCCAGACCTTCTCCGGAAGCTGGGGCTACTATCGCGATCAACTCGACTGGAAGAGCCCGGAGACCATCATCAAGCTGCTGATAGACGGGGTATCCAAGGGTGGAAACATGCTCTTCAACGTCGGGCCAAACGGCCGGGGCCAGTTCGAACCACGTGCGGTAGAGAGGCTGCAGGCTGTCGGAGAGTGGATGAGCCTCAACGGGCGATCGATCTATGGCTGCGGTCCCTGCGACCTCACCCCGCCACCAGACGCACGCTTCACACGAAATGCAGCCGGTGACCGCCTCTATCTGCACATGTTTTCCTGGCCGTTCAAGCATATCTGGCTGCCCGGCCTGGCGCCGCGTGTGGACTATGCCCAGCTTCTCAGCGACGGCTCAGAGCTCAAGATAGTGCCATCGGACAGGGTTAGCCATCGCTTGCCTGCGGGGGCCGAGGACACGCTGGTGCTCGAGATCCCGGTGCAAAAGCCGCCTGTGGAGGTGCCGGTCATCGAGCTTTTCCTGAAGTGATGGCAGGTATCTGGAGCGATTGCTGCCTGGCATGAGTAACACAGTTGCGGGGCCAGTCGAATTGCGGATGCGTACAGCTACCGTGAGGCTGGCTCCGACATGTCTCTGCTCCCACGGGCAGCACATGGCTTCTGAATTCGGCCCGTCTCGACTGCCGCTGCTTGCTCATCGACTCCCATCATCCACATGCCGCGCTTGCTGCTGCCCAGCGGGCGCGGTCGCAGAGGGTATCAGTAGTGCTGGATGCCGAGCGGATCGAGCCACATCTGGACGCTCTGCTAGCGGTGGTGGACTACCCTGTTCTGCCTGAGGACTTGGCGGCGCTCACTGATTGCCGCGACTGTTTGGGAGGTCACTGTGGAAGCAACATATGACGTCTGTGCACTGGGCTGTGTATGCTGGGATCTGGTCGGCACGGTTGAGCACTATCCGGAGCTGGATGAGAAGGCGCCGATAGGTCGATTTGTGCAGCATGGCGGTGGCCGTGCGGGGACAGCGGCGGCAGCCGTCGCAGCTTTGGGTGGCGAGGTAGCGGTGTTTGGCCGCATCGGTGATGATACCTTCGGTCAATACATCCTCGATGAGTTCGCCAGCACGGCTGTGAACACCGATGGCGTGGAGACAGTCTCCGGAGCCCAGTCTCAGTTTGCCTTTTGCGTGGCCCATGAGGCCACCGGCAAACGCACTATCTTCTACAAGCACGGCTCTATGGCGCGGCTGAGTGCCGATGATGTGGACCTGGCGGCGCTCACCGACTGCCGCTGCTTGCTCATCGACTCCCATCATCCACATGCCGCGCTTGCTGCTGCTCAGCAGGCGCGGTCGCAGGGAGTGCCAGTGGTGCTGGATGCCGAGCGGATCGAGCCGCATCTGGACGCCCTGCTGGCGGCGGTGGACTATCCCGTCCTGCCAGAGAGCCTCGTGGCGGCTCTCGGCGATGACGACGAGGCGTCCGGTATCGAACAGATCATGCACCACCGGCCTGCGGCGCTGGTGGTCACTCGCGGGGCGGACGGGGCAGAGCTATATAGCGCTGACGAACACCTGTATCAGCCTGCATTTGCGGTACCCCAGGTGGTGGACACCACAGGTGCCGGTGATGTCTTCCATGGGGCATTTGCCTATGCTCTGGCGCTGGGCCATGACCTGCAGGAGTGTCTGAAGCTTGCCTCGGCGACGGCGGCCCTGAGCACCACCGCACTGGGCGGCCGCGGTCATCTGCCTTCGATGGCTGAGACACGCGCACTGTCCGAGGGCATGTGCGGCCTGTGTAGCAGTTGAGCGGGCTGAGTGGGCAGGCAGCTACGCCTATGGATGGGGCGCACTGTTGTCGTATCCGCGGTATATGGGCTGGTGATGGTAGCTGCGGTCTGGATCAGGGGTGACACAGAGGTAGATACTCGGCGGCGCTGTGCATGTGGCAGTACACGCTCACGCAGTGGGAGGATGCATGGTGGTAGCGAGCTTCGCTCACACTTTCCACCTGTGTCCACATGCCTGACAGACCATCTCGGTATGTCGTTCGTGCAGAAACGGGATCAGCAGCAAGATCGGCCACCAAAACAGGCAGCCAAGGCAGCAGGCTAGCGACTGGCAGCCTGCGTCCCCCTCGCTGCGCTGGGCCATGATCAGGTTGCGGCTCCCGCAGTTGAAGCATATGCCCAGGCCGGTGTCTGTCTCATACAGTTCGGCCTCGCGCTGCTGTCGCTCCAGCTCTTGCTGTTCTCTGCGCAGTGCATCCTGTTCTTGTTGCCACTGTCGCTGCTCAGCCCGGCGTCTTCCCTCCTCGATACGGCGCAGGCGTCGAGCGACATCACGGCCCATCCTGGCCACAGTTGAGCACCTCTTCCTGCTGCCACATAAGCCGCCGACATGCCTCACCAGATGATGGTGCCTGAGACGCGCTCACTGCCCGGCGGCGCTATCCGGGCGCATCATTCTCCGTCTGGTACCTCCAGCGGCGGTGGTGGTGGCATCTCCGACAGGTCCGCGAACGTGTGAAGCGTTCTGCCCTCAGGTATGGTGATATCCGCGGCGGCAAGTGCCGGCTTTGTCCGCGCGGGGAACTCCTCGGTCACCAGCCATGTCTGGGTGGGAAACACTGCAAGTGGCACCCGCACACTGGCCGAACTGCTAGAGCTGCTTTGCAGGTAGGCGGGGCCGGCTTTGGGCAGATGCGCGGGGTACAACTCCAGCATATCATCCACCACCTGCTGCACTACCTCCACCGCTTTTGTGCCATCTCCGGCCACAGCAAGCGGTACCTCTGCTATGTAACTGACATGCTGCTCGGCATATACCGTCACTGCCGCGATCGATCCGTTGGGGATGTAGTGATACTGGTTGTCGGGCGTCTTGAGTACGGTCACTCGCAGACCGATGCTTTCGACCAGGCCGAACTTGCCGCCGATGTCTACATAGTCGCCCACTGCGTACTGGCCTTCGAGCAGCAGGAAGAAGCCGCTGATGGTATCGCGCACGAGGGTCTGCGCGCCGAAACCGATGGCCACACCCAGGATCCCTGCACCGGCCAGCACCGGCGCCAGATTTACGTCGAAGATCGCCAGTATCCACAGCAGTGCGCCCAGGCCGATGACCCACTTGACGATACTTGCCAGCAGCCCCAGTGCGGTGACTGCCCGCTGACCACTATGTCTGATTTGTGGTGATGCCTGTCGGGTATCGGTTTCAAGCCGTACCATCGCACGCCGAATTACCGCCATGACCATCCAGTAGGCGACGATGGCCATCACGATGACCAGCAGGACTACTGCCAGTCGCTCGACGCCGTTCTCTGTCTGTCCCAGGGCCTTGAGAAACTCCAGCCAGCCGGGCCCGACTAGCTCCTCCTCCACAGCCGTCTCCACATCCTGCTCATCACACAGAGCCATAACCGCATACAGCACCATGAGCGCAACACAGCCGAGTCGGGTGATGCCTGTTTTCATAAGCTCCTCCGCGTTGTGGTGGCGCAACTAACCGTCTGCGACATGCCTTGATGGTGCAGACATGTGTCATGTTCGCTCTGAAGCGCCATCATCCCTGCGTATGGCAGGGATTTATGTGGCCAATACAGAACAAGATAGTTGGCAGTTGCATGAGCTACTGTATCTACCACAGCACGGTGCGGCACTCATCACAGTACTGGATACACTCTCGAAAGACTGAGGCGAATGGACATATATGAAGCTGCTCGCAAGGGCGACATGAAGGCCCTGCAGACTATGCTGGCAGAGGGGGTTGATGCCGATGAACGCGCCGAGTATGGCAAGACGCCGCTGCGAGAGGCCGCTCGCGAGGGGCGTGCCGAGGCGGTGGCTTTGCTGCTCGAGCATGGTGCGGAAGTCAGCGCATCGGATTTCTGGGGCAGAACGCCGCTGCATTTTGCCGCCTGGGGAGGGCATACTGAGAGCATCGCGCTGCTGCTGGATCACGGTGCAGATGTCAACGCGCGAAACCTCCAGGGCCTGACGCCGCTTCTCGGTGCGGTGACGGCGGGTCGCAAGGCTGCCGTTGCGCTGCTGCTGGAGCGGGGTGCAGACGCCGGCGCACGCGCTTCCATGGCCCGATCTGCGCTTCATCTGGCTGCTGAGGAGGGCCATACTGACACGTGTGCTCTGGTGCTTGAGTATGGTGCTCATGTCAACTCACAGGATGCCTATGGTGCAACGCCTCTTCATCGCGCCGCCGAAAAGGGTGGCGGCGAGACCGTGATGATGCTGCTGGAAGGCGGCGCAAATGTAGACGCTGCTGACAAGTGGGGCAATTCACCCCTGCATCTGGCGGTCACCGAGGGCCGCGCGGACATCTCTGCGCTGCTGCTCCAGCACGGTGCCAACGTCAACGCTGCCAACAGTAGCGGTCAGACGCCTCTGCATCGGGCGGTGCAGAGTCTCGAAATCGCCGCTCTGTTGCTTGAGCGTGGCGCAAACGCCAACGCGCGCGATGATGATGGCAAGATTCCGCTGCACCTGGCCGCCGCTCAGGGTACACCTGAGCTAGTGCAACTGTTGCTGGAGCATGGAGCCGAGGCGAACCTGCAGGACAAGCGCGGGCGGTCGCCTCTTCATGTGGCCGCCTCTCGAAACCGCTCTGAGACCTCTCCTATCATCACCCTGCTGCTGGAGCATGGTGCAGATGCTGAGATGCAGGATCAGCGCAGCAAGACTCCGCTGGAGCTGGCCCAGAAGGAGGGCAACATGAGTGCCGCGGAGCTGCTGCGCAAGCCTGGAACCGGCTGCATGTTGTTCGGATTGCTGCTTATCGCTGCGATGCTGGTGGTGGTTGCCACAGTCCTGCCTGCATGAGCCGCTGATGCGGTTTTGCGCTCAAATTTTGCGGTGATGTAGAACATATCGGGGAGGTCAGCCGTCGCTCAGACTATCTCGACCGCTGAACGCACCGTACACATGAAGCGCAAACTAGAAGCAGGAGGTTGACGACCATGAACCGTGACAGCCAGGAGTGGAAAGAAAGCTACCCGAAGCTGCTTGAAGCCTGCCGCGCCCTACCCCCTGCCCATCGCGACTACCTCGATGAGGATTACGTCCGCAACCTGATGCGCACGGTCCTCGACCCCCGGATGCAGACCGCCATGGTTGCCAAAGCGATTGAGCATTTCAACGCTCAGTGGCAGGATCGGCGCCCGACGCTTGATGACCTGGAGGCCATCCTCGCGCGCTTCCCTGATGATCATGATGGCAACGTAGCGATGGCGCAGGAGCTATGGGGCTACAAGCACTGGACGCGTGCGGCGATGCTGCGCCATCTGGTGGAGTTTTTCAAGTCCATCGGCGTCACCGACGAGCCGTCGCTGCGAAGCTGGGCACAGACGGCGTCTTTTGCCGACGATTTCGAGGGGCGGGTGGAGGGGCTTGGCCCCACATCGTTCCAGTGGCTGGTGATGCGCCAGGGGCTGGAGAGGCTGCGTCCGGACGGGCACCTGCACCGTTTCGTCAAGTCAGTCCTGGACCACGAGGTCACCGACGCTGACCTCGTCAGCCTACTGACCGCAGTCGCCGATGAGCTAAAGCTGAAACCGTACGACCTCGACTGGCGCATCTGGGAAAACGAACGCTGGCGCCCAAAGCACCCGGCAAAAGCAACAGAGTAGGTGTGAGCGGACGACAGGTGCAGATTCCGATGGAGCTTGCCGTGGTATCCGTCCCTGTAAGCGACGCTTGCGCGAGCCCGCTGTTTTACAAGGTGCCTGTGATAACATAGGATTAGGGTAGACCTGGCGAAGATAATGCCAACTCTCTGTACAATAGCGCTCCCCTCAGAATTATTGGGTTATGGTATGGTATTGAAAGCTCGAGAGAGGGAGACTGCGGGTAATGAATTTACACGAGGCCGCTCGACTAGGCGATGTGAGTGAATTGGAGACACTTTTGAACAGTGGTCTTAGCGCCAATACTCGAGACGAATGGAACGCCACGCCGCTACATTGGGCCGCTTGCCGTGGGCGAATTGATGCTTGCACACTGTTGCTTGACCATGGTGCTGATGTCCAAGCGACAGATGACACGCGTGGCGCCACACCGTTGCATTGGGCTGCTGCGGAAGGAGCCACCGACATTTGCGCTTTACTGTTAGACCGCGGTGCTGATGTAAACGCGAGAGACAAGTACGGTCGGCCGCCGTTGCACAATGCCGCCAACGAAAACCACATCGAGACTCTCGCCTTGTTGGAAACTCGTGGCGCTGATGTGAACATGATGGATGCCACTGGATGGGCTCCGCGGTACGAGCATACTGTCTCAGGCAAACAGCTTTACCCTGAGGCGATTGATGCGATGGGCTGGTGTTGGGGGGGCTTCACTTTCAGCCTTATATGGGCCATAGCGCATCGAATGTGGGTGATTGTAATACTTCGCTTGGTGCCCGTGCTCGGAGTTGTTGTACCATTCTATCTCGGCTTTCGCGGACACCAGTTGGCTTGGCAATATCGTAGTTTTGAGAGCTTCATCGAGTATAAGAACACGATGCGTGTATGGGATCGAGTTGGTTTTTGGTGGTTTTTGCTCAACATAGTCGCGGCTGGCGCTTATATGCTTGGTGTCATTTCGGCAGTAGAAACGCCATAATGGCTGTAGAGTGAGTAGATGATGTGCAGTGAAACTATGACATTGATGGAGACGGTAGAGAAATACGTTAGGAAATTCGATGCCTCTCAGAACATGAAATCGCGAAAAAGTTACAGCGATGAGCCACAGGCTGTTATTCGATATCCGCGCTGCAGATGTACTGTGCAGTTAACCGTGCTAAATTCATAGTGTAAGTCAGGCTGCGACCAAGGAAACTCATCATGGATAGGGAGGCACAGGATGAAGTGTCCGCATTGCGGTGCTGCCGTCGGCGACAATGAAATAACGTGTCCCGAGTGCAGTCAATTGCGTCAGAAGAGAGCAGAACGATACCTGACGGAGAGTGTAGAATTACAGCAAGAGGCCCAACCGCAGCTTGGCGATTATGTGAAGCAGGCACGAGCTGCTCACATCAGCGACCAGACAATCCGTGAGCAGTTGCTGGCGAGAGGCTGGTCGGCTCAGATTGTTGACAATTGCTTCGCTGTTCCTGAACTGACACATGAATTGGGGACTAATGCAGGCTTTTGGCCCCGCTTCGCCGCTTTCTTTATTGATATAGTATTACTGTGTGTCGCATTGTTGGTTATGAATGTATTTTTCGGACTGGGTATCGGCTTTGCAAGTGTTTTTTGGGGACTTGACGAATCACTCTTTGACAACCTGTTCTCCCTTATCGAAGCCCCTGGACCATCCAGAGCTGCTAGTTTCATAGTGCTTATATTATATTTTGGGATAATGAACGGCAGATATGGGGCCACCCTTGGCAAAATGGCGCTTGGGCTTCGGGTAGTCAGCGTTACAGGTTTACGCATAAGCGTAGGCGATGGCCTCAAGCGTGCAGCAGTTCAATTCTTGCTGCACTCGTTTACTTTTGGCCTCTTCTACATCACGGTGGCCATCAACAAGGAGCACCGAGGCTGGCATGACCGCATTGCGGGCACCCGAGTCATATACACCAGGCGCCGGTCTAACAATTCAACAACGAAATGCTCTGAAGCCGAAATCTAGCTCCTGCGCTTCCCCTTGCCGATCATGCAAAAGCAGCTCCCCGCTCTACAGCAGTTCTCCGACGTTTTCGCGCACCTTGGCGATGGCGCTGAGGATCAGGTCCATGCTGCGAGTGTCATCGTCGGCAAAAATCGTGTGGGTCAGCGTCAATG
>FZPS01000216.1_pt214 | contig 12550 bp, 6 predicted proteins | sample 1817821 | NCBI WGS metagenome assembly FZPS01 (sample SAMEA104158645, study PRJEB21678) | metagenome | place: Germany | collected 2015-04-21 | reverse complement strand
GTATTCAGATATTATCGGATTACAGGATTATTTTCACCCTGTTTTTAATTTACAAAATGAGGTTGATGGTTATTGGAAACAATTTATTCCAACAGTACAATTTAATAACCTTCTCGAAAAAACATTAGATGCTGTAACTAGCAATAGATCATCAAATCGTAAAAGCATTTGGGTGCAAGGTACTTTTGGTACTGGAAAAAGTCATGCAGGTGCAGTTATAAAACATTTATTATGTGATGATATAAGTGAAATTGCGGGTTATGTAGATGATCATATAGACGATTTAAATCTCAAAACGAGGCTGCTTAACTATCGGGAAAAGGAAAGTCATTTTTCTGTAGTGCTAAGCGGTGTTGAAGGTGCATATAATTCACATACCTTTGCCTTAGTATTAGAGCGTGCTATAAAAAATGCCTTAAATAATGCAGGGCATAAGATTAATGTAAAATCTGATTTTGAAAGTGCCATAGAGTTACTAGAAACAAGTGATATTCTTGATTTTGAAAAAATCATTGATAATGCTCCTGAACTTAAAAGCATAACTAAAACAAAAGATGAAATAATACAAAAGCTTAAATCAGCAGACATTGAATTATATCTGGTTTTGGAAGAGGTTTTACAAAAGTATAATATTCAATTATCATCTAAAAATATTACTCAATGGCTATCTGAAATTGAGGATGAAATAAAAACGAAAAATATTGCTGATGGACTGTTGATTTTTTGGGATGAATTTACTTCTGTAATGGATACTATTAGCAGTGATTTAATAAATACAATTCAAGAGATTGCAGAACTTTCTGAAAAGCAAAGAATATATCTTTACTTAATTAGTCACCGTATGCCTACAGCTTCTGGAGAAACATATAAAGATATAACCAGAATGAATGATCGCTTTCACCTGATTCAATATAAAATGGAGGCGCTTACAACTTATCACATTATGGCGGCAACACTTAAGATAAAGGATGTAGATAGCGAAGAAAATTATGATTTCTTGAAAAATAATAAAATGGATAAGTTTGATAACTTAATATCTTATCTAACTGACAATGATTCCCAACAATCAAAAGAAGATATTAAAAACTTATTTCCATTACACCCTTATACAGCATTTTTGTGCTCTTCATTAGCAGATCATATTGGCTCAGCTAATAGGAGTGTTTTTAGCTTTATGTATGATTCAAATAGTGGGTTTCTATCATTTTTAAACGATGAGAAAGCATATAAAGAAAACAGGCTTCTTACAGCAGAAAGTCTTTGGGATTTCTTTTTAGAAACTTTTGAGGCTGATAATATAAAATATGGCACAATAACCAAAACCTACTATACACACCTCGAAGATGTAAAAAACAAAGGTCTACCGTATAAGAAAGTTTTTAAAGGAATTTTATTGCTTAATGCCATGAGTAATGTTTTTAAAATTAAGCAAGTTTTACCATCAGCAGAAAATCTAAGGTATTTATTTAGTAAAGAAGACTTTGAAAACGAATTAGATGCAATTTTAGATTATCTAGATAGAAGTCAAATAGTTCAACGTGATCCTACTGATAAGTTTCTTATTACCTCTTCGGCTTTGCCGCTTAACGAAATAAATAATGCTAAAAAGCGTATAGAGCCTGAGTATGCAGATGCTTTAGCAATATTAAAATACGATAAAGATCAGAAAAAAGCTATAAAAAATCATTTCACTGATAGGCTCATTCGTGTTGCGAAATTTTGTTTTATTGGATCAATAGAAAAACACTATGTAAGAAGTCGATTAAATAACGAATTTAGTGATGAAACATACTCTCTTCAAATTGCCTTGTTCTTTGCGACAAATGAGCAAGAAAGAAGAACAATGCTCGACCTCTCTAATAAGTTTTCAGCTAAAGAATTTGAAAATGTTATTTTTGTAGTATTTAATGAAGTGTTAGATAATGACGAGCAGCAAGTGCAGAAGTTTATTCACTATGTTGCAAGTGAGCATGTAGCTTCCAGACTAAGTTCTTCTGAGGCAAGCAACTATAAGAGAAATGCAGAATTAATTGTATCTAATTGGGTTAATCGTTTATTAAGACAAGGAAACTATACGCTCTACTTCAATGGAAATGAAAATGTAGGAGCTACTACTTCCTTACCTAAGTATATAAATGATAGTATTGGATTTAAAATATTTAGTTGTAATATAGAAGTAATGCAGTTTATGCGAACAAGGCCAATGACTTTTTATAAACAACAAAATTCTCTAAAATCTGCCGAAGTAATGTTAAGTGCAATAAATAGAGATGATGCTGAAATTAAGTTTTCTCAAGGCCAATATACACCGACAAAGTTTTTATTTAAAGATAGTAATGATGACTATATAGTAGAACAAGATTTAACTCTTAAGGCAGAAGCTATAGATACGCATCCATTAGTTTGTGTTCAAAATAAAGTTGATGAACTTTTAGAAAATGCGAAAAGTCAGCACTCAGGAATATTTCATTTAGGAAATGTTCTATATTCCCTAACGGAAGCCCCTTTTGGCTTATATTCTAATATACCGAATGTTGCATTGTTGTCATTTGCTTTACGCAAATATAAAAATGAATTATATAGCGCAGAGCTTGGTGTGCCAATTACGCCTAGTAATTTGCGAGATATAGTAATTGATTTGTTTAAATATTGGCAAGAAGGCAGAAATGAAAACAAATTACGAATTCGCTTTGGTTCGAGGGAAGAAAAAGACTTAAAAGATGACTTGATTAAGCTATTTAAATTGAATGATTTAAGAGAAGAAATAGAATTAACTAGTATAAAAAATGTACGTTGGGCAATAGCAAGTTATTGTAAAGAAAAAGCTGGATATCCATTATGGTCCCTGAAGTATTCTGATTCTTCGACTGATGAGATAAATATTGTAATAGATCTAATCGTAGAAATGATTCAAAAAGAAGAAACTGGAGTTGATTTAATTGAAAAAACAAATAAAGCAATACAAGGACAGAGGTTTGAGTTAAAGAAGTTACTTCAAACCCCAGGAGTTTTTAAAAACGGATTTGAAAACTTTATCAATAAAATAGAACGTGTCTCTATTGATGATAGTTGGTGGGATGAGTTATTAGACAGTCTGTTTATAAGGATGCCTAATGAAATTGGGTGGTGGAAAGAACATGATGTAGAATCTAAGGTAAAAGACTTTTATATTGATAAAGTAGATTCCCTCAATTCCCCATCTCAATTCACATCAACACCTTATAGTGATATTCATGCGGATGCTACTCCGCAAGCAAGTGAAGTTTCTGAAATCAAAATTGAAAGAGCACAAAATACTGTTGCTAAAGTTCGACAAACTGATTTGCGCTCTGAACAGTTGAAAAATATTTTAATTGAAGTTTTATACAAATTTCCTGAAACAGCAGATTTTATTAATGATAATATTGGGTAATTATGACAGCGTCTGAAAAAATAATAACATTCACTTCAATTGAAGATATTCTAGATGAGATAAGAGTCGACTCTCAATCGAAAAATATTCTAGATAGAAGATATGCTGTTCGGTTTATTATGTTAGATAATTTCAATGATTATAGAGATTTAGTGACTAACTTAACGGCTCTTGGAATAAAATCATTTGATATAGAAAGTCTTTTGCGCAATGATAAAGATCGCTGGATAACTCAAGATGAACTAAAAAATGAAATTAAAAAGATAAAAGAGAGTTCAATAATATCTCCCTTTTCAGAAATAGCTCGTTTTTATGATGCCCAAAGGTTTAGAGCCTTTCTTAATGAAATATCATTATTAGAAAACTCTCATAACAACCTAGACCGTAGAATTTACATTCCGCTTATAGGATTACAAAATCGGTTTGAGAACTTTCTTAATTCATTTGCACGAATTGCTGAAAGTGCGCCTATTTGGAATCTAAAAAGTAATAATCCTCAGAAAGTAAGATTCTATCTTGTAAACAAAGACAATATTCCAGAAAGTAAACAAGAATTAATGACTTTATATGATTGGTTGCGATTTTGGAAAACAAGAGCTCCTGTTGATAAAATTGTTTGCACCTCATTACCCATAATTACTTATGCTAAAAATTCACAGCCAGATAATATTTTCACTCCTGTTCGAATTGAATCAGCATTTGATTTTATTGAGAAGTACTATAATCTTTCATTACATATACCATACTTTGAAACAGAAGAAAGGTTTTGGTATGAATTATTATCACATATACCTATTAATGGTTTTCATTTTAAGCGGTTTGTTAAGACTCATTTTAATGTTCAAAGACTTACTGCAAAAGATATACTCAATAAATGGACATGTAAAAATTCAACAGAGTTTGATCGTTGGTTATTGAAACACTATTATTTAAAGTTTATATCTAACAATGGGTATTTGAATGAGATAATTTCTAATATTACGGACTATTCCCCTCTACGATTGTTTAAAGAAGTAACCTTATCTATTTTTAATCATTCTAACAGAAGTAGGTTTGCTAAAGAGCGTAATGAGCTGTTAGGACTTTTGGATGAACGCTATCACCTTCCAGATTCAGTTCAAAATGAACTAAAGGAGGAAATAATGGATATAGCCAAGTCAAGTACTAAAGAAGCTATATCTTTATGTTCGGGAAGATTCTTTTTTGAAAAAGAAATGTTTGTTGGTTGGTATAAAATAAATAAGTTAGATATTGATAGGCTTCAGAGTTTATATCCAGAATTTGCTGCTTATATAAAACAAGCAGAATGCGAATGTGATGAATGGATAAATACTTATATTCAAGCATATAAGCAAGCAAAAATTAATGATAAATATACCGACGAAATCAAAGAAATCGTAGCTAAGAAAAACTATAACGAGCAAACTTTTTTTGAATGGTATAATAAGCTTGAGTTATCTCAAGAGCTTTTGGCCTTAGAAAGCCCAGAGCAAATTTATTGGATTGATGGTCTTGGAATAGAGTATTTGTCTTTAATAGAAGATATTATCAATAATTCTAATTTCAGAATTGAACAATTGAAAATTACAAAAACAAACATTCCTTCCAGCACAGAGCATAATAGATTTGAAGACGCAAAAAAAATCAGCGACTTAGATGATTACATTCATTCAAGTTTGTATAGTTATCCTAAAGCTATCTGTGAAGAAATAGATATCGTTAAGCGAATATTCAAAAACGTGCTTAATCAAGTCAAGGAAACAACAATTGCTATTGTATCTGACCATGGATTGACAGCATTGTCGCGTTTAGTAGATTCAAAAAAATATGCTACTAAGGCAAGTCATGAAGGAAGGTACATCAGGTTAGATAGTAGTAATAGCTTGGAAGATTCAGATTATGTTCGCTGTAAAAATGGAGACAAAAATTTCAAAGTAGCATTAACCCATGCTTCATTAAACAAAAAGCCTGTTCGTGAGGTTCATGGTGGTTGTACACCAGAGGAGGTTTTAGTTCCTTTTATAATTATTTCCAACAAACAAGAAGCCCAGAAGGATGTTTCTAAAAAAACAACTCTGCAAAAGACTTCTGAAAAAGAAAGCCCAAAACAGACGGTAGGTTTTGAAGAAATGGATTTATTTTAAACTAAATAGAAAGACATGAGTATAGGACAAAAAATAAAACGAGTATTTCCAGATATAGCAATCTTGAAAGATCAAGATAATTATAGTGTTTTTAATGGGCGCAATCTGCCTTCGTTTGTAAAAGATTTTCTTATTAGAAGATATATAGATAATGATGGGTATTTAAATAAAGAAGCAATATTTTCCTTTCTTGACAAACATATTCCAGACGATAATAACATGGTTAAGAATCGTTTGTATCGTCATGAAACAGTTCAGCTTTTAACTCGCTTTATTATTACTACTGATATCAAGGGTGGAAAAGTTCGCTTTGCTATTCCTGATGCAGGTATAAAGTCAAATGAAGCAATAATTCCAGATTATATAGTAAGTCAACATAAAGATGACTTAATAGATGGTGAAAAATGGGGAGTTATAAAATTGATTTATGTTCCTCCAATGGGTAGAGAAAAAGGACATATTGAATTAGCAGACTATAAACCGTTTAGACCGTATAAAATTGATTTAAACTATTTCCGAGAAAGTCGAAAGCAATTTACAACGGATGAATGGATTGATGTTCTTTTGTCGGCTATGGAGTATGAGCCTAATGGTTTTAATGGAACAACACAGAAGCTGGAGTTTTTAACTCGGTTATTGATCTTTGTAGAACCTCGATTAAATATGATTGAACTTGCCCCTAAAGGGACTGGAAAATCGTATGTGTTTGGAAACTTGAGTAAGTATGGTTGGTTAATAAGTGGAGGAAAAGTCTCAAGAGCAAAGCTTTTTTACGACAAAAGTCGCCAACTTCCAGGGATAATGAAGAATTATGATTTTGTTACCTTTGATGAGATACAAACAATTGTTTTTCAAGATCCTCCAGAAATGCAAGCTATTTTAAAATCATACTTAGAGTCAGGTAAGGCAACTGTTGATAATTACACCTTTCTTTCTGAGTGTAGTACTATGTTAATGGGTAATATCCCTCTCTCGAGCACTAATCGTCCACTTAGTAATAAATATTTTACTTCTTTACCTACAGGCTTTCGTGATTCTGCCTTGTTGGACAGATTTCATGGGTTTATTGAAGGGTGGCACTTACCTCGTATGAATAAAAGTATGATATTAAAAGATTGGACCTTAAATGTAGAGTACTTTTCTGAAGTACTTCATTTGCTAAGGACATCTCCTGAATACTCTATTTTGGTTAATGATGTTATTTACTCTGAAGAAACAAGTGATTTAAGAGACCTTAAAGCAGTTCAAAAAATAGCAACAGCATATTCGAAGCTTCTTTTTCCTCACATTATGAATGTTGATGAATTAGATAGAAATGAATTTAAGCTCTATTGTCTTGACCCAGCTATTCGAAGACGTGGCATAATTAAAGAACAATGCCATATGATAGATGAAGAGTTTAAAGAGCATATGCCAGATATTAGAATGAAATAAAGCACTTGATAAGAAAGCGACTCTTTTTAAGCTAGACTTATAGCAAAAGGAAAGGGCATTGGTAAGAATACTAATGCCCTTTCTTATTAGGTTGAATGTTTGTACTAGTCTTGCTCTGGTCTTGTTTTAGTTTTATTCTAGTTTTAATTCAAGCTTTATTTTAGTCAAGTATCTCTTCAAGAGTTTCTTCTTCGTCAAGAGTTTCTTCTTCGTCAAGGGTTTCCTCTTCTGTTGATTCCTCATAGTCTTGATACTCGTTGTATTCTTGGTAGTCTTGGTACTCTTGATATTCTTCGTATTCTTCAATCTCTTCTATTATTGTTTCTCCTTCAGTCTCTTCTTCTGCTTCGAGCATGGAGTTGGAGTCTTCTGGAATGTCTTTCTTTTGCCAATGGTCTGTGTAGCCGAATGCGAAGTTGAGACCTGCGTAGAGGTTGAAGCCTGTTAGTTTGGCAACATTGGTTGAAGAGCGTAGTCCTCCTCCGATATAGAGGTTAAGGAAGTAGAGGTTGAGATTGATCGCTGCGCTTGGGTTGAAGAATGAGCTATAGTTATTGGAGGCTAGTATAAATGTATTACCAAAACTGATATTGATATATCTCTCTAGCTCCAAGCCATAGGTCATGGTAAGCTGGTTCTCGGTGTAGTTGTTTGCAAACCTTCCCATATATACAGCGTTGAGGCTATGAATCTTACCAAAGTTCCATGAATAGGAGGCTATAAGCCTTGTTGGCAGGGTGCTTCTATAGCTTACGCCATCTCGTGCTTCGAGGTCTAAGGCATTCAAAATGCTATCCTGTAATTGCTCGCCGAGATTGGAGTCTATATCAGATATATTACCTATATCAATAGGCTCAATGGTAAAGCTCTGACCTGGGTTCTTAGAAACTATATCTGTAACATTGCTAGTCCAATTGATATAGCCAAGGTCGAGTATTGCAAGGCTGACTTCCATATCGTCCCTAATCTTATAGCTACCTCCAAGATCTAAGGCTAGTCCTTTGTTCTTAAGGAGTTCCATAACGTTTATATCTTGAATAAACTCAAAGTCTGAGGTGAGTCCAGGCATTACTAGTCTTCCTAGTATATTAGAAGACCTAATTAGGAAATCACCCTTTAGTTCAAGACCATCGCTAAGGTCAACACCTAGCTCCGACCTTACTGTATTGATATTTGCAATCCCTAATGGCATCTTAGCCCTTAATCCTACTCTTAGCTTATCATTCACCTCCCTTGAATAAGTAATGGAAGGAGCCATATATACATTGGCTTCCACCAGCCTATTATCCATAATCTTTACATGACCATTATTAAGTGCCGAGCCATATACCAATACACCAATTAGGTCTTTGGAAAAGCTAAGTGAAAGGTCGGCATGGAGGTCTAGTCCTAAGGATATATAGTTCTTACCTGCCTTAAACCCTAAAGCAAGTATTGCAAAGTCAGAGTTGAATCTTAGGTGGTTATTATTATGGAGCTTATTATAGAATCCTTCTAAGTCAATCTGCAAAGAGTCTTCGTAGATTGGGTGTTGATTGATGATGTCCTTATACTTAAAGCCCGAGGTAGATAATTCCAAACCAATGCCTGAGATAACAGGAAAGTTAAGATAGCCATTGGCGGAAGGTGTATTGCTAGGGTTGAGACTATAGGACAAAGGGGTATGCCTCATTGTATAGAAGCTATTTTGGGTTTGAGCCATAAGTCCAAGACCTACGATAAGGCTCAAAGCGAATATTATTAGTTTTAATTTCTTCATATCCATTCAGTATTAAAAGATTACCTTATAATCAATTTATCCACAAAATAGGTCTTATGTCCTATAATTCTAATCACATAAGCAGAGCTAGATAGCCCAGAAACATCGATTGTCGTTATCTTATCCACAATCTTTGTTTCGATAAGCTTTCTTCCACTTATATCACTAATAATCAGAGTGTATTCCTCATCAATATTATCCATGCTTATGGAGATATGGTCCTTGGCAGGGTTAGGGTAGAAATTAATAGACTGAGACTTATCAGCCTCATCTTCTAATCCTACATTATGTTCGCCCAAGGTCTTTACTTCCATAATATCACTTATATATGCTCCCTTTTCTGTAAGTATATAGGTAGCAAAATAATAGGTAGTGCCTTCGGTTAGGGTATCGATGGAGAAAGAATAGGATGAACCTTCGAAATCCGTAGAGGTAAAGACCTCTTCACCCCATTTCTTAATCAAGAAGGCTTGGGTGATCGGCTCGAAGCTACCTTCTTCAAAGCTTCCGCTAAACTTAGCAGAGCTTTTAGTAACGCTGCTAACGCTAGGATTATTAATGGTAGGAGGGAGGATTGCGAGTGTAGTAAACCATACGGAATCACCATAAACGAATCCATTCTCATTCTTAGCAAATGTTCTATACCAATACGTGGTGTTTTCATCGAGACCATCTACTACCTCTTCCAAAACCTCAATCTCATCAAGGTAAATCCTTTCGTAGCTGCTCTCATCATCTCTTCTAAACTCAAATCCTCTAAAGAAAACAATATCAGACTCCTTATATACCTCACCATTGAGCTTGGCAGAATAGAAGTCAATATCACTAGCCTGATTAGTAATAACCCTAGCTGGAATGGTTAGGGTTTTAAACTCCTTTTCTTCACTATAAACAATGGTATTATTGGAGTTGACTAGCTTAGCCCTATATTGATGGAGGGTATTGGCTTCTAGGTTGCTAAGGTTTATAGTATAGGTATTGGAGCTTGAACCAGCCTCGAAGGATATATAAGAATAGTTATCTTCGGAACCAGTCTTATACTCTAGTCCAATATCACTAAGGCTAGGACTATAGCTTCCTGAAAGAGATAGGTTAATCTTGGCTGAGTTATCGCTTATATCCAATGCTGAGCTAAGGATTGGATTAGGGAAGCTTTCGGAAGAAGATAGGGTTTTGAAGTTATGAATTACTCCAAAGACGGTATCTAATTCGCTAATGGAATAGACCCTAGTATAATATTCTGTATTATCATTTAAGACAGTAGTATTAGCCTCGAATTGTCCTGTTTCGCTTCCTGATACGGCAAATCTTAGATTGCTACTAAGAGAAAGGGTATTGACATTCTCGGAAAGGATGAAGCCTTTCTCAATTAGTTTAGGACTACCAGCATCAACGATATTACCGTTTAGCTTGGCTGAACTAGAAGTAATATCAGTTGCAGCTAGGGTCGAAACCACCATTGGCTCAGTATTGGTCCTAAAGGTTATCTCGTCTCCTTCGTAGAAGTCGGCTAGGCTTAGGCCAAACACCTTATAAGTATAATCAGTATATGGTTTGAGATTGCCCATTTGAAAACTAATAATGGTCTCTCCATCCAAGACAATGGTCTCAGTAAGGTCGACAACTCCATAAGAGTCATCACCTTCTCTAAAATAGAAGCCGTATTTTTGAAGCATTAGGTCGGCCTTATTGATTATGCCCTTTATTATAGCATCACGACTTCCTATATCTTCTGCAGCTAGGGTCGTAAACTCATAAGGCTTATCGTCTGTGCGGAAAGGATGTCCAATTCCATAGACCTTACCATAGCCGCTTAGGTTTACAAATGGTATAATAATATAGTCAGTAGATGGGGTAAGGCCTTGAAGGTCGTAGACCATTGAGTCAATGCTATTATTAATAATTATCTCAATATAATCATTGCTAGATGATTCTTTATATTCAAACCCCCTAGAGCTAATAGTACCACTACCTATATTATTAATCTTAGCAATTAGCCTTGCTGAGCTTGTGTCTATATTAATTGGCGGATAGGATATTATCTCAGGAAGGGTTAAGGAAGAAGAAGTGGTTGTAAACTCCTTGGTTTCTCCAATTATAGTATCTGCATCACTAATGCTATAGATTGCATAATAATAGGTGGTCGAAGGGTTTAGGTTATCAATCAAATACCCATAGTTTCCTACACTAGGACTGCCTATTACATATCTTGTGGATGCAAGGCTTATAACAGGACTATTGCCCATAATAAACCCTATTTCATTAGGTTCGGGTCTTCCTAACTCAATCATTGCTCCATTGAGCTGGGCTTCTGTGCTTGTGATTGAGCTGGCAGAAAGGGTCTCTAGCCTAGTTGGTATATAAGGGTCGTCAGTTGTAAAGAATAGTTCTTCACCTTCGTATATTGAGTCAGTAGTTATGGCTATTGTCTTAAATGAGTATAGCGAATTATAGTGTAGTCCATGGAGCTGGAAGGAGAAGGTGTCTATCTCGTTGATGCTTACATAAGAATAGCCCGTTTCTGTATCTTTCTTATATGCAAACCCTTTTAGCAATATCATTCCACCGCCAGGGTTTCTTTTTACATATCCATTCAATACTACGGAGTCGTTCTGTATATTAGTAGCAGCAAGGGTGATTACCGTGGGATCGGTGTCGGCTTTTGCGACAAATGGAAATAGGATAATAATCCCAAGTATAAGTCCTATTTGTTTTATCTTTTTCATTTACAATCAATATTAAAGATTAAAAACTAATATTAGCCTCTATATCGAAACCTAGCTTCATTCCGAGCTTAGCATCGTTGGATAGTCTAATAAATGGTTTGCTTCCTGAGCCGTCCACCGAAGAGTTGAGGGTTAGTCTAATCTTCGACTTGCTCGCTATTCTAAGCTTTTCAAACATTAGATTATCAATCATAACCTCATTCCTAATATATGATATAGACTCATAGTCACTGACCCTACCGTAGGAGTCGGTTGGAGCACCATCAATCTTGAAAGGTGTTGTGAATACAGAGTCCATTACATTACCATAATCGTCCAATGTAATAATCTGAACATCTAAGCTAAAAGGAAATCCATTTTTAATATCCAAATAGAGCTTGGCCTGATTGATATACTCGCTTATTTCTGCAAGGTCAATCTCATCCATTTCAATATCGTATACTAGGTCGTTTATCTTAGCCCTAAAAGGAAAGGTTAGCTTGGACTTAAGCCTTAGGTAGGCATCATTAGAGATAAAGCCTACGGTATTATTCTTATTGATACTAACGTCTGCATCGTATTCAATCTTAGAAGGGAATATGGATATAGCATTTGAGTTGATATCTATTCTCTCCGAGGTTGTGATTGGGTCGAGATGGCTTTGAGTTGGAGTAATAGCAATGACTCTTGGGTCAATTAGGTTCTCACTAAGCCCATCCTCTGTATAGGTCTCAACCTTATTAATATTGATTTCGGCAGGGATACCAATATTGGTAGTAATATCTAGGTCGAGGTGGATATTGTCAAATTCAAATACACCTGCCTTAAATATCTTGCTAAATGCAGAGTCAGCAAATAGGTCAATCTCCTGCATATCATTAATCTCTTCGACGAAATTACCGATACTACCATAGATATAATCAAATTCAATCTGAGAAAACTCTACGTCTAGGTTGATATTATAGTCGGTGTTAAACATACCATTAACCCTTATATATACCCTATAATAAAACTTTATAACATTGTTTTGATTATTAATTATTTCATATTCAGATAGGTCAATGGAGGTGTTGGTTACAGCCATTCCGGCTTGGTT
>FZPS01000155.1_pt127 | contig 12551 bp, 10 predicted proteins | sample 1817821 | NCBI WGS metagenome assembly FZPS01 (sample SAMEA104158645, study PRJEB21678) | metagenome | place: Germany | collected 2015-04-21 | reverse complement strand
ACGTAACCAAATATTGTCTGCCTTACTCCAAGCAATCATTTCGTCTTCTAATTCAGGATAAGTCATGACCAGTGTACCGATAGGTTTGTTCAGATTGTCTACCGTGTCCCACCATGATTTGGTGAGAACTAAATCTTTAATACGATCTAAATCTTCTTTTTCCAAGAAGTGTTGCATTAAGATCAAATAGTCGATAGCTACATATTGAAATTCGCGAAAATTTTGTTCCCAACATGCTTCAACGAATTCCCAATCAATTTCATTCTCTTCTCTAGCAGTATCAAATTGTTTCTTACTGGATTCTCTACGCCGTTCTGCCGGCACACCCAAAAATTCAAATTGATCTCTCATGTAGGAACTCATTTGTTTACCTTTTTCGGGATCACTGAGAATTAATATATCAGAGCAAAATTGCTTAAAATTCATTTACATTCCTCCAAAAAACAAAATCTACTCCATTATAACATATGAAAGAGAGAATCCTTATTGTTCAGATAAAATTGAACAATAAAAAACAGAGCGCTAATACTACACTCTGTTTTTTGTTTGTTCTTGAATAATTGTTAGGAAATTATTTTTTCCCGGTTGATTTTTTAGCAGTTGATTTCTTAGTTGCTGATTTTCTGGTAGTAGTTTTCTTGGCTGCGGCTTTTTTGGCAGTTTTTTTAGCCGGTTGTGGGATAATTTTATATGCTTCTTCTTCTCCCATTACTTCAACTAAATAATCTTGAGCCTGTTTACGTGTTAATTGACGTACTACAGTTGCGGAATATTTTGAATTATAACCGCCTTTGCCAACCAATAAAAATGAGTTAGCTGTTTTAGTATGGTATAAAAGTTCTTCAAATCCTGCCGGATCTCCGAAGTAACCTTCTGAATGTTGGGCGACAACTTCTAACTGTACGCCTAAATCTACATTTGTCATATTTTTCTCCTTTGTTTAATAACTAGTTTTCAAATTAAGTTCAGTCACATTATAGCAATATAAAATTTTGATGATAAAAAACTTAATTTCGTAAAAAAAAATTGGACAATTCGACACACCAAAGCTATGTAGCAAAGCATTATCAGACAATTCTACCAAAAACAAATCTTGGCTATAAAGTAAAAAGCAAAAGGAATTTAATGAACCAAAATTCTTATGTTTCAGAATGATTACAGACACCTTTTCTTCTCGTTACATTTATTCTTAAAAAATAAAATTTCAATCAATGATAAATTAGAGATAACGCTTGAATATCAAAGCTGACCGGAAAATTGATCAAATTTTCCTTCAAATTTTCATGAAAAAAGTAGCTTAAAGTTGCTTGTATTAGTCAATTATATTTGTCATAATAGATTTCGTTTAACACAATATGTAGTGGTTGTTTAGCAAATTGGCTACTAAATATTGTAATATTCTACAAATATTAAGGAGCTGAGTCGATGCATAATATTAGAAACAACACTGTCTTAACCGATTTCGGTAAATCTGCATTAGACATTGAATTATCCGATTTAATAAAACGTAAGTTTACCAAGGAATTAGAAGAACAAACTGAAAAAACCGTTTATGATCTTTTTACCTGGGAAAAAAGAAATGTCTTACTTACCGACTATAAAACCGGAGAAGTTTTAACAGACTTAAAAAACCTGGAATTTCCGGCCCACTATTCACAACAATCATGTGACATAATTGCATCCAAATATTTTCGTAAAGCCGGTCTGGATACTCCGCAAGGACACGAAACCAGCATGAAACAAGTTGCTCATCGGATGGTAATTTTCTGGGTAACTCAACTCATAGATGAGCAGATGATCGATCAGGAAGAGGCGAAGATTCTTTATGATGAATTGGTCTATGCTCTTTTAAGTCAAATGTTTGCCCCCAACTCTCCCCAATGGTTTAATACCGGTTTAGCACAAGCATACGGTATCAAAGGTGGACAGAGTGAACTTTTCTATTATGATCCTGCTCAAGAAAAAGTTGTGATGAGTAGCGATACATATACCAAAACTCAAGCTTCGGCATGCTTCATTCTTTCGATTGAAGATAAATTATTGGGTAGACATTCTATTTCTGAACATTATGTAACTGAGACTAAGTTGTTTAAAGGTGGTTCCGGTACAGGTAGTAACTTCTCTGATATCAGAGGAGAAGGAGAAGGACTATCCGGTGGCGGTCAATCCTCCGGCTTAATGAGCTTTTTGCGTGGACTGGACCGTAATGCAGGCGCTATCAAATCGGGCGGTACTACCAGAAGAGCTGCCAAGATGGTTTGTTTGGATGTAGACCATCCTGAAATTGAAGAATTCATGACTTGGAAAGCTAAGGAAGAAGATAAAGTAATCGCTTTGAACAAAATGGGTTATGATGCCGATATGGACGGCGAAGCATATCTCACAGTATCGGGCCAGAACAGTAATAATTCGGTTCGCTTTAGCGATGACTTTATGGAAAAAGTTAATAACCTTGATAATAATCCCGATGCTACTATTACTTTGACCGGACGTGTCGACTCTTCCATTAATAAAGAAGTTTCGGTTAAACATCTCTGGGATACCTTTAATCAATCAGCTTGGCGTTGTGCTGATCCGGCACCCCAATTTGATGGTACATTTAACGCTTGGCATACATGCCCTGCCGGTGAAGACGGAAAATATGGAGAGAAATATAATCGAATCAATTCTACTAATCCCTGTGGAGAATATGCTTTTCTCGATGATACAAGCTGCAACTTAGCCTCAATTAACCTATTACCTTTTTATAATGCCCAAACCAAAACTTTTGATGTTGAAGCTTATCGTCATGTAATTGAATTATGTCAATTGGTACTTGAGGCATCCATTATTGGCGGTCAATTTCCAACTGATGAGATAGCTCGCAAAACCTATTTATTCCGCTCAACCGGCTTGGGTGTTGCCAACCTGGCTTCACTCTTAATGAGCATGGGCATGCCTTATGATTCGGATCAAGCAAGGGCTGTAGCAGCCACATTGGTCGGTTTAATTACCGGTCGCAGTTATCGCACATCGGCTTTGCTCTCCAAAGCAACAGAACCTTTTGCTAAATATAAAATTAATAAAAAATATATGATGCGTGTGATTCGTAATCACGCTAGAGCAGCGGGTGCCAGACAAGATCGTCCGGAAGGACTCAATTATGATTTGTTAATCGTTGATCATGAACTGTTAGCAGATCTAGGTTTAGCGCAATTGTCGAAAGCTTTGATTGAAGATTGGCAAGATGCAGAACAATACGGTGAATTGTACGGTTATCGCAATGCTCAAGTTTCAGTTATTGCACCGACCGGTACCATATCTTTTGCTATGGATTGCGCTGCAACAAGTATCGAACCTTTCTTCTCACATGTAACCTACAAAAAACTTGTCGGTGGCGGTTTCATGGAATTAGTTAATCCAATGCTTGAAACAGGCCTGCGTTCACTTGATTATACTGAGGATGAGATTAAAGATATTGTCGACTACATTTTACGTAAAGAAAACGGCAGAATTGTCGATGGTAAAATTGAAGGTGCTCCTCATCTGAAACCCGAACACTATTCAATTTTTGATACAGCAAATCAATGTGGCACCGGGAAGCGCTTCATCCATTATATGGGCCATGTAAAAATGGTTGCAGCACTCACTCCATTAATTTCGGGAGCTATTTCGAAAACTGTTAACTTGCCGAATTCAGCAACAATAAATGAATTTCAGGAAGTTGCCTTAGAGTCATGGAAACTTGGAATCAAAGGAATTACTTTATATCGTGATGGTTCCAAATTTGCCCAACCCTTAAATATCCAACTGGATGCTGAACAAGTTGCTGAAATGCCTTTGGCAGATCTGTCCTATGCTCAATTGTTAGAGCGGGCAAGTATGCTTGAATCAACAACTAAAGAATTAAATTCAGAGATCAAAATACTGGAAAACGAAATTACTTCCGGTAGAGCATCTTCAGCTGAAGGCTCACTGCGTACTATGGATCCGGAAGATATGAGTATGCCTCATTCTCATGCTTCACAAAGGGAAAAACTGGTCGGAATCAGATCAGGACGTACTCATCCGGCAAAAATCGAAGATGTAAAAATCTATACAACCGTCAATCGTAATGAATTAGGCGAAATTTCAGAAATCTATATAACAACTGACCGTGAGGGTACTACGATCATGGGTTTATTGAACTCATTATCCAAAACTATCTCTGTTATGTTGCAATATAAAATTCCGCCCCATAATATTGCTAAGATGTTGCGTGGTCAAAAATATGAACCTTATGGTTTCGTATCTCGCCATCCCAATATTAAATATTGTACTTCAATCTCCGACTTAATCAGCAAAATTATCGATCTGGAAATTGGTGATTTCACCAGGATTCAAGTCAAACCTGATCAAGAACAGATGGATACATTGGGCAATTCGGCAATCTGCAGTTTCGGTCCCGGAACTCAAGAGTCGACCAACCCTGACTCATCTCCGATGATCACCCAAGTAGGATTTGAAGAGTATGTACATGAAGATGCAATTGAAGCAGCCCAATATGGAGAAAGAATCTATGATGGTACAACTTGCCCCAATTGCTCCAGCGCACGTATGGTCAGAAACGGTACTTGCGATGTCTGTCTCGATTGCGGCACCACAACCGGTTGCTCATAATTGAACGACACGTAAATTTTTAGTGGTTTATTATTTGATGGAAATAATAAATTAAAATAAAAAGCTGCTCTAAGCGGAGCAGCTTTTTTAGTATAGCAGTAGGAAAGCTTTACGAATATGAAAGAGTTAAGTTGTTAATCGAAAATGTTGTCCGGATAAGAAAGGATTAGAGAGAATTAGAAATTTGTTTGATGATTGAAGCTACAACCGACTCAGGATCAGAGCGATCGTCATTTGCTATCACGATGTCAGCGTACTGATGATAAAGATCAATTCTTTCTTCATATAAATTGTAGAGGCGATTTTTATCTTCAGCTAGTAAGGGTCTTTCATGATTAGATATATCACGCATGATTAGATCAGGCGAACGATCAAGGAAAATGATCAAACCATTCTTTTTTAGATGAAGCATGTTTTCTTCATTTAAAATAACCCCACCACCGGTAGCAATTACAGTTTGCTTAAGCATTGAGATTTCTTTAATCACTTTGGTTTCAAGACTTCGGAAATAAGCTTCGCTTTTGGCAAACATTTCAGGGATTGTTTCCTCTGAATTTGCTTCCAGATAATGATCGCTATCCACAAAATCATAATTAAGCTGTTCGGCCAGTAAATTACCGATTGTGGTTTTTCCGCTGCCGGGCATACCGATTAAAACATAATTCATTCAGAAAACTCCGTTCAGATTAGAAATAGTAGTTTATTTAACTTAACTGAATTGAGAATAACTTACAAATTGAGCTTGAAGACAAATCTCTAAATAACTGATGATTTGCAGACCATAATCCTGTATGATTTTAACTTAGATACAATGCTTAGAAAGCTAATTAGGAAAACAAAATGGAAAATAATACACCGGGACTAAAAACCGGCAAAGTACATATTTATGCCGGTAACGGCAAGGGAAAGACAACTGCTGCAGTAGGGCTAGCTGTGCGTGCTGCAGGCTACGGACTAAGAGTTCTTTTTATTCAATTCTTAAAATTTGGCGATTCATCTGAACTCAATATTTTGCGCAAGCTACCTCAGATAAAGGTACTCTCAGGCATGCCAACGCAAAAGTTTGTTTTTCGTATGAATGATCAAGAAAAAAATCAAACAAAAATCTGCAGCCAGAACTATTTTGAACAAGCAAAAAAACTGGCCGAAGAGAACCAAGTAGATCTAATAATCTTTGATGAGATTTTAGATGCAATTGGCACGGGAATGTTGGTCGAGCAAGAATTAATCGATTTTATTCAGAAAAAATCGCCCCAAATAGAGCTGGTCATAACAGGACGTAATCCTTCGCAGGAATTGATTGAGCTTGCAGATTATTATTCTGAAATATCAGCTATAAAGCATCCTTATGAAACTGAAAACTTAATTGGACGCAAGGGAATTGAATTTTAGTATAATGTCTGACGAAAAATTAGCATTGAAACAAAAGGTAATAAACAAATAACTTAGGAATAGTCATGAAGAAAAAGTTTTATTTAGCTCACCTTTATCCTGATTATCTAAATTTCCCCAGAGATAGTGATAATCCTAATTTTCTTAAACGAAGAGCTATAGAAACGGGTCTGGAATTTGAAATTGATCATTTAACGATCGGTGATTTGTTTGATCCGGAAAAATACGATTTTGTTTTTATAGGTGGCGGAGCAGATAGTGCTCAACGCAAAGTTTCAGATGATTTAATTAAAATTAAAGGAGTATCGTTGCGTCAAGCGATTGAAGACGGAGTGGTTATGCTCTGTATTTGTGGTGGCTATCAATTGATGGGACAACGATATGTTGATCTGGAAGGCTATGAGATGAAAGGCCTGGGAGTTTTAGATCTCGAGACGATTGCAGAACCTGAACGGATTGCCGGTGATTTACAATTTGAAGCAGATTTACCGCTTGCAGATAGAATACTGAGCGGTATAGAAGAGCATGCGGGCAGAACCTATTTAGGAAAAAATGTGAAACCGCTAGGTAGAGTAATCCAAGGTTCTGGTAATAATGGGCTTGATAAGACCGAGGGCGTGCAATATAAAAATCTGATCGGTACTTATGCTCATGGCGGTTTTTTGCCAAACAATCCGCAAATTGCCGATTATTTAATCAAGCTAGCTAAACAACGTCAAGGTTTTGCAATGCCTTGAGAAACTTAATAAGATACTAATAATAAATTTGATAGAGATAAACATGGGAGAAAAAATGAAAAAATTTCAAGATATAGAATATAAAAGACCTGATCTGGATCAATTAAAATCAGAGTTTGCTACCATCCTTGAAGACTTTGTACAGGCCGAGAGCGGCGAAAAGCAATTAGAATTGATACGTCAAATGGACACCCTGAAAAACAACTTTTTGACTGAATATAGTATTGCCTACATTCGTCATACAGTTAATACAAAAGATGAGTTTTATGATCGTGAAATTGAGTTCTTTAATGAGAATATGCCGGTCTATGAGGAATTGATTGATCGTTTTAATCAAGCTGTACTCAAATCTGACTTTAAACCGGAAATAACTGAAGCATTCGGGCCGCATTATTTAAATAAACTCGAAGTACAAGCTAAAACTATCTCACCTGAAATTCTGCCCGATTTGATAGAAGAAAACAAACTGAACACCGAATATTCTAAACTGATTGCTTCGGCAGAAGTAGAATTTGAAGGTGAAAAATATACCTTAGCCCAATTGGAACCTTTCCGTCAGGATAAAGACCGAGCCAGACGTAAAGCTGCCACAGAGGCTTACTATGGATTCTTTGCTCAAAATGCAGCTCAATTAGATCGGATCTATGACGATCTGGTTAAAGTGAGAACCAAAATGGCTCAAAAACTAGGTTATGAAAATTTCATTGAGCTTGCTTATTATCGTTGGTCACGCACCGATTATACTGCAGAGGATGTGAAAAAATATCGGGAGCAAGTTTACCAAGAAGTGGTTCCTTTTGTCACCAACTTAAAAGAGCGTCAAAGAGCCAGGTTAAATCTTGATCAACTGAAACATTATGATGAAGTCTTGACCTTTAATACGGGAAATCCGATTCCGGAGGGTGATCCGGATTGGATCATCGACCAGGCAAAAAAGATGTATCAGGAATTATCGCCTGAGACTGATGAATTCTTCAATTTTATGCTGGATTATGAATTAATGGATCTCTTAGCAAAGCCGGGTAAAGAAGCCGGTGGCTATTGTACTGATCTTCCGAATTATAAAGCGCCTTTTATATTTGCTAATTTCAACGGGACCAAAGGTGATGTTGAAGTGATGACCCATGAGGCAGGTCATGCTTTTCAAGGCTATCAGAGCAAAGATTTAATCCCTGCCGAATATGTTTCGCCAACTTTAGAAGCTGCAGAAATTCATTCCATGAGCATGGAATTTATTACTTGGCCTTGGATGGAATTATTCTTCGGTGAACAAACTGAAAAATTTAAATTTTCTCACTTAAGCGGTGCGATAGAGTTCATTCCTTACGGAGTAGCAGTTGATGAGTTTCAACATTGGGTATATACCTATCCGGAAGCCACTCCGGCTGAGCGAAAAGCAGCTTGGCGCGAGATTGAAAACAAGTATCAACCGCATCTTAATTTTGATGGCAATACTTATTTAGAAGATGGTGGCAAATGGATGCGTCAATTGCACATTTTCACTGTTCCTTTTTATTACATTGATTATACTTTGGCTCAAGTCTGTGCTTTCCAATTTTTTGCAAAAGACAGGCAAGATCACCGGGCTGCATGGTCGGATTATCTCAAGCTTTGCCAAGCCGGGGGCAGTAAGCCTTTCTTAGAATTGCTGGAACTGGCCAATTTAGATAATCCATTTGCAGAAGGCAGCATTGCCAAAGTGATGCCTTACCTGGAAGAATATTTGGACTCAGTTGATGATCTGAACATGTAATAGACCTTATAGATAAGAATTAACCTAAAACTAGTCTAATTAACAAGAAGATCAATTATTAATAAAATTAACTTTAGAAAGAGAAAACTATGCCGGGAATAAATTATCAAAAAGTTTTAATCATAGATTGTGGCTCACCTCATGCTCAACTAATTGCCAGAAGAGTTCGTGATTTAAATGTTTATAGTGAAGTAAAACCGTATACGGCTGATTTAGAAAATTTAAAAAAAGATAATTATCAAGCTTTGATCTTAATAGGATCTTCAGCTGAAGAGGAATCAGCACAAGAGATAGCAAAGATCAAACAGATTATTCCTCTGATTTTGGATTTAAACTTACCAATTTTAACTATTTCTCTATCTGAACAGATTCTTAAAGCTAATCCTGAACAAAAAATCCTCAGTTTTGCTGAACAACCTAAGTTTAAACAAACGGCAGCAGAAAAAGATCTGCTGAAAAAATTCTTATTTGAGATTGCAGAATTGAAAGCTGATTGGTTGATTGAAGATTTCATTGATAATAAAATTGCAGAAATTAAAGCGATGGTCGGTCAGAGCAAGGTGATAGTCGGTCTTTCCGGCGGTGTTGATTCTTCAGTTGCTGCAGTTTTGGTACATCGAGCAATCGGCAAACAGCTAAATTGCATTTTTGTGGATCACGGTTTAATGCGCAAAGATGAAGGTGATTCAGTTGAACAGATCTTTCTTAATCAATTTGATATGAACTTTATCAGGGTTAATGCGGAAGCGAGATTTCTTGGTAAATTAGCCGGTATAACCGATGCAGAACAAAAAAGAAAAATCATCGGTGAAGAGTTTATCAGAGTCTTTGAAGAAGAATCTCAAAAGATTGATAATTCAGATTATCTGGTTCAAGGCACAATTTATCCAGACATTATTGAATCAGGTGCCGGAGATGGGAAATTGATCAAAAGCCATCACAATGTTGGAGGTTTACCTGAAGATATTGATTTCAAAGGAATCATTGAACCTTTAGCAGATTTATTCAAAGATGAAGTGCGCCAAGTCGGTTTAGCATTAGGTATCCCTGCTGATTTAGTCTGGCGTCAGCCATTCCCCGGTCCGGGACTTGGAATTAGAATAATCGGTGAGATTACCAAAGCAAAAGCAGATCTCTTACGCGATGCCGATGCAATCTATCGTGAAGAAATAGCTAAAGCTGGTCTGGATCAAGAACTCAGCCAATACTTTGCCGTTTTAACCAATCTTAGATCAGTCGGTGTGAAAGATGATGCCAGAACTTATGATTATACTCTGGCTTTAAGAGCAGTAAAAACAGTTGACTTCATGACAGCTGTAGCTGCCGAAATACCATTTGACTTACTGAACAAAATTACCGACCGAATCATCTCCGAAGTAGCTAGCATAAATCGCATTGTCTACGACATTACTGGAAAGCCTCCGGCAACGATTGAGTGGGAGTAGTATGAGGTTATTCTAGATATTGGATAATATAGTAGATTACTTCCAGTATTTATCATTGGTTAAGGTAGATATTTTTTGTTGCCAAATTCTTAATTTATTGAGAGAGAATACGCTTTAATAGGTTTCCGTGAATAGGACTTAAAACATCTTCTCTAAGCATATATTTCATCTTGGAGTTTTATCAGCAGTTTCAGAAAAAAGCAACTTAATGGATATTACCGTACTGGCAGTTTCGCTGTATCGAAACATTGATTTCTTTTTGTGCTAATTTAAGATACAATATTAGCACGAAAGGAAATCAATGTGAATACAGAACATGTCGTAAAACAACTTTTACAAGAAAACGATGGCTGGCTTACGCTAAAAGAAGTCCGTAATCAGGGAATCAGCAAATATGAATTTTACAAGTTTGCAGAAAAAAGTGGCTTACAAAGAGTCGGACAAGGTATTTACGTTTCGGATGATGTCTGGCATGATTCGATGTACCTGATTCATCTCCGATCGGCACAGGCTGTTTTTTCTCATGAAACGGCTTTGTTTTTACACGATATGACCGACCGAGAACCACCTTATTACTCCATAACAGTACGGACGGGTTATAATCCTCATCGTCTTAAGGAAGACGGGATTAAGGTTTATACCATTAAGAAGGAATTGCATGAACTTGGATTAAGTAAGACAAAAACACCGTTTGGTCACACAGTTCCGGTCTATGACATAGAGAGAACACTTTGTGACATTTTGCGGAGTAGAAGTGGTATAGAAATACAAGTGTTTCAAGATGCTTTGAAGTTTTATGCAAAACGAAAAGACAAAAATCTTAGAACCTTAATTCAATATGCGGATGCTTTGAATGTGGGTGTAATCCTAAGGCCTTATTTGGAGGTACTTCTTTAATGATTAAAACAGCAAGGCAATTAAAAGACAAAATACGTAATCTTGCTAAGGAAAAATCTGCTGATGCACAAGTTATAATGCGGATTTATATGATGGAGCGACTTTTAGAACGCATTTCTCTTTCTGAGTACAAAATGAATTTTATATTAAAGGGTGGTGTGCTAATTGCTTCTTTAGTGGGCTTAGATTTCCGCAGTACGTTAGATATTGACACGACTATTGAGGGCGTAGATGTCAACCTGACGAGTGTAGAGCAAATCATGCAAAATCTGGTCACAATCCCTCTTGAGGACGGTGTTCTTTTCCAGATTAAAAGCCTCGATTATATTATGGATGAGGCTGAATATCCAGGTATACGAGTCAGCATGGAAGCCTTATTTGATGGAACTAAAACGTCTCTTAAAGTCGATATATCGACAGGAGATGTTATAACTCCCGGTGCCGTCCAATGTTCTTATAAATTAATGTTTGACGATAGATATATCCAGTTGCTCTCATATAACCTTGAGACCGTCTTAGCTGAGAAATTGGAAACTATCGTGAGAAGACATCTGACAAACACACGCATGCGTGACTTTTATGATATCTATATTTTGAAAAAGCACTATGGATCAGAAATTTCAAAACATCTCCTTCAAGATGCACTTGAGGCAACAGCACAAATACGAGGAAGCACGGAGCTTATAAAAGACACTGAGGCTGCCCTGAATGAAATAAAAAACGCTGATGACATGAAAAAGCTATGGCTTTCTTACCAATCTCATTATGAATATGCACAGAATATTTCTTGGGAAGCTGTGATGAAAGCTGTGATAATGATATATCACAAGAGGAATATAGATCTATAAAGAAATTAGTGGTGAACAGTTTGTGACGGTGTGGTGACAGACCATATATGCAATAAACAAGGTAGTGGTCCCACCACAAAATATCGTAACAAGTAATCGAGCAGCCTAGGAATCGGTTACTTGTCGCTCTATATACCAATACTGCGCGTTAGATTAGCAGCCACAAGGGTAGATAGGGCGGTAGACATTATTGATACGGGTGGGAGTAGTGGTTGAGGGTAAAAAAAGAATGGATAGAGGAAAAAGTTTATCTAGAGGTTGATTACACAGATTTACTAAATATAGGAAGAATTACCATAGAAAATTCAAAAAGAAGTTATCGAAAAATGAAAGCAGAGTGATGGAATGGCATTGAACCTTCTATTTAAATTATATGGCGAATATAAAAAAACAGGAGAAGTTCCTAAATCTAACGCTGTTCATTATTAATTTTTTCATAGTTAGCTGAATAATTGCGTCGTATAAACACAATTATTTAGTCGAGAGACGATTGATAGACTGAGAGTAATCGCAATAGCCAGTAATCCACTAAGATAATAGATTCTTTTCTACAGATGGAAGAATTTTAGAATAAAAGCCATAGTGATAAAGCCAATAATTGTATATAGAGCTTGGAACAAAATGCAGTTTACAATTACTTGATTAGCAAATGAATTATTAAAGGTATCAAGACTGTTAAGGAAGGGGCCTGGTTTACTAAAAAGATAAAAATCATAAGACCAGCTATAAAAAGTCAACAAAGAATTTAAAAGATTTTAATAGCTGACCAAAAGTAAAAAGCAAATAGAACCTTGAAAATTGAATAGGAAAAGTGCAACACAAATAAAGCATTGGAAAAATG